>Ga0184628_10000926_pt1 | contig 15060 bp, 13 predicted proteins | sample PLM4_5_b1_FD_133149 | JGI IMG/M metagenome (GOLD analysis project Ga0184628, IMG submission 133149) | Groundwater sediment microbial communities from an aquifer in East River, Colorado, USA - PLM4_5_b1 | ecosystem: Environmental > Terrestrial > Soil > Riparian zone | place: USA: East River... | reverse complement strand
CACGCCTACCTGACGCTTCGCAACCCGATCGTCGACATCCTGGCGGGGCAGACGTTCGACGTTTTCGGCTGGCAGAACTTCTATGCGCCCTGCGCGCTGCTGGGCGTTCCGAACCAGCTGTCTTCGCGCAGCGCGCAGCTCCGGTTGTCCAAGAGCATCGGCGCGGGTGGGCCGGTCGTCGTCGACATCGCCTTCGCGGCGGCGCGCCCGGTGCAGCGCGACTCCCGGGTGCCTGACCTGGAAGGCGGCCTCCGCCTCAGCGTTCCGGGCTGGAAAGGGATCACGACGCCCGGCAACGCCGTGACGATCGCGGCGCCGCTTTCGATCGGCGTCTCCGGTGTCACCCGCCAGTTCTACGTCAACGCGTTCACCCCGCCTCCGGCGCAGCGGTCGAACAGCACGGTGGGCTGGGGCGTGTCGGGTGACGTCTTCATCCCGGTCATCCCCGCCAAACACGCCGGCGATCGCGGCAACCGCATGACGCTCGTCGGATCGTTCGTCTACGGGACGGGGATCGCGGACATGATCGTCTCCGGCGGCGGCGCGCGTTTCCCGACGCTGCCGAACCCCGGGCAGGCGAGCCCGCCGCCGCAGTACACGCCGGACGTCGACAATGGCCTGGTCACGTTCGACGTGCGCGGCGTGCTGCACACGATCGACTGGTGGGCCGCCAAGGGAGCGTTCCAGTATTACTTCCCGGGCTCGGGACGCATCTTCCTGGCGGGAAACTTCACCTACGCGCACTCGCGCAACATCGGCAAGCTTTACCCGGCGGGCGGCACCGAGATCGAGCTGCTCGGCAGCATCGCCGACAGGTCGCTGTCCGGTGACGCCAGCCTGCTGTTCGACGCGACGCCCGCGATCCGCTTCGGGATCTCCGGCATGTACACCCAGGTGCGCTATCTCCGCAACAGCGCATCCCCTGAACAAGAGCCGCACAACATCCGCGGCATCGCGCAGGCGCTGTACACGTTTTAGAGATCCGGTCCCCTCGCCCCGCGAAGCGGCGGTGCGGAGAGAGGGGTCAGGGTGAGGCGGCCCGTGGTATCTCTCGCGATGGATGCGGGGAGAATGCGGAGCGGCCTGCATGGCGTTGTTCGCGTCGGCCCTCGCCGGTGTCGCGTGCCGGCGGGCGGCTGAGGCGCCCGGTCCGGCGGCGCCGCCCGCCGACGCACGGGTCGACGGAGCGCCGCGCGTCGACGGCAACCAGCGTGACGCCGTGGCGACAGGCGCCGAGGCCGCGGCCAGCGACGAGGACGAAACCACCGCCGCCGCCCGCCTGAACGCGGCGATCTGTCGCCGCCCGCGCTGCTGCGTCACGCGCGTGATGCCCGCCGGCATCGGGGCGGATGGAACGCGATACACGGTCGTCCGCGTCGATCTCCACCCGGGACGCCGTCGCTGCGCGCCGCCGCAAACGGGCGAGCAGGAGGACGTGGTCGATCCCGCTGCGATCAAGGCGAACGAGCAGGGTGAAAACGACGAGAAGGTATGCGAGCGGTACCGCTGGGACCTGGTGGCGGAACAGGGCGCAAAGCCTCGCTGGCGCCAGCCCCTGGCGATCGACGAATGGTGCATCTCTGCATTCGGCATGGGCGGCGGCGAAGATGGGATGGCGGCCGACGCCGCCGCGCGCACGATCAGCTACTCACACGAGTTCGGGTCCGCCTCGCGCTCGGCTGAGTCCGTGACCGTGGGTGTCGATCCCTTGCGGGTCGTCGAGACGTCCACGAGATTCTGGTGGACGATGGGCTCCGACGGCGGCAGCGTGGCGTGGAACTGGGACAAGTTCTCGGGCACGCAGTCGAGCTCGACGAGGTTCTGTCGGATCGGACCGAGCCCGGACGCCGGTCTCCCGGCCCAGGCGGCCGACGCCGCCACCGACGACCGGGGCGAGCCCGTCGCCGGCGGCGACGAGGTGATCATCCCGATGGTCACGCTGCCCGATGTGTTCGTGAAGGCCGGGTGGTCAGCCACGTCGTTCCGTGGCTGCGCGGGGCACGTCGACGGTAAGGATCGCGGCTTCACGATTCATGGGCCCGCCCGCGGCGACAGCGCCGACTCAGAGATGTGGGTCGTGATGTCGTCCGGCGGCGTGCTGTTCGTCGAAGTGACCGACGATCGGCTGGTGCCTTCGGCGAAGAGCTGGGTCAAGGCCGACCACCTGGAGCTCTGGCGCGTCGGTGCCGACGCAAGCATCGGTCGCGGCAGCGGTTGCTTCCAGCCCGACCCGAACGCGAAGGCGCTGCAGTGGGGCATCGGACTCGGCGGCCAGGTGTACAAGGGCCACGGCGCGCCCGCCGCCGACCCGACGGTCCGCGTGGCGCGCACGGAGCGCGGCGCGCGCTTCCGCATCGTGCTGCCCGACGAGGGAAAGGGCCTGACCGTCGTCTACAGTGATAGCGACGACGGCGTCCGCCAGAAGCGGATGATCGCGACCAGTCACCTCACGTTCGGCCGAACCTGGACGGTCGGCAGCGTCACGTCGCTCGCGCGTCAGCGCGCCAGCTGCGTGGTCGAAGGCGCGCAGCTTCGCCCGAAGATCGAGCCGCTCCCGCGGACGCCCGACCTCTTCTTCCGGAACCTGTCAGCATTCGACTGAGCCCGCCGTGCTGTCCCGACTTCACCTCCGCCAGCCACCGACCCGGAAGACGGTGATCGAGCTGTCCGTGGGCGGACCAGCGGGCCGGTGGTTCGCGCGGCAGGGCTGGGGCGCCTTCGTGTTGCCGCTGCCCTTCCTCTGCATCGTCTTCTACTGGAACACGCCCGACCCCAGCCCCTTCACGCGGGTCCACGAGTTCGTTCACGTGGCCCAGGACGAGGCCAATCCGCTCTTCCTGGTGTTCTGGGTGAAGTACCTCGCCCAGCATTTCCGCCACGGCTACCGCGGCAACCGGTACGAGCGCGAAGCGTACGCGACGGAACAGGATGCTCGGGCCAGCGGGCTTCCGGAGTGGGCCCAGACCGACGCCGCGACTTGATTGGGCGAAGATCGGGCGGCCCTCGACAATCCCGCGCGCGGTCCCAGCTTGGCGGCAGCCATGGCCGCCGCACGTCGCACCCCGATCGTCATGCTCGATCACATCACCGCGCCCGTCCGGGATCTGGCGGCCGCCCGCCGGTTCTACCGGGCGGCGCTGGGCGCCATCGGCATGAAGATCAACATGGATGTCGGGAGCGCGTTCGGGATGGGCTCGCGGACGCAGAAGATCTTCTGGCTGGGGCGCGACCGCGAGGCCGCCGGCGGTGGCCACTATGCCTTCCGCGTCGAGCATCGCGAGGAGGTCGACGCGTTCCATGCGGCCGCCCTCGCGGCCGGCGGCAAGGACCACGGCAAGCCGGGGCCGCGCCCCGACTACGGTGCGCACACCTACGCGGCCTTCGTGAAGGACCGCGAGGACAACAACATCGAGGTGGTCTGCTACGCGCGGTCAGCCGCGCGCCGGCGGCGCTGACTACTCGTTCGGATCGGTGCCGGCGCCGGACCCGACCCCGGGGGGCACGTAATCGCAGCAGTAGAGCGTCGCGGGGTAGTTGGTGTCGCTCATGCCCTGGACAGGGGCGTCGGGGCATTTGATGCGCGGGTAGAAGTCCTGGTCGGGCCTGTCGCGCCCGTAACACGCGAACGCGAAGCGGCCAGCCGCGCAAGTAACACCACTGTCGGCGTTGGGGACTCCCGCGTCGACATCCCGGGCCGAGCCGGGACTGTAGACGCAGGAGCCGCCGGGCTGTACGGGCGACGGCGAGAAGCAGCAGTAGACGTTGTCCCGCAGGTTCGGTGCGAGCGTCGGCACGCCGCACACGAAGTAGTAGTAGTCCGCGCGGCTCTCGTTGGCGCCGAAGTCCTCGCCGCGCGGACGCATTTCGACCGGTATCTTCGGGCAGACCCAGCCGATCAAGCCGCCCATGCAGCTCAGGGCGCCCTTGGCCTGCACGCAGCCGGCTGGTCGGGGCGCATGCTGGCAGCAGTAGTGGAGGGCGTCGCCCTCCCGGATGCCGTTGCCACACGTCACCGCGGGATTGTTCACCTCCGGCCGGTTGGGGCCGTAACACTGGTAGGCGTCGCCCTCGGGACAATCCGAGGTCCGGCTTCGGTTCAGCACGCAGTTCGCTGGATCCTCGTCCTTCGTGCAGCAGTAGTCCCGCGTTTCAGATGGCGGTTCGCCGTCCGGGGGCACGACTGTCATGTCGGCGCAGATCTTCCCGAAGGGCACGCCCTGGATGAACTTGCCGTCGTCGTCGGGGCGCAGCTGCATCAGCTCTTCTTTTCCGTCGTCGCGTTGCACGACGACCCCGCCGCTGCAGCTGTAGCCGACCAGACCCAGCTCCTCGTCCGACACGCCTGCGTCCTTGTCGCCGGCAAGGACGGCGCTGGCGCCGCAGGTGACCGCCGCGTTCTTCTGGCAGGTGCCCGGGATCTGGGTCTGCTTCACGCAACCGGACAGGCCGGTCAGGCCGCCCAGCGCGCCGAGCAGAGCGATCGAACGAAGCCGCCGCAGCATCATCTGGGGAGTCATCAATGCTTCCATCCCTCGGGCGCGTGCGGCGCCTTCAACTCCGGGAACTTGCACTCCTTCGGCGCGATGGTCCCCTCCGGGGCCCGACCCTCGTTGACAGTGACGCCGCGCCCGCGGCCCAGCACGTCGCCGAAGTTCACCGGGCCGGGCCCGAGGTTGAACGTCGCGAACTCCGAGGCCACGCCCACTTCGGGGTTGAGGTTGTCGAACTGGACGTTGTCCAGGTAGATATCGGGCTTCAGCGTGGCGTTGTAGCCCTCCAGCGTGACGACCGACGGGTTCAGCGCCATGCAGGTCACGCCGCGGATGTCCTTGAACTTGAGGATGCCGAAGTCCGGATAGGCCATGCCGGCGAACAGCGGGTTGTATGCGGTGCTGATGAGGATTCCGTTCACCATGTCGCGCAGGCAGACGTCGTTGTAGGTGATGTTGTCGACCACGCCCCCGCGGCTCTCGTCGGACTTGATCCGGATGCCATTGAAGTCCGCCGCGTGCGCCTCGTGGCCGACCAGCCGCGAGTCCGCGTCGATCGTCAGGTCCCAGATGTTGACCTTCTGAACACCCCGGTGCAGGACGCCGTCGGACATCTGGCTGCCGTAGGTCTCGCTGCCGATCGACATGCCGTGACCGGTGCCGAACGCCATGTGGGCGATGCTGAGGTTCTCGACCCAGTGGCCGCCCTTGATGGCGATCTGGTCGTCGCCCGTGCTGATCATGCTGCAGGCGATGGTGCCGCAGTAGGCGATGTCGGTCGTCCCCGGATCGACGCCGTCGGTGTTACGCGCCCAGCTGGGCGTCAGCTGGTAGCCCGCGCTGTTGAACCATTTCGAGGGCGTGAGCAGCGTGATGCCCCAGACGATGTAGCCCTTGCCCCGGTCCGCCATGGTGTCGCACACGCCCGGACCCGTGCCGTCGACCGGCGACGACGTCAGCTTGACGTGGAACTTGGCCGAGTTGTGCAGCGTGAGCCGGTAGAGGATGAAGTTCCTCGTCCCCTTCTCCAGGTTGATCATGTTGGGCTGGCCGATGCTGCCGTTCACCGCGCGTAGCGCGTACGACGCCTGCCACCAGGAGTAGTCCTTCTGGATGCCCGGCTCGCCGCCCTGACCGTCGATGATTCCGTCGCCGATCAGCCGGGGCTTGTAGCCCGACACGTTGATGAATTCGAAGCAGGCGCTCGAGTCGTTGACGCCCAGCGCGCCGCAGTTGCCCGTCCTCTGGAAGAGGTCGGTGTTGCGGGACATGAACAACGTCACGCCCTTGTCGATCCAGAGCGTCTTGTCTGATCCCTCGCACGGCTGGCCTGTCATGCCACCGACGTTGCAGGTCAGGCACGGGCCCGTGCCGTCGCACTTTCCACCGGCGACGACGATGCGCGACGAGAGAAACGCGTTCTTGAAGTTGGGCTCGCCCTCATTACCGTCGGTCACCAGCTTGACCACCCTGCAGGTGTCGAGCGCCGCCTGGATCCGCACGCTGTCGAGGATGGTCCGCTCTTCTTCCTTCGTCTTCAGCAAGTCTTCGGGAAGCACCTGACCTTCGGGCGGCGTCACCCGGCTCGCCTTGAGGATGCACTCCGCGGGCGGATCAGGCGGCGGCCACTGCTCCCCGGCGCCGTGGTAGGGCTCCGGCGGCAGCTGGCCGGCCGCTATGTCCGCCGCGCCGCAGCTCACGTCCTCGGTCGGCAGCGGGGCCTCGTTGCCGCACACGTAGCTCCAGGCGGTGATGTCGTCGTTGTTGGTGCAGCCGAGCAGCATGACGAGCCAGCCTGCCGAGACGATCCCCGGCAGGCTGATGGACAGCAATCGTTCTTGCCTCATGCGCGTTCCAGATTACTCGTCAGCTCTGTTTTCGGCTACGCGGGTCGGGTCCGTCCGCTCAGCAGCCGGCGCCCAGCGGGCACGGCCAGGCCGTGTCGCTCGCGCAGGTCCAGGTGCGCAGGCCGTCCGAGTTCGGCTCCTGACAGGTGCACCAGCCGGTCTTGGGCGCGCCGCCCGAGTCGAGGTAGCTGCCGCCGACGATGCCGCCGAGGCTGTTGCAGAGCGTGCAGTGCGGGACGTCGCACGCCATCGAACCCTGGGGCGTCACACCCGCGGGGCAGGCCGTGTTGGCCGCGGCCGGGATCTTGTAGCAGGAGAAATCCCTGCTCTGCTCGAACGAGCAGCCCGACATCTCGGCGTAGGTGCCGGCCGTCGTGCACATCTCGGTCTTGACGCCCGTCTTCTCGGGTCCGCAGGTCTTGTAGCAGAACTGCTGATCCGTGGGGAGGCAGGCGCCGTTCTTGACGACCGTGGAGAGGCAGGCGGGCTCGCCGAAGGCCATCGTTCCGCCCGTGCCCGTCACAGAGCCACCCGCGCCGGTCGTTCCGCCGACGCCGGTGGTGCCGCCGCCGCCAGTCGTCCCGGCGGTGCCGCTGTTCCCCGCCGTGCCGACGGGCGAGCCGGTGCCCGCGGCCCCGGCCATCCCGTCATTGCCGCCGCCGCAAGCCTGGAACATGAACACCCCCGCCACGAGCGCCGTCGCGCCCAGCGATTGAAAGAATGGCCGAATCCGCTTGGTCATTGAAATCCTCGTTTTTTTGTTCGCGGCCCTACGGGCCAAACCCAGCCTGTATGGCCGGCCTCTGCTCCCTAGGGTGTCCGTACCCACACCTGAAGGCTCATTGGGAGAAGGGGGTTTTGGGGCCGGTTTTCGCGGTCCTGACCCGGGTGGCCCCCCCACCGTCGATTTGGCGAGCCGTTACGGCCCTGATCAGATACCGATGGGGCCCGTGACCAAGCCGCTGAGCTTCCTCGCCACCCTGGGTTTTCTGTTTACGGCCCCCGCCGCCGCCCACGCCTGGGGGGTCCCCGTGGCCGCCGCCCCACCGCCGGCCGCGTCCCAGGTCGCCCCGCTGGATTGGGCGCGGCGGGTCTGCGACGCGGTCATGAAGCGCAGCCCGGTGCTGACCGACCAATGGCACTACGACGTCGGCCTGGTCCTGTCCGGGTTCGAGAGCGTCTGGCGGCGGACGGGCGACCGGCGCTACCTCGACTACGTGAAGTCGAACGTCGACCGGCTGGTCGGCGACGGCGGCGTCATCAAGAAAGGGTACGAGCCCGAGAAGTACATCCTGGACGACGTGAACATGGGCAAGGTCCTGTTCGCGCTGCTGGCCGAATCGAGGGATGCCGCCGAGAAGGAGCGCTATCGCAAGGTGCTCTATGCGCTGCGCGCGCAGCTGGTGACCCAGCCGCGCACCGCGGACGGCGGCTTCTGGCACAAGCAGATCTATCCGCATCAGATGTGGGCGGACGGGGTCTACATGGCGTCGCCGTTCCTGGCGCAGTTCGCGGCGGTGTTCGGCGAGCCCGCCGCGCTCGACGATGCGGTCAAGCAGGTCCTGGTCGCGGAGAAACACCTGCGCGACCCGAAGACCGGCCTCCTCTATCACGGGTGGGACGAATCGAAGAAGGAGCGCTGGGCGAATCCCAGGACCGGCCTGTCGTCGCAGTTCTGGGGGCGCGGCGTCGGCTGGTACGCGATGGGCGTCGCGGACGTGCTCGCCGAGATGCCCAAGGATCACCCGAAGCGGGCCGCGGTCGTCGCGGTCCTGCGGCGCCTGGCGACCGCGATCGCCCGGGTGCAGGACCCCGCGACCGGCGTCTGGTGGCAGGTGCTGGACGCGGCGGGGCGGCCCGGCAACTACCTGGAGGCCTCGGCGTCGGCGATGTTCGTCTACGCGCTGACGAAGGGGGTCGGCAATGGCTGGCTCGACGCGAAGCGGTTCGCGCCCGTCGCCGCCCGCGGCTACGCCGGCACCGTGAGCCTGTTCGTCGCCGCGGACGCCACGGGGGACGTGCACGTCAACAAGATCTGCAAGGTGGCGGGGCTGGGCGGCGATCCCTACCGCGACGGCACGTACGCCTACTACATCGGGACCGAGGTGGTGCCCGATGATCCCAAGGGCGTCGGCGCGTTCATCCTCGCGAGCGCCGCGCGCGGGCCGTAGCTCTCACTCGATGATGATCGGCGCGATCGTCGTCGTCCCCGCGCCGAGAAACGACAGGAGGGGCGCGTCCGGGATCGGAATGTCGGTCCCCGCGCCTGTCTTGAGATCGATCTGCATGAGGACGCCCCCCAGCGTGAAGCCGTACGCGATCCCGCCCCAGTAGCCGAGCCCGAGCACGTCATCGATTCCGGTTGGACCGATGATCCGCACGAGCGCCCCGGTCTTGGGATTGACCTCGACGATCCGATCGCCGCCGGGCATCGCGCCCGTTTCGGGCTTGACCGTCAGGTAGGTGCCGCCGTCCTTGATCGAGACGACGTCGCCGCTCGAGAGCCACTTGATGCCGCCGCTCGCGGCGTTGTTGAGCAGGCCGATGTCGGTGAGCGATCCGGTCGTCGGGTCGATGCGCACGTAGCGGTCCTCGGAGTAGCCGACCAGCGCCTCCGCGTTCGGCAGCAGCGTCCCTTCCGGGACGTAGGTCAGCGAGGTGACGAGGTTCTCGCCGCGGTTCAGGACCGTGCAGTGCGCGGTGGCCGGATCGACGGTGACCAGCGCACCACCCAGCGCGTTGTTGAACGAGATCGCCGCCGTGCCGGTCATCTTGCCGGCGCGGTCGACGGCGATGTCGACCATCGCCGTGGTGCAGTCGAACGCCCCGACCATCGTGACCTTCTTCGAGATCGGTTCGAGCAGGTAGAGCAGGTCGGCGCTGTGCGCGTAGACGCGCCCCGGTTCGGGCGGCGGCCGATCGACGGGCGGAGGGAAGTCGAACGACAGGAGATCCATCGGCGATGACGTGTCGGCGCGTGCGTCGGCGCCCGGGGCAACGTCCGCGGGCGCGGCGGTGTCACCGATGCCCGCGTCGCTCGACGGCGTCGCGCCCGGCTTGACCGAGGCGCAGCCCAGGAGGCTGGGGACCAACGCGCATGCGAGCACCCGAGGTCGCATGGGGGGAGCATGGTGCCGCCCCGAACTGGGTGCAACCCAAGCGAGTGTTGTCCGCCCCCATCAGGGCGGGTGGGATCAGGGAGACAATCCGCGGTGGCGCGCGATCTCCTCCGCCCGCAGCCGCGCGTCGGCTTCGCGCACCCTGATCGGGACCAGCTGCCTCTCCTCGGGCGTCAGCGCGAGCTGCGCGGTCACGATGTAGCCGAGCTCCCAGAACAGCAGCACGTCCCAGGCGAAGCGGGGCGCGAACAGGAACGCCGCGACGGTGGTGGCCAGGAAGCCGACGATCAAGACCCGGACGTGCGGGAAGTTTCGCCGGCGGCCGCGGTGGTTCTTGAACGGCAGGTTGGACAGCTCGAGCGCCGCGAGCGCCGGGACGAGCACGGCGCCTGCCCACAGCCCGCCGGGGATCAGGCGCACGGCCACGGAGTTGACGAAGCCGAGCATCACGAACGACGCCACCGTCTGGGGAAGGCCGATCCAGGCGAAGTCGACGGCGACCGGACGCACGTTGCGCCGCGCGTAGCGGCCGCAGGCGGGGACGATCAGGACGGCGGCGAGCACGACGCCGAGCGCCTGCGCGCCGCCCGGCGACAGCCCGAGGGCGGCGGGGGCGTCGCGATACGCGAGGTAGACGATCAGCGCGGGCGCGACCGCCTGCGTGACGAAATCCGCCGCCGTGTCGAACTCGGCGCCGAAGCGGTTCGCCTCGCGCAACGCGCGCGCGACGCTGCCGTCGACCATGTCGGCCGCGTAGCCGACCGCGACGGCGTAACAGGCCCACAGCCAGTGCCCCTCGGCGCACAGCGCCAGCGCCGCGACGCCGGCGAGCGCGTTGACCACCGTGAACAGATCCTTCACGCCGAACATGCGGCGCGCGCCCGGGTGGACGCCGGCGTCGGCGTTCACGTGCACGTTCGCGCTCACGCCGCGCCCCTGACCGGGACGGCGTCGAGCGACAGGACCGTGGACGGCGCCGAGGCGAGCGCGTGCAGGCCCTCGATGCCCAGCGCCACCAGCGCGAGGTGGCCGGGATGGTGGCGGCCCGACAGCTCGCGCCAGACGTGATCGACGATCAACTTCGCATAACGTAGCCTGACCAGCGGCAGCACCGCGGCGCGCTCGGCGTCGCTGGGGTCGACGATCGCGGCGTAGCCCGCCCACAGCCCCGACCAGATCTCGGGCCGCAGCCGCCCGCCCACGATCGCGAGCTGCGCGAGCGCGATCGCCGCATCCGCGACGCGCGGCGCGGCGCCGGCGTCGCCGAAGTCGATCAGCGCGAAGCGCCTGCCGTCGAAAAGGATGTTGCTGCGCGAGATGTCGCCGTGGATCACCTGGCGCGGGAGCGCGGGCCAGGCGCCGACGGCGCGGGCGGCGTCTTCCAGCGCGTCCTCGACGCGCTGCCAGGGAAAGCCCGCGATCTTGCGGCAGGTGGCGAGCCGATCGCGCGCCGAGGCGAGGTCGGTGATGTCGTGCGCGATGGCGTCGCGGCTTCCCGGCATCTCGGCGAGCGCGAGGTCGGTGCGCGCGAGCAGCACGCCGATGTTGCGCCCGAACACGGGCGCGGGCACGCAGCGATCCAGCGACACGCCGTCCACGTACGACAGGAGCGACGCCGGCGCGCCCTGGTATTCGTCGAGCGTCGCGCCGTCGGCCGTCCGCAGCGGCCGCGGGACGGGCAGGCCCTCGTCGGCCAGCCGTTCCAGCGCCGCCAGCTCCAGCCGCACGCGCGCGCCGGAGTCGGGACGATGTAAGCGCAGCACGACGCGCCTGGGTTGATGCGCCGGGGTGTCAATGATCAGGCACTGATTTTCGACACCACCGCGCGCGGGCTCGTACGCGGTCGCCTGGTAGCCCCAGGCGGAGAGCATTCGATTGACCTCGGTGAGTGACGCGAAGGGGCTGACGTTGAACATTTCCCTGCCTGATGTGCAATCACGATGCCGTCGGTTCGCCGGACGGCATGCGGCGTGCACGGCAGAGTCTGTATGGAGAACCGATGATCGCGGTCCTGTTCGATTTCAACGGCGTCCTGGTCGACGACGAGGACGTTCACTTCGAGGCGTTCCGGCGCATCCTCGAGGTGCTCGGCGTCACCATCAGCCACGAGGTCTACCGTCGCTATCTCGGCTTCGACGATCGGGGGACGATCGTCGCGCTGCTCGCGCACTACGGCCGCGACCGCGCCGTCGACGGCGGTGAGCTGGGGCGGCTCGTCGCGCGCAAGCAGCGCAGCTACGCGCGACTGGCGGGCCAGCATCCGCGGCTCGGCTTCGGGGCGCGCGCTCTGGTCCTGGCGCTGCGCGCCGCGGGCGCGCGGCTGGCGATCGTGTCGGGCGCGCGACGCGCGGAGATCGACGCCGTGCTCGACGCGTCGTCGCTGCGCGGTTGCTTCGACGCGATCGTGGCCGCGGAGGACGTCACGCGCGGCAAGCCCGATCCGGAAGGCTATCGGCTGGCGCGCGCGCGGCTGGACGCCGTCGCCGGCACGCCGCTCCCCGCCGTCGCGATCGAGGACGCGCCCGCCGGGTTGCGCGCGGCGCGCGACGCGGGCGCGCGGTGCATCGGCCTCGCCACCACCTGTCCCGCCGCCGAGCTGGACGGCGCCGACGAGATCGTGCCGTCGCTCGCCGCGCTGGACGCGCAGGCGTTGATGCAGGCCGCGGCCGCGCCCGCCGCGCCCGCCCAGCCGATCCTCTTCACGCCTGGCCCCGTGCGCGTGCCGCCGGCAGTCACGCGCGCGCTCGTGGATCCGCCGTGCAACTACCATCGCCAGGAGGCCTTCTGCGCGCTGCGCGCCGATATCGAGCGCGACATCGTCGGGCTGCTCGGGATCCGTGATCCCACCGCCTACCAGGCGGCCGTGTTCACCGCGACCGGCACCGGCGCGAATGAAGCGTGCCTGCTCGCGCTGGCGGGCACCGGGCCAGGCCTGGTCGCGGCGAACGGATTCTTCGCGGCGCGCCTGGTCGAGCAGGCGGCGCGCAACGGGATCGCGCACCGCGTGCTCGAGGCGCCGCCCGACCGCCCGCTGGATCCGGCGGAGATCGATCGCGCGCTGGCGGCCGCGCCCGAGTTGCGCTGGCTGTACGTGGTCAGCCACGAGACGCGCGCCGGCCTGAAGAATCCGCTCACCGAGATCGGCGCGGTCGCGCGGCGGCGCGGCGTCGCGGTCGCCGCGGACGTGGTGTCCAGCGCGTTCGCGTACCCGATCGACGTCGAGGCGGCGGGCCTGGACCTGGTGGTGACGTCGTCGTCGAAGGCGATCGGCGCGGTGCCGGGGCTGGGGATCGTGCTGGTGCGCGCGGCGTTCCTCGAGCGGCTGCGCGCGGCGCGCGGCGCCGGCTACTACCTGGACCTCGTCGCGGAGTGCGACAAGCAGCGGCGCGAGAGCCAGCCGCGCTTCGCGCAGCCGGTGGCGCTGTACGCGGCGCTCGCGGCGGCGTGCGCGCACCTGCGATCCGTCGGCGTGGAGGCGCACATGGCGCGCATGCAACGCCAGATGCAGGCGATCGTCGCGCACCTGGAAGCGCAGGGCGTGCCCGCCACGCTGCCCGCGGCGTACCGCTCGGGCGTCGCCGTGAACTTTCGCCTGCCCGCGTGGCTGCCGTATCCGACGTTCGCGCGCCGCATGCTGCAGGAGGGCTACTACCTGCTCTACGGCCCGCCCGGCGACGACGGACAGTTCCAGGTCAGCACGATTGGTGATCTGGACGACACCCACATCGCCGGATTGCAGGCGGCGCTGACGCGCGTGCTCACGCCGCCGACGACGAAGGCCTAACAGCGCCGTCAGGTCTTCACCGGAGATCCGGCGCGAATGCGCGTGCGGAACCGTGGTCCCGAAGTTGCTCGACCGTAACAGTCGAGGTGGTGCTGCCATGATCGACCAGCTCGGCGTGCATCTGGGGAAGCGGATCGTTCTCGGTTACGATCGCCATCTGCTGCCGGAGGTCGACGGCTACGTCGCGCACCTCGCCGCATATGGGATGGTCGTCACGGACACAGATCCCGAGCGGCTGCACTACCTCTCCTCGGCCGAGCGCGTCTGCCGGCGCGTGCGCGGCCGCGCCGACACGGTCGGCGTGCTCGCGTGTTTGACCGGCATCGGCGTCAGCATCGCGGCCAACAAGTTCGGCGGCGTGTACGCGGCGCGCTGCCTGTCGGTCGCCGACGCGGAGATGGCGCGCACGATCAACAACGCGAACGTGCTCTGCCTGGCGATCACCTCGGGCGCCGCGCTCAACGCCGCGATCGTCGACGCGTTCATGCGTACGCCTTATCAGGGGCGGAAGCTCGACGAGCTGGCCGGGCTGCTGCGGTTTGAAAGGGGCACGAAGGACGGGGCGCGCCTGCGCGCGACCGAGCCCGATTTGCGGTTCACCACCGTCGAGCAGATCGACGTGCCGACGCTCGCCTCGCGCGGGATCACCGGCGTGCTCGCCGATCTCGACGGCACGCTGGTCGGCGATCACCAGCAGGACGTCGCGAGCAGCGTGACCGCCTGGGTGGACGGATTGCGCGCGGCCGGCATCGGCGTCTGCATCGTCTCCAACAGCGGCCCGGCGCGCGTCGCGCCCGTGGCGGCGGTTCTCGACGTTCCTTACGTCGCGAACGCGGCCAAGCCGCTGCGGCGGGGCATCGACGCCGGCCTGCGCACGCTCGCGCGCCCCGCCAACGACGTCGCGCTGGTGGGCGACCAGCTGTTCACCGACGTCTGGGGCGGCCGGCGCTCGCGGCTGCTGACGATCCTGGTTGCGCCGCGCACGGCGGACCAGACGCTGCTCACGCGCCTCAAGCGTCCGTTCGAATGGCTGGTCGACGGCGGGCGCGCGGCGAGCTGACATGAGACCCGCGTAACCCGAGCTTGCCGCCCCTGGTCATCGCGGTCGTACCATCAAGGCAACTCTTTGGAGCGGTACCTCCTCGACGAACGCGACCCCACCGCCGCCGACCGACAGCGAGTACATCCAGGGACGACCGTCCACGATCGCGACCGGCGTGCCGCCGATTGCGGGTACTCGCCAGACGCCGCCAAGGGCCGGTGCATTGGCCTCCCCGGTGCCGTTGGTCGCCCAGTAGACGATCCCACCCTCGACGGCGATCTGGTTCGGGTGCGCTTGCCCGCTGGCCAGGGTTCTGGCGTCGCCTCCCGAAAGTGGCATCGACCGAACCCGATCGCCAGCCTCGGACCAATAGACCGTCGTGTCGTCGACCGCCAGGCCAAAGAGGCTGCCTGTCGTGGTGGTGAGCACCGTGGCGGTGCCGTCGACTATCTGAATGATCTGCGAGCCGGGTGATGCCGAGATGTCGTGGTTCCCGAAGACAACTCTGCCGCCTGCGGCAGCGATCAACTTGGGGCGCTGGAAGCCGGATGCGATCGAGGTGGGTGTCCCGCCCGCGAGGGGGACCGCCCAAACGCGGCCGTCGGACGGTTCGTTGGTGCCGAAGTCCATCACGCCGCCCGAGGTCCAGTAGACGTTGCGATCGTCGACGGCGATGGCGCGCAGCCTGTCCTGATTCGCAGCCAGCACCGTCACCGGGCCTCCGCCGACCGGGACGGAGTTGACGCTGGCAGGGGCGGGACCTGACGGAGTCCAGCTT
>Ga0184628_10000923_pt1 | contig 15071 bp, 18 predicted proteins | sample PLM4_5_b1_FD_133149 | JGI IMG/M metagenome (GOLD analysis project Ga0184628, IMG submission 133149) | Groundwater sediment microbial communities from an aquifer in East River, Colorado, USA - PLM4_5_b1 | ecosystem: Environmental > Terrestrial > Soil > Riparian zone | place: USA: East River... | reverse complement strand
TTCTGGAACGCCTTCGTGAAGAAGTGGGTCTTCGGGGAGGTCCCGAACCGACTGGTGGTCTGGTATGAGGACCTTGTGGGCGCCCCCGTGGAGACCTGCACCGCGGTGATTCAGTTCTTGACCCGCACCCAGAACGTCGACATGGACCTTCTCGCGAGGTCCCTGGCCCTCCGTCCCCTGGCTCGCCGCCGCCCGCACGTTCCCCGCCGCTACCTGAAGGCCTGATTTTCCCAGGTTGACATTCGCCGACCCGTGGGACTTCTTGAGGCAGTTATGCCAAAAGAACAGACCGCGTTTGACCCCCGCTCCTTCCAGGACGAGGAAAAATACCGTGCCAAGGAGATGGGCGCTGGCGCATCCAGCAACCCTTCCGGCCCCGACCCATCCACCAAGGCCCCTGGCAAGTTCAACGTGGATTACGACACTGCGAAGCAGGGCTTCGTGACTAAGACCAAGGTTTAAGCCCGTCCCATGAGCCGTGCAATCGTGGTCTGCGGGGCGTCTGGTTTTGTTGGGCGCGCCTTCATTGAGTTCCTCGTCAAGCGGGGGCACAAGAACATTCGCGCTATTGCCCGGACTGTGGAAAGCGGGTTGAATCACGAACGCTGCCCGAAGCGGCCCGAGGTTAATTGGCAGGCGGGCGACTTGCGAGACCCAGCGGTTGCGCTCGAGGTTTGCAGGGACGCCGAAATGGTATTCAACCTCGCGGCCCAGGTCGGCGGCATCGGCTATATCGGAAAGCACGACGTTGACTGCCTGCTATCCTCCCTCATCAACACGAATCTCCTGCGCGCGTGCGAGGTGAACAAGGTGGGCCGATACTTTTTTGCGTCGTCTTCTTGCGTCTATCCCGACGGGGGAGCCATGCGCGAGAGCAACGCTCTCCCGGCTAATCCAGGGACCGGATATGGCTGGGAAAAAATTTTCAGTGAGCAGATGTGCCTCGCCTTCGACAAGGAGCGGCGCGTCCCATGCAGTATCGCACGGTTCCACACGCTCTACGGTCCCGGAGACATAAGGCCGGGCGGACGCGAGCACGTCATCGAGGCTCTCTGCAAAAAAGTCATCGCTGCCAAGCTGAGCGGCATTCACGAGATTTCTATTTGGGGGACGGGGGAGCAAACCCGAAGCTTCCTTTACGTCGACGACTGCGTGGAAGGGATGTATAAACTGGCCTGCTCGGGCGTCACAGGCCCCGTCAATCTGAGCAGCTCCGAGTCCGCCTCCGTGAATCAACTGGTGGACATTTTGGAGGACATCTCCTGCGTGAAGCTAGAACGGTTTTATAATAAGTCCGCCCCCTCAGGTGTCATCCATAAGATGACCGAAAACACGGCGCTTCGCGCCGCTTTAGCCTGGGAGCCGATGACTCCTCTGCGGACGGGTCTAGAGAGAACCTACAACGACATTTGGTCTCGTGCCGTATGCAAGCCCAGCAACTGAACCCCCACACGTTGGTGAGTTGCCACGGGTATTATGGAGATTCCGCGCAGATTCGTCAGATGCTTCGTTATCAAGAACACCACCAATGTCCTTTGATAATTGTGTCTCCTGTGGACTCCAAGATTGAGCGAGTGGGGCCACACATTTGTCGCTTCGCCGGGAAGAAACAATATATCGGCCAGCTCTCGCTGGACCGACAGTTCGCCCAGCTCCGGGTGCTGCTGGAGTATCCGTTCGAGTTTTTCCTCGCCAACGATTCCGACTCGCTCTGCATCGCACCGAAGATTCCCGAGTATCTCTACCAGGACTCACACAATTTCTGGTCCAACGAGGTGAGCGACTTGATGCATCAGCGCAAGCCCGGCTACAAGTGGCCACGCCTCGCGTTTCAGCCTCCATACTTTTTCTCCCGGTCCATCCTTGAGCGATTGGTGAAAACTGAGGGCACCTTCGAGACTGACATGCAGACTCCATTCATTGATTGGCTGATGATGGCAGTCTGCATGGCTGGCGACATCCCGCACAAAAACTACCGCGACGGAATTAGCTGCCCGACCTCGGACAATCACAGCCGTCGGCACATGTTCAACCATATCATCCAGCGCGGAGCGGTGATGCTGCACTCTGTAAAGACCGCGACTGCTTTGCAGGATATAGTTTCCGCCCGGCACCAGTTCAACCGCGTCCGCGGGAACGGGATTAAGCTGTGACATGGGCTCCATCGCCGCGGAAACCAAACTCCTGATTGACCAAGTGGCTGAACTCCTTCACAAGGAGCAGCCCATCGAGGCCGCGCGCCTGCTTATCAAGAACGCGGGCCGCACCGACAAGGTTGACACCAAGACGGAGGCCTACGCCGCCCTCACGCCTCTTCTCCACTACTGTCTGAACAACGGGGGCATGGTCGAGGCCGCGCAGTTGCTGTGGAGCCCCACGCTTTTCACGCCCAAGCCGGAATCCACCCAGCGCGTGTGGAGGTCCTTCGACACCGATGACTTCATACTGCTAATGGGGGCTGCCTCCATGTCGAAGTCGTATTCGATGGGCGTTCGCCTAATGCTCGAGTGGATTCGCGACCCGCAGTTCACTACGGTCCAGGTCATTGGCCCCTCTGAGAATCACCTTGAAGACAACCTTTTCTCACACCTCGTTGAACTCCACCGAAGCTCCACCATCCCGCTGCCCGGGGTGGTCGGGAAACTTTTCATCGGCGTTGACCCCAGAAAGCGCCGCGGCGCAATACGGGGAGTTGTGGTTCCACTGGGAAAGAAGTCCGCAGGACGAATCCAAGGAACAAAGCGATTCAACCGCACCAAACCTCACCCCATTTTCGGAACTCTTAGCCGGATGTTCGTGTTCCTTGATGAAATGGTGAACATCCCCAAGGGGATTTGGAAGGACATCGACAACGTGCTGGCCAACGCCCAGGGTGACCACGGGCTGAAGGTCATAGGCGCGTTCAACCCGACCGACCCGCAGGACGAGGTGGGCCGACGGTGCGAGCCGAAGGGCGGATGGGCGGGCTTCGACGCGGACCGCGACTTCGACTGGACATCAACCCGAAATTGGCGTGTGGTTCGACTCGATGCGAAATACTCCGAGAACGTCCAGGAGGGAAGAAAGGTTTTTGAGGGGCTGCAAACTAAGGAGGGGTTCAAACTTATTATCAGCAACTCGGGTGGCTCGGACTCCCCCGGATACTGGACAATGGCGCGTGGCTGCTTCCCTCCGACGGGAGTAACGATGGCGATTATCCCCGGAGGGATGCTCAACAAGTTCAAGGCCGAATTCATCTGGCTCGAGACCCCGGAGGAAGCTGCCGGAATTGACATGGCGCTTCAGGGAAAGGACTGCGCCTATTTTGCCAAGGGCAAGTTCGGCGTGGCCTCGGGGATAAAGCTCCCACCCACGCTCGAGGCTCCCAACGGCATCACTGTCTTCTTCAAGAATCGTTCGGGGAACAACACACCGCGGTGGGCCCTCCAGCTCGAGGCGATTTTCAAGTTGCCGAAGGGCGATACGCAGCAGATGGCGGAGACGGTGGTGAAACTCTGTAAGCAGCTTTTCGTAAAGCCCGGTTGGGTCTGCATGGACCGCACGGGGAATGGGCAGGGCGTCTTCGATATCGTGAAATACATCTGGTCCTCCGAGGTCCAGGGAGTGAACTATTCCGAGAAGGCCTCCGACCGAAAAATCATGGTCGAGGACACGAAGACCCCCGAGGAACTTTACGACCGAGTGCAGACGGAGCTGTGGTTCCTGATGCGGAAGATGATTGAGTTTGATTACGCGAAGGCGCTTCCGTCGATGGACCTGACGGAACTCATTCCGCAGCTTTCCACGCGCTGGTTTCGTGCGACAGGAAAAATCTCCAAGGTGGAGACTAAGGAAGACTACCGGCTGCGGAATCAAGCGCTGTCCCCCGACGAGGCAGACGCGGTGTCGTTGCTTTTCCTGGGGGCGAGGAACGCAGCGCAGGTCACCTTCGGGATGACGCCAGAGAACACTTCAGCAGACGGCTACGACGAGGACGACACGTCCGACAGTTATCGCGTGGACATCACAAACAGATTCGAGTCCCTCCCGGACGACAATTACTGATATGCCCCTCACGATGAATCCTAATCTTTGGCCGGATGGCGGATGGCATTTTAAAGACGCCGAGGGCACAAAACACAAAGCCAGCAGCTTCCCCGCTCTGGTGAAGCTCGTAATCGAATACCGTCAGCGGCGCGCGCAGGATGTTGGAAATCCTACGCTAGAGATTTTGACGCAGCTATGTGGAAGAAACCCAGGCTTTTGTAAGAACACCAGCGGGCCCAGTCCGATTCCCGATAGCCCAGACGGAAATCTCATGGCCAAAATTTTGTCTTTCATGGGCTGGCTTATTCAGGAAAAGCGCCTTGGGCACATCCGACTGATTGACCGCAACGTCGCGCTCGCGCGCGCGAACATCTGCGCGCGGTGCCCGCGCCAGCGAAGTCTTCCGACAAGCTGCGGGAGCTGCAAGGCCAGCGTCGCCACCAGCCGCCGGGGCATCCTCGACGGGCAGGACCCGGTCCACGCGGGCATTTCGGTGTGTGGCGCCCTCAACGAGGACGTTTGCACCGTGGTCCACCTCGCGGTTCCTCAGCGTCAGGATGCGAGTTTGCCGGCGGAATGTTGGAGGCGCTCATGTTAGAAGCAACGCGCACCTGTCCAACTTGTGGAGAACTTTTCGTGGTGTCAAAGCGCGGAAAGAATCGACACATCTTCTGCTCCAAATACTGTCGGGACAAACACCCGGACAGCAAAAAGAAAAAGGCGGAGGACATAAAAAATTGGAAGGCCCGCAACCCTGAAAAGGTAAGAGCCGGCGGGCTCAAACACCAGGAGAAGCAGTTGTTGAAGAGATACGGGCTGAGCATTGAGGACAAGGAGAAACTGTTGGCGTCGCAAGACGGCAAGTGTGCGGTGTGCCGGGGCCCCTTTGACAAGATTTGCGTTGACCACAACCACAAAAATGGGGAGGTGCGGGGCCTGCTTTGTCGTTGTTGCAACTGGCTGCTCGGGAATTCCCGAGACAATCCAACGACCCTCAGGCGGGGGGCCGACTACCTGGAAAAAGATGGTCCTCCCTAACCCATTTCGAGCCGCAGCGGCGCTTTTCCGCGTGGCCCGCGCCTACTGGCGCTCTGACCCATTCCTCGCATCGGGCCGGCTCGTGGCCAAGCGGCGCAAAATCTGCAACGGTTGCTTTCACCGGGACCCGGGGAGTGACCAGTGCCGACTCTGCACCTGTTTTTTGGGCTTGAAGACTGGCCTGACGACCGAGCGATGCCCGGTTGACAGGTGGTAAAACCCCCAACCTATTGCTTTAGATATGCCAATGATTCCTTCGACTTCAATGAACACCTCCACGGAGGGCTACAGCGGGGACACGCAGGGAGCAGTCAGCCCCCCGAACATCTCCTCGAGCCTGAAACCACGAAACCGCGCCATCAAGGACGCGAATCAGGCAAAAAACATCATCGTCTCCCTCGAAGTCAACAACCGCCACCGGAATATCAAGAACGCCCGCATCATGGCGAAGTATAATTCCGAGCGGCCATACACGCACGACGCCCTGAAGCAGGACGGGCTGGACTGGAAAAGCAACTTCACCACGAAACCGCTGCCGATGCTCATCGACAAGGTAGCCCCGAGGTTCGTTTTGTCGGTTCAGTCGATGAAATACCTGACGAACTCCCACTTTCCCGACGACCTGCCCGGCGCGGATAAGAAAACGGAGGCCTTTCGGCGCGAAATCACAAACTTGGTCCGCCAGAAGCCGGGTTGGAACAATCTTCTGACAGAAGTGGCTCAGGAAAATGCACTTTTTGGATTCTGCGCCGTCGGATGGCTCAATCGCTTCGAGTGGTTCCCAAAATTTCAGCGCCAGGACGAGTTTTTCGTCCCCACGGGCACCAAACAACACTCGGACAACGCGCAAATCGTCGTCCTGAAGGAAAAATACCTGATTCACGAGCTTTTCGGACTGATTTCGGACCAGGAAGCCGCGGAAGTCGCCGGCTGGGACATCAAGGAGACGGTTTCGGCCATCAACGCCGCAGTTCCTGAAGACCGGCGCGCGCAATATGCGAATTGGGAACGAATTTACGAGGACCTGATTCGCGAGAGCAATGTTGGCATCTCTCACGAGCAAGGCGCGCGTGTTATCGAAACGTGGCACTTGCTGGCTCGAGAAACCACGGGCAAGGTCACGCATTATATTTACGGCGCAACCTCGTTCAAGGAACTTTACTGCAAAGAGGACAAGTTCGACAACATGTCGGACGCCACCTCCTTCTATTCTTTCCAGCACGGTAACGGGACCATGCACGGTTCGAAGGGAATCGGTAGAGAGATTTATTCTCTCGCCGCGATGCTGGACCGCACTCGCAATGAAGTCGCGGACCGGCTGAACCTCAGCGGAAAGTTAGTCATCCAAGGCGATGAGAAGGCGCTGAAAAAATTCCGCATGAGCGTGGTAGGCAACACGATTCTCATCGGAAAGGGCTATGAAGTCCTGGACCGAAAAATTAACGGCGAGGTAGAGCCATTCCTACAGCTCGACCAGTTCCTCACCAGCTTGCTTGACCAGATTGCCGGAGCAACTACGCCACGCGTTTTCGAGGGCGAGCGCGTCACCAAGGCCCAGGTGGACTTCTTCGCGCAACGGGAGGGAGAATCCAAGGACAACATCATCGGACGATTCTTGAATCAGTTCGCCGACATGATGACGACCATTCAGAAGAGGGCTTGCGACCCGAACACGAATGAGGCTGACGCCCTCGATATGCAGCGTCGGCTTTTGCTAGTGGTGTCCAGGGAGGAGCTTGACTTCATCGCCAATCAGCGAGTCGCCGAAACGGTCCGAGACTACACTGACCTCGAGCGTCAGCAAATCATCCTCATCGCGCAGGAAGCCCGCGGCAACCCGCTCTATAACCAAAAGGAAATTGAACGTCGAAAACTCACCGCGCAGATTGATGAAGAGTTCGCCAATGCAGTGCTATTGCCCGACAACGATCCCACTGTGCAGGCTGAACAGAGTCGACAACAGATGTTAGAGTTGGACCTGATTACGAGACACGCAACTCAGATTCCCGTTTCTCCACGGGATGACCACATGATTCACTTGCAGCTCACGGTGCCGGCGCTCGAAGCAACCGCTCAGGCGGTGGTCCAGGACCCCTCACAGGTCGAGACGCTCAAAGCCCTCCTCGCGCACGCGACCGCCCATTTCCAATTGGCGACGCAGGCCGGAATCGACAAGACCGAACTCGCCCCCATTGGGGACTTATTGAACCAACTTACGAAAGCGCTACCTGAACTCGAGGCCAATGCCCAAGAGCACGCAGCGACCGCTCAGCAGACCGCCGGCAACCAACTCGCCGCGACGGTAGACCAAACCGGAGGGCTCCCTGACATCCAATCCGGGGCGGCTCCGCAACTCCGACCATCCGCCGTGCAATGATTATCCTCACCCCGAAGACTGTCGAGTGGACCTCTGAAGACGCCGCGCGTCTGAAAGATTTCCTCAACTCCCCAACGGGGAGCCGCGTGTTGCAGTTCCTCGCAATGGGCTCGCCAGACCTGTTGGACGGGGCGCACAAAAACAAAACGCTCGTGGCCTCCGGCGCGCTCGCTGGATATCAGGACGCCATCAACACGATTTTCAAGTTGACCTACGAGAACCCGAACGCGCCCGTGGTCCCCGACGTGGTCTCCGAAAATTACAAATCCCTGGATGATGACTCCGCCTGGGTTGAGGAAGACAAGACAGTTGACAAATCGAAGAATCCCACAACCTCTTGAATGCAGTTAAACTACGAACCGTGCTATGCCCGACACCAATCCACCTGAACTCTCGACTATCCCTCCGGGGGTAAGTATCACCAACGACCCCAAGGACGCCGTCGACACAGGCGCAGCTTTGGACGCTCTTTTCAAACCAATCGACGAACCCGCGGCCACGCCGCCCGCGGTGTCTGACCCGGCTGTCCCGGCTGCCCCGGCTGCCCCGGTGCTGCCCGGATTGCCGACGGCTTCTATTCCCCCGGTCACACCGCCCATCACCCCCGAGCCCACCAAGGACGAGTTTGACGCTGTCCAGCTCCCGCCTCACACCAAGTCGGAGGTGTCGCAGTCGTTCGACAATCTCAAGAAGGCCTCCCGAGACCGCGTCGCCGCGGTCCAAAAGGAGCGCGAGGAACTCGCTGCCAAGGTCAAGGAATTGGAGACCCGCCCCGCCGTTGACCCAAAGCTCGAAGCCGAGTTGAAAGAGCTTCGTGAGTTTCGCCAGAAGATGGATGTGGAGGCCGACCCGACCTTCAAGGAATACATCGAGGAGAGCAAGGCCAACGAGGATTCTATCTTGACCAAGTTGAAAGAGGCCGGTGCATCAGAGGACGCCCTCACGAAGATGAAAGCCATCGGGTCTAAGGACCTCGATTGGGAAATTATCCTGGAAAAATTGCCGCCGGTCACCCGCCGTTATGTTGAGAACAAGCTGGCCGTAAACGAGGACCTGCACGACCAGCGCACTCGCGCCCTAGAGAACGCGAAGAAGAACGCCTCAGAATTTCTGGCCGACCGGGAGAAGCAAAGCACACAGAGCGAGCTGGCTCATTACGCCAAGTCGGAGGAGCATTTCAACAAGGTGTCCGTCCAGCTTCCATGGTTCAAGCTCCAAAAGGCGGAGGCCACAGCGACGGCCGAGCAGAAAGCCACCATCGAAGCGGAGAACAAGTTCTACCTCGCGACGCACGACCAAGTCAAGAAGATGCTGGCGGACCCATCTCCCGAAATGCGCTCCATCGCTGCTCTGGGATACGCTCAGATGCTGCGACTTCAAGCCGAGATTCCCGCGCTTCAAGCAGAGCACGAGGCCGAGAAGAAGGGGCTCAGTGAGAAAATCACGAAGCTCGAGGCCCAGCTCAAGGAGAAGGAGGAATTCATCGCCCGCGTGAAGGGTGCATCGCGCACCAGCCTGCGGGACGGAAGTGCCCCCTCCAATCCCGGCGCCGCAGCCAGCCAGCCAACTTTCGGTGAACACGGCAACGTCGCAATCGACCGCCTGCGCGCCGAACAACTGGCCGGCTCATGAACACCACCCTCCACGAGGGGAAACAGGTTGAAATTCTCTTGCCCTGGTATCGGGAGGTTGCTCCGCAAGTTGCGTTCAGCGTCATGCGGCTCATGGACAAGGGGCGCATTGGCGTTCGCGCGCGCTGGGGAGACGCGGCCGTGTGGCACGTTCGCAACGTCCTGGCGGAAGAGTTTCTTCGCTCTGGTGTTGAGTGGTCTTTTTGGGTGGATGGTGATGAAATCCTCCCTCACGGCGACGCAAAGTTTTTTAACGCACTCACTCAACAGCGTCTTCCTGATGCTTTTGCCGGGCTCAATGTCATTGACCGATTGTTGTCTCATGGCAAGACTCTCATTGGTGGTGTGTATTGGGGGCGTCACCCAAACAGCAAGCCGATTTATGCGGAGGCGATGACCTCCGAGCGCGAGGACGCCTACGCGCGCAAGGGACCCTACGACCTAATCAAGCCAACTGCCTGGGTGGGATTCGGGGCCGTGCTGGTTCACCGCTCTGTTTTCCTCGACATCGAAAAGCGCTATCCGCACCTGGGACGGAAAGAAGACGGCACGGGCTGCAACTTTTTCTCACCGAACGAGCAGGACATTCGCCGCAGCTTCGACGGGTTCGGGTCCATCCTGAAGGAGAGCCTGGACGCGAACACCAAGCTTGCCAAGCTTCAGGCCCATTACGAGTCAACGGTTAGACAGTCGTCGCGACTTCCCGTTGGTGCCGGGGAAGACGTGTCCCTGTGTCAGAGAGCCGCCGATTCTGGCCACACCCCATACGTGGACATGGGTTTGTATTGCGGGCACATCGGTGATAGAGTTTACGGAAGATTGACATGAAACTCTGTTCTTGTTGCGGCGCGCTCAAGGAACCCGGTCTTTTCCACTGGAAAAGAAAGTCACTGGGCCAGAGGGAGGGGTTCTGCAAAGCCTGCAAGAGGGTAAAGCTCAATCGAGAGGACTTGGTGATTCTGCGAAAGGTGCGGCAGGCCGAATACCGTAAGCTTCGGGAGACTCCCGAGCAAAGAGAGGCCAGGAGCCGACGCCACCGCGCCAAACCGGAGACAAGGGCAAGGAACAATCAGTATCGCAAAGACAGGCGCAGGAAGGACCCCGCGTTCTCAATCAGGATAAATCTCAGCTCCCAGCTCTCTCATTTTGTGGGCGGAGACAGGAAAGCCGGACCCCTGATGGAAATCCTCGGGATGTGCCTGAGAGAATTCCGAGTCTACCTCCAGGGCCAATTTCGTTCTGGCATGTCTTGGGAAAACTACGGAAGGGTCTGGCATGTGGACCATATCCGCCCGTGCGCGAGCTTCGATTTGACGGACCATGAACAACAGAAGGTCTGCTTCCGGTGGGACAACCTCCAACCTCTTTTCGCGAAAGAAAATCTACAGAAGGGGGACACATGGGCGACAAAATCTTGCTAGCCCTCCAGTTTTGGGAAAACGACAAGGCCGACGCCATGCGTATGGCGCGGTTCGTCGCGGACCTCGCGCCTAAGCATTGCGAGATGGCCGACTTCCTTTTCTGCGCTCGGTTCGATTGCAAACAGGACCCCGCTACGGTTGCCTACGTGTCGAAGAAATTCAACACGTTCTCTTTCATCAACCGGAATCGTCGTGCGGAGGGATGGCCGTTTGGTTGCAATGAACTTTTTTTCGGAATGGTGGACCACGTCTACACGCAGATTGAGGCCAAGAAGATGCCCCAATACAAGGCGGTCATGGCCTTTGAGGCGGACGGAAATCCGATGTCGCCCGACTGGCTCGCCCGGCTGCACGCCGAGTGGGACCGTTTCCACGCCAAGGGTGCAAACTTGGTCGGGGCCCTGATTCCCCCCGGCCCTAAGGAGACTGACGGCAAGCACATCAACGGAAACTGCCTCGTATCCGCCGACAAGGAATACCTCCATTGGATTGCCCGGAAAATTGGCGGCTGCCGGCCCACCGCCGGGTGGGACTGGGTTCTCGCCCCCCAGTTCAAGCAGCGGGGCTGGGCCAACTGCCCGGGGATGCGTAGTTTTTGGCGCGCTCCGGCCATGTCGGCGGAAGTGTTTCAACGCCTTCGAAAAGAGGGGGTTTTCTTTGTTCACGGAGTCAAATGCGACTCCATCCAGCAGCACGTCCGGGCCGCTCTTCAGAATCCGGGTTGACAAACCCCTCTTCTTAGGAACTCTCTTCCCTGACCACACCCGCGACTGGTCACCGCGACAGAGCCTAGGTACCTTGTGTTGGCTCGACAAGGCGCTTTGATTACTCGAGAGAATCAGAAAAGCCTCACGACTTAACTCGTGAAAAATTGTTGAGTTTAACCCGTCCGCAAAAACGGACATTTAGAAAGAACACCCATCATGGGGGACTGCATCACTCCTGCTCAAGTTTCTGACATCGCTCAGAAAGACACCCAGCGCCTCGTCGGCGCTATCGCAAAAACTCTCGCCGCAAACGCGCCCTTTATGAATGTCATTGGGGGAGGCGTATTTCCGAGCGGAGTCAGCGACGAAATCCGCACTTCCGTTCAACTCCAAGCTGCTCCTGGCGACTCTCTGGCCCTGCCCGAGTTCGTCTGCGACACCGACCTCTGCGGGACTCAAGGCCATCAGGACCTGACCGACGCCATCAACTTCGTCAGCAAGCTCGAATCGAAACGTGGTTTCGGTCCGCGCGTCTGCGTAAAGAAAGGCTACGCGGCCTTCAAGACCAGCTATCTGGCTTCCGAAGACTCGCTGAAGAAACTGGTCACCCAGTATATTAACTCTGACATCCGGGCTCAGCTCTACCTGCGCTCCGCGTCGAAGTTCACCGCCGTCGCCGGCTACGATTTCAACTCGCTGTTTACCGGCGGGACTGAGACCGACATCGGTGTGAAGTTCGCCCCGCTCCTGCCCACTGGGCCGATGAGCTTCAAGGCGCTTCACTACATCGCCCGCTACATCAAGGAGAACCTGTTCGCCGAGATGTTCGATGCTGGCGACAAGGGCAGCCCGCACTTCCGCGTCATCGCGTCGGCGGACCAGATTGAGTTGTTCCGCGCCGAATCCGGCGTGAAGGACATCCTTCAGTCCTACGTCACGGGTGGCTACAAGCAGGGGGAACTCTCCCTGGCCGGCTACTCCTGGGAAACCGCTCCCGCTTACCGAGGTCTCGCCTTCGGTATCGACCAACGCCCTCTGCGCGCTACCGGCTTCAAGGCCAATGGCACGCTGAACCTCGTGGACCCTGTGACTATCGTCACTAACGCCACGAAGAACACCGCCTACGCCAAGCCGAATCCGAGCTGGCTGACCGCGGATTACGAGGTTTTGTTCCTCCTGGCCGACATGAGCTTCGAGCGCTTGGTGCCCGAACGCTACGTCGGTGAAGGTTCGTTCAAGTTCGCGCCCCAGCTTTACATGGGCGAACTCGAGTGGCACTATCAAATCGACAATGACTGTAACGTCTACGGCGATTTCGGGTGGCACAAATATCAAATCATCCGCGCATACAAGCCCATCCGGCCCCAGTTCGTGGTTCCGATTCTGTATCGCCGATGCACCGCTGACCTCGGTCTGCCGGATTGCGCCGTGCCTTCCAGCTCCAGCTTCACTGGCTCTGACGAGTTCACCACGGTCGGTGTGACCTGCGAGGCCTAACCAATCTGAGAGGCGGGCCGGGATAAACTCCGGCCCCCTCTCGACTTTTTTGTTATGGCTGAATTTGTTGAACATGGGCTGCACGACCAGGAATGGCCGACGCTGGCGAAAGCCGCGAATAACCTTTTCTCGTTGAATCTGTCGCCCTACGACGAACCGCCTCAGGTTCTCGTCGCGGTCCTTACGTCCTTGGGCGTGGCCGCAAAAACCACGGAAACCCTCGATAGCTTGCTAGTCAAGCTTCTCGCGCGAGTTTCTTAACACTGTCGGCGTTGCTTTGCACGCAGTAGCGCCGGTTCGTAGGAGAGGGTTGCGGACACACTCCGCAGCCCTTTTTTGTTCGTTGACGGAAGTAATTAAGCCGGACTTATTGAAAGAATATGTTCACTGACCCAACACCGGTGTGGGGTGACTCCGACAACGTCCTTCTACAGAAAATCTGTCAGGTTACAAACGACCTGCTGTCGGGAATCCATCCACCGCAGCCGGGAGATTCGGACAACAACCTCCTTTTCAAAATTGCAAACCTTTTCAATCGTAACTAATCATGGACACCAATCCTAAACTTGGCGACTCGGACAATACACTTCTCTTCAAAATTGCAGAGGTTCTTTTGTCAGGCTCCTTCGGAGGGGGCATCACACAAGCCGGAGCGGACGCCCGGTATGTTCTCAAGTCCGGAGACACGGTCACAGGCGCGCTTATCCTCAACAGCACCCTCAGCGTGGGGGCAGACACGGTAGACAATGGATTTTTGGTTGTCGACCCAGACGCCGCCGCCCCAATCATGCTGACTCGGCATGTGGCCGACAATGCTCCGGCGATTCTTCGGGTCCAGAAGAAGGGGACCACAGGTAGTGTTAATGGCGCGGTAGCGAACAACGACAACCTCGCTCGTGTTGATTTCTATGCCTGGGATGGTTCAGGGTTTTTCCCAGGCGCCGTGTTTCAGTTGGTGGCTAACCAAGCCTGGACCGGCTCTGCACACGGAGGCCGGCTTTCGGTCAATGTAGTTGCTAATGGGGCTACGTCCACAACCGAGATGCTTCGATTTACCTCGGCGGCTATGGACTTACGTAACAGCGCGGTCCTCCAATCTGGGGGCACTCAAGTTGTAAGCTCACGAAAGACTGGGTGGACTGCAGCGACTGGAACGGCAACGCGGACCACGTTCGACACCGCTACTGTCACTACGGAGTTGCTGGCTCAGAGAGTCAAGGCCCTGCTCGACGACCTTATTTCTCACGGTCTTATCGGAGCATAATGCAAATTCCCGACAACATCAAGGTCTCTGTGGCCGGTGTTCTTGGAGTGGCAACGCCCGCCTCGAACTGGTTCTTGGACCTGGGGACGCCCATTCTGAATTTCCTCCTTCTGGTTGCTCAGTTGGCGGTCGCCTCTGTCACCGCAATTTACATCTACGCCAAGTGGCGGAACTTGAAGGGCGACAAGGGCGACAAGGGCGACAAGGGCGAAAAAGGCGACCGAGGTGATCGAGGAGTTTCGAAATGAAGATTCTGTTCGCATCTCTTCTCATCGCCGCCACCTTGTGTGGTTGCATGATGCCGCTCAAGCCCGGCGGCGCGTCATACGTTCGCCCCGACGGCTCTGCGGTTAGCGTCCATCAATCGGAGAATCCGAAGACGGACACGGTGCAGGACTACAAACGCGTGACCGACGCACAGGGAGCCATAACCGAAGAGGTCCACACAAAAATCGGCGCGGCCCAGAAGGACGTGGCGCGCGAGGTGGCCGCGAAGCTCGGGTCCATGCGTGGAATTATGTGGGTTGGCGTTCTGGTCTTCCTGTTCGGCGCAGCGAGCTTTGTCTATCCGCCCCTTAAGCTGATTGTGGCCAGTGTCACCACCAGCATGGTGATTACTGCTGCGGGACTGCTCTTGATGGTCCTTCCGACCCTCATCGTAGGAAATGAACTCCTGATTCTGGCGGGCTGTCTCGGCGTGGCCGGGTTTTATGTCTTCGCCATCCGACATGGAAAACTTCAAGGGTTCGTCGACGCAAACAAAGACGGCGTAGATGACCGAAAGCAATAATGAGCTGCAATAGCTGTAATCAATCTGGGTGCTCCGGGAACTGTCAGGGCGATTCCTGCACGGACGCCGGACGCTGCACCAACCGTTGCACTCCCTGCAATACCAACTGCGACGCTAATAGCGCAGCCTGCGAAACCCTGCCTAGTGCCCTAGAGAATTTCATCCGCTCGTTCTTCGGGCCGGGTCTTGTCCGGACTGAAGTTAATGGTCAGGTCCGCTGGATTCTGCCCTGTGACCTGGACACCGGCATTCCTGGAAATCCCAAGGGCGACGACGAGGGCCTAGCCTGTTATTTCAAGCGGCTTTTCGAGGATGGACTT
>Ga0184628_10000922_pt1 | contig 15090 bp, 11 predicted proteins | sample PLM4_5_b1_FD_133149 | JGI IMG/M metagenome (GOLD analysis project Ga0184628, IMG submission 133149) | Groundwater sediment microbial communities from an aquifer in East River, Colorado, USA - PLM4_5_b1 | ecosystem: Environmental > Terrestrial > Soil > Riparian zone | place: USA: East River... | reverse complement strand
CCGTTTCGGAAATCGGCTACGGCATGTGGGGCATGGGTGGCTGGTCGGGGTCGAATGACGACGAGTCGCTGGCGGCGATCGAACGATCGATCGCGCTCGGCTGCACCTTCTTCGATACGGCGCTCGCGTACGGCGACGGCAAGAGCGAACAACTGTTCGCGCCCGTACTGCGGCGTCATCGCGACAAGACGCTGCGCGTGGCGACGAAGATCCCGCCGAAGAACAAACGCTGGCCGGGACTGCCGTCGTACGCGATCGAAGATGTCTTCCCCGCCGACTACATCCGCCAATCGACCGAGATCAGTCTCGGCAATCTCGGCCTGAGTTCGGTTGATCTGCAGCAGTTTCACGTCTGGAGCGACGCGTGGGCCGACGATGACCGCTGGAAGCGTGCGGTGGACGATCTGAAATCCGAGGGACTCGTCCGCGGATTCGGGATCAGCATTAATCGCTGGCAGCCTGACAGCGTGCTGAAAGCGATCGCGTCCGGCGTCGTCGACAGCGTGCAGGTGGTCTACAACATCTTCGACCAGAACCCGGAAGACGAACTGTTTCCGCGGTGCCGGGAACGCGGGGTCGCCGTGATCGCGCGCGTGCCGTTTGACGAGGGCAGCCTCACAGGCACGCTGGCGCGCGGCATGTCGTGGCCCGAGGGTGACTGGCGCAACATCTACTTCACGCGCGAGAAACTCAACGACACGCTCGATCGCGTGGACCGTGTGCGAGCCGACCTGCCGGCCGGGATGTCGCTGCCCGAGGCCGCCCTCAAGTTCATCCTGGCGTGCCCGGACGTTTCGACCGTGATCCCGGGGATGCGCCGCCCAGCGCACGTGGACGCGAATCTCGGCGTGTCCGGCCAGCCGCCGCTCTCGGGCGAGCTCCTGACGAAGCTGCGGACCCACAGGTGGCCACGGACGTATGTTGTTCCGTAATAGGGAGTTAGAGGCATGGCTGGCAGAAAGGTCCGGCTGTTTTTGACCGCTCTGTTATACTTTCCTTTTGCGTCTGACGCTGAGGAGCACACTGTGAAGCCGGCGATTCATCCCAAGTACTTCGACGTCGAAGCTCGTTGCGCCTGCGGGAACACGTTCAAGACCCGCTCGACCAAGCCCGAGCTGCACCTCGAAATCTGCAACATGTGCCACCCGTTCTTCACGGGCCGCCAGAAGCTGATCGATACCGAAGGCCGCGTGGAGCGTTTCACGAAGCGGTTCGGTGTGCAGACGACCCAGATCCGCAAGGCTCAGGTCACGGCCAACAAGGCCGCCAAGGCGACGAAGGCCAAGAAGGCGTCGAAGTCCGCTTCCGCGTAGGCGGCGACCTCGCCCCCTTAGAGATCCAGGCCCCGGCCTGGATCTTTTTTCGACGACAACTTTCGATCCAGACGACCGAGACGATGCGCGGCTTCTTGCCGCGTGCGCGCATCGGCGTGCACGCGCAGCGTTTCGGCGTAAGTGCGCGCGGTCGCCAGATCGCGCGCGCGATGCTCGTGATGGATCGCGAGCGCTTCCGTGGCGCGCCGCGCCAGCGCTGACATCGGTCCGCGCTGGTGGCGACTCTGCTCGATCACGCCCTGCCAGGCCACACATGCTTCGTCATGTCGATCTTCGCGCCCGAGCATCGTCGCCAGCCGCGCGAGCGCGTGTGGACGCACCTCGCGGTCCATGCCCTGTGCGGCGCGCTCGAACGCGTCAATCGCCCGTGCGATCAAGCCGGCACGTTCGTAGAGGCGGCCGAGCGCCATCTGCTCAGAGGGCTCGCGGCACGCGTCCGGCCCCTCCTGCGCCATCCACAGCGCGTGCGACATGACCACCGCCAGCGACAGCAGATCGTGCCGGTTGTGTTCGAGCACGCCTTCGATGGCGCCGGTGTCTCCGGTCCGCAGGAAATGAAAGTAGCGCAGCGGCACTTCGAAACCCGGCACATCGCCGACGCGATGGAATCCCACGACCGCGCGCTCGAGTGATGACAGCGTGCAGCTCGCGCGATCCGGCGTGTCGCGCAACTCCCGCCGGCTCCACAGCCGGCGCGCCGTCGGCAGCATGTCGAAGTGCGGCACCTCGTCGGTCGCCGCCGGCGATCGATGAAAGGCCCAGCGCGTTTCCATCAGCGGCACATCGAACGTCCGGCCGTTGAACGTCACGAGCAGGCTCGTCTCTTCAAATACGGCCGCGAGCGCTTCGAGCATCGTCCGCTCGCCCGACGGCGCCGGCAGAAAAAACTGGCGCACGCGAAACGCGCCGTCCTCAAACCAACCGCACCCGGCCAGAAACGGCAGCGTGCCGGCGCCTCCGCTGAGGCCCGTCGTTTCCAGGTCGAAGAACACGACGCGATTGCTCCACGCCGCCGCATTGCCGGCGCGCGAGTCGAACAACGCGAGCGGCGCATCTGCAGACGGTGCGCATGCGCCAACAGCGCGTCGGCCATGTGAATGACTGGCGTCCCAGACCCGATCGATGACGATGCAGGCGCCGTGGGCGGTGCCGACAAGCGTTCCGCCGAGTTTTGCGGCTGCTTCGGCGGCGTCCACTGCGAGGCCGCCGACATCAGGCACATAGGTCAGCTCGCGTATCGCAGGCGCGGCCTCGCTTCCACCGTGGTCTCGGCGGACGATGTCGCGCAGGCGGGATGTGAGATCGCGCATGGCTTGATCGATAAATCAGGCGGCGGTTCGGGCGGCGGATGCGAGGAGGCCGAGCAATCGCGACGCCACGGCTTTGGCGAGCGGTCCGGTTGCGCCCTCAGGGCCGACGCACGACGGGCAGCCCGACGTGCACGGACAGCCGTCGATCAGGTCGCGCGTCTGCGCGATGAGCTGCTCGTGCATCGAGAAGAGCGGCTCGCTGAAACCGATGCCGCCCGGATAGTTGTCGTAGATGAAGATCGTCGGCGCGGCGGAGAGTTCGGCTTCGGTAGCGCCGGCTCGCGATGATCCGCCCATCCGGTTCGCGCCTTCTACGGCAAGGCCGTCGATCGACAGACCGAGATCGTGTGAATCACACATCAGGAGGAGCGGCGCCACGTTGCGCATCGCGAACGCGAGGCCAATCACGCCATCGCGCCGATCGGCCAGGCCAAACGGCAGGCCCGCCATGGTTTCGGCCGGAATCGTGACCCAGTAGGCCGTCGTATGCATCTGCTGCTCGGGCAGATCGAGCTCACCAGACCCAACGTTCTCGTTCGTGTAGAACTTGATCTTCTTGAAGCCGACGACGCGCGAGACCACGTGCACTTCCCCATGCGCCGCCGCATCGCCACCGAGCGGTCCAATCGCCTGCGGCGTCACGAAGTGATCCAATCGCGTATCCGGCTCGGCGGGCTCTTCGCGCGGATCTGCGTCGATGCCGGCGGCATCCGCCGCCGCGCCGTGCGTCCCTGTCGTCCCTGTCGTACCTGTCGTACCCGTCGTACCCGAGAACGTCTCGAGAATTGTCACTTTGGTGTACGTGATCGCGTCCGTGTAGTAGTCACACTCGACTGCGCGGACGAAGGCTTTGCGGTTGTCGTAGTCGAACCGCTCCACCTGATAAAGCTGTCCTTCCACGATGTAGATGGCCTTTTCGTGCAGTGTCGACGGCCCGCTGGTGAAGTCGGTTTCACCAATCACGCGTTCGCCGTCGGTTTGATCGATCACGACGAAGTTGTCGGACGTGATGGATCGCAGGCTCACGGCATCCGCGGGATACGACTCCTGAGTCCACTGCCACTGCCCGTCCACGAAGTGAACGAAGCCTTCCTCGGAGAGCACGGTCAGAATCTCCTGCACGTTGAGCGATCCGAATTGATCGTCCGCCTTGAACGGCAACTCGAACGCCGCGCACTTCACGTGATCGAGCAGGATATGGAGGTTGTCCGGATTCACCAGCGCATGTTCCGGCGACGCGTCGAAGAAATAGTCGGGGTTGCGCACGACGAACTGATCGATGGGCGCGCTGGAGGCGACCAGCACCGCCGCAGACCGGCCTGACCGGCGGCCGGCCCGGCCCGCGCGCTGCCACGTCGCCGCGATCGTGCCTGGATATCCGGCCATCACCGCGACGTCGAGCGCGCCGATGTCGATACCCAGTTCCAACGCGTTGGTGGACACGACACAGCGCACGTCGCCGCTGCGCAGGCCGCGTTCGATTTCACGCCGGCGTAGCGGCAGATAGCCACCTCGGTAGCCACGAATCACGTCCGCGGATCCCGGCGGTCCCTCGAAGGCGTCCTTCATGTAGGTCGTGAGCAGCTCAGTCGAGAGCCGGCTCTGCGCGAACACGATCAATTGCAATCCGCGCTTCAGGAATTCAATCGCGACGCGGCGCGTTTCCGCCAGATACGACCGCCGAATCCCGAGTTGCGCGTTCACCACCGGCGGGTTCACGAAGAGGAAGAATTTCTCGCCGCGCGGCGCGCCATTCTTCTCGACGAGTTCAAACGGCTGCCCCGTCAATCGCTCGGCCAGCTCTCGCGGATTGGCGATGGTCGCCGATGAGCAAATGAATGTTGGATTCGATCCGTAGTGCCGGCACACGCGCTGCAGGCGTCGCACGATGTTGCCGAGGTGACTGCCGAACACGCCCCGATAGGTGTGCAGCTCGTCAATCACGATGAATTTCAGGTTTTCGAACAGCTTCGCCCAGCGCGGGTGATGCGGCAGGATGCCGGAGTGCACCATGTCGGGATTGCTCAGCACGACATGGGCGCGCCCGCGAATCGCGCGACGCGCATCCTGCGGGGTATCTCCGTCGTAAGTGAAAACGCCAATCGAGGGAGCAACTTCTTCGCCGCTTGCGTCGCTCCCGCTCCGGCCGCCGATGATCTCGGCCATTTGATGCAACTCGGCGAGCTGGTCCTGCGCCAGCGCTTTCGTCGGGAACAGATACAGCGCGCGCGTGGACGGGTCGCGAAGAATCGCGTCCAGCACCGGCGCGTTGTAGCAAAGCGTCTTGCCGGATGCCGTCGGCGTGACGATCACGACGTTGCGGCCGGCGAGCGCATGCTCCACCGCGGCGGCCTGATGGCTGTAGAGCTGCTCAATGCCGCGCGACCGAAGCGCCTGCAGCAGGCGCGCGTCGAGGGCGTCCGGATACGGCGCGAATTGCGCCTCAATGGGTGCCAGGCGCCGCACAGCGGTCACATGCGGGTCGTCCGCCCCCGTGGCCACGCCAGTGCTCGTGCCGGACTCGAACTCGGCCAGCATGCGCGACAGCGCCTGCTGCAGCGACTGGTCCTTATTCGTCGTCAGAGCCGGAAGGGCGTTCATGGAGGCCTCGATTTTAGCCGGACTTCGAGGGGCGATGAAAGAGCGAAGTCGTCAATATCAATATATTGACTCAGATACATATCATTGACATGATCTAGGGGACGGGTCTGTTTGGCACCGCTTTCGTGCCAAACAGACCCGTCCCCTATGACCAAACGAATCACTGCGAATCTCCCGGACGCGCTGCTGGCCGATGCCACTGCCGTCACCGGTAAGGGCATCACCGAGACGTTGATCGCCGGCCTCGAGATGGTCCGCCGATCGCGCGCGCACGCCAAGGCTTCGGCCCTGCGCGGCAAGGTTCATCTGGATATCGATCTCGAGTCGTCCCGTGAGCGCGATCGTCGCTGACACGTCGGAGTGGGTCGAATACCTGACGGGCCGGCCGGCGGCGCTGCTGGATCACGCACTGGCTGCCGGACTGGTCGTGGTGCCGCCGATTGTCGTGGCGGAATTACTCAGCGGTGCGCGCTCTGTCAAAGATCGTGACCGGCTCGAAGATCTCTTGCGCGATCTCGCGATGCCGGTTGCCGACTTTAGTCACTGGGCGCGTGTCGGCGCACTCCGCGCGTCATTGCGAGGCCACGGCCTCACCGTATCGACGCCCGATGCGCACGTGGCGCAATGCGCGCTCGACCAGGACGCTCCCCTGCTGACGCGCGATGCGGTGTTTTCGAAAATCGCGCGACTGACGCCGCTGCGGCTCGCGCCGTAGCTCGTCACGCCGTCGACTGTCTCGACTTGGCGTAGGCCGCGACGATTCCCGTCAAGCCGAGGAGCCCGATGAGATTTGGAAACACCTGGAGCGCGTTCATCAGATCGCCCCACGCCCACACGATGTCGGGCTTCAGCACGGCGCCCAGAGGAATCAGCAGACAGTAGATCCATCGATACGGCATCGTCACGCTGCGGCCCAGGATGTACTCGAGGAACTGCTCCCCGTAGTACGCCCAGCCGATGAGCGTGGTGTAACCGAACATGAACGCGCACAACGCGACGACCCACCCGCCCACTTCGGGCACGGCCATGTTGAAGGCTGTGGCCACGGCTGCGGTGCTCGTCACGAACGTCTGTCCAGCCTGCTTTGCCGCAATCGATGATTCGGCGACGCCACTCACGAGAATCGCCATCGCACTGATCGTCGCGGTGACGAACGACACGATGAACACTTCCATCACGGCCTGGAGACCCTGTTGCGCCGGATTCGTGGTTTTCGCACTACCGTAGGCAACGGCGGCCGTGCCGTAGCCCGCCTCGTTCGCGTAGATGCCTCGCGCGATGCCATACCGCATCGCGATGAACACGCCAAATCCCATCGCCGATCTCGTCGTCAGCGCCTCACTGAAGATGAGCGAGAACACGTGCGGCAGCCGGCTCGCGAAGCTCAGAATGACGACGAGCCCGCCGACAAGATACAGCCCCACCTTGAGCGGCGCGAGCTTCTCGGCCGCGCGCCCGATGGCCTTGACGCCGCCAATGATGACGATCCACGTGAGGATCGCCACGGCCACGCCGACGATGAGCGCGGTGCGGTTGACCGTGCCGATTACCGGCAATTCGAGAGTGCCCGACGGAAACACGTGGTTGACCGCGAGCGCGATCGAGTTCGGTTGCGTGAATGGCGTTGTCGTTAATGCCGCGACGCCCGCAACCAACGCGTAGATCCACGCAAGCGACGGCGATTTCAGGCCATCGCGCAGGTAATACATCGGACCGCAGCGGACGAGATCGCCCTGCGTCTCACGAAACTTCACGCCGAGAATCGCTTCGGAGAATTTGATCGACGTTGCAAGAAACCCGTAGACCCAGATCCAGAAGAGCGCGCCGGGACCGCCGGAAATGATCGCCGTCGCGACGCCGGCGATGTTACCGGTGCCGATGGACGCCGCCAGCGCCGTCATGAATGCCTGGAACGGCGAAAGCGCGCCGCCCTTCGCATCCTTGGATTGCTGGGCGACCATCGCGCGGAAGGCCTCGGGGAGTCGCCGAAGCTGGACGACGCCAAAGCGAATCGTCAGGAACAGGCCGACCAGCAAGAGCAGCCACATCACGACGTTCGTGAAGAGCCATGTGGAAAGGTTGTCGATCGCGGTGGCGAGTTCGGGCATGCTAGATCCCTGCGCGGCCCTGGCCGCCATCGACTGCAATGCACGCGCCCGTGATCAGGCTCGCGCGCTGTGAGGCGAGGAAGGCGACGACGTCGCCGACTTCTTCGGCCTTGCCAAAGCGGCCGAGCGGGAGTTCGCGGCGAACGAACTCGGCGATGCCCGCGGGATCCTCCTGCTGGCGCTTCCACCACGACCCGCCTTCGAACAGCGTCGAACCCGGTGCGACGCTATTCACGCGAATATTGTCCTTCGCCAATTGCTGCGACATGGCCTTCGCGAGGCTGATCTCCGCGGCTTTCACGGCGTTGTAGGTCATGCGGCCACCAGACTCGCGGCCCCAGACGGAAGCAATCATCAGAATGACGCCGCCGCCGGCGCGGCGCATTTCCGGCACCGCGAGACGAGACATGCGAATCGCGGGAAAGAGCGTCTGGTCGAACGCGCCCTGCCATTCGGCGTCGAGGGTGGAAACGATGTCACCGCCGCCCGCCTTGCCGACGTTGTTGACCAGGATGTCGATGCGGCCGAATTTCGACAAGGTCTGCTTCGCTAACGCGTCGGCACCGGCAGCGGTGGACACGTCTGCCTCCACCGCGAGCACGGCGTCCGCCCGGCCGGCGATGCGCGTGAGTTCAGTCGCGGCCGACCGGAGTGCCTCCGCACCACGCGCGCAAATCGCCACACGCGCACCCTCGGCGGCCAACGCGCGCGCCGACGCGAGACCAAGACCCTTGCTCGAACCGGTGATGATCGCGACCTTGTCGCGGAGCTGGAGATCCATGACACGTGAGTATAGGTGACCCGCCTGTCAGTTCACACGGAGCCACAGAGGACGGACTGATCCGTGTCTCCGAGTTCCTCGGTGCCTCCGTGTGGACTGACAATCGTCAGAGCTTGCCGAGAAACGCTTCCAGGGCTTTGCCCCATCCGCTCGGCTCTTCGAGATTCGCGAGGTGCCCGACCTTGGGCAGGACCACGATTGATGACCCGTGAATGCCCTTGTGCATGACCTCGGCCTCGGTGACCGGAATGATCGCGTCTTCGTCGCTGGTGATGATCAATGTCGGGCACGAGATGGTCGCCAGCAACGGTGTCGAATCCGGCCGCGTCTTGAGCGCGCCGAGCGCGCTGGCGATGCCCTCGCTCGAGTTGACCAGGATCAAGCGGCGCACCGCGTCGGCCAGATCCGGCTGGCGTGCGTGCGTCGTGGCGCCGAGCAGCTTGGGCAACAACTCCTCGGCCACCTTGGCGGGCCCCTCACGCTGGACGAGATCAACCATCTTGTCGCGGCCGGCGCGCCCTTGTTCCGAATCCGATCCGGCGCGCGTGTTCGACAGCACAAGGCCCGCGACCTTCGCCGGCGCGCGCCGCATCATCGCCAACGCGACGTACCCGCCCATGGACAGGCCGCAGACCACCGCGCGATCGATGTCCAGGTGCGCCATCAGCGCGGTCAGGTCATCGGCGTAGTCATCGATCGTGAGGTTGGCCAGGCCGGGATCTTCGAATGCGGGCCCGACACCGCGAAAGCCACGAAGGTCCGGCGCGATGAACCGCCAGCCCGCCGGAACCCGGTGCAACTGCGGCAGCCACTGGTCGGCGCTCAGTGGAAACGCATGGACCAGCAGCAGCGTCCGCCCTTCGCCGGACTCGAAATAGCGAAGCGATCGGTGCGGCAGATGCGCGATGTGGGATTTCATCAACCGATTGTACGCGGCACCCGATTCTGGCAGAATCGATCCTCATGAAACAGGTGCGATTCGCCGGGATTCTGCTGATGATGGCGGCCATGGCCACGGGGTGCACGCTCAAGGAAGAGCCGGCGACGCAGGGACCGAACGATGGTCCGCCGCCCATTCCAGCGCCCGCGGACGTCGCCGCGCCACCGGCGGATGCGATCAAGACACCGTCGGGCCTCGCCTACAAGGTCCTGACCGTCGGACTCGGCCGCATCTATCCCACGCGTGAGAGCAGGGTCCGCGTGCACTACACAGGCTGGAAGCAGGACGGCACGATGATCGACAGCTCGATTCAGCGCGGCGCGCCGTCAGAATTCACCGTCAGCGACGTCGTCGCCGGCTGGACGGAAATGCTGCAAATGATGGTGACGGGCGAAAAGGTCCGTGTCTGGGTTCCCTTCAAACTGGCCTACGAGAGCATGCCCTCGCGGCCGCAGGGCCCGCTGGTGTTCGAGATAGAGCTGATTGAGATTAAGTAACGACGGGAACGACGGGAACGACGGGAACGAGCGAGCCCGCCTTCGCTCACCAAGGTGAGCTACGGCGCGGCAGGCCGTGTAGGGGGTCCGGGGGCGAAGCCCCCGGATTAACTAACGTGGAATAGTGGCCGGTGCTTTGAGGATGGCGCCCGCGCCGTACATGCGCACCCACGGTTCGCGGTCGGCCATCATCGCCCGATACAGCGTGAGGTCCGGCGGCGTCATCGTCTCGATCACACGTCCCGCTTCCCGGCGCGGCGTCGAGTCCGGATCCCGAATCAACTCAAGAAGAATCGGCCGCGCGGTTTCGGGCTCATCTTTCACCAACAACTCCGCCGCCCTCAGTCGCGTCATGGGATCGGGATCGGCCAGAATCGGCCGGATGATCAGCAGGCGCTCGCCCGCGGTGATGGAGGGATCGACCTCGGCCGCCCTCAATCGCACGTCGGCGACCGGACTTCGTTTCATGCGCTCGATGGTCTCGCGGCCGGCTGCATCGCCCAGGCGCGTCAGCGCAAGCGCCGCCCTCGATCGCACCTCAACAGCTGGATCGCTGACGAGCGGCCGCATGGCCGGAATCGCCGCGGTGTAGCCGAGCGCGGCGAGACCTTCAACCGCGGCCGCGCGAGTATAGGGATCTGGATGCTGAAGCAGCGGAACCAGCAGCGGCGCCTGTGTGGCATCGCCGGACCGGTGGATCGCCTCGGCGACAGCCGTCTTGTCCGTGAAGTCCGCCGACGACGCCGCTGATGCAATGCGTTGCCGGGCGTCTCGATCGCCCAGCCGCGCCAGCGCGGTGTCGTCAAGCAGCGTCTGACGCGAAAGACCGGCGGTCTGGCGGAGATCGTTCAGCGCCTTGGCGTCCCCGTTCCGGCCGAGCCGCTCGAGTGCTTCGGCGCGCAGCCGCGGATCGAGGGCGGCGCCTGCCGCGACGTTCTGGAGCTCGCGCACGGCAATAGGCCGCAGCAGAATTGGCGCGTCGACGCCGGACGCCTGGACGTAACTGTCGTAGAAGGCGTAGGCCCGAGGAAGATCGGCGAGCGCCACCGCCGCCGAGATGACGACCTCGACGAGTTCACGATCGCCTGGTGCCTGCGCGAGCAGCGGCTCAAGCGTACGAATGGCGATGGCTGGTTGGCCGCCCGAGAGCGCTCGGCGTGCGGCGGTGAGCGCCGCGGCCTTCGACTGCGCAGGAGTTTGCTGAGCCGCCGCCGGCTGCAGCGCCGCAAGACAAACCAATGCGATCGCTGCCAGGCGGCGGACTGTATTCATGTGCCTCAGGGGCCGGGCGCAAACAGCGTGCGGCGGCGGTCGGCCCACAGCCGGTGATCCTCGGCGTCGATTCGCGTGACCTCTGCGCTGCGGTCCTGTAGAAAGGACGCGTCTGCCACGAGATTGGCCGGATCCAGAGAAAGCGACGCCGGCTCGAGGCCTGTCACGGTAAAGCTGAACCACGCGCCGCCGTCGCCGACACCTTCACCCGCAGCCGTCTGAGCGCGGACCTGCCAGTAGTAAGTACCCGGAGCGAGGCCCGTCACTGACCGCGAAGTGCCGCCACCGTTGGGCCACCACGTGGAATCGCAGACGTTGTTATTGCTCGTGTCCCAGCAAACCCAGTAGCCCGCATCGGCGAGGCTGCTCCATCGCAGAGTGACGCCGCTGCTGCTCTGCCCGGATGCACCGTTTACCGGCGACAGCTTCGAGAACGCAACCGCCGAGCCGACGGTGAAGCTCGTCCACGTACCCGAGTCCGCCTCGCTCGTGCCGGCGCCCGTTTGCCCGCGCACCTGCCAGAAGTAGGTGCCGGCTCCAAGATCCGTCAACGTCCGGCTCGTGCCGCCGCCGTTGGGAAACCACGCCGTGTCACAGATGTTGTTGTTGGTCGTGTCCCAACAGACGGAGTAGCCGGCATCGCCCAGCGACTGCCACTGCAAGACCACCGTGCTGCCCAGCCCGACCGAGCCGTTGCCCGGAGCGAGTTTCGCGAAGAATCCAGCGCCCGACGGAGGTGGTGGTGGCTGAGCGGCGCCCACGGTGAAGCTCGTCCACGTGCCCGAATCCGCCTCGCTCGTGCCGGCGCCCGTCTGCCCGCGTACCTGCCAGTAGTAGGTGCCGGTTCCAAGACCCGTCAATGTCCGGCTCGTGCCGCCGCCGTTGGGAAACCACCCCGTGTCACAGATGTTGTTGTTGGTCGTGTCCCAACAGACGGAGTAGCCGGCATCGCCCAGCGACTGCCACTGCAAGACCACCGTGCTGCCCAGCCCAGCGGATCCGTTGCCCGGAGAGAGTTTCGCGAAAAATCCGGCGCCCGATGGAGGAGGAGGCGCTGGCGGTGCCTGACCGCTGCCCACCGTGAAGTTCACCCAGACACCGCTGTCCGCATCGACGAGGGCGCCATTGATGAGCGCGCGTGCCTGCCAGTAATACGTCCCCGGCGCCAGGCCCCCCAGCCCGAGGTTCGTGGACGTGGCCGTCAACTGCCAGAAGGTGTCACACGAGTTGTTGTTGGTCGTGTCGTAGCAGACCTGGTAGAAGGTCGCCCCACTGGCGGCTGACCAGACCAACGTCGTGTCGCTCGACGTCGTGGATCCGTTCAACGGCAACTGCTTGTTGAAAGCGCCGCCGGACGGCGGGGGCGGCGGCGCGCTGCCCACATTGAAGTTCACCCAGACACCGCTGTCCGCATCGACGAGGGCGCCATTGATGAGCGCGCGCACCTGCCAGTAATACGCGCCGTTCGCCAGGCCACCGATCGCGAGGCTCGTCGACGTCGCGGTCAACTGCCAGAAGGTGTCGCACGAGTTGTTGTTGGTGGTGTCGTAGCAGACCTGATAGAAGGTCGCGCCGCTGGCGGTCGTCCACGCCAGCGTCGTGCTGCCCGAATTGGTCGATCCGCTCGCGGGCGACTGCTTAAGGAAGGCGCCGCCGGACGGCGGGGGTGGAGGCGGCGGAGGCGGTGGCGGCGCCACGGAACCAACGGTAAAGCTCCACCACGTGCCGGCATCGGCCTCAGTCGTGGACGTGGACGTCTCCGAGCGCACCTGCCAGTAATAGGTGCCCGGCGCCAGGCCTTCCAAGGTGCGTGAATTGCCGCCACCGTTGGGCCACCAGGCCGCATCACACGAATTGTTATTCGTCGTGTCCCAGCACACGCGGAAGCCCGCGCCAGCGACAGCCTGCCATTGCAGCGTTACGTTCTCTCCCAACCCCGCCACGGTGTTCGATGGGGCGGCCTTGCCGAACGGTCCGCCGCCGGCTGGTGGCGGCGGAACGCCACCGCTCACCGTAAAGCTAAAGGAGTTGCCGTTGTTAGCCAGCTGCGGAGAACCACCCACCCACGCCCGCACCTGCCAGTAGTAGGTTCCGGTGCCCAGCGCCACGGACGCTGAAATGCCGCTCGCGTCCTGCCACGAGGTGTTGCAACTGTTGTCGTTCACCGTATCGACGCAGGTCTGGTACGACGTCGCGCCGGCGGCGATGCCCCAGCTCAGGGTGACCGGGCTCCCCACTGTCGCGCCGTTGCCTGGCGCCTGCTTGCCAAACAGCATTGGCGTCGAACCGATGGTTAAGCTCCACCAACTGGCCGCGTTCGCCTCGGCCGTCCCTGCCGGCGTCGTCGCCCTCACCTGCCAGTAGTACGTGCCGTTGGGCGCCGAGACCGCGATAGAGGTCCCAGCGACGGCCTGCCACGAGGTGTCGCACGACCCATTGGCGATCGCGTCCATGCACACTTCGTAGGTCGCCCCCGCGACGGGGGCCCACGTGAGGGTCACGGGACTCGTCAAGTCAGTCGCGCCGTTGAGGGGCGAGCCCTTCGAGAAGGTGATGCCACTCGCGTTGAAGCCCATGCGCTGCGCGATCGCTTTGTTCCACCAGACGTTCGACGTCACCATCCACTCGTCGCGGTCGGTCGCCGCGGCGATCCGTCCGTAGTCGGTGCCGGTCGATGACGCGGTGACGGTGACCTGGTCCATCGCATCAGGCACGCCGGCGACTGATACGCGAGTGCCGAAGATGTCGATGAGATCGTGGTGGGCGAAGACTGAATAGAACGATCCAACCCTGGAATTGAAGGACACGTCCAGGTCCACGTAGTTCGCGGTGGGCGCCAACGTAAATCGGCTGCCGGCTGGCGTGCCATTCGCGTTCATCAGACGTCCGGCGAACGTGAACAATCCTCCAATCGACCGGTACCACACCACGAGATAGCGGTTGTTGCTCGAGTCGTACGCGGCGGACGGAATCGCGAGATCGAACCCGCTGGGCGCGTCTACTTCAATAATGCCGCCGACCATGTTGTCGGTGCCGGCCTTGATCCGAGCGGCCTGAACACTGCCTGCTTCCATCGGATCCGAAAACCACCGCCAGACGACCAGGAATTCGTCGTCGGCCGAGTTGTAGGTCACGTTGGCCTGCCACGCGTATTCCACATTGTTCGGCGTCGAGATGATGTTGATTTCGCTGCCGAGCAGCGTGCCGTTGATGTTGAACCGGCGGCCGCGGACGTCGTAATCGCGGTTGTAGATGATCAGAAACTCGTGGCTCACCGTCGAGTACTCGAGCACCGGCACGTCGCCGAAATGCACGAACGCTCCCGTCACCATGAAGTCCGGCGTCAGGAACGTCGCCAGATTGTTGCCCGGGTTGAACGCGAGACTGCGGCCCCACACCGTGGGCGCATTCGGATCGCTCCGGTTGTCACGCCAGACGATCATGAACGCGCCGGCGTCCGGGCTGTAGGCCGCGCGGGGTGCGTCCTTGTAGTCGGTCGGGGTCCCGGGCGCGGTAATCACGAAGGGATCGGTGCCGAGCACCGTGCCATCGGCCGCAACGAAACGGCCGAGGATTTCGCCAAACGCGCCCCAGACCACCAGGTAGACCCTGTTGGCCGGATCCCAGGAAATATCGGTATAGCGGACCAGCGTCGTGTTGCCGTTCGACAGCCGGTTGACGAGGAAGGTCGGGCCAAGCCGGGTCGTCTGGGCCTGTGCGGAGACTGTCAACACGCTCACCAAGAGCAGCATCGCGAACGCCGTGATCCGGGACCGAAGTTTCAAGTAACCTCCTCGACCACGACTTGCCTGCCGGCTAGACCTGGTGCTACGGGCGGGGATCCGCCTTAACTCGTATCGGCCTATAGCCCGGCCCTCTGCAGGCCGTTCAACCGGCGACAAATCACCCGACATTGAAGGGATCGGGACGTCCTGGCAGGGCGACAAAACAACAGGCCAGAACCGTGCAATTCTAGCATGAAACCTCGCGTTTTCAGGGTCATGCGGCCTCCTCAGCGGGGTGCCGGCGTCCGCCGCAGATACCAGTCAGCCAGGAACCCGGCCACGAACTGGTGGCCGCGCGCCGACCAATGGCAGTCCGCGCGCAGGTGCAGCGGCTCAACGGGCGACGGTCCCGCGCGATGGTAGGCCCGCATCGCTTCAGACGGATCGATCAGCTCGATGTGTTGCCGCTCGGCCACGCCCTCGAGCCAGGACTGAATCCCCGACGCCGGCGGCAGCTGCTGG
>Ga0184628_10000917_pt1 | contig 15117 bp, 20 predicted proteins | sample PLM4_5_b1_FD_133149 | JGI IMG/M metagenome (GOLD analysis project Ga0184628, IMG submission 133149) | Groundwater sediment microbial communities from an aquifer in East River, Colorado, USA - PLM4_5_b1 | ecosystem: Environmental > Terrestrial > Soil > Riparian zone | place: USA: East River... | reverse complement strand
CACATTGGCCTTGACCGAGTTGTGGCAATAGTCAGTGTGATACATCCAGTAGATCGGGGCGATAGCCCTGCATACTGCATCATTCTCAGTATCAACTCGAGCAACATTGCGAGCCACATCTTCAGGTGGAGGCATGCAGTAGATCACTATCGGATGCAATCGCCAGAAGGCATTGAGTTGTCGAGTGAACCAGATCGAATCCTCGAAGCCATCGGCGAGTCTTCCCCGCATTATTGGCGCGTATATGGGTTCCGAAATCAGGCGGTGCCTATCATAGATTGAAGCTCGAGGCCAGGATTTCAGATCCGCATCAACCCAGTTCTTGAGGGAGAGACCGTTGATAGGATTTGTATCCTTATCGACAACTCGTGGCTCAACTTCCAGATCAAACTCCTTGCATAACTTCTCGACAAGGGTAGTCTTGCCAGCACCATCTGGACCTTCGACTATGATCATTTTTTCCCCTTCTGAGCATTTGACATAGTTATATTATCAATATCCCATTCTCGCGTCAAATCACTCGTTCTCGCGTTCCTACTTGAAACCCCTAAGTAGAATCTCAGGGGATGCCATGATCTCCCTGATTACCTCATGATCCCCCTGTAGATCTGCATACTGAGTCTCATCATAAGTACCAGTTGCCTGTAGATAAACGAAGCGGTTGGCCTTGCCCGAAAGGGCGATGCGGTCTCGAGCCTGTGTGTAGTCGACATAGCTTTGAGTCAATGAGTACCAGATCATTGTCGAGGCAGTTCGCAAGTCAATGCCCAAGGCACCAGCCTGAGGATTCATGATCATAACCGCAGGACCTTGTTTGTTTCTGAATGCCTCGATGTTCTTGGTGCGCTCTGATCTTTTCTGCCCTCCGTAGATAAGCTGAGGCTGAACCTTATGTTCTTTGGCAAGATTTCTGATAGATGCTAGGTCAGCCCTGAATCTGGCACAGACTACTAGCTTCTCTTCCTGCTCAAACCAATCCTCAAAGAGATCGTCGAGTACCCTGAGTTTCTCATAACCAATGCGAACGAGTCGACCCTTCGGATATTCTTCGTTAGGAACGGTTCGTGCTATACCCGAGGTAATCTGACAAAGTCTCAAGTTAAGAACAATCTTAATGCTTGCCTCAGTTATCTCACCCGTCTTGATCCTAGCAATCATTTCCTCAGCCATGTCGATGTAAACCTGGCGAGATTCTTCGAGGGGAATATGAATGATTTGGGGAGGAAAGTTAGCTGGAAGGTCGAAGCATTCATCTCTGGTTACTGCGAAAGATTCCGCATGTACCAGCTTGTGAAGCGTCTTCGAGTTCTTCTCACGCAACCACTGAGGATAACCATTCTTGGTGATCCACACCCCATACATCTGTTTGAAGGAACCCATGGTGTGGCCGTCGATTAGTTTCGACTTGGGATTCAGAAACTTCCATTGAGAGTAAAGATCGAAGACCCTCTTCTTCTTAGTGACTGCAGTGCCTGTTGCAAGAATGCGATACTCAGCCACTTTGCCCAGCTTATGTAATGACATAGACTTTTTAGCACTGATAGCCTTGATACGATGAGACTCATCTAGGATGATAACATTGGGTTGCCAAGCCGTAAGTTTCCGAATGACATCGTAACGTCCCCCGTTTTTCTTAGATCGTTTGACCGATCCGTCAGGAAACTTACCCACTACCTCTCCTGGTGTGGAGAAGGCATCGTAGTTCACGATCACGAAGTCAAGATAGGCTGTACCAAATCTAGGCAAAGCTACTGATTTTCTACCATCCTTATCCCAAACCGTGATGCGATATCTGACTGGGCAATGAAGTTGAATCTCACTGATCCAAACATCAATGACTGACATAGGACATACGACAAGCACTCGAGATATTTTGTCACCCTGGTATAGAATCGAGGCATAGTCGATACAGACCTTGGTCTTGCCCGTCCTCGGATCCATCAACAGAGCACCACCAAACTTCAGTTCCAACAACCTCCTAAGAGCTGCTACTTGATGCTTGTAAGGCTTGGTCTTAAATCTATAGCGCACTGTCGCGTTTGAGCCTTTCTCTTCCCTCTTCAGTCCAGGTCTTATACTTGATCGTCTTATAACTACCCACTGCTAAGATATAAAGCAGACAACCTAGAAAAAGTACTACCGCTACAAGAATAGCAAGAAGAAATGCCACACCGATCAAGAGTAGGAGTATGGCGAGGATTTCTATCATACCTCTAATCTCTCATCTTTAATCGCCATCAACCTCTTGGCCCCACACCCTAGACATTTGCATACTGGGTGAGATTCGCCACCATCTTTGAAGCAATAGTCTAGAGCAGCGAGCTTCTCCACCAGCACTCTGGACATCACTGTTTTGTAAAGTGTGGGATTCGTGACGGTATCGGTGTAGGATGTAGGCTTGCACCAGGGGCAGATGACTAGGTCAGTCTTGCGCCACTTGGGCGTTCGAGATTTTCCATCCTCATAGTTGTTGATCATGATGGATCGACCGCAGAAGTCACAGTGTTTGTATTTCGGTTCTTTTCCACCATATTTGAGTTGGTGTGACTCAAGTCTCTTGTCCTGCCTCTTGGCAGCAGCTTCCTCTCGTGTTCCTTTCCGTGGCATTTGAGCGCTCCTTTTGATATACACCATTATATCATGACAGGATCGACCAGATCAATCGCCTTGTTCTTCTTATTCGACGAGAACAAATAAGTTTGCATGGATTGACAACTGATCGTCAACGATATATGATGACATCGTAAATCACGGGGGTACCCCGATCGACCAAGAAAGAAGTATGATGGCACCAAAGACGAAGTCACGACCGAAGCCAGTAGTGGAAGAGGTCGATGAGTTGGATGACGATGTCGAACTCGAAGAGCTGAGTGAAGATCTCGACGATACCCCGAAGAAGAAGGCAAAGCGAGCGGATGCCCCGGAATTTGGCATTCAGGAACTCTGCGCCTTCCTCGAGCGCCAGACCGGCAAGGCCTACAAGCCCCGTGAAGTTCGCACCCTCATCCGCAAGATGGCACGAGACGGATCGGGTCGCGTCGAACGGGATATCGTCCCTGGCAATCGGGCACGCTACTCCTGGACTGGCACCAAGGATCCTCAGGTGCAGGCCATCCTCTCCGCAGTCAAAGAGGGTGAGATCGAGTCCAGCCGCAAAGAGGCACTCGATAAGCTGAAGGTTCAGAACCAGGCGAAGCGGGATCAGAAAAAGGCTGCTGCGGAAGCCAAGCCCAAGAAGAAGGTCAAGGTTCCAGATCCCGACGAGGACGAAGACGAACTCGAAGAACTGGATGATGACGAGTAGATCGAGCTAGACAGGGGGCGCCTCACCCCCTACTCGAACACAAAAGAAGGGCCCCTGGGTTTCTGATTCCTTCCCAGGGGCCTTTCTCTGTGTATAACTAAACTGTTCCTCAATCCCATTTGCTCTCTATCGAGGGGATCATTTGCCCCTTGTGATGACGCATCATCATGGTCGCGGATTCGATAGAGATTTGTAGGGAATGCCTAAAAGAACTCCGAATCAATAAATCAAGTCGTTCGAGCAGGCCCGATGCCAAAGCCAGACGTAGCACGATTGACTGCCGGCGATATTTGTGTGGGCTTCAAGAAACCAAAGTAGGCAGCCATACCGGTAACCCAGGTAATGAATGCTGTCACAAAGCCTTCTCGACTGAATACCGCCACACCGTCAAGCTGAGTAGCGGTGATAATCAAACCAGCAACGGCAGCGAGCAGGGCATGAAGAACAGCCTTAAGCCAGGGAGGTGCTGTAATCTTAGTGACGATACCTACCAAGATGGGTATCAAAACACCACCAATAAACATAGACATAGTCGCGTCAAGTTCAAATAGTGGTTCTTGTAGAGCACCTTCTTGGGCCAATAGTTGTAACATAGATATCCTTTCTAAGGTTTCCAGGTAGTGCCTGATTCGGCAACTAGTCGTTCGTACGAAGCTTGGTCCTCCTCCACAAACACTGGCAGCTCTGAGTAAATGGGTGAAGCATTCTCAGACGGAGCCAGGTGTGACAACTTACCATTGTCCCAGCGAACCAGCCAAGGCGCGTAAACATTGTTAGACCGAATGCGATAGAGGGCTTTGCCCATGTCTTCATCCTCTTCTATGATAGGGGGTGGGGGAAGTGTTACTGGATAGATGCCTCGCAGAGTCCACCATTGACAATGCCAATTCTCTCCATACTCAGGAAAACCTAGACCACAAGGCTCAGCAATTTTATGGAATTCTTCCGCTGGAGCACCAACAAAAAAGATATCCATGGCATGACTATAACCATCGGGCTGGATCATGTGAAGTGAACCCTTAGCATACCAACCCCAAGGTGACATGCCCCATATCCTATCGGGGTTAGCCACAGGGCCAGTGGGCCAGAGTCCTGCCTGATCGAGGGCATACCACTTCTTCTGTTGTTCATAGCCTCGAGATGACGAGGTGATACCCAAGTCCCATCCACGAGCCCAAGCTTCACCCAGGAATAGTTCCCACCGCCGAATGAACTCTGGATGTGAGTAAGCTACGTCGGTCATTGGAGTATCCTTGAGTTGAACTTGAATCGCTGCTGTAGCCTATTGCTTTCCGCGTAAAGCCTTCTGTTGAAAGTCTCAATGGGTGTTTCTAGCAGAACCTGTTGGCGCTCATTGTCCTCAGTGACTTCCACTGCTATGCCCATAACTGTGAAAGGGCCGCGAATACCTAGCTCACTATTGTCATAGGTGATTCGGTCGAAGACATCGTAGTCAATGAAAGCATTGAAATCTACGTTGGGGTTGATCTCGAGGGTGGTCGTTAGTGGTGCTGCTCTTTTCGAGTTAGCTAGTTTATTAGCTAGAACCTCAGCATCAGTAAAGGAGTAATCTGAGGCATCCGACCAAAAAAACTCACGTTTACCATACTTAAACATCGCATCACCATTAGAAATGGTATTGATACGACTAGTACCAGCACTAGTATATGAACTGTACATGTGGCTCATTACAGATTCTCTACTCTCAGTCTTATCAGCACTGAGAATATGACGACCAAGGTGTAAACCAACCTTACCACTTACATCCTTGCGAAAACCCTGATAAACAAACATATAAGTGTTAACTGGATTTCGACCTTGAAAGTCAGCCAAGAAGTTGAATCCGCCAAAAGACTGAGACCACTTCATTACATCAAACAACCCAGTGCCTGATCGAATCTCAAATACAATGTTCATGTAGGTATCTGAACCCCAGGCAACACCGGCGCTATCGGTAACCATGATGCCCCCACCAAAGGTAAACCAAGGAGGCATGACAATCCCAGAAGCTGAACGCGCCGCGGCTTCCGCCCGAAGAGTTTCCCACACATCCAAGGGTCGGCCTGCTAGTATGGGTCGGTTATCTGGACCGCCTGCTCCGGGGCCATAACCAGCGGGCAGAGCGACAGAGCGATTCAGTACTTCACCTACACCGGGGCCAGAGACAGTTATCTGATGGTTATTTGGTGCAGTTATGTTGTGCTGAATACTCTCGGGCAAAAAGCCGAAACAGATATCAGTGCCTTGAGCAACTCCAACATCCACACCATACTTACCGGGTTTGCAGAAAGCAAAGAAACAATCTCTTTCTATCACAGCCTGAGCTACTGGACTGAATGTACCAGCATCGAAAGTAATTGATCCGGAACCAGCCTGATTGACAACCTTTGTGAAGTTAAAACTCTTATAGTTCTGAAGGATCTCCTGCTGAGTCCAGAAAGCCTGAGGGTTGTTATTTAGGTAGAGACGAACTTCCCATCCAAGATCTTGGGCCATAGCAATCCTAAAGGTAGAGAGGATAGAAAGTGAAGATCAGCTGGATGCTATTGAAGCCACCATCTCCATATCGGCTATTCACCGTGATAGTATTATTGCCCCTCTTTAGTTCCATCCAGAAGGGCGACGGTCCGGATCGGTTTAATGAGGTCTGCCAGTTCGTGGTGAAGTCACCACCCCTAGCTAAAAAGAAGTTTGGCACATCTACAGTCCAAGGAATGCCTGGCGAGGGTGTGGGAACTGAAAACTTCAACTCCGGTGTAAAGGTGATGTTACTTATAGTTGTTGTTCCACCACCACCGATAAGCTGAGGTACTACCTGAATCGTCATGCGTGTGGTTGAATCATCGCCGGGGTTATTGACAGTGGCACCAGCAAGACCAGTATTAAGAGTCACCGTCATAGGACCAGTAGTCCAGTAAGGGTCGGTCATCTTCAGATCGACAACCATTTTACCAAAATTGGCGCCAGACATGCTAGGCTCGAGGGTGGAAATGCACTCTACTTGGGCGGTGTATGCTTGGACGCCGTTGAGATACCGTACGTTTTTCGTCAGCGTTAGCAATCGGTCACGATTGTAAAGAAGTTGCTTCAGTATACGGATATTCTCATTGAACTGTGCTCGACGTCCTGTAGCAGTTTTGGGTGTTACTCCATTAGCATCACTAGATCGAACCCACATACCCAAGGATAGAGTTCGTGCCGCCGGCATCTTTGATCGCCAGATTTCTCCGGGGCGAAACGGGACTTGGTAATTATCGCCGGCCAATGCTGGGATACCTATGCGGCCCCCGATGGACTCGATGTTGTACGCCCACGTAGAAAGAGGTACACCATCAATAGACCACATCTCTTCATTGACAAAGGCAACCATTAGAAGACTCCCAAGTATTGAAGTTTCTGAGCAGTCAAGAACATAGACTCCTCTGCCGTCTGAGCTGACGGGTTGTAAATTTGAGTATTGATCGTATTGCCGGCTTGAACATTGACTGGTTGAATTCCAGTGTTTGTTACAGGCAGCAATGAACCCACGCCTGGGCTACTCGACAACGAACGTTGTACTGTAGTGAGTTGTTCCATATCCTTCTGCAGAGAATCAATGAGTTTGATCATGTTGTGTTGTTCACTCTTCACACCATTGACCAGACCTTGTCCGATCATCTTGCCGTAGTCAGTAGTAACCTTCGAGGGTGAGAACAAACCAAAGCCGCTCTTGAATCCATCTTTAATACCACTAACTACATCACCGACTGTATCCTTGACAATGCCAGCCATACTCTTAATACCATTGATCAAGCCCTGGATAATATCTCGACCAATGTCAAACAAGAAGTTCGCAATGTCTACTGTCGACTTAATAGCATTGATGATAGTTTGTGGAAGATCCTTAAACGCATCCCAAATAGCTCGGAACAAATCTAGACTGAATCCAGCCGCCCACATAAGTATATCGCCGACAAAGCGGATGAAGGCGTTGAGCATATCCAGGAAAATTCCACTCAACTGTCCTGGCAGTTTGGGAAGTTCCTTTATCGTAGCTGCGGCAAAGTCAATACTAAAACTCAGTGCCTTGCCGATCATGTCCCCGATCCAACTGACCAGGAAGGTGACCAAGGCAACCATGCCCTTAACAAACAGATCGAGCAATGTATCCAAGAAACCTAGCAACATGCCAGGGAACTCTAGAGCAAACTTGACAGCATGTTCAATGAGCCAGCCTGTAACTTGAAGGAGAATAGGTACAAGTTTCTGTAGACCATCCCAGAACAATTGTACCAGGTCGATCATAAACTTGATGAGAGTGGTATACCACCAAATCTCGAACCTGAGCCACACACCAATCAGGAATCCGATGGCAAAACCTAGCAGGTAAGGCAACTTCGCCAGGCCTTGCATAAATGCCTGACCCAACAATGCTAGCCCTTGTACTGCTAATCCGGGCAGGCTTACAAAGAAGTTGACTACAGCTCGGTAAGCAATGCCCAAATACTTAGCGATATTTCCAGGCAAGTCACGGAAGAAGTCAATCGTATCCGTAACAGCTTTGCCGATCTTTTGAGCAGCCTCGGCAATGAACTGAGCAGCGACGACCAGTCCACCCCACACTGCCTGCAAAACTTGCCAGATAACCTGGATAACTTCCCACATCACCTGTACAGTCTTCTTCATGACCGGGAAGGATGCATTCCAGGCATCGACCAAAGCTTTGCCTACAACTACAGCTGCCCTAGCAACTGCATAGAACACGACCAGAATCTTATCCCAAGCCTTCTGAGTGACTTGCCAAAGTTTATCGACAAACTTATGGAAGCCCTCATTGTGTTTATACAGAAGATAAAGAGCTACACCCAGAGCGATGATAGCAATGATGACGAGAAGAATACCACCGATCAGCGTAGTGGTAAAGAATGTGATCACGGCACCCACACCATTGATCAACAATCCTAGTCCTGCGACCAAGGCCTTTACAGAAGTGATGAATCTGAGGATTGTTCCAGCTACCAGCGAAAAAGCACCCATGAACAACAACAAAGCGCCAGCTGCCAATGTAGCTAAAAGTATCCATTGACCTAGTTTGCTATCGCTAGCAGCGAGAGCATTGATAAAGGGGATGATACTGTCGACAATCTTCTTGAGAGTCTGTTGGAAGGGACCACCCGCGTCAATCAAGTATGCTTGAACTGCTGCCTTGAGTCGCCTCATAGACCCGCTCAGGTTATCCAAGCGTTCAGCAGCAACATCAGCTGCACTAGTCTTACTGATCTCGGCGTTCATATCGACAAAGCCTTGACCAGCTTGTTCCATCAGAATCAAGGCTGCAGCAGATGCTCTGGCGCCAAAGATCGTATTGATGGAATTAACCTTCTGCTCATCCGTCAGATCTTTAGTGGCATCACGCAGAATCTGAAATACAGAGTTGAGATCTTTAGCCTCACCAGCGGCATTGAAGAACTGATTGGCACCATCCTCAGTAATGATGCCAAGATTCTGAAGTTCTTTACGTGCTTCTTTAGAGTCAGGTGAGAGCTGCAACAAAATCCGGCGCAGTGAGGTACCACCGGTTGATCCCTTAATACCAGCATTTCCCAGCAACGCCAATGCGGTGTTTACTTGCTCGATAGGGATCTTCAATGCTGCGGCAACACCACCCGTATACCGCATCGACACAGCAAGGTCATCCACATCGAGTGTGGACTGATTAGCCGCACCAGCCAAGTTATCGACTACATCATTGACATCCTTAGCCTCAATGCCAAAGGTTCGCATAGCATTGGCAGCAATTTCTGCCGCTCTAGCGATAGGAAGATCACCTGCTTTGGCAAGGTTGATTGTAGCTGTGCCAGCGCCCTCAATGATCTCCTGAGCAGACAGACCCGCCTTGGCCAACTCCACAAAGGCTTGTGCTACTTCTGTGGGACCGAACGGGCCTTTAGAACCCATATCCAAAGCAGCTTGGCGTAGCCTATCAATCTCTTCCGCACCTGCTGCAGTAACAGCCGAGATGGTCGACATCTCTTTTTCAAAATCTGCCGAGGTTTTAACCGCAGTTACAAAGCCTGCAGTCAAGGCAGTTCCAAAGCCGATCATCTGCCGGCCAGCAGAGGTCAGCTTTCGACCAGCAGCATCTATACCGGAGGTATCTATGTCGATTAAACCATGCGCTGTACCTAGATTATAATCTGGCATAGAATCACCTCCCTGGTGGTTTCATTGGACGGAAACGTTGTTGATCAGGCAATTGTAACAATCGAGCTAAAACTTGATACCGCTTACGATTTCGTTCCTTATCATTCTTAGCTTCTACTGCATCCATTTCAGCTTCCACACCCATCCCAAAATGTCCGCAAGCTTGATCGAAACAGTATGCTGTGTATTCATCTTGTATGGCCAGTAACGCACTAGGGCGCACTGACCACATCTTCGCTTCCCGATATGTCGTCCACAGTAGTGGCAAGTTCTTGACGAAAGGATTCCACGTCGGACGTACCCCCGACCGCATAGTTGAAGATGAACATCTTATCCTCAATGTCCACTTCATCTACATACAATATATCTGGATTCCGATTAGAGTCAATCAAGCCCTGACCTCTCGGGCCCATAGGGATCGCTGATACCTGAGGTTCCAGACAAGAGTGAATGACGACGGCATCCACCAATTCCATCATATCTTTCATAGCCTGCGGATTCAAATCCAGATCTTCTAGCTTGGGCTTTGCACTGCCCTTGAGAGACTTAGTCACAAATTCCATAAGACTATTGGGAATCAAACCTTGAGCAAGAAATACCTGTAGACCAGGTCGTTTGACCAAAGCGACATTGCCGCTAGGAACACGGATAGGGGTGCCCCCACTAGCCTTCTTCCACTGCGAGGCAGAAGTAGGTCCAGAGAGGACACCCGGATCCGTTTTCTTTGGCGGTGTTACCCGATTGTTTTTTACAACAACACCTGACTTTTTTTCAACCATGGGCTCCTAGGCCTCCTATATAATGAGCATAACGGTGGACGGATGCCAAAGGACGAAAAACACCCGTCCACCAGACCATGCTCAGGGTTGGTTTTACTCACTGCGTGAGTATTATGATCCGCCCTGGTGAATAGTGCGAATCGTGAGGCTGCCGCCAGTCAGCGAACCGACTCCGGCAGTCATTTGTGGTACGTTAACACCGGCAAAGACACCCTTGAATTCGACGGTCCATGCTCCAGGGCCACCAGTAACGGTGACATCCCCTGGGGCGATGTTCGACAAACCCTCGAGCGCTGTCGTAAGAGCAGCAACACTGATGTTGTATACCAGTGCACCAGTCGTTTGAGACTGGAAGGTGAGTGTGAATGTACCACCAGTGGCATCCGTGAGAATCTCTTGGATTTCATTGGAGGTAGCGGGAATCGTTGTAATGGTTTCATTCCAAGTGAGACGATAAAGGTTATCGTTGTTATCACCTAGTCCTCGACCAGAACAACTTGTCACGAAAAAGACACCATCACCAAACTCACCCTCGAGAGTATCATCTGCCTTGCACTTATAGATAATGACGTGGACGTCACCACCATCGTCTGCAATGGATTGACCCTCGATACGGAAATATCGGCGTTGATCGGTAATCTTCTTCAGGAAGTCTTTGACTTCCGCTGTGCCAGAACCCGAGGTAGTAACAGTGCCACCACTGAGTACATTCCAGGCTTCAATGGAAATACCACCTGCCTCGAGTTCCCATTCAACTGTCGGACCCTTACCATGGACAGCCACGAGTCGATCATCGCCCCGAAGTTCCTCATAGTCCTCAGCCTCTGAAAAGCTGAGTGTTTGAGACACCGGGAGATCAACCGAGGTAGCCAAGGTACCATCCGAGTTGATTGGTGTAAGTTTGACATCCCTCAAGCCAAACGGCAATACGGGATCAGTTAAAGGCATTTTTCTTCCTTCCCTGAGCTGGGTGTGGAGGTGATTTGAATCTTAGAGTTTCTAGCAAGTCCCCTTTAATAGAGAAACGATGGATAACAACGACACCCGGACGCTTGCCGCACCAACGACTGTCGCATCGAACCTCGATGACATCATCCTCCATGGTTCCATGGAGTTTATTCTCGCACCGCAATTCGATCATTCCCATCACTTCCCTACATCACGGGATCGGGTGACTGATATAATCACTCATCAGGCGCTTTACGAGACGGTCGGGAAACGCGTGCGCTCTCTGGTGACGTTTGGGTTGATCCTTCACCCTCATCGGTATCGAGCTTCTCAACCCACTCGTCAGGGTATGCCTGCACTCGGGTATCGGGCTCGTCCTCTGATGCCTCTTCAAATTCTCCAGGATATTCATCCAGTGTCCTTCTCGCCGCACCATCAGGCATCTCGACGATGAAGTTGTTACTGGCCTCCCATACCAACTCTTCCGGATCTTCTTCAGTCCGTTCTGGGTTAGGATTCGGAATGACTCTCCTGTGATTTGGAGAAGCAGCATTATATTTGAGTCTCACGTGACCTCCTTGTATAGAACGCGGAATCTTATGAACTTCGTGTTGGTCCCCATATCGGAGTCCCGAAAATCTTCACTAACATCGACCCAACGAACCGATACCACACCTGCCGCTTTATCAGAGGCATTGGTGAAAAGGTTTCTGAGCACTTGGATGATGTCATCAATACGTAGAAAGTCACCTGGTACATCATGCACAAACACCTGGAACCCCTGAGTGAGAACCTTAGACAGATCATCACCCATCATCTCAGGTGCAGTAACAAACATCTTGTACATGAGGTATGGCTTGATAGGTACTTCTTGCAGTTCACTAGACTCATAGATACGACTGCCGACTAGTGCCATTAGGGTGACAGACCCTGTCATCTTACCGTAGACCCATGATCTAATCATTTGTATGCCTTAGTCATAGTATTCAATCCCCGATAGGATGTCAGAAAAGTCATTCATCAACTCAGGACCGAGAGCTTCTATAGTGGGCAGGATAATCGCATAGAGACCACCCCAACGGATTTCCAGCCAAATGCCGTAGTCCATCGTGTGGAACAAAGATATGCCAAAGGAATCTTTAGTTATCAAGGCTTGGGATTGCAAACCCGAGCGAGCGTCACCAGTACGATCTTCCCAGGATGCGTTGGCCTGTGCGTACTCCGCAAGTCTCGGGGCAAAATCTCTAACCTTTTCCTCTAGCTTTTTCTTAGTCCTCTCGCTGAAATTATCCAACCCTTCCCATAGAGTGTCAACACCCCAGTCCCAGTTAATTTGTGGCATCCGGACCTCTGTAGATAATGCCGGCCTGCTTATGGTCATGCCTTCTGGCTTGAACAAAATTGACCTCATACCTGCCTGAGTTAAACACATTCTCATCAGTCCATAGGAAGTAATCATTCTTCTCTATGTCTGACTCCGGTGTTCCAATCAGAACATACTCGATCAACGATGTATCATCCTCACCAGTCTTGAGTGTGGATCTTGCAAGTTCGATGGTAAGGCGGCGCTTGAAAGGCATAAAGGAGAACCTCTGCTCTTCAAGCACCACCTCGCCACCAATTACCCTACCGCCTGCTGCCGTAGATACCCAGAAGGGGCGGTGCAGAATGACGGGGATATTATCAAAGCCGATGTATCTATGCATCAGCCTATCTCTTACCTGTCGTTCTGACCAGCTCATCTGTTGGACTTCTCTCTACGAATGTTGCCGATGACTGCTCTACCCCTTCCTGAGGTTGGGGCAAAGCCGGCATACATGTCAACCATCCGTTTCGCTGCTTTGTGAAGTTCCGTCAACTCCCGCATGGCATTACCCTCGTTTACTGTAACCAGGTTTGCGTAGTTGGCCATTTTCGCCATCCACCCATGCCATGCGGCAGCTTCTACAGTACTTCCAATCTCGAGGAAGTCATCGACCTCTTCGTTACTGAACATTGTATCTGCATCGGTCTTGCCGGCAGGAATGCTTTCACCTAGAAGCAAACGAAGGCGCTCATGCGAGGTTTGGTTCACGAGGCTCGATCCTCCGCACTAAGTTGGTCGCTATCGTAACGACGGAGTCGCTCGATGAGCTCTTGCTTCTTCCCGCTCACTACGAGTTCATTCTCACGCAGTGAATCACGGAGTTCTTCGGTGGTCCAGGAATCGTAGTCATCCTCCGAAGATTCTTCACCGTCGACCATGCCTTCGGTTCCGTATCCGCGGACTTCTACCACACCACCTTGATCACCAATGCGAGGAGGGCCTTCCTCTTCTTCTTGTTTCTTTCGACGGTAGAACTCCTTGAGTTGTTCCGCCGAGAAGCCCTTGACGACATCCCAGCCATCACCTTCGTCTACATAAGCTTGACCCGTGTACGGGTCCCGCTTGAGAGGCGCAATGTGTGGAGGAAGGAGGCCTCGATCTTGAAGGTAGAGAATATCGTTCTCATCAAGATCACCAGCAGCAATCGCATCTGGGTCGATTTCTTTACTCATGTCAAACCCCCTTACGCGTATTGACTTGGAATGGTGTATGTGGCACTGGCAACAACCTGCTGAACCACACCAGCTCCCCGCTGCCTGACCCCGGTTCCGAAGCCATGCAGGTAGAAGGAGTCGATCAACGGATAGTCAGGGGTACGACCCTTGACCAAGCGCAGACCACGAAGTGATGCATTGTCATGCTGACGGATACCGACTGGGTTGCGAATGTCGAGTTCGCCACCAGAAGCCAGCATCAACATGTAGCCTGCCGGGATATACTCTTCCTCGACTACGACTACCGGACCATAGGTACCGATAGTCTGCAGACCGGGGTAGTTGGTAATGCTCGGTCGGCCAACAATGCCGCTGTTCGCAGGAAGGAATACCCCGCCACCAACGCCTTCACCAGGAATGAAGGTGTAAAGAGAACCCGCCACACCAGCTTGGAGTGTGCGAATAATCGCACCCTCTTGTTGGTTGACCAGCAGAAGGAGACGATAACCATTGGCCAAGCTATACCCGTGATGGGTAAGATGGTTGATCATTGCCTGGATATCGCCTGCATCCACTGTAGCACCGTTACTACCGAAGTAGTGATTGTGACCTGTGGTGTGGGTGATGTTCTTCCAGCTAGGCGGAACCATGGTGTCACCATTGTAGAACGGGTACACGTTGAACGAGTTACCCTCAATGGTTGCGGTATTCGTGGTGTTATTGAAGATTCGCTTGAAGATCTTCGTGAAGAGAAGACGGTTGTCCGCTTCCATCGCCTGGTTGTTGAGCGCAGCGAGTTGCTCCGAAGAGGTCTCTGCGAGGAACATCCAGGTGTAGCGGATAGCCAAATCCCACCACTTGAAGTCGAAGCCCATTTGGAACGCAGGGCCCAAGCGAATGCCGGTCGGCTCACCGTACTCCGAAGCTTCCTGGAAATCTTCCTGTACTGGGTATCGAACATTCTCAATGGGGTTCGACACGTCAAAGGTAAGAAGATTTACCAGGGTGGAACGTTGACGGTTCCACATAGCAATGGTACGAGAGAACTCATTCCACATACTATCCAACGGCACACGATCAGTCGTCTCAGTGATGAGGTCGGCCAGCTCATTGTAACCACGAGCAAAACCACTTGCCTCACTGAGTTTCTTGATGATGTCGTCAGTGCTATAGTGGTTGGGGATGTGTAGCTTGTCACTAAACATTGACCACCAACCGATCTGCTTCAACTGTATGTCCGATGTAAATCTGAGTACCGGAAACAGCAGCAGATGAAATGACTCCAGTGGTCGTGTTCGCCGAATAGAGCGTGCCTGCCACGAGGGCAGCTTCCACGATTTCACCATGCTTCATAACATCCACGATGTCTCCAGCATTCTTATT
>Ga0184628_10000915_pt1 | contig 15133 bp, 17 predicted proteins | sample PLM4_5_b1_FD_133149 | JGI IMG/M metagenome (GOLD analysis project Ga0184628, IMG submission 133149) | Groundwater sediment microbial communities from an aquifer in East River, Colorado, USA - PLM4_5_b1 | ecosystem: Environmental > Terrestrial > Soil > Riparian zone | place: USA: East River... | reverse complement strand
TCGCGTCCACAGTGAAGCGCGGCATGATGACGGCGTTCGCCGTGAACGAGCCTGCCTGTGTGCGGCGCAGGATCGCATCGAGGGTGAAGACCGGCATGATGACGGCGTTCGCCGTGAAGCTGCCGATCTGCGTGCGGAAGATGACGGCGTCGGCAGCCAGCGTCGCCAGCTGGACTCGACGCAGGACTGCGTCAGCAGTCAGGCTGCCTGTCCGCCCGACTCGAATGACGGCGTTGGCGGTGAAAGACCCGGCCTGAGTCTTGGACAACACCGCGTCGGCGGTGAGGCTGGCGGTCTGCGTGCGCTTGATGACGGCATCGAGGGTCGCTGACCCAGAGATCGTCCTGACGATGGCAGCGTCAAGCGTGAGAGACCCGGTCCGTCCGACCCTCAGGATCGCATCCGCAGTGAGCGAGACCGACCATGTCTTCCGAAGGACGGCGTCGGCCGTGAATGAACTGACGCTGTAGAGGCCGGTCGACGTCCAGAGGTGGATGTTGTCGAGAGCCGCCTCGTAGTCGTAGTTGGCGTTGACGTTGAGGCGACCGTCCTCAGTCGCGTTCGAGGTATTGCCGGACGCCTGCCAGTCAGGCTCCGTGTCCCCGACCTTCCAGACCTTCAGATAGACCTTGCCGCCGGTCGCTGATCCGAGGTTCGCCTTGACCCGATACCACGAGTCGTGGTCGGGCGTGAACTCGTAGAAGATGCCAATGGTCTCGGCCGCCCAGATACCATCACCGGCCTCGTTACCGTAGATGCCGATGTGGTCGTGACGGGTGTTCCAGACGTAGTCCGGCAACGCGTAGTTCTCGTCATCGTTGCCGACCCAGAAGTCGAACTGGACGACGCCGTTATCGATGTTGACGGGCGGCTGGAACGTGGAGAAGACGTGGCCGCCGCCGTAGAAGGCGCCCTCGTGGAAGCGCGCCTCCGTCCCGTTGACGTACGAGATCTCGGGGTTGCCCGTATCGAAGGCGAAGTACGACTTGCCACCGACGCTGCCGAGCCCGGTGACGACCGTACGGCTGAAGTCATCACTGAAGACTTCGACCGCGATCTGCGCGTCCATCGTGAACGTGCTGGTCTGGGCCTTCTTGAGGACAGCGTCCGCCGTGAGCGACCCAGTGATGTTCTTACGCAGGATGGCGTCGGCGGTGAAGCTCCCGGTCCGGAGGACCGACAGCATCGCGTCAAGGGTGAGTGAGCCCGGCTGCGTCGCACGCAGGACCGCATCGACACTGAACAGCCGCTCCGTCCGTACCGTGCCGTTGCTGCGGATGATGAAGTTGTCGAGTTCGAGGTTGATGGAGGCGTAGGTCGAGCCATTCCACTGTCGGGGCAACTGAACAAGGAACGACCCCGGCAGATCGCTGACCGAACCCGTCGCCGCCTGCGTCGTGAGCCGCTCCCAGTTCTGGGGCTCCGGGTCAACGACCCTGTAGACCTTGAAACCGATGGTGACGCCGGACGCGTACGATGCGTACATCCGCACGCGGTACCACGTATCGGCGACCATGTTGAGGACGTACGGGTTGCCTGCTGACTCGTAGAAGTCGACGCCAAGCTGGGGGGTCGGAGCGTCGTCATAGACGTAGGCTTGCAGCGCCTCAGAATGGTCACCCGTGGTCCGGGTGAAGGTGACGATGAACCACGGATTACCTGTCTGGAGATCAACGAGGCTCGGCGGCGTCTTGAAGTCGAGCTGGATTTCGGTCTTGCCCGAGACGCCATACGGGTAGCCGTAGAACTCGTATCGAGCGACGCCAAAGGCGGACACGTCGGGCGAAAAGATGGCAGTGCTACCATCCAGCTCCACCACGACCTCGTCGTTATCAAAGCCGGTCCGGTAGTACAGGCCGCTCGGCGAGGAGAACGTCGCCGGATGCAGCTCAGGACCGAACGTCCGGTCGAACGGGTCGTTCCAGAACGTCGGGAAGATGGTGTAGGCGTCGAGGGTGAGGCTGCCGGGGATCGTCTTCTTGAGGACGGCGTCCGCGGTAAGGCTGCCGCTGGTCGCCTTCCGGAGAACGGCATTGGCAGTGAGGGAGGCCGAGGTCGCAGCCTTGATGACCGCGTCCATCGTGAACGAGGCCGTCTGGGTCTTCTTGAGGACAGCGTCGGCGGTCAAAGTCGCGGACTGGGTCTTCTTCAGGACAGCGTTCGCGGTGAACGAGCCGTTGACGGCTGGGATCCCAACGATGACGGCGTCGAGGGTCAGCGCGTTGGTGACGGCTGCGATGAACTGGAGTTCGTAGATGTTCCAGTTGTTGCCGTCATCGCCACCCGGCAAGATCGTCCATGTCGTGGCGCTGGTGGGGACATCTAGCGTCAGGATCCCACTGTCACCGCCGACGATGTCCTCGAAGAACCCGACGTCGACCTCGTCGGCAAAGACGTTGAAGGCGGTGGCGTACCCAGTGACGCCTTGGTAGATCCGCAGCTTGGTGATCGTCTGCGGGCTTGCGAGTTCGATCGATACGTCAGAGAAACTCGCGACGTTATTCGACAGGTAGCTGGTGCTGATACTGTCGCCATCATTGATGGCGTCGATGTTCGTGCCTAGCGAGCCTGATGCGACGCCGCCATGCGCCTGATCAGAGACGACCGTGTCGGTCGTCCCAGCGGTCGGGGTGATCGTCTTCTTGAGGACGGCGTTGAGGGTGAAGCTGCCTGTGCGCTCACGCTTGATGACGGCGTCAGCTGTGAAGCTGGCGGTGAGTATGTCAATCGAGAAGAACAGATCGTCAGTGCTGAGGAAAATCCACGCATCCGGAGCGGATGCGATCGTCCGGTATCGGAGGCCCGCCGTGTCCGAGTTTCCCCCGTAGGTCTCGTACCGGGTATCCACGGGCGTCCCGTCGCGGCGCCAGACAAGCCAGTACGTCGTGGACGCGACCAGCCGATAGGAGGCTGTCGCAATCCTGACAGAGGTCTCGGCCGTCGTTCCTAGCGATGTGCCAGCGACCGTCTCAAGGGTCGCCAGAACGGCCCCGGGAACCCCTGCCGAGTCTGCGCGTAGATCAAGAATGAAGTTGTCAGCGGGCGCGACGATCTGCTTTGCCGCGTATATGACTCGAAGAATGTCCCCGGTCACCGGGGCGGTGAACGACTGAGCTAGCTTGCTTGTCGCACCGCCGGTTGCATTCCCGAAACCAAACGAGGTAGATGTATTCATCGGCGATGAGCCGATGCCCGAAGTGGCTTGGGTCTTCTTGATGACGGCGTTGAGGGTGAAGCTCTCGGCGATCGTCTTCTTCAGGACGGCGTCAGCTGTGAAGCTGGCCGAGATAGCCTTGAAGAGGACGGCGTTCGCGGTGAACGAGCCGTTGACGGTCGTGACCGGGATGACCCGGAGGCGTGTCATCCACGCGCCGTGCTGCTCCGAAGCTGCCGACGTGCCGGTGACGACCGCGGCCGCTGAGGATGTTCCCGACGTGGCGGTCCGGTAGCCGCCGTCAGCGGCGATGTCGTTGCCGGTACCGGACGAGAGAGCGGTTGCCGGATACTCGGTGACCGTGTCGTAGGTGACGCTTGTCTGGGTGATGGTCGGGACGGTCAGCGCACCCGAGTCGTCACACTGGCCTCGGAAGAAATCGACCAGATCACCCGACGTGACCGAGACATGGGTCGCGATGGTCGATGTCTGCGACGTTCGAGCGGTCGCATCACCACCACCATTACCGACCGGGGTGACCCACGCCTCGTTGGAAGCCTTCTGGTAGGTGACGGCGACGGCGGCGCCCGGGTCAGCGGTCGTACCCCATGTGACGACAGGGTTGGTCTCAGACGCGGACTGGGCGATCTTGTAGAACGCCTTGAAGCCCATCGAGCCGACGCCAACGCCGTTAGCTGTGGATCCATTGGCAACGCCTGTCGCGACTGCCGTCCATCCCGCCGTATTGATGACAGTGTCGTTCGGGTTGGTGAACGGCTTCCGGATCGTCCGGACGATGAGCATGTCGCCTGCGACATGGGTCGGCAGGGTGACCGTCTGGGTGGTGGCGTTGACAGCCGCCCACGCTCCGACGGCTCGCGGCGTGATCGCCATGTCAGATCACCGGGCACAGCAAAACGCCTTGGCCATTGAGCCAAGGCGTCGTGCGCGCTGTCGTGATGTGCGGCATGGGATTGCCTTTCTCGCCCGCATGGGATTGCGGGCCGCTGTCTGTCTACAAGAGCCCCTGCTTCAGCAGGTCGATCGAGATCGGCTCCACATCGTCCCCGAGGGTGATGCAGCCGTTGGCCATGACCCAGATGCGGTCGACGTGGCCGTCGTTCCGCTTCTTGCCGATGCCGTAGTTGGTGGTCTCAGCGTTCGTGGTCCCGGCGAAGCCGACGTGCCGGGCGACGTAGTAGGGCTGCTCGCCCGGCCAGACGAGCATGGTCGCGACGATCGCGTTGTCGACCTTGCGGACCAGATACCACTGGCCGGGGTCGCGCATGTACCGAGCGTACGTCGTGGCCCAGCCCGGCTCGTCCAGATCGATCTGGGCGACCGGGATCTCCTCACCTTCCCCCTCTGACCGGAGGATGACCATCAGGTAGTACGGGTTCGACCCGAGATACCCGCCGTACGTCGCTCGAAGGGCCTCCTCCGAGATGTTGGGGTTGATGACCTCGTCTACCATCCGAGCTTCTCCCGGGCCGCCGCCGTGGTCAGCGTCGGCAGGCCCATCGAGTCGTTCAGCTCCTTGCGCCGGTTCCATGTGTCCTCGTCACGTTCAGCGAGCTGCTGGAGGAAGTCCTTGTACTCGGTCACCCGCTCGGTCACGTGGCCGATCTTGATCGAGGTGTCGACCCAGATGCGGGCGCCCGCGGCCTTGGCGTCTTGGCAGAACCGGAGGTCCTCGCCCATCGTCCCTTCCCAGCGGAAGAAGTTCGGCGGCGGGCCTCCGTCGCGAACCCGGTACTCGTGCGGCGGCATCTCGCCGCCCGCGATCATCTCGAACACCCGCTTATGGATAAGGACGAAGGCCATGCCCGTGGCGTCGACCTCCACGACCTCCTCCTCGGCCCACTCTTCGAGGAAGTTGTAGCCGCCACCGTCCGACCGCTCGCGCATGAACATCGTCGGCGCATACGGCTCCGAGCGGCGATGGCAGAGACCTCCGACCATGTCGAGATCGAACTCGTCACGCCGAGCGACCAGACGTCCGACGGCGTCGGGATCCCAGACCATGTCGTCATCGATGAACAGCAGCCAGTCGCCCTTCATCCGCTGGACGCACTCATTGCGCTGGCTGGTCAGGATCGAGCCTTGGACGATGACGTTGTCGACGGTCGCCCCCGGCGGGACCCAGCGGAAGTCGGTCATGATCAGGGACGTGACCGTCTTGGCGTTCATGTGGTCCCGGGTCGGGATCGCGACGGTCCCGACCGGCTCACCTGCGCGTGAGGTCGTGTAGACCTCCATGTCGGGCTGCGGCGCCCTCTCCAGACGAACGACCTCAGGCACGTGTGGCCTCGGTCACTTCCAAGACCAGCTGCCCCTGCTCTTCGGGGATCGCCCTGAGGGCGTCGATCGTCCAGCCGATGCCCTGACTCAGGGGGACCTCAAGCCTGTGGTAGCGATGCATTCGGGCCGGGTCGCCGCGGCGATGCATGACCCCGATCGGCATGTCATCGACGCGCTCGATCAGCGGCTCGTACCCGACAGCCTTCGCGGCGATGAGGGCGACCTCGGTGAATGGAGTGCCGAAGCCGCTGGCGATGTTCATCACCTCGTAGCCATAGACCCCGGCGTTGATCCGGGCCATGGTCGCGTCCACGATGTCGGTGACGTAGACGAAGTCCCGGGTCTGCGTGCCACCCCAGACACGGATCGGGTTCTCTCGCCGGATGGCTCGCGACAGGATGGCGGGGACCGGGTAGTCGAGCGACTGGCCGGGACCATAGCCGCTGAACGGTCGGATCGCCAGCGTGTTGAGGCCGTACTTGTCGGCGGCCTTCAGCGCCATGAACTCACCGGCCAACTTGGTGAAGCCGTACAGCTCGTCGGGCGCCGACCAGTTCGGACTGTCCGGGCTGATGAAACCCTCGTTGAGCAGGAACGGGTTGTGGGCCGTCTGGAGGCTGACCGGGTAGATCGCCGAGCTGGACGGATAGATCGCGAGCTTCGCGTGCTTGACCGCCCAGCGGAAGAACACCGAGTCGAGCCGGAACGCGTCGGCGTTGTACATCGGGTCGGTCTCGATCTTGATCCGGCCGCCGACCGGCGCGGCGAAGTGGAACGCGAGGTCCACGTCTTGGTCGAAGTCAGCCAGCCACTCCTCCATGTCCTGCTGGTCGACCGGGATCCCCGTCGGGTGGGGCTTGATGTCTACGGTCCAGACCTCAGCCATACCCTCCTGAATGAAGTGGTTCAGGAACCACGAACCGAGGAAGCCCGAGGCTCCCGTGATGAGTACCTTCATCGATCCCTCCTGCCGAGTTTGGGGGCCACGCAGTCACCGCCGGGGGGATGACGGTGGAGGGATCCGCGTGGCCCTCACCAAACTCGAACAGATGTTAGCGCAATCAGGAGACGGTGATCGCCTGATCCTTCAGGACCGCGTCGTTGCTGGCGCGGGCCAGTCGCATCGTCCACGAGCCTGCCTCGGGGAAGATGTAGTTGTTGAACTCGTGCGTGCCGTCCTGCGCGACCGCGAAGACGTAGCTCCGGCCCTTCTCGACACCCGCGAGGCGGAAGGCGAGATAGGCGCGCAGCTCGGCCTGCACGGGGTAATCGTCGGTGTCGCTTGCGCCATCGTTCATGGAAACGCCCGCGACATCGACTCGGATCGCGTCGATCTTGGCCCGCGGGGCGGCGACCGACGGGGTCAGGGTGACTGCCATTGCCTGCTACTCCTTCTTCCAGCTCTGGTTCCTGAGACGGTCTGGCTCCAGACGCCAGTCGCCGACATGACCGCCCCGGTTGAATGGCGTCGAGAACGTCTCGCCACCGAGCTTGGGGCCGCCCCACTTCCGGGCATAGTAGGCGTCGTTGGCCTGATGGGTCGGGCCGTTCTGTCGACGCAATGATGGATCAGCCATGATCGTCGCCGATCCGACGTGTGTCCCCGTGAACGTGGGGTTGGTCCGCTCCGACCCGGCGAGCAGCGCCCGGCGGTGCCAGTCGAGATCCTCGTCGTACGCGGGATGGAAGTTCTCATCGAAGTACCCGACGTCCATCAGGGTGTAGTAGGTGATCGCGAAGAGGGCCATCCCGAGCAGGAAGTAGTGCCCGTTGCGATACCGGTCGACGCAGCCGTCAAGCTGCTCAAGGTCGCCGGGACCGAACGTCACGTCGTCATTGCTGATGAGCCACCACGGCTCAGCGGGCGCGATCTTGAGTCCGAGGTTCCATGCCCCTGACACGCCGAGGTTCTTGCCCGGAGTGACGATGTCGACCCTGCCGACCTTCGAGCCCTTCCTGTCGAGAAGCGGGCCGTAGCCTCCGTTGTCGATGATGATGAGGCGATCCACCGGGTAGTCGATCGACCTGTACAGCTCCGCGATCCGATCCTGCTGGTTCAGGGTCGGGATGATAAGGACGGGGATGCTCATCGCAGTGACCACAGGCCAAGCGTTGCCTCGTGCCATTCATTGTCCGTGCGCCCGTCTGTGATCTCCCGGAGCGGCTCTCCGAAGTTGAACGGGGCGACTCGCATATCTGGCCAGAACCCGGCTCCGTCCTTGATGTCGATGTTCCCGCCCTGCCGGTAGGACGTGACAAGAAACCACGTCGCCCCTGTGGCCCTTACTCGCTCGACCAGCCCCAGCGCCGAGGCGTATGACAAGTGCTGGATGACGCATCGGGACATCACCAGCTCGACGTGCGGGTAGGGTGATCCGTCGTCCACCCGGAGATCCCAATCAGGATGTCGGTGCTTCGCGACCGAGATCGCCCGCTCCGACACGTCGATCCCGATATAGCCCGGAAGCTCTGGCGTCCAGTACGTCTCGCCGCAGCCGACGTCAAGCACCGAGCTGACGCTCAGCTCATCAACCAGCGCCAAGATGTCAGGGGCCAGCAGATCGCGCTCGATGTCGCCAGCCCCTTTTCCCGACCGGCTCTGGCCACCCTCCCAAGACCACGTCCGGTAGATCTCGTTGAAGATCTCGCCCAGCCCGCTCATCGAGCGGCCGGGAAGTAGCGATGGACGAGTTCGTCCACGAACGTGAAGCGGACCCCGCCTGCGACCATCCTGTTCCACAAGTCGGCATCAGTCGGTAGCCATCTGGTCAAGCACTCGGGATCATAGCGGTACCCCATGTCGTGGCGGTACAGCTGGCTCCCGTCGGTGAAGTTCATGCCCGACGGTGGCCAGTAGCCGTAGCCCTGACCAGTCGGCGTGATAGCTCGACCGTAGGCGAAGTCGGTGCCCTCTCGGATCACCGCGTCGTACAGCTTCTCGATGTGGTCGTCGGTCCACTCGTCATCGTCATCGAGCGGCGCGACCCAGCCCTCCTTGGCGTGGTCGAGCCCGAAGTTGCGGGCCGCCCAACCCTGCACCGACCAGAAGTTCCCCGGGTCCTTCGGGTAGTCCGGCCGCGGGATGTTCCGGAAGCGGATGGCTGGCTGGGCCTCGAACTGGACGTCCTTCAGCAGGTACTCCAGCTCCTCCAGCTGGCCGCCGACCATGCCGTCGGCGACGATGAGTACCTCGTCCACCTGCATCGTCTGGCGCAGCACCGAGGCCAGCGCGCGCCGCAGGAGCATGTCGTTCCGGTTGTAGGTCGGGATGATCGCCGAGATGGTCATCGCCCGAGCGCCTCCTTGACGCGAGCGATGTCCTCCTTGGCGTTGCCGTTGACCCACGCCTCGAACGCCTTGGCGTCGTGGTCGTAGACCGCCCCGGCGTTGACCCTGCGATAGGACTCGTCCCAGTCCGCCTTGCCGACGGACGGGTGCATGTGCTCGACCACGATATCGGGCATGTAGTACAGGCAGCCGACCTCGTCACCGAGGACCCGCCACGTGTTGTCGAGGTAGAGGTGCTTGGCGCCCGGCAGGGCCATCCAGCCGAGGGTAGTGACGATCTCGGTCGACATGACGATCTGAGTCGGGATGTCACCATCAGGCCGGACCAGATCGTTGCCGTAGACCATGCCGCCACCGCGCTCCATCAGGAGGTCGGTGAAATAGGTGTCCCAGCCGTCGGTCCGGAAGCGGTGATCGTCGCCGATGAAGCCGACGAACCGAGGGCTGAGATTGTCGATGGCCCACCGCACCCCGTGATTGAGCGCGGTGGCCATGTTCCCCGGCGGTGGCAGATGGATGGTTGGGATGTCGAGGGCGAGGTACTCGTCCAGCTTCGCGTCATCATCGTCCACGACGAAGAGGATCTCCGAGGTGGCAAGACGCTTGGTCGAGGCGAATGCCTCATGTGCCTCCCGGGCCGCTTGGGGACGGCCACGGGTGGGACACAACACCACGAGGTCTGACATGGTCAGGTGATCGTCTTGAGGGCCGGGAGGACGATGTTCTGGAACAGGAACACCGCCACGATGGCGATGATGATCAAGGCGGCGCCCCAGATGAGCAGGCCGCCGACAGTGCTAGGGAGCTGCATCCTTTCCCTCCTTCTCGGCATCGAACTGCGCGTCGTTCGATGCCTTCACGGACGCCCACGCCTTCTCGTCCGTCTCCAGCCCTTGGGGGGCGTCGTTGGACTCGCGCACGGCTTCCTTGGCCTGCTCGTCCGAACCGAGCGGCGGATCCTCGTCCGTCATCTTAGGTCTCGTCGTAGCTGTAGTTGACCGTCTCCTGCGTCCAGTTGCCGGGGCCAGCTGTCGAGTCGACCGCGAGCTGGAAGACGCTGTACTGCGTCGTCGCGTTCGTGGCCGAGTAGCTGTTGGTGTCCCAGTTGCCCTTGTTGCCGGACGTGAAGTTGTTGAACGTGGTGTTGGCGATCGTGGACACCGTCGCGACCGGCGTGACACCCGTGATCCTCTGGCCGGTCCAGAACAGGGTGGTCGACGTCATCACGGCGCCGTCGCCCCAGATCTTGAACGCCGTCACGCCATTGGCGGGCGCGGTGTCGAGCTTCAGCTTGAGCCACTTCTCGTAGCTCTGGGTGCCCACGGTGAGTGGGTTCGCCTGACGGTTGGCGAGCGAGTTCGTGGCGTTGTCGGCGCTTTCGAGGTCGACTCCGGTGACAACCGCGGACTCGGTCCCGGCAGCTGACCCGGTGTAAACGCGGACAGACAGTGAGGCTGCCATCAGTTCTCCTTCTTGCCCGAGCTGGGCGGCTTACTGCCCGTTGGCTCGGGCTTCTCCTTGGACTCCATGACCTCCCTCGCGGTCGGCACATCGGAGAGGATGACAACGCCCGTCGGCGTCACGACCATCGGGAGGTCGAAGATCGGCCCCCACGGCTCCAGACCGTCCTTCTTCCGCAGCTCGTTGACGACGCGCGTCGGCATCCCGGCGGTCTGGACTTGCTGGACCTTCGCCTTGGTCTGGGACTCGGCGAGGTTCAGGTTGGTGAAGGTGAACTTGAGGTTGTTCTCAGGCCCACCGAAGTTGTCATCCCAGACGATCTCACGCGTGAAGTAGTCGGCGATGAGGCCGAACGTCGGCCGAACGCCGCGGTCCTCGGTGTTCTCCTGAAGGACGTCGCCGGTCGCGCGGTTGATGTTGGTCGCGGCGTTGAGGTCCAGCTCGCTGAGGCCGAACACGAGCGCCGTCTTGCGGAGCAGGTAGTTCTGCCACTCGATGAACTGCATGTCGCGGTTCGAGTTGCCCGCCCCGCGGAACGGCAGGAACTTCGCCCCGCGCGAGCCGCCGAGGATGGCCATGGCGCCCTTGCCCGCGATCTCCGCCAGCCAGTACGCCTTGAACTTCTCGACCTGATCCGGCCGGACGCCCTCGCCGAGATCGATCATCCCATCTGGCGCCGCCGAGGTGACCTGCCGCGCGTTGTACGCCGAGCCGCCCAGCTCGGCATCGATGGTCAGCTTCAGGACCTCCATCGAGGACAGGCCGACCACCCGGTACGTCGCCGGGCGCGACATGATGTAGGTGAAGTCGTTGTTCTTCCAGTTGGCGACCGGACGCCCGGCGCCCTCCGGGTACCACCAGTAGCGGGCCTCATCGGGCTCGCCGTCCCAATACTTGCTGACCTTGACTTCGCCGCCATCGACGTAGCTCAGCTCGGCGATCTGGCCGCGCAGGTTGCGGACCAGCTCGATCGACCCGGCGTCGAGAACGAGGACGTCTTCGAGGACTGGTTCGAGGAAGCTCCGGAAGCTGTTGAGCCGCGGGTTCGGCGTATCGAACAGGCGCTTGATCTGGGCCTTCAGCGGCTGGCTATACGGAAGGTCGGGGTCGGCTGGCACGATGTCCCACTCGGCGACCGCGACCTGCCCACGCCGGATGTCGATGGCGCCCCGGACCAGCTCCGAGTGCTCGGCCCAGTTTCGGAACAGCCTGACATTGACCTTGCCCTGACGCCCGGCGTCATTAGGCGCGATCGCCGCCTGCGCCGGGACGCGCTGCTCGCGTGCCTCACGCCGTCCAGCGGCCCGCTCGATCGCGGCATCGATTGCTTCGAGGACGATCCCCATCAACGGCCTCCACGGAAGTGGCTCTGGATCACGCGGTCCTGAGCCGCGTTGATGTGGTCGCTCGCCATCTTCCAGTTGGCCTCATCGACCGCCTGCTGATAGGTCATCGTGTGCGTCTTGAGGGTGGCCATCAGGTCGGCCAGATGCGCCGGGATGAGCCGCTTGCCGTCGCGGAACTCGACTTCACGGTGGCTGTCCATTCAGTTTCTCCTCGCCGACGTGAAGCTGAAGTTCCCTCCAGCGAGATCCATCGCGAACCCGAGCGCATCGACCATGTCGTCATGGCCCTTGGGGAAGGTGAGCAGCTCGACCTCGAAGTCGGAACCTTCGAGTGACTCGTGGTGCCACACCTTGTGGCCCTCGTACTTGGCCGCGACCGCCCGCGCTCGCGTGACCTTGTCGGTGTCGGTCTGCTTGCCCTCGATCGGGATCCGCGGGTAGTCCTTCATGACCTCTTGGACGAGAGTCGACTGGAACGCGTTCTTCTCGGTCAGGACGATCGAGATGTTCTGGTGGGCCATGAAGCCGTCGTTGACGAAGGCAGCGTGGCCGGTCTCTCTGCGGTCCCGGTAGACCGCGAGCACGTAGTAGTTGCCGTCCTGATCCTCGGCGACAGTGACGCGGGCCGTGTAGTCGGCCGTCTGTTTCTCCGACGACGCGAGGTCGATCCCCATCCGGACCGTGTAGTGCTTGCCCGGGTCGAGCGCGCTGTAGTGCTGGATGTTCCGACCGAGGAAGACGTTGCCCTCCATGAGGCCGGTGATGTCATTGAGGTAGGCGCAGAAGAAGAACGCCGAGCCCATCTCGAACTTGGTCTGATCGAGCTTGGCGAGCGACCAATAGTCCCACAACGGCACCCGCTCACCGTCGCCGTGCTCCTCGATGTACGCCGGGTTCTTCAGGTACTCCGGCATCTCGGGATCGCCGATCTCGTAGAGCGCCTTCCGGAGCATGAGCTTCCAGCCCTTACCGCCCTTCTCGGGCGGGTCGGTGAGCTTCTGGTAGATGTCGTCCTCGGCCCAGCGGGTGCCGAGCACGATCACGACCCCGTTGGGTGCCAGTGTCGGGAACAGGGTCTTCCAGAACCATTCCTCGACCGCGGCGCGCTGCTCCGGTGTCTTCGAGTTCTCCTCATCGAGGATGTCGTCGCAGAGGATGACGTCGAACCGCTTCGAGGCGATCTGGCCGCCAGCGCCCTGCGCGAACAAGTTGGCGAAGTTCGAGCCGAGCCACCGGCTGTTCTCAAGAAGCCACTGACTGTCGGTCCACTTGGTGATGGATGGCCGGACATCAGGGAAGATGTCCCGGAAGCGCTCGTTGGACTCGATCGTCCAGCGGATCGCCCGGCTGAAGTCCTTGGCGTGGTCCGACGTCTTCGACATCAGGCCGATACGTAGGTGCGGGAACTGGGCGATCAGCCAGCCGACGGTGACCGTGTCGCCCCACGTGGTCTTGGCCGACCCGCGCGGCTCCTCGAAGACGACGTGCTCAGCCTCGTCGGTACCCGCCTTGCTGACGGCGTTGAGGATGGCTCCGACCAACTCGCGATGGTGTGGCGACGGCTTGTAGCCGTAGACGTACTCGCCGTACGCGAGACAGCCTTCGAGAGTCTTCCTCTTAGCCAGTGCCCTCAAGGACGACAAGCGGACCGCGTCCCACTGCGACCGTTGAAGATCCGCGGTCTCCAGCCAAGTCTGCAAGTTCGCGAAGTAGCTCGGCCGGGGCTCCGTCGAGGAGGCCGTCGAAGGTGAAGCTGTGGCTGTCAACGCTGCGACTCTCCGTTCGGTGTGGTGTCGAGCCCGACAGCAGGAGGAACTTGTCGATCATACCCATGAGATCGCGGGCCGAGACCTGCTGCGGACCGAACGTCCCGTCCGCGTTGATACCCACGTCGTTGATGAACCGCCGGACGGCATGGCGCACCGCCAGCAGCAGCTCCTCGTGGATGTCGGCGACGAGCTTCAGACGAGCACCGACGAGCGCGCCGACCTCGCCCTCGGCGAGCTTCGTCTGGAACTTCTCGCGCAGACCGTCCCAGTCCTCGTCGTTCTTCTTCTGGTTGACCGTCGACCAGCTCTTGATCTCGTGCGTCCGGCACAGCTCGCGGATCGAGAGGCCGGGGGTCGAGACGTATTCCTGCCGGAGAGCGACGTAATCGTGCTGGACTCTCATCGTGACTCCAAGAAGCTCTCCGCGATCGTCTGTATCGCCTGTGCGTCGGTCGCCCTGTCATCTTCCCGACACAGCTGGATCGCCTTGTCGAGAGCCTCGGCGGCATCTGGCGGGAGACGATAGACGCGCTCGACCCAGCGCTCAACGGTGCCGCTGCTGCTGGGCTTGGCATTGAACCGCGGGTTATTCCAGTCGACCTTCGGCAGCTCAGCCAGCTCGCCGATCCTGTCCGCACTGAAGGGCAGGACCGCCGCGAGTGCGGACAGTGGCTTGACAGTGACGAGGTCGGTCAGCAGCGCGCCCATCTTCTTCGGGTCGAACGTGCCGCGAGTCTCGTTGAGGACGATGGTCAACTGCTGGGCGACCTCATCGGTGACGACGCCGAGATTGGTGACCGGCAGGGTCTTCAATCCACCGTGGCGCTCCCAGCCTCCGCCCTTCTTGGCCCTGACGCAGTTGCCATGCTCCTGCGCCGCCTTCCAGCGGTGCTCGCCGTCGATGATCTGGTAGTAGATCCCGGCGCCCCAGCCTCCGGCCTTCTCCCTAATCTCGGTCCGGACCGTGACCGGGTCAACGAAGCCGAACTCGTGGATCGACTCGATCGCCTTGCCGTACATCTCCGGGTCCATGGCGTTCGGGTTCCATGGGTTCGGAGCCATCCGGTCGATGTCGACCCACTCGAACGTCGGCTCAGGCACGGCGCGAGATCACCGCAGAGGAGTTCTCGTCGGCCCAGACCCGGACGCAGGAGATGCCTCGATGGTTGAGGGCGAGTCGCTCGTGAAGAGCGAGAGCGACTCCTGCTTGGGTAGGGTGACTGGCGGGGAGCATGTCGTTGATGTGCTCTCGATCGAGTTCAGCGGCGAACTGTTCGACGGCGGCAGCCAGCTCCGGGAGGCCCAGTAGCTCTCCCGTCGCCGGATCCTGACCGACATCGACAGAAACCTCGACGCGCCACCGATGGCCATGCATCCTCCCACACCGAGGGTGACCCTTGACGATGTGCGACGCGCTGAATGACGCCGCCGCGCTGCCGGTGAACTCCATGATCCCTCCGCCCGAAAGAAGAGACGGACCGACCATAGATAGGTCGGCCCGTCCGTTCGGGTTGCCCGGTAAGTGCGAAGCCCACGAAACGCACACCGGGCTGTCGCTGTGCGGTTGTCCAGCGGACTATAGCAGGCGGCGACGCGCCTACAAGGGTCAGATGTTCTCGGCGGCCTCGATCAGGCGCGCCAACGCAACCCGCCGTTCACTGGGATCGCTCTTGTCCTTGTTCTTCTTCCAGTTCAAGGCCGCGGCAAGGAGATCGTTCTCGGCGCTCGTCCGCGTCCTCCCGATAGGGGTGACGATGGTCGGGCGTCCCTTCTCCATCGAGACAACGCGGCCGATGACCATCTTGCTCACGTCT
>Ga0184628_10000914_pt1 | contig 15140 bp, 24 predicted proteins | sample PLM4_5_b1_FD_133149 | JGI IMG/M metagenome (GOLD analysis project Ga0184628, IMG submission 133149) | Groundwater sediment microbial communities from an aquifer in East River, Colorado, USA - PLM4_5_b1 | ecosystem: Environmental > Terrestrial > Soil > Riparian zone | place: USA: East River... | reverse complement strand
GTTTGGGGGCCACCCCTAAGTGAACATTTCGACCGCCCCCCCATTCGATTCATCACAATCCGAGTCCGGTCTTGCGATGATGACAGGCGGAACAGAGCGCCTGGAGGTTATTCGGATTCCAGAACAATTCAGGGTTGCCCTCATGTTTCACAATGTGGTCGACCTCGAGCTGATGATGAATCACCCCACAGGTAGCACAGGTATATCCCGCTTCGACGAGCACCCGTTCCCGTTCCCGCTTCCACCGCTCGCGATAATACAGGCGCCGTATCACACGGTTCGGGCGCTGCTGTTCCTTGACCCGGGCATGTAGGCTGCAGCGCCCCTTCGGCACCAGCACGCCGCAGCCGGGGGCCACGCAGAACTGCATCAGTCGTCCGGGCCGGGAAGAGGCCGCCGCCGGGGCTCACGTTCTTGGCTGACTTTGATGAACGTTGCCGCCATCGTAAAGGCGATCTCGATTTGCTTGCGCGCAAGATCATCGCTGATGCTGACGGCGCCACCGTAAGACAACATGGCACAGAATATCTGCAAGGCGATGTCGTTCTGGTGCATACCTATGCAATCTCGATGATGGTTATACCGTGGACGGCTTCAACGATCTTCTTCCGCAGCTTGTAGGCTTCCGTCTTCGTGGGTGTGGACTTCACGTCTTCGATCACCCACGTCCCGAGGCGGTGATCGCGATACTTGAAATCCGCATGGAACATGCCCACGGTGTGGAGGATCTCGGGGCCACCATCCCGGAATAACTCTTTGACGATCAAGGGGAAGCCCGGGTGAATCTCGATACTGGAGATCCGGCCGGCTTGTGCAAGCAGCTTGAGTTCTTGATAGCGGGCGGCTTCGCGCTGGCTGTCGAAGAGGATGCCATCGACGCGCACGGCGTGCGCCTGATACTTGTTCGTGCTGGGGCGGGTGTTGATCGTCAGCTTCGCACCCGAGATGGTGTCGTGCGTCTTCGCCCACTGCGTCCAGCCGGCCCGATCACTCATGGATTCGCCTCGAAGAACGCTCGAGCGAAGCACGCGGGCGTGGCAGATCGGCGGCACGGTCGGGCTGCAAGTCGGTATCGCGCACTTCGCGCTGGACGGCTTTCACGAGGTCGCGGATCGTCGTCACCGGCTCCCCGCGCTCGCCACTTTCTCGGCGTAGACCTCGATGCCCGCAATCGTGGTCGAGCCCTTGAGCGCCCGCACGACGCCGCCGATCTTCTGCTCGTCAATCGACAGGTACTCGCGCGGTACCTTGGTCGGGTCGGTCACGCGGAAGCGCCACACTTCGCGGTAGCTGATGCCCGCGACCTTGGGCGTGGTGCGCTCGACAATCACGACGGGCGCGGCGATGGGCTGCTCGAAGACTGTCTCGGCTTCCCGGCGAAGCTGGTCGGCCTCGTCCTTGTTCGTGGTGGCGTTCGCTTGCGCCTCGAGAAATGCCGCCTCTGCGAGCTGTTGCGCCTCGGCCTGCTGCCGTGCCAGCTCTTGAAGGCGTAGCTCTTCTGCGCGCCGGAGCTGTTCCTGCTCGGCGTCGTAGCGCACCAGTCCCTTCTTGAGAATGGTTTCGGCCTCCGCGAGCGGCAGCTCGGCCCGCTTCTTCTGGCCGTTCGCCTCGACGTGCGCGGCGTGGGCGGCCTTGATGATCGGGTCGAACGTGGCGTCGATTTCCTTGCGCAGTGCCTTGATGCCCTTGAGCATCTCGCCGGCCTCGACGTAGGTTTCGGGCGTGGCGATGACGAGCGCGTTGGCCTGTTGGGGCCACGTCAGTGCGAGTTCGACGACCTTCTGTTGTTCAACGAGTGCCATAGCCATTTGCCCTCCTAAATTGCGCGACGGTGAGCGCCGCGAGAAAGATGCCTTCCTCCGTCCGACTGTTTGTGTATGGTTCGAGCGCGTACTGGCCGTGCTTGGTGAGATAAAGGGCGCGACGCCACGGCTTCACGTTGCGGTCAGGCGATAGCGCCAGCCGCGCGTACGCGGCAAGCTGAAGGCCGTGCCAGGGCGACTTGGGGCCGGTCTTGATGTCTACGACGGTCCATTGGTCATTGATGTAGCCCGCACGATCGAGCTTCCCCGCATAGCCGCGAACCTCGTCGTACACCATCTGCTCGCGCTGATGCCACTGCGGCTCTATGTCGTCAAGAAACTGTTGATAGGCGGCCACGTAGCCCGCGTGCTCGGGAAGACACTCCCCAAGGTTGCCGTCATCGAGCAGATCGCACGCGGCGTGGACGTAGGTTCCCCGCTCCGCCGCTGCGTCCGAGAACCACGTCGTATCAATCAGGCCCGCCTCTTTTAACGCCGTGGTGACGCTGATGAGTTGACGGTTGCCCAACCAGTACGTGTGGTCGGTCGGCTCGAAACGCAGCGACGGAGCAATCGCATCACGCGGCACCGCATTCGGGATCGACGTGCCATGTGTGCTGGCTTTCGTGCGGGGCTTTCGGATATTTCAACGGCGGCACGAAATCACCCCAGATGCCCGTGGGCTTTTCCCCTCCATCGCCGTATTCCCATTGGCGAAACGTCAGCACGGGCGGCCCGAGATACCGGCGCACGAGGTTGATCGGATTCTCCAGCGCCCAGAACTTGAGCCCCACGCGGTGCGCATAGGCGATCCGCACGCACGCATCGACGAGCGACAACCCCTCGAGCAGTTCGGCCTCGGTCGCGGGATAGCGATTGCGCGCATACGAGAACGTCGTGCAGGTCGGAGCGGCGAGAATGCCCCACACACCGCGCTCGCGGTGCAGGAGGCGCGCATCATGCCCGTTCATTTTGTCGATCACCTTCACCAGATACCCGGCGTCTGCATACGGTTTCGACCACGCACCCGAGCCGCCACACACGTCGAGGATCAGCATGGCTCTGCGCCGTCACGCGCCGCCGCCGGTCGTCGCCGGGTCATGAATTAGCACCACCCCTTGTTTCCATTCCCGCGCCGGTTCGCCGGCTTCATCAACATAGTGGTGCCCGTCCGCGTTCCGTTTGAGCACCAGCACCGCGCCCGGTTCGTCGGGTTCGTCACAGATGGCGATTTGGCAGTCGTGCGTCACGTCCACGCCATCGAGCCAGACCCGCGCAGTGGGCGCATAGTGGCGATCACTGGGTAACGCACTCACGCGCATCGTCCCGGATCCGGAGATCCGCCATAGGAAACGCGAAGGACACCGCGCCACACGTCACGCAGGACACGAAGCACCAATCGGCCCCGTCCAGGTGGGCGTAATCGTGACGGCACCAGTGCCAGCCGAGGCGATGCGCGATCCAATGCGTCACGCCCATGAGTTAACAGAAGGACGGATTATCAGATCTTGCGCCGTTTCGGGCGCGGCAGCCAGCGCCAGTCACAGGACAGACACCGCCATTCCTCAACGAACCAAATCACCGCCACGGATCGATGACACTGTGAACAGCGCGGCGTTCTTGTCATCGGTGCCCACTCCAGCGGCGGACAGTTTCAAACGGCAAGACACCCCAGCGCACTTGCGTGGGGCTGTCGCCCGGGGCTGGACAGTGGTTGCCGAGCACGTCGACAATCCAGATCCCGGTGTCGCCGGCGCTCGCCCGATAGGCGACGACATCCCGCGCGTGCGTCAGGCAGTTCGCGTCTTTGCAGAGATACCCCCAGCGGGCGTCACGTTGGCTCAGGACGCCAATCAGGCCATCGAGGAAGGCCCAGGCCGCCTCCCCGTCCGTCAGCTGGCAGGAATGCGTCACCTGGGACGGATGGGCGGCCGCATAGTCCCGAGCCACGCCTTCGCCATACGCAGGCAGCGGCAACGCGCCCCCGATGGGGGGGGAGGGCGGGCTACCGGATCCGGAGGGCGTCGGCGTGGCCTCGGTGTCGCTGCGATCGACGGTGACCGTGGTCGTATTCGTGACGGTGACGTTACCCGGGGCCGTGGGCGTCGTGACGACGGGCGTCGGCATCGTCAGCTGGATGTCACAGCCGAGACTGGTGAACGCGAGGAGGAGGATTAATGTCCGCAATCAGCACACACCTGTCTGTCTGCTTTATAAATCCATTTGTAACTGCCACACCGTGGGCAGCGAGGCGGTTCGGGTTTCTCACTCATCGCCAGCGCCGCGCCACGTCATCGGCCGCCGTCGACGACGGCTTCTGTGTGAGGGCGTGACACGGGCAGCGCTTATACGCTTCGACGACGGCGCCCCGCACGAGGCGTGTCGTCGGTTCCCAGCCGCTATCGCGACAGACGACACACCGATGTTGCTGGCTATACGGCGTGTCGCGTTCGTCCTGAATCAGCCCGTGCTCGCGCGCATAGTCGATCAGGCTGACGCGCAAGCCGCGCTGGCAGTCCTCCTGGCTCACGCCGCCCGTGCGCATCTGCTGCACTTCGCCCATGAGCCCATAGACGAAATCGGCGAGCGTCATACGCCCGCCTGTCGGAGTCGCGCATCAATCGACGGGGCTAGATGTTTGAATTGCGCGGGCGTCCCGGGCCACGCCATTTTCTCGGTCGCCGGCAATTTGCAGAACGTGCGAAACATGAGCTCGAGCCGCGCGAGATCGGGCCAGCCCTGCACGAGTTCGCAGGCGGTGTGAAAGTGCAACACCGGCTTCAGCGGGAAGTGCGCGCCGTTGCGTTCCTCAGCGTAAATCGCCTGATAGTTCGTCAGGAATTTTCCGGCTTTCTCAGCGATTTCCTCATCGACAAAAAAATGCGCTGGCGCAGCCGGCGCTCTTTGTATTTGTTTTGCAGATGCAGATGCAGATGCAGAAGAAGTAGAAGAGGGGCCGCGAATAGGACTATTTCCTAACGATTCTTCGACTTTCGTGGGGTTCTCGCCCCCCCCAGTGCTGTTTTGCTTTGTGTGAAATCGTGTTTTGGATTCGCGTTCTCGAACCAGTCTGGGGTTCTCAAGGCGTCCGTGCGCGTTCATCACGAAGCAGGGGGCAATCGACGGCCACGCGAGGCGTAGTTCTCGTAAGGTGGCCCCCGCGAGGCGCGCGAGGGCCCGTTCGTCGGACGGTAACGAGGCTTCGATCCAGCAGTGACTGAGCAGCCGCACGTAAATTCCTACCGCCGCCAGCGACATCCCAATCTGTTTTTCATCACTCAAAAAATCCTTTGGATAGAACTGAAACGCCGGGCTTTTTCTCGACTCATCCACGCCGCCGCCGCCTTTACTTCACGAGGTGCAATCGCGATCGTCGTTTCGCGCGTTCGTCTGCGCGTCGGAGTTCCCGGAGTGCCTCGGCATAGAGCGCGAGACTCTCTCTGATCGAAATCATCGGCACCTGGGCAGACGGCTTCGCATAGCCGTCCTCGTCATACTGGACGCCGAGATGTCGCCCGATGTCGTGTAACGCCACGTCAACGTCGTCGTCGCTCACACGCCCATCCGTCGCCCACTGCGCACGCCCGCCGTGAAGCGTGTCGCATCGGCATACCGCGCCCGCGCGAGCAGCTCAGCCCACACGCGCTGATCCCATGCGAGATAGCGCACGCACTCCACGGGCGCATAGTTCTTCACGACGCCGATGAGCGCTTCGACGCCGTTGCAATCGCAGAACAGCCCGAGATCGTCCACCCACACGTCGAAGTCGTCTGGCTTCGTCGGTCGCGGTTCCGGTTGCAGTGTGCGCATGGGGCTACACCTCAAAACGGGATCTCCTCGCCCGGGGTCGGGAGTGTCGCGATCGTCACTACGTCTTTCCCCCAGCGGGTCGATTTCGTCGCCACCTCCACCGCCCGCCCGTCGTCCAAGGCGGTCATCGCCAGCGAGGCGACATCGCGATCGAGCGTCGTGACGGTTTCGCCCCCCTCAAGGGTGATCGACCACTTCGTGAACGGCCGGCCGCTCTTCTTGCCGGTTTTCGTTTCGTCGGAGATCGCCACAATTTGCCCACGCAACCGATCGGGATCGTCAGGGAGATCCGCCGGGGCTGCGGGGGCTCCCGTCCCCGGATCGGCGATCACTGGGTCGCGGTGAGGCGGCGCAGCCGGCCCCGGCGAAGGCGTCAGGCTTTTATTCAAGGGCGGGGGCGAGCACTCCCGCCCGCGGTCGACCGGCACGGGTTGCGCCCCCGGGATGCTTTCCACTTCGGATTCATCGAGCGTCGACAGGCCGACGAGCGACAGCGTGACGCGCCGCTTCGCCTTCGTTTCCGCTTTCATCATCGCGTTGCTGCGTGACTCGCCCTTGAGGCCGGCGATCGGCACGGCGCCGATCGATTCGTCATGCCGGCCATCCGGGAAGGCCGCCCGCGCCGTCACCACGTAGCAGTCCTCGACCAGCTCGCGCGCCGCGATCGTGACGCTGATGTGATGCGCATGCCGCAGCTGATCCGTGCAGTTCCGCTTCGCATACAGCACCTCGCGGCCCGAGAGCCGCAGATACTCGAACGGTTGCGTCAGCGGATTGAGGCCGAGGGACTCGCACACCGATCGGTAATAGGAGATTTTCTGCTGGCTGGTCAGTTGCGCCAGGTCGCCGCCGAGCAGGACTTTGGCGATCACGTCAGGCGAGGGCAATTCTTTAGCCGGTGCGGTCAGTGCGCTGTCTGCCATCGCTGCCTCCCTTCGCCGTCTCGCTAAGTCCGAGTTGACCCGTTCATCCTTCCGGCGCATGCGCTGTTGAATCACGCGCATGTCGACGAACCGCCGGCCCATCTAGCCGCGCCGAATCGTCGTCACGCCGTTGATCCGGGTCCACAACACGACGACTTTTTTGGTATCCTGAGGCATAGCTCTTTCGTCCCTATCTTGTTGATGTGATGAGGTTTACACCTCATCCATTATGAGACTCACCACGGAGAGGGCCGGGCCCCGCACGGCCCCCAGCCGTAGTGTTACTTCGCCTGTTTCTTCGGTCGGCCGCCCTTTTTGCCGTTCTCGCGCCCGGCTTTAATCTTCTTCTCGGTTGCCGCGCGTCCGCCTTTGAGGCCCATAATCCGCGCCGCGAGCGAGAGCAGGTGTTCTTCTGGGGTCCGCGCGTTCGCCATTGCTGAGGGGGAATATACGCCGCCCGTTTGGGTTTTACAAGAGGGGGGCGTATCTTGGGGTATGCGCGAGGCCCTATTACTAGAGCTTGTGCTCGCCGCGATCGACGAGGGTGTGATCACCTGCGAGGCCGATCTCGTGCGACTCTACACCTGGCTGCTTACGGCAACGTCACCCCGATCAGCCGCAACAGCAGCATCACGATCACCAGCACGCCGACGATCCGCACGACGACCTTAATCGGCGCGGGCATCGGGATCATGGACTCGACCAGATAGATGATCACGCCGACGATCACGACAGCGAACAGAATCGAGATCATGGCTGTCTCCTAGCCCGGGTTAAACCGTTCGCTGAATTCCTCCGCCGAGATCACTTCGACGGCCCGGCCGGTGTAGCGATTCGTGATCACCCAATCGGTTAGCGTGAGCACGACCCAGCCGGCCGGCAGCGAGACGCGCGGTTGGCCGTCCGAGAACAGCGGCACGCCGTCGAAGGTGGGGTCGATCACCGCGCCCACGGGGAGCGGCTGCCCGTCGACATATTGCTCACCGTAGACCTTCTCGGGGCGTTCGGTGACGTTCTGCTGGTTCCCTTGGGGCGGATGTGGTTGGGCCATACGGTTATGCCGTGAGATACACGCCGGAGAATTGCAACACCATGCCGGTGAAGGCCGCATTGGTCAGCGGTGCCCCGTTCGGCGCCCACAGTGACACGGTCGCGACCGCCGCCGGCAACATCATCTGGACCGCCATGCCGGTGTAGCTGACATACAGGCCGCCCGTGACCGGCCCGTTCGCCACCGGCAACCCGCCGATCTTCGCTTGTAGGGCGTTCGCGGTCGCCGGATACGTCAGCCCGCCCTGCACGATCACGAACTTGTCGAGCTTCCAATACCGCGCCGCGACTTGCGCGAACACGAGGCCCGCGCCGCTCGCATCCGTGGGCGTCCACGTGCCCGCCGTGATCTGCGCATCGATCGGATCGAGCAGGACGGTTTTGATCGTGTCTTTGTTCCACACGGTGCCGACGAGGTTGGAGCCGTCGTCGTCGATCAGTGCACTCCACGGGCCGCGATCAATCGCCATTAGGCGTCCGCCTTTCGGATCAAGTCTTGGAGAATCGCCTCGAACGTGTGGTGCACCGTGCTCGCCGTCACCGTGAACTTCGGCGCGAGCCGCGGCGCGATCCCGAGTTCGCTGATTGCCACGTCCTGGATGGTCAGCGTTTCATTCATGGCCGGCGACGCCAGCGTGATCGTGACTTTCTTGCCGCTCTTGGTTTTGAGATCGCGCGTCGCATAGGTCACCGTGACGAGCGGCCGACTATACAGCTTCAGCTGCGCATCGCAGATTTGGATCAACGACGGCTCCGACCGCCGCTCATCGCTGACGATGTGTTCGTAGATCCCATCACCCGTGCCGTCGAGCGCCGCCATCGCCGCTTGCGCGGCGAGATCGTCGCGTTGCACCCAGACATAGATCGACGAGCCCTTGAGGGTGAGCTCGAGGATCCCGGCGACGCCGACCAGCATTGGCGAGGCGGTGATCGTGCTGTTGTAACTAATACTCGCCGTCAAACTGCCCGCGCTAATCGGCGGGATCCCCGTGAGCGCCGTCGCGGTTTTCCCCGTGTAGCGGATCACTTGTTCGCCGTTCCCGACGACGGCCCAGCCGCCCGTGCTGGCGAAGGGCGTCGTGTTCGCGACGATGATCGACGTGGCGCCCGCGGGCACTTGCCCGGACGGCTGCACGAGCCCCGAGGTATCCGAGGCGGGCGGCCCCGCGCCGAGGGCCGCATCCGCCGCCAGATCGAGAAAGCCCGTCGTGGTGTTGTCGGCGATCGTGGAATGGAACAGCAGCGGATCGAGGTTCGCCTTCGAGCGATACAGGCGCCGCGCCGTGACGCCCGCGCCGCCGATCCCCAGCGTGACCTGCACGCGGTTCGCCGCCGCGGTGTTCCCGGACGGCACGACGGCGCCGAGACTCGCGCTCGCCGTCGTGTCGGTGTAGGTCGTCGCGGTGTTATTCGCGATCGTGGTCACGAGCTTATACGGCCCGCCGCCAGACGCGCGATAGATCCGGCGCCCCGTGACGTTCGCCGGCCCCAGCGCGAGGCCCGCGAGCGGGACCGCATTCGTCGGGAGATACGCCGTGTTCGTCGTGGGGGGCAGCACGCCCACGCCGATCCCTGATCCGCTTTCCTGATGATCGCTGTGATAGGTCGTGGTGACGTTATCCGCCAGCACCGCGATCAGCCCATAGCCAAAGTTCAGATAAATCTTGCGTGCCGTCACGCCCGCCGGCCCCAGCGGAATCGCGGAGAGTTGAAAGCCGCCCTCGGTGCTCCGCGTGCCCGTGCCGATCGGCCCGGCCGGCGTCTCCCCGAACGGCGTGACGAAGGTCACCCGAAACTCATAGGCAAATCCCGCCCCATACAGGCCACTCCCACTCGGCGTGACGGTCGGCGCTGTCGTGGGCGCGGGCGTCAGCGTGCTGCCCGCACTACTGCCCACGATGGCCGGCGAACTGCCGGGGGAACTCGTGGTTTCGCCGGCCGCTGTGAGAAACGTCACGGCGTAGTAATGGGTGCCGGCCTCGACGGCACCGCCCCCAATAGGCACACCGGGTGTGGGCGGATACGCCGGGGGCACCGTCGCGCCGACCGGGATCACGCTCGCCGGCCCCGGCAGCGATTCGCCCGCGGCCGTCATGAAGGTATACGCGTAGCGGTGCGCGCCCGTGTCGATCCCGGCGCCGTCCACGAGCACGAGGCCCGGCCCGCCCGAGGGACTCGCGCCCGGCCCCACCAGGCCGCCGCCCCCGCCGAGCACGAGGCCGGTATAGGTCAGCACCCGGCCCGCGGCGCCATCCGGCACAATCGCCGTAATCGCGCGCCCCCCGCTCGGATTGAACATCGTCGCTTCTTCGACCGGCACGAGCGTCGCGCCCGCTTCAATCGACGACGTGACGCGCGTGCTGGCGCCCTTCCCGTAACAGCGCGTGCGCACTTGCGACTTGTCGATCGCCCACGTGATCGGCGGATCGTGCAGGAACCGCCCCGGGGTGTCGTCGATCGGATCGGGCGCCGTGCCCGGGGGCGTCACGAATAGGTAGAGCGTGCGGTCTTCGAAATACCAGTAGCCCCCGATCAGCTTCGCGAGTTGCGTGAGGCAGCCCTTCATGCCCGCCTCCGAGCCGTCGAAGGCCACGGTGACATTCGGGAGGCCGAGCTCGACGCCGGCGTAGGAATAGCCCGGCGCGTAACTGAGGATCAAGGTTTGCGCGATGAGCGTGGCGGACGTGTTGTCGAACAGCAGGAGCGGGCGCTTGCGGTTCGCGCGGGCGGTATCGTCGATCGCCGTGGCCGGATGAATCACCGTGCCTGGCCGGCCCTTATACGTGCGACTGACGGTTTGGAGTTCGCCGCCGAACAGCAGGATCGGATCCGCGCTGTTGATCCACACCTCGAGCCGCTGCCCCACGCGCGGTTCAGCGCCATAGAACGTCAGGTTGCAGGTGTTCGGCGCATCGAACACGAGATCGCGAATCTGCACGGACTTGTAGAGCACGCGCGTCGCGGACGCGGGCGTGGATACGTCGACGCCATCGAGCAGGATCCGCACGTGCGTCGCGCGGTCGGCCGCCTGATCCGCCGTCAGATAGTTCAGACGGAAGTTATTGAGGCGGGCGGTGCCGAGAACGGCCGGTTGCAGCGGCATCAGGTCACCAGCGAGCCGCGTTGCATCTGACTACTGATCGTCTCGCTGACCTTACGGGCGAGGCCGCTTTCCGTGTCGACGAGGTTGAACGTGTTCGTGACGGTCGGCGTGCGTTGCGCGAGGCCCATCGAGAGCGCCCACGTGAGGAAGTCTTTTTGTGGCGCCGTCGTGAACGCGCCGCCGAGCGCCCCGCCGCTCGGATTCTTGCGCATGAATTCCGCGAACACCGCCTCGAAGCCGCCCTGATACGTGACATTCCCCGTGTTGATCGGCACGGGCGCATTCCCCGGCGATTTCTGATCCATGCCCGGCGCCACGCCCGTCACCGCGGCCACGGTGGCGGCTACGGTTTGCGCTTTCGCCGCGACCGCATCGAGGGACGGGATCACTTGCGTATCGATCACTTCGGACGTGAACCGCCATTCGGTATTCCATGCCTTCGTGTCGGCGACGTTCGTCTTGATCCACTGATCGAGCGTGCCGAGCGCCGGCTCGGTCGCGGTCAGCGTGGCGAGGTTTAGCTTCATCTGCTGATCGAGCGCCGCCACCTGCGTCGTCGAGAGGCCGAGGGCTTTCGCCACCGTGTCTTGCGCCAGTCCCAAGTTCAGCGCGGCCATGCCCGCGGCGGTGACTGTCGGGGTCATCGTCAACAGCGTCTTGTGCCAGCCGCCCGAGGCTTCGGTGAGTTCCTCTTGCGCTTTGCGGATCGCCTCATAGCGCGGCCGGGCTTCATCGGCCCACGCCTTTTGCACCTTCGCGCTCTCGTTCAACGTGCGGACGTAATGCTCGATCGCCTCCCGGCTGATCCCGTAATGCGTCGCGAGTTGCTGCACCGTGGAACTATGGTTCTTGAGTTCCGCCGTGATCGTGGGCATCACGTCACGATGTTTCGCGATCTCACGGTTCCACTGTTCCACGCGCGCCGTGCCCGTGTTAAAACTCTCGGCGACTTCGAGATTATGCTTCTTGATAATCTGCATCGCCTCGTCGAAGTTCAGGACGGTGCGCCCGGCAATTTGAGCGGCGCGGTTCAAGACATCCATGCCCGCGCCCGCGCGCTGCGCGGCGACATCGCCGAGGCCGATCAGCGAGGCCGTTGCATTCCCGATCACCTCGTCCAGCCCGGCCACGTCCGAGATCCAGCGGCCGATCTCCCAGCCGCCCACGGCCGCGGCCACGGTCAAGCCGGCCGTGCCGATCAAGCCGATCTCGCTGGCGGTTTTCCCGGCCGCGCTCCCGAGCTCCCGTAGGGCTTGAATCTGTGGGCCCATGCGGATCCCGAGCACGTTGAGCGTCTTGTCCGCCACACCGAGCCCTTCGCTGAATTCGCCGATGCTGGAATTCGTGCGGCCCGACGCGCCTTCGAGATCCTTGAGCTTCACGACGGATTTATCGATCGCGAAGTGGAAGTCGGAGAAGTCCGCCGTCATCACGCCGGAGAGTTGCGCCATTAGGCGAGCGCCTCGGCTTTCTCCGCGCGGGCGTGCAGATCTTCGAGGATCACCTCATACACCTCACGCGGTAACGTGCGCACGTCGTGATAGCTCATGCCAGCGAATTTGCCGATCGCAACATCGGTCATGATGCGAGCGCGGGTTCCGGGGTCGTTTTTTTTTCCTCCACCGCGCGCCGATTCGCGCGGAGGTGCGGCGCAAGCGCCTCGACGATCTCGTCCATCGTCGCGGTGTCGAGGTTGCGCAACGTCGCCCGCCGTTCGTCGAGGGATTGCATGGTGCTATACGGGATCGGTTCGTTCCCCGTGCCGACGAATGACCATCCGACGAGATACGCGAGGATGACCGGCAGCGTCCGGGGCACGGGTTCGGCTTCGAGGTCCAGCCCTTCGCCCGCGTTGAGTTCTTTTTTGACCGTAATGAAGTCGCCGTCCGACAGCGGCAACCGCACCGACTCGGGCGTGACCATCCGACAGCGGCCCATCACTCGCCTCCTATTGTTCCGGGGATCCCAGCCGTGCCCACAGGTTCAGCGACCCGATCGAAATCTCGTGCACCGGCCACGCCCAATACCCGCCGGCGCGCGGCGCCGTGAACAGCAGCGGGCGTTGTCGTGCTTGGACGGGATCCACGCGCGCAATCGTCGCCGTGAGCGTCCACACCGGATCGGCTTGCGATCGGGCTATCCGCCACGATCGCACGTCGACGGCGATGGCATACCCCCACAGGATCGCGCCCGCGTTGCCGGTGACCGTGAGCGAATCGAACACGCGCGCCTACGCGTGAATGCCCGCCACCCACGCGGTGCCGTTCCAATTACATTTGCTGGCATCGCCGAGCAGCATGTATTGGCCCGTCACCCAATTCGTCGCCGGGTTCGCCGTTTTCCCCGTCATCGCGGCGAGATTCGCGGGAGCGGCGGCGCCCGCGGGCGTGAACGTGCCGGGCGTGCCGGCGGTTGCGCCCGTCGCGGCGACGACGGGCTTCATCGCGAAGGCGCCGGCCGCTTTCCAGTTGCCCGTGATCTTCGGTGCCTGCAGACTCGCGTCAATGCTGGCGTCCATGTAGGCGAGGCCCGACCACGCGTAGGTCGGTTCGGTGCTGTTCGGCACAAGCTCGAGTAGGCCCGGGGTCGTCGCCTCGGCCGCCTTGAACAGCGCGAGTTCCTGACTGTTCCAGAATCCACTGAGCGAGCCTTCGGAATTCCTGAGGCCGGGCACGTATACGCGATTCGTATCTTGGAAGCACGTCACGTCTTCGAATTCGGTCTTAAAATCGCCGGTCCACGCATTCAACGAAATGATCGGCACGGCCGTCACGCCCGCCTGATCCCACTTCACCTGCCCATAGCGCCCCGTTAAAATTGCCATCCTGCACGCCCTTTCGTGGTTGTGTCGCGGTTCATCGCTTAGGCATCGAGCGTGACGATGAGCCCCGTCGATCGAATCAGTTCGGCCAGCTTCAGATACATCGCGCGGCGATAGCGCACCATCGCGGGAATGAACACATCCGGCGCGTTCGGCATCGTGCCGCGATTCCAGCCCTTCTTGGTCTTCCGCGCGACCGTGCCGTATTCGTAGAGCCAGCCGTGCGGGGCACTACTGCGCACTTGCGCCGCCACGCTATACGGCCCGATCTCCTGCACCCGCACCTTCACGCCCTTTTTGAGCTTGCCCGTGGGGCCCTGCGGATACGCCGCGACGATCTCGGCTTGCGCGCCATATGCGGCATCGATCACGAACTGCGTCGCCTGGCCCTTCAGTTCCGTTGGCAACCGTCCGAGCGCGTCCTTCAATTCGGCGATCCCCTGAATTGAGAGCGCGGCTTGGATCGGCATTACGCCACCAACTGCACCGCGTGGCAGACCATCTCGACGCCCCGCATCTCGACATTCTCCACGCTGGTAATCGCGAACATTTGACTGCCGAATAGCATCCGGGTTTTCGTCGTCACGCCCGGGTGAAAATCGCCGCGCACCAGCCACGAGGCGGAACTAATCGGGGTCCCCGCCGCCGGCTCGACGAACACGCCGATGTCGTCCCCGGTCTGTTGCAACAGGCTGACGCACCACGTCGCCGGGACCAGGTCGATCCACGTCACCGGTTCCGTCGGCCCCGGATTCTGAAACGTTACGACGTGCCGCCAGTCCCCGCGCGCCATCAGGCCACCGTGGGATCGCGATACGCCGCGAGCAGCGCGTAGATCTTCGGCCACACGTCCGGCTGTTCGCCGTCGCCGCGGTCTTCGTAGTAGTAGGCGGTCAGCAGATGGATCGCATGCGTCACGGCCGCGGGCGCCGTCGCCGCGGTCCACGTCGGATCGGCCGCGGCGGCGAGATACCCGAGGATCGCTTCCTGCGCCGTGGCGAGCTTCTGCGCAATGTCGGCGTCGTGCGCGGTGCCCGTGATCCGGAGATGCACCTTCGCCTGATCGACCGTCCAGAGCGCCGGCAACGTCACGCGCGAGAATTCGAGCGTCACGCGGGCACCTCGTCGTCGACGGGTTCGGTCGTTTCGTTCTGCGGCGGCGGTGCGGCCGGCACGGTTGGCGGTTCGCGCTTCGCCAACGTCGACAACGGCCAGTCTTGCTGTTGCCGATACGGCGTCTCGCCACCGGGCACGGGGCCGAGGCCGAACCATTCGGATCGCGCTTCGTTCGGCGACAACACGCCCGCGCTCGTCGCGGCTTGCGCGGCTTGCACGCGGGTCAGCGTATCCATCCAGATCAGCAGCGTGTCGTCGAATTCGAGCGTGAGATACGACGGGAGATCCAGCCCCTCGTCCAGGCACGTCGCGATCGACACGAGATGCGGTTCGAGGCACTGCGACTTGTATTGCAGCTGCGAGGCTTCGGCGTTCGCGTAGGGCGGCTGCTTACTACTGTTCAGGATGCTGATCGGCATCCCGAGCACTTCGCAGATTTTCTCCTCCGTCCAGCCGAGCTGCTCGATCACCTGCGCATCGACGGCCGAGGTCGACACGGATTCATACTTCATCCC
>Ga0184628_10000912_pt1 | contig 15150 bp, 13 predicted proteins | sample PLM4_5_b1_FD_133149 | JGI IMG/M metagenome (GOLD analysis project Ga0184628, IMG submission 133149) | Groundwater sediment microbial communities from an aquifer in East River, Colorado, USA - PLM4_5_b1 | ecosystem: Environmental > Terrestrial > Soil > Riparian zone | place: USA: East River... | reverse complement strand
TGCTGAACTCAGCTTGCACGCGCACGGGTAAACTTCCCCGCTGGATCAGTTGCTCCATTTCATCCACGGCTTCGTTGGGAATCGCGCGCTGCCTAACTGCTGTGCAGTGCGCGATCAGTTTTAAGGCATCTGGATTGCGAACGGTGGCTAACGGCCCGCCGCAACGAGGTAGTTCCAGTCTCTCGCAGTCGGCGCGGTCCTTGCGTATGTTCAGGTCCGATAGCTAACGCGGAGAGGCGGATTGCCTGTGCGCGAACCCTTAACTTAAGCTGCTGGGCGGATCGGCACTTGAGCCGAGCCGAGAGTTCGTTGGAACAGGGAACACTGACGGTCGAAAGACGCTGGCGGCTGGAATCGTACCGGTCTTTTTGCCATCACAGGCACTCGTTTCGAGTTCCCCGAGGTCGGATCGAGCCATTCGATCGCCGGCCGCTGGTAGCGCCAGCTCATTGCCTTGCTGTGGGGCAGGAGTGAACGGTATCTCCAACAACCAAATCCTCTGAGATTTGCCTGAGGCGTCGATCGGTCAAATGGCCCACCCGCGAACCGGATTTCATCTGAGGGGTTTATTTTTCCGCAATATCGATTGTTCAGAACTGTGGGTGTATCATCGCTGCAAGAAGGTTTGGCGCTCAGTTCGTGAAACGCCGGGAGAGAATCTATGCGAAACGGGAAGATCCAAATCGGCGTGATGGGTTTAGGCCAAATCGGCCGGCACCTTTATCAGCTTGCGGCGGAAAGCGACGATCTTGAGATCGTCGCGGTGGCGGACATCGGCAAGCCGGAAATTCTCCACTATCTCCTCAACAGCGACACTGGCGACGCGCCGCAGTGCGAACTCGACGACAATTATCTGGTCAATGGAAAGTTTCGCACGAGGATGCTGCAGATTGCCAAACCCGGAGATGTTCCGTGGGACGTTTTCGGGGTCGATTGCGTTATCGATGCCACCGGCCGATATCGACGCCGTGAATATCTCGAAACCCACCTGCGAACCGGCGCGGGCCGGGTGATTCTCGCATCGCTGCCCGCGGAACCGATAGATCGCGTGTTGGTTCCCGGCATCAATGAGGCCAGCGCGGTCAGCGCCGACAGGCTGATCTCGGCAGGTTCGGCGACCACTAACGCGCTTGCGCTGATTTTATATTTTCTCGACGCGGCGTTGGGAGTGGACTGCGCCTCGATGACAACAGTCCATGCCTACAGCAGCGATCAATCTTTGCAGGACTATGCCCAGGAGGATTTTCGTCGGAGTCGGTCCGCCGCCCAGAACATTATCCCCAACGGCAATGAATCGCCCCGTTGGGTAGAACAGATCTTGCCAAAATTCGCCGGCAAGCTGAGCGGCTATGCCCTCAACGTGCCGGTGCAACGGGGATCGTTGTTGGATCTGAATTGCGTGATGCGCGACAGCGGCGTGACCGCAGTCCAAGTCAACGAGACTATGCGGGCCGCGGCAAAGGACCATCCGCTGCTGATCGGCGTTACCGACGATCCCATCGTATCGTCCGATGTCATCGGCTGCCGGCAGTCGTTGCTGTTTGATTCGCAAGCGACCCTCAAAGCGGGAAAAAACATGGTCAAAGTCTTGGCCTGGTATGAAAGTTTGGGTCATGCGTGCCGCGTGCTTGATGTCGTTCGGCACTATGGCAAGCTCGACGGCGTCAGAGGTGTGAAATGAGAGTCGCAATCAATGGATTTGGCCGCATCGGACGCACGGTCTTCCGAATTCTCGACAAGCGCGGCGACGTTGACGTGGTCGCGATTAACGACCTATTTGACAATGAAGCGCTGCGCTACCTGCTCCATTACGATACGGTCATGGGGCCGTTCGACGGCACTCTACGGCTCGAAGGCGATGATCTGGTTACCCCCTATGGCAGAACGCGGATGCTGTGCGAAAGAGACCCGCTCAAACTGCCATGGATGGATCTCGGCATCGATGTGGTAGTCGAGTCCACCGGCATCTTCACCGCGAAGGAACAACTGACCCAGCACTTGCGCGCCGGCGCGAAGCGGGTTGTGCTTACGGTGCCCGCGAAGGATGCGATCGATTACACGGTGGTCCTCGGCGTCAACGATGACGGACTGAAGCCGGAACACCGGATTATTTCCAACGCCAGCTGCACTACCAACTGTCTAGCGCCCCTGGCCAAGGTATTGCACAACTCTTTCGGCATCGCCGAGGGCGTCATCAACACGGTGCACGCCTACACCAACGATCAGCGTCTGGCCGACGTGCCGCACTCGGACTGGCGCCGCAGCCGCGCCGCAGCGGAAAATATCATCCCGACTTCGACCGGCGCCGCCAAAGCCGTCGGCATGGTGCTGCCGGAATTAAAAGGCCGGCTGGACGGTATCGCCGCGCGCGTGCCGGTGCCCGATGGTTCCGTCGTCGACCTGTTCGTCGAACTCGAGAAAAGCGTGAGCGCGGACAACGTCCATGCGGAGATACGCGCGGCCGCCGAGTCCCGGCGCATGCAAGGCATCTTGCAATTCGTCGAAGTCCCGGTGGTGTCCTCGGATATTATCGGCAACCCCCATTCATCGATTTTCGACGCGGGATTTACCACGGTCACCGGCGGCAGGTATCTCAAGTGTCTCAGTTGGTACGACAACGAATGGGGTTACTCGAACCGCGTCTGCGATTTGCTCAGTCTGATGGCAGGATGGCAGTGACCCGTTAACGGCAGAGATTATAATTAACGGATACGTGCGCGTCGAAGAAAGTCACACGATTGAGTGGTGAAGGCAATGTTTCAAGACGGTGATTCTTTACAGCGCGGTAACCGATTTGTACATTAGGTTGTGTAATCAACGGAAGGAGCGTAGGTCATGCAGGGCACGGAGATCGATCGGGACGAGGAGATTCGTCAGCTTGCGTATAGACTTTGGCAGGAATCGGGGTGTCCAAACGGATCCGATCTGCAGCATTGGCTGAGAGCCCAGGAAATTTGGCTGGAAGTCCATAGTCCGAAAAGCCGGGCCAAGCCATCCAAAGCGAGAAAGCCAAGACAAACCCGCACGCTTAAAAGCGCTCTCTAATTGCCGCTTGCGGCGATTTGGGCAGGGCTAATCCGAAGCGCATCGGGGCCAGGTTGCTGACTACCAAGCCGCGGGCTTGTTTGATTTCTTTCGCTCTCTGCGAAGTTCCGCGACCCAATTGTTATGCGCATCAAATGTAGGAATCTCCTTCTCGCCTCAATCACGAAGCTGGCGGGCTCTCGACCAGTTCGAAATCGACCTCGCTCCTGAACGCATTGATCTTCGCCACTCTCACGCGCACGTTGTCGCCCAGGCGAAACTTCCTGCCGTGGCGGCGGCCTTTGATCAGGTATTCCTTTTCGTAATAATCGTAGTCGTCGTCGGTGAGCGATGACAGTTTTACCAAGCCTTCGATGAAGTAGTCGTCGAGTTCCACGAACAGGCCGAATTTCACCAGGCTGTTGACGAAGCCGTTAAACTCCTCGCCCATCTTGGTCATCATGAACTGGGCTTTTTTCAAACTGACCATCTCGCGCTCGGCGTCCATGGCGTGGCGCTCGCGTTCGGAGGTGTGTTTGCCGGACTCCTGCAAAGCGCGCAGCAGATCGGCGCGTTCCTTGGGTTTGAGCTTTTCTCCGCCCATGACGCGGGCGAGCATGCGATGGACGATCAGATCGGGATAGCGCCGGATCGGCGAGGTGAAGTGGGTGTAACAGGTCGATGCCAGACCGAAGTGGCCGATATTCTCGGGTTGATAAACGGCCTGTTTCATCGAGCGCAAGAGCACGCGGTTGATCACTCGCTCTTCCGGTTTGCCGCGGGCGGATTCCAACAGTCGCTGAATCTCCAGCGGCGGCAGGTTCTCTTTATCCTGGGGCAGACGATAGCCCAGGCTCAAGAGAAAAGGCTCCAGGGCTTCGAGCGCGTCTTCGTCCGGTCCGGCATGGACGCGATAGAGCGCCGGAAAATCTTTGGCCGTGAGCTCGCGCGCTACGGCCTCGTTGGCGGCGATCATGAATTCTTCGATGATCCGGTGAGCGATATTGCGCTCGGCGCGGACGATGTCTTCCGGTAAGCCTTGCAGGTCGAGGACGATCTCCGCCTCCGGCAGATCGAAATCGAGATTGCCGCGCGCTTTGCGGTTGGCATAGATCGCCAGCGCCAGCTCTTCCATCAGTTTGAAGCCGTCCACTAGATCTCGATAATTCTCCAGACATTCTGGATCTTTGTCGACCAGGATGCGCCGGACATTGGTATAGGTCATGCGCGCGTGGCTTTTGATCACTGAGTCGAAAAAGCGGCTGCGGATCGCTTCGCCTTTGCCGTTGAATTCGATCCAGGCGGTTTTGGTCAGACGCTCTTCAGCGGGATTCAAACTGCAAATTCCGTTGGACAGCGCTTCGGGAAGCATCGGAATCGCTCGGTCGGGAAAGTAGACGCTGGTGGCGCGGGCATAGGCTTCTTGGTCGAGCGCCGTCTCCGGGCGGACGTAGTGGGCGACGTCGGCGATGGAAACGAAAAGCTCGTAGCCTTGGCCCTTGCGCCGCACGTAGACGGCGTCGTCGAAGTCGCGGGCGTTCTCGCCGTCGATGGTGACGATGGGCAATTCACGCAGGTCTTCGCGCCGGGCGATTTCTGCCGCGCCGATTTCATAGGCGGCATTCTTTACTTCGCGATGCACTTCCGGTGGAAAGCTCAGCGGCAGGCCGAAGCGAAAGATGATCGATTGCGCCTGCACCTCGGGATCGTTGGGGTCGCCCATAACTTGCACGACGGTGGCTTCCGGCGGCGACATGGCGCTGCCGAAGCGGCTGATCTCGGCGGCGATGACTTTGCCTTCCGTCAATTTTGCGCCGGCGCCCTTGAGCGGCATGGCGCCGATGCGCGCGTCCATCGGGATCAAGAAAGCGCGGCCGTCGATCTCCTCGTAGGTGCCGAGCAAGCGTTTTTGACCGCGCTCGATGACTTGGACGATATGGGCTTCGCTGCCGCCGCGCGCTTTACGGTCGATGCGCACCATCACTTGATCGCCATGCATGACCCGGCGCATCTCGCGGCGGTTCAGGTAAACATCGTCCGCGTCCTTATCGTCCAGGATGAGAAAGCCGTAGCCGTCGGGGTGGGCATGGACGCGGCCGCGCAGGAGATTCTGCCGATCAGGTAAGGCGTAGTGATTTTTCTTGAGCCGGACCAGGCGGCCGTCGCGGCAGAGCTGGCGCAGGGCGTCGATGATTGCTTGTAAATCGCCGCGTTCGAAGCCGGCGCGCCGCTGCAGCTCGGCCGGCGTAAAGCGGGCGCGCGGCTGTTTGTTGAGCAGACCGAGGATCTTTTCTTGTGCGTTGCCGGTCATAGGTGTTGCGCGAGCTTCTACTGGAATCCGCGGGATATCAACCCGATGGCGCAGGCGCGAATTAAGGCTCGGCAAGAGGCAAGCCCTCCGCAGTGAAGCCAATGGGCCTCTGCCTCTGAGCGCAGATTGGACCACGCTGCCTTAGGTTAGCGCGGTAGAGCTGCGACACTTCGGCGCTGCGGACGAAATTAAACTGTGTGGCCGCACAGTTGGGGGCTTCACTCCTGCGGTCTTACCTCTTGCCAGGAGATTGCCGATAATCAACTGGCGAATCTCGGCCAAATCTATTTTTGCACCGCTGTCATCGCCTCGGCTAACTCTACCATGAACCAATCGTCGGTCAGATCGGCGGGCCGGGGTATTTCCGCCAGCGGGATATCTTGTTTGAGCGAGTCGATGATCGCGCGCGCGTCATCGACAAAGTCGGGCATCGCCAGCAGCACGATGATCGATTTTTTCCGGTCCACTGTGCGAATAATGCCGACTTCTTCGTAGGACTCGAAGATGAATTTGATATAGGCGATATGCTCGGGGGCGATCTCCAAATAGATTTCTTGCAAATCCATGGCGGTTCCGATTAGCGGTTGAGGAATCGATCCAGGGTGTCGGGGAGCCAGCTCTTTTCTTCTTTGGGCGGGCGGTCGTCGCCGCTATCACGATCTTTATCGCGCGGCTGCGAGCCGCGCAATACTTGACTCAAGTTGCGGTTCTCGATGCGTACCCTGACGTTGGGTATGGTGCCGTCGATGCGAAACGGGATCGCCAAGCGGCCGCGCCGGTCGAGGATGTGGCGGATCCAGCGATAGTCCCGTTGGATTTCCTGGGTCAAGCGCAGCGACAGCACCAACAGGCCGTTCCATCGAGTGGAACGGTCGAAGGCGAACCAGCCGGCGCCGGTGACGGTATAGTCCGGCGTCGAGAGGATCAAGTTGGCGCTGCTGATGCGGCCTTTGTCGACGGTGAAATCGGACTTGAGCGTATCGAAGCGAGTGTCGTCATTTTTGGCGAGCTCGATCAGGGCGGCCGGCAGGCGCGCCTTGGCCTCCGCCGAGACGCTGGAGCCGCTGCCGCGCAGCAGCAGCTGCGACAATAAATTAAAGTCCTTGATGACACCGTGCTGGATCGTCGTATCGCCGGCGGCCTTGAGCGATTGCGCCAGCGTGTCGCTCTTGCCCAGCAGCACATCGTACTGCGTTTGGCCGCTGAGGTTGCCGTCGAGACGATCTTTGAGCAGCGGTAAGAAGCTCGCGAGCAACGGCCGCAAGTCGGCGGCTTTGATTTCCGAGACGCCCTGCAAGCGCGCGCTATTTGCTCCTGCGGCGGCCGTTTGGAAGCCATCCGAGCGGAACCAGCCCTGGGCGGCGCGAAAAGTCAGGTCCTTAAAGCGCAGCCCGGCCGCCGACCAGGAGAAGGCCGAGCGAAAATCGCTCATGGCAAAGCCGTCGAAGTTTCCTTGCAGTGCTGCCGCATCGCCGGCGATGCTCAGCGCATTGTCTTGAGTTTGCGCCCGTCCCTTGACGCTCAACTGCTGCAAGCGCAGCGGCTGGGCGATGGCCAAAGCCGGCACATCGGCTAAGTCGATCTCCGGGGAGGTTAGTTGGTAATCGAGCTTTGGCTCGGCAAGGTTCGGCATGATACCGGTGAGCGAGAGCTGCGCGCCGCCCAAGCGGAAACTTGCCCGCTCGATGCGCGCCTGCTGGCCCAGGAAAGTTACCTGGCCGTTCAGTTGCTCGAGCTTGCTTCGGTTGTCCCGGCCCTGAACTTCGCCATCCGCAATGCTCAGTTGGCCATCGATGTGCCAATTCGTTGGCGCCCCTGGCGGCGCCCGTTCGATGGCAAGATGCCAGCTGGCGCGGCCGGATTTTGCCGTGATGGTGCCGTTACTGAGCGGTGTCCAACGCGCGAGGGGAGCGTCTTCGGCGCGCAATTTTAAATACAACCGGGGCGCGTCGATGTCTTGCACCACACCGGCAAAGACCGTCTTGGCCGCGCCAAGGATGAGTTCGGATTCGTGGATGGTCAGACGCTGGTTGCGGCGCGTTAGCCGCGCTTTGATCGCTGCCGGCCTTTGGGCCGGTTTGCGCAGCCAGTCGCCGTAGCGGATTTCGCTATTTTCGGCGCGCAACAACGCGCCGATGCGCAGATGATTCCATGAGCCTTCGAAACGGCTGTAAAGGCTGACACTGCCCTCGGTGACCAAGGCCTCGGGCAGGTGGTCGCGCAGCACCGGCAACAGGCGCGCCCGGCTGAGCGCCAGAGGCGCGATCTTCATTTGCCCGTCGAGCTTGGCGTCGCTCCAGGTGCGTTGCTCGGTAAACTCCATTTTGCCGGTGATGATGGCGTTATAATCGGAAGAACCGAACAGCGGGATTTTTAATGTAATGTTGTCAAGCCGGGGCTGCAGCAGGCTGCCGCCGGCTTGGGCTTGGAGCGCCATCGGGCCGGTGACATCAATCTCCCGCGGGATTTTTTCGCGCAGCCCGGCGATGGCGCGCACGACCATCGGCGCGTGCAATGAATCGAATTGAATCTTCAGATCCATGCCGCGCTGATACCAACTCTGATCGGCTTTGGCGCGGCGCAGGTGGCCCTCGATGTGCAGGTCCTGGCCGAGACCCTCGGTCAGCGCTGCCGCCACGCGCACGCGCGTGGGCTCCTCGAGATCCAGGCCGCGCACCTGCACCTCGATGCCGCGCATTTGCAGCTCGGCGGGATCCTTGGTCGTGCGGTCGAGATAAATGATTCGGCCGTCGTCGACGCGGATTTCATCGATGGCGAAACGCACGTTACTTTTATGGCGCTCGCCCGGCGCGCCGGGCCGGCGTCTGGGCATCCCCAACTCTTTTCTCTGGCTGGCGAGCATACTGAGGTTGAGCAGGCCGGTTTCTTCGGTGATGATTTGCATTTCCGGTCCGACAAAAGTGACGGAATCGATGACGATGCGGCCGGTTAAGAGGTGGCGCAGGCTGAGGCCGAGGATGAGTTCGCGCGCTTTCAAGAAGGGTGTGGCGGCAAAGCGGCTGTCGTCGGCCATGCGAAATTCGCGCACGACGAATCCCGGCAGCCACAAGAGCCGGACATCGAGGTCGGCGAAGCGCACGCTATCGCCAAGCAGGTGGCGCAGTTCCGCCTGCACCTGTTCACTGTGCTTGTCGGCGAGTCGTTTGAAATGGCTGCCAAGGCCGATGGCCGTGGCAGTTAAGAGGACGGCGACGGCGATGGTGATTTTGCGCAAATTGGTCATGGCGCCGGCATGGGCGGGCCAGCAGGGCGCGGTCGGCTGATTGAATACATCGCCGCCAAGCCGGAGGCGTTGATTGGCATCGCGGCGCTGGAGGATAACCGTAGGCGCGCCCGGCTGGCGGCAAGACGTGAGTAGCGCGCTGTTAAGCTCAATTCACTCGTTCGACGATGGTGGCGATACCCTGGCCAACGCCGATGCACATGGTCGCCAGGCCGTAACGGCTGCCGCGTTTATTCATTTCATGCACCAGGGTCGTCATCATGCGCGCGCCGCTGCAGCCGAGCGGATGGCCCAGGGCGATGGCGCCGCCGTTGACGTTGAGCTTGTTCAGATCGATGCCCAACTCGCGGCAGCAAGCCAAGACCTGGGAGGCAAAGGCTTCGTTCAGCTCGACGAGATCGATCTGGTCGATGGTCAGACCGGCGCGTTTCAAGGCTTTTTGCGTGGCCGGAATCGGCCCGATACCCATGTAGTTGGGATGCACTCCGGCAGCCGCCGAGGCGACGATGCGCGCCAGCGGTTTGAGTTTCAACTGTGCGGCTTTTTGCGGTGTTGTGATCAGCAGCGCCGCGGCGCCGTCGGAAAGCGGCGAAGAATTCCCCGCCGTGACGCTGCCGCCCTTTTTGAAAGCCGGTTGCAGGCCCGCGAGGATTTCCAATGTCGTGTCTGAGCGCGGCCCTTCATCTTTGTCATGCACTAGCGGCGCGCCTTTACGCTGGGCAATTTCGAAGGGAATGATTTCGTCTTTGAGCCGGCCGTCTTTTTGCGCCTGCAACGCCTTCTGATGGCTCGCCAGGGCGAGCTTGTCTTGATCTTCACGGTTGATGTTGTGTTTCTCGGCGACGTTCTCGGCGGTTTCGCCATTGTTAATCAGCGAATAGAGTTCGCCCATGCGCTTGTTGGGAAAGCGCCAGCCGAGCGAGCTGTCGTACATGTGAATATCGCCGCGCTGAAACGGATTGGCCGGTTTGCCCATGACCCAGGGGCCGCGGGTCATGCTTTCGACGCCGCCAGCGACGAAGATGTCACCGTGATCGGTTTCCACCGCGTGGGCCGCTTGATTGATCGCTTCGAGTCCCGAGCCGCACAGACGGTTCACCGTGGCGCCGGGAACCGTGTACGGCAGACCGGCGAGCAAGGAAGCGTTGCGCGCAACGTTGCGCGAATCTTCACCGGCCTGGTTGGTGCAGCCGAAATAGACATCTTCGATCTCGTCTTTGTCGATGCCGGTCTTTTCGACCATCTTGCCGATGATGTAGGCGGCGAGATCGTCGGTCCGAATGTCTTTTAAAATCCCGCTATGGCGCCCCATGGGCGTGCGCGCGGCGGCGACGATGACGGCTTCTTTCATGACTTCACCTGACTTTCGTTATGGGAATAGAATCCCCGGCCGCTGGTTTCACCGAGATAGCCGGCAGTCACGAGCTTCTTGAGCAGGGCCGCCGGCCGGTAACGATCGTCGCCGGTTTCCCGTTGCAGTCCTTCGAGGACGGCGAGGACCTCGTCGAGGCCGATTTGATCGGCCCAACGCAGCGGCCCCTGGGGATAGTTCACGCCCAGACGCATGGCGATGTCGATCTCGTCGGCGCTGGCGACGCCTTCGTCCAAGCTGCGCGCCGCTTCGTTGACGATCAAACTCAAAATCCGCGGAAAGATCAGTCCGGCGGTATCTTTGACGCGCACGGCGTCTTTGCCGAGGTTTTTGAACAGCTGCTCGGTCTGCTCCACCGACTTATCTGACGTGCGCAAGCCGGCGCCGAGCTCGACTAATTTGCGATCCTTCAACGGATAGAATGTCGCGAAGCCGACGACCCGCTCGGGCTTTTTTATCCATGAGGCCATCAAGGTCGTCGAAAAACGCAGGCAGGAGCTGACAATGATCCCCGGCGCCGGGAGCGAGGCGTCGAGACGCTGCAAGACCGCGCGCTTTTTGTCTTCGCTGCCGTTCTCGGTATCGATGACGAATTGGCTGGTTGGCGCGATGGCGGTGGCGTCGTGCAGCTGTGCGACGTCGAACCCTTTCTCCCGTCCCAGGGCGACTATTTCATCGGCCAGCCGGCCTCTGCCGATGACCGCAAGACTACTTTTTGTCATAGCTGTAGAAACCCCGTCCGGTCTTGCGCCCGAGATTGTCGCCGGCGACCATGCGTTGCTGGATCGGGCTCGGGCGAAAGCGCGGATCTTCGAAGAACGAGCGATAGAGCGATTCGGTGGCGGCGAAGTTGATGTCGTTGCCGATCAGGTCCATCAGCTCGAACGGCCCCATGCGAAAGTTGCCGGCTTCCTTCATGATGCGGTCGATGGTTTCAACCGAAGCGTTGCCGTCGCCGAGCACGCGCAATCCTTCGTTGTAAAATGGCCGGGCGACCCGGTTGACGATGAACCCCGGCGTATCCTTGGCGCGCGCCGGCGTCTTGCCCATCGCTTTCATGAGCGCGGTGGCTTTCTCAATGCTCTCGTCACTGGTGCGGTCGCCCTGGATGACTTCGACCAAGGCCATGAGCGGCGGCGGATTGAAAAAATGCAGTCCGAGCACCCGCTCCTGATGCCGTGTCGCGGCCGCGATGGCGGTGACGTTGAACGATGAAGTATTGGTCGCCAGCAAAGTCTCCGGGCCGCAGATGGCGTCCAACTGCTTGAATATGCCGCGCTTGAGTTCGAGCTTTTCCGGCGCCGCCTCGATCACCAGCGCGCTCCCCTTGGTATCGTCGAGGCTGGTGCTGGTGTGAAAACGGTCGAGAGTTTCGTTTTCTTGCTCCGCGCTGATCTTGCCGCGCTCGCGGCTGCCTTGGAGAAAACTTTTGATTTTCCCCATGCCCACGTCGATGAACTCTTGCTTGATATCGTAGAGGAGAGTTTGGAAGCCGGCTTGGGCAGCGACCTGGGCGATGCCCGCGCCCATGGTGCCGGCGCCTAATATGGCGATTTTTTCAGTCGAGTTAGCCATCGGTTTTTTGTTTCGGGTTGCGCGTTATTCGGTGATCACGTTCGTCATCGAGCTATATCTGAATCATCCTATTTACCACGAAGGTCACGAAGGAAACGAAGGTTCGGATGACCAAAACTCCGAACTTCGTGCTCTTCGTGCCTTCGTGGTGAATCTTCCTTCTCAGTCAACCCGGTAACTCTTTACTTCCCGGTAAACATCGGCGTCCGTTTTTCCAAGAACGCTTTCACGCCTTCGTCATAGTCGCTGCTGCGGCCGGCGATTTCCTGTAAGTTTGCTTCGTATTCGAGATCGGCTTCGACGTTGGGTAAATTGGCGTGGTTGACCGCGCGTTTGATCAGGCCGATGCCGCGCGGCGCTTTGGCTACCTGTTCGGCAATCGCTCGTGCCGAAGCCGCGAATTCCGCCGCTGGAAAGACCCGCGCCACCAGGCCGATGCGCTGGGCTTCCTTGGCGTCAACGGTGTCGCCCAATAATAATAATTCCATCGCTTTGCTCAGTCCGACCAGCCGGGTCAGGATAAAACTGCCGCCGGAGTCGGGCGCCAGGCCGACGCGCACGAAGGATTGAATGAACTTGGCTTCCTCCGAGGCGACGCGCAGATCGCAGGCTAAGGCGAAGTTGCAGCCGGCGCCGGCGGCGACGCCATTGACCGCGGCGATGACGATCTTTTCCATGCCGCGAATCTGCCGGATCATCGGATTGTACTTTTCCCGCAATGACGCGCCCAACGAACCTTTTTGCTCCGGGGTGCGGCCTTTCAGATCCTGGCCGGCACAAAAGGCCCGGCCCGCGCCGGTGATCATGAAGCAGCGAACTTCCTTGTCCCGCTCGCCGTCGCGCAGCGCATCGAGCACTTCTTTGTTCATCTGCGGCACGAAGGCGTTGAGCGCCTGGGGCCGGTTGAGCGTGATCGTCGCCACGCCGTTCTGCTTGTCGTAAATGATCGTTTCGTTGGTCACTTTAGTTGAATTCCGTTGTTACCGTCTCGGGCAGCCACAGGGGGCTGCCCCTACCTGCCTGTGAATTCGGCTTTGCGCTTTTCGAGAAAAGCCTTCATGCCCTCGCTGCGGTCCGCCGAGGCGAACAACAGATAAAATGCCTTGCGCTCGAACTCCAAGCCTTCATCGAGGCCGGTGTTGGCCGATTTCAACACCGCTTCCTTGGCGGCTTTGGCCGCCAACTGGGGCTTTGCGGCAATTTTTTTGGCGATGTTCAGCGCTTCTTCGAGACAAAGTTCGGCGGGAACCACGCGGTTGACCAGGCCCATGCGCTCGGCGTCGTTGGCGCTAAGCATATCGCCGGTGAGCACCAGCTCCATGGCGCGATGCTTGCCCAACAAGTGCGTCAGCCGTTGGGTGCCGCCGCTGCCGGGAATGATTCCCAGGTTGACTTCTGGCTGGCCGAAGCGGGCGTTCTCTGCGGCGACGATGATATCGCAGCTCATCGCCAATTCGCAGCCGCCGCCCAGGGCAAAGCCGATCACCGCGGCGATCACCGGCTTGGCGATCCTATTGATCTTGTCGCGATAGGCCAAACGCTCCTGAACCATGGCGTCGAAGGGGCCTTTGTCGGCCATTTCCTTGATGTCGGCGCCGGCGGCGAAGACCTTGTCTCCGCCGGTGACGACGATGACGCGGACCTCGGGATCCTGGTCGAGCTCCTGCATGGCCAACGAAAGGTCTTTGACCAAGCCGTAGGACAGCGCATTGAGAGCTTGCGGACGGTTCAAAGTAACCACGGCGATGGCGCCGTCTTTGGCGACGATGACGTTTTCGTAATTCATCTTGTTTGAACTTAAACACATACACCATGGTCGGTGTCGATTCAAGAAAAGCTCCGCTGGGTGGAGGCCAGGGAAAAACCGTATTCACCACGAAGGCACGAAGGACACGAAGGTTTCGGAAAATTAACATTCCGAACTTCGTGCTCTTCGTGTCCTTCGTGGTGAGTAGTTTCTTACTTATGAGGCGGTGCTACACCTGAGATCGCCGTCATTTGACAGCCCGGAATCGATTTGCAAGTATTCGTGCAGCCATGTCCAGCCGCGCCGAACCCGCAACCCGTCATTACGACGAAAAGCTGCAATTGATTCTCAAGACCGCGGCGAAGATTTTCGCCGAGAAAGGCTTTCATCACACTTCGGTGCGCGATATTTCGCGCGCCACCCGGATGAGCTTGTCGGGCCTGTATTATTACTTCACGACCAAGGAAGAGCTGCTCTATCTGATACAAGAACGCTGCTTCGTCACCTTGCTCGAACATTGGCAACAGATCGACAGGCCGGGTTCGGACGTGCGCGGGCGGATACGCGCCTTTGCCGAAAATCATCTGGGCTTTTTTCTGCACAATATGCCGGAGATGAAAGTCATGGCCCATGAGGACGAATCGCTGACCGGCGAGTTCGACGTCAAGATCCTCGTGCTCAAGCGCCGCTATGTCAAAGTGATCATGGATTTGCTCGGCGAGCTGCAAAAGCAGCATGGCGGCAGGGGGATGGATCTGCGGCTGGCGACGTTCTCGCTGTTCGGCATGATGAACTGGATATACACCTGGTACCAGCCCAAGCGCGATCTGCCGTTTCCGCAACTGATCGAACAGATGTTGCGGATCTATTTTTTTGGCCTGCTCAGAGCCGGTAGCGATAAAGAGTCCTGGTTCATCGCGGCGCCGCCGGCCAATGCCAAGGATGGGTTTTCCCTGTGGCAGACCATACCTTGAGATCGCAGGGGAAAAGTAAAAAGGCAAAAGTAAAAGCTATGCAGCCGTAGAACCGGTTAAATCCGTTTGGAGTTGTTATGAATCTGTTGCGCATCGGCGATCAGGCGCCGGATTTCAAAGTTAAAGGGATACTGCGCGATCAGGTCAGCGAGTATTCTCTCACCGCCAGCAAAGGCAAATGGCTCGTGCTGTTTTTCTATCCGGCGGATTTCACGTTTATCTGTCCGACCGAGGTTACCGGTTTCAGCAAAGCCGTGAAAGAGTTCGCCGCGGAAGATGCGCTGGTATGGGGTGTGAGTGTCGATTCCATCGACAGCCATAAGTCGTGGGCCGCAGAGTTGGGCGGATTGGACTGTCCGTTGTTGAGCGATGAAACGAAGACGTTGGGCAGCGCTTACGGCGTGCTCGATGAAAAAGCCGGCGTGGCTTTGCGCGCGACGTTCATCGTTAATCCAATCGGTATCATCTGCTATCAGGTCGTCAGCCACGTCAACGTCGGGCGCAGCGTCGAAGAAACATTGCGGGTGTTGAAAGCGCTCCGCACCGAGCGCCTCTGTCCGTCGGGCTGGAAACCCGGCGACGCGACCGGAGATTTGGCGCTGAAATATTGATCAAGGCAAAAGAAAAAAGTAAAAAGGCAAAAGTTCGGAGAAGAACTTGAGCGCAGATCTCTCCGTAAATTTTTGCCTTTTTACTTTTACCTTTTAAATTTTTTAGATGTCTCTCGACGCCATCCAGCAAAAAAAGCAGGTCATCGAAAGCCGCGCGCGCATTCGCGAATTTGTCTTCGGCATCCAGGACGGCCTGATCAGCACCGTCGGTCTGCTCGCCGGCATTCAAAGCGCGACCGAAAGCAATCTCGTGGTCATCGTCACCGGCTTCACCGCGATGTTTTCCGGCGCG
>Ga0184628_10000910_pt1 | contig 15164 bp, 14 predicted proteins | sample PLM4_5_b1_FD_133149 | JGI IMG/M metagenome (GOLD analysis project Ga0184628, IMG submission 133149) | Groundwater sediment microbial communities from an aquifer in East River, Colorado, USA - PLM4_5_b1 | ecosystem: Environmental > Terrestrial > Soil > Riparian zone | place: USA: East River... | reverse complement strand
GATATCGCGCTCTTTCTTGATGGTGTTGCCATAGGAGATGCGGTCGGGCGTGGCGCCGGCAGCGATCGCCATCTCGGTCTCGGCGATCGAGGCGGTGTCGAAGCAGGAGCCGAGCTTGGCCAAAAGCGCCAGTACCTCCGGCGCCGGATTTGCCTTCACCGCGTAAAACACGCGGGTATCGGGCAAGGCCTTGGCGAAGGCATTGTAGTTGTCTTTGACGACGTCGAGGTCGACGACCAAGCAAGGCCCGTCGTCGCGACGCTTACGTAGGAATTCACGGATGCGCTCAGTCATGGCGCTCTCCCCGGCTCAAGGGGGCCGTTCTGGGCCCCTGATGACGCGGATTTCCAAGCTTGACGCCTGCGTGCGATGGGGACGCGCAAGCGCTTACGCTCTTGATCCGCTCAAGCTGCCTTGGATTGGAAAGGGGAGACCCCCGTCCGCACGGCCGGCAAAGATGAACAAGCCTCTTCGGTGACCCGCGCCGGTGGTGGAGACCGGCAGAGACCAGAGAAGCCCGATCGTCGTTGCTTCAAGCCGCGTCCCCTGCTGAGAGCAGGGTTTGCCGGTTTCGCCTCCGGCTGCCGGTCAGATTTCTTGGAGAGCTTTGGCTTCTCTCTCCAGGCGGCTGGCGGGCCTCTTGTCCCGCTACCTACCGACCGACACACGGCCACAGGCACGTGCGAATTTGGGCACGATTGAAATAAGAAATTTTTTCACGTTGTGCAAGAGAAATAATTCTCGCGACGCAAATCTTCCTTAACTTTTTGCGTCGATGCGACGCGCGTTTCATCCGCGCGCGGTGAACGGCTCGATGCGGTGCGCGTTGCGAATGAATTGCACCATCACGGCGATGCCGCAGAGCACGAAGACGCCGTCGAGGACTCGCTGCCCGATGCTGCCGAGATCGAACAGCGTGGCGAGCGCCCATGACCCGGCGAAGGCGGCGCCGAACACCTCGGCGCCGATCAGAATCGCGGCGCTGATCACGGTGATGACGTTGAGCCAGACGATGCGGCGGTCAGCGGCCATGTCGATCTCCATTAACGATGCCGCAATCAACCCGAATCCGGCCGCCGGATCAAGTCCATAGCGGGCTTTGTGAGGCCGGCTGCGGCCCCTTAAGGGTTTGATCTTGCTCATGGCGGTTTTCGGTCGAAGCGCCAAGGGTTCGGCCATGACCCTGCCAAGCGCGCTTAAGTATGTTCGCCCCGTCCTCGCTGCCCTCGTGGCGGCGGGGCTGCTGGCGGGATTCGCCGCCAAGCTTGCCGGCTCCGGCGCCTGGGCGCCCGCGATCTGGGCCGCCGTCACCCTGCCGGTGCTGCTGGCGTTGCTGATCGAGATCGTCACCAGCCTGCGGCGCGGGGATGTCGGGCTCGACATCGTCGCGGCGCTGTCGATGACCGCGGCGCTGGCGGTCGGGGAGAACCTCGCCGGAGCGATCGTCGCCCTAATGTATGCGGGCGGCCAATATCTCGAGGCCTTCGCCGAGCGTCACGCGCGGCGCGAAATGACCGCCCTGCTGTCGCGGGTGCCACGGACCGCGGTCCGCCACCGGAACGGCCGGTTGGAGGAGGTCGCGCTCGATCTCATCCTGCCCGGCGACCGGCTGCTGGTGCGGCGGGGCGACGTGGTTCCGGTCGACGGCACGGTGGCCGAAGGCGTGGCCGTGCTCGACCAGTCGGCGCTGACCGGCGAATCACTGCCGGCGCAGTTCAAGACCGGCGAATCAGTCCTGAGCGGCACCACCAATGTCGGCGACGCCTTCGACATGGCGGCGTCGCGCCTGGCGGCGGACAGCACGTATGCCGGCGTGATTCGTCTGGTGGAGGCCGCCCAGCGCTCGCGGGCGCCGATGTCGCGGCTGGCGGATCGCTACGCCATGGTGTTCCTGGGCGTGACGATAGTGCTGGCTGCCGCCGCCTGGCTGCTCAGCGACGACCCGGTCCGGGCGGTGGCCGTGCTGGTGGTGGCGACGCCCTGTCCGCTGATCCTGGCGGTGCCGGTCGCCATCGTCTCCGGGCTGTCGCGCGCGGCCAAGCTCGGCATTCTGATCAAGGGCGGCAAGGCGATCGAGACGCTGGCGCGGGTGCGCGCGCTGGTCATCGACAAGACCGGAACGCTGACCATCGGTCAGGCCAAGATCGTCGACACCCGGCCGGCCGACGGCGTTTCGTCCGACGAGCTGCTGCGAATCGCTGCCTCGCTCGACCAGGCCTCCAAGCACATCATCGCGCAGACCATCGTCGCCGAGGCGCGCAGCAAGAACCTGGCCCTGGCAATCCCGTCCGAGGTGGTGGAGACGCCAGGTGAGGGTATCGTCGGCCGGGTCGAAGGCCGGTACGTGATGGTCGGGGGGCTGCATTTCATTGTCGGCAAGGTCGGCGAATCGGGCCTGTCGATGCTTCCGCATGAGCGTCCGCCCGGCGCTCTCACCGCCGCCGTGGCCATTGACGGCAAGGTCGCCGGCCTCCTCATCCTGTCCGACGAATTGCGTGCCGGCACCGAAGCGATGCTGCTCGAGCTGCGGAACCTGGGCATCGAGCGCATTGTGCTGGCGACCGGCGACCGCCACGAGGTCGCGCGCTTCATTGCCGCCGGCCTGTCGATCGACCTGGTGCGGTCGGAATTGACGCCCGACCAGAAAATCCTGGTGGTGCTGTCCGAGCGCAAGAACGGCCCGGTGATGATGATTGGCGACGGCGTCAACGACGCCCCGGCCTTGGCGGCGGCCGACCTCGGGCTGGCGATGGGTGCCAAGGGAGCGGCGGCGTCGGCGGAAGCCGCCGACGTGGTGCTGCTGGTCGATCAGCTCGATCGCGTCCTGCCGGCGATCAAAATTGCGCGGCGCTCGCGTTTTATCGCCTTGCAAAGCGTCATCGCCGGCATGGGGCTGTCTTTCGTCGCTATGATCGCGGCGGCGCTGGGCTATATCGTTCCGGTCGAGGGCGCGCTGCTGCAGGAAGTGATCGACGTGGCGGTGATCTTCAACGCGCTGCGGGCGTTGCGCGGGTGAGGGGACGTCCGTAGATAGGGCGCATGACCGACCCGCAATCCGTCTCCCAAAATCCGCTACTGAAGGACTGGACCGGCGTCTTTGGCCTGCCGCCGTTCGAAGCGATTGCGCCTGAGCAGTTTCGCCCCGCCTTCGACCAGGCGCTCGCCCGCCACCGCGCCGAGATCGACGCCATCGCCGCTGATCCCGGGCTGCCTAGCTTCGACAACACCATCGTGGCGCTGGAGAAGAGCGGGCGCGCGCTCGATCGCGTGTCTAACGTCTTTTTTGTGCTGGCTAGCGCCGACACCGGCGACGCCATCGAGGCGATCGAGCGCGATATGTCGCCGCTGCTCGCGCGCCACAGCAATGCGCTCTATCTCGACCGCGCGCTCTATGCCCGTATCGCCGAGCTTTACGCCCGCCGCGACGCGCTCGGCCTTGATGTCGAGCAGGCCCGTGTGCTGGACCGCTACAACACCAAATTCGTGCGGGCCGGGGCCGCGCTCGACAAAACGGCGCAGGATAAGCTTGCGGCCATCAACGAGCGGCTGGCGAGCCTCGGCACCCAGTTCGGGCAGAACGTGCTTGCGGACGAGAAGGCCTACGCCCTGGTGCTGGGGGAGGGCGACCTCGAAGGCCTGCCCGACTTCGCCCGCGCCGCGGCGCGCGCGGCCGCGCAAGAGCGCGGCCAAGCCGGCAAATACGCCATCACGCTGGCGCGGTCGTCGTGCGAGAGCTTCCTGCAATTCTCGTCCCGCCGCGACCTGCGCGAGAAAGTGTTCCAGGCCTGGATCAAGCGCGGCGAAAACGGCGGCGCGACGGACAACCGGGCGATTATCGCCGAAATGGTGAGCTTGCGCGCCGAACGGGCAAAGCTTCTCGGTTTCTCGACCTTCGCCGACTATCGCCTCGACGATCAGATGGCCAAGACGCCGCGAGCCGCCCGCGGCCTGCTCGACGACGTCTGGGGCCGGGCGTGCACCAAGGCGAATGTCGAACGCGACGCCTTGCAAGCGATGATTGCGCAGGAGGGCGGCAATTTCGCACTTGAGCCCTGGGATTGGCGCTACTACGCCGAAAAGCTGCGCAAGGCGAAATTTGATCTGGATGAGGCCGAGATCAAGCCGTATTTCCAGCTCGACAAGATGGTGGAAGCCGCCTTCGAGACCGCGCGCCGCCTGTTCGGCCTCAGTTTCACGCCGATGACCGTCCCGCTCTATCATCCGGATGCCCGCGCCTTCGAGGTGAAGGATGCGCAAGGCCGCCATGTCGGTCTGTTCGTCGGCGACTATTTTGCCAGGAGTTCCAAGCACAGCGGCGCCTGGATGACCTTGCTGCGCGACCAGGAGAAACTAATCGGCGACATCCGTCCGGTCATCGTCAACGTGTGCAATTTTTCCAAGCCGGCGGCCGGCGAGCCGGCTTTGCTGTCATTCGACGACGCCCGCACGCTGTTCCACGAATTCGGCCACGCGCTGCACGGCTTGCTGTCGAACGTGACCTATCCGCTGCTCGCGGGCACGTCGGTGCCGAGCGATTTCGTCGAACTGCCCTCGCAGCTCTACGAGCACTGGCTGGAGGTGCCGGAGATCCTCCAGAAATATGCTGTGCACGCGCGGACCGGCAAGCCGATGCCCAAGGCACTGCTCGACCGGCTGCTGGCGACCCGCACCTTCAATCAGGGCTTTGCCACAGTGGAATACACCGCCTGTGCGCTGGTCGATCTCGATATCCACGCGGCATCTGCGTCCGGCGCGATCGACGTCAGCGATTTCGAGCGCAAAAGCCTCGAACGCATCGCCATGCCCTCGGAAATCGTCATGCGTCACCGCCTGCCGCACTTCCAGCACCTGTTCTCCGGCGGCGGCTACGCGGCCGGCTACTACTCGTATATGTGGTCGGAGGTGCTGGACGCCGACGCCTTCGAGGCCTTCGAAGAGACCGGCAACGCCTTCGACCCGGAAACCGCGAAGCGCCTGCGCGATTTCATCTACAGCGCCGGCAATCTGCGCGACGCGGCCGAGGCCTATAAAGCCTTCCGCGGCCGGCTGCCGGCGATAGATGCGTTGCTGAGGAAGCGGGGACTGGTCGAGCCGGTGGCGTGAGTTGCCGCTCATCCGGCGGCAGGCAGTTTTTGCTGATGTGGCGCGAGGACTAGCGCGCTCGGAAGGCGATCGCGTTGGTGCTGGCGCCGGCGGCCTGTGAATTCTTCGTGATCATCTCGCCCGAGAACAGCGTGACGACGATGAAGGCGATGATGGCGACTTCGAATCCGATGGTGATGAGCTTTTGCATGATCGCCCTCCATAGGCTGGCAAACGGTGCGTCCGTCCTTGCTCATAGGTGTCGGACGGTCGGCTTATGGTTCACGCCAATGAAAAAATTTAGGCCGTCCGCCGCGATGACGGATAAACATCAATATTATCAACATGATATCCGTGCCGCGGCGTTAGCGGCCCGCCACCGGCTTTACCGCCAGGGGCAATAGGCGACGCATTGGCCGACCAGGTCGCCTTCCATGGTCTCGACTTCGTCGAACACCATCTGGCAGCCGTCCTCGGTCAACCCGTCACAATATTCCGGCGGCGCGTCGATATAGGCATAGGGGTAATATTCGGCAGCGCCGATCGCGAGCACGCCGAGCGCGCTGAGCGCCACGAATGTCCGCCAGCGGTTGTCGTAGCGTACGCGGTAGCCGCTGCGCCAGACCGAATAGTTGCGGCCGCGGATCGACGTGCGGAAGGCGCCGTTCACCGGAGCGCTACGAATCTTGGCGGCGACCACGACGCGCGAATTGTTGCTGCGCGGGGTATAGACCTTGCGGGTCAGTTTCGACGTGCCGGAATTGGGGTTGACGACGCCGGGAGTTACCGTCACCGGCGCAACGACCTTCGGGCCAATTTTCTTCTGAGTGTCGAATTTCTTCTGCGATTCGAATTTCTTTTGTGATTCGAATTTCCTCTGCGATTCGAAATTCTTCTGGCCACCACCGACTGGCGCGACCTGGCGCTGAATGACACGCGGCGCCACCTGTCCAGGCGGAACGGCTGCCGGCCCTTGTCTCGGCGCGACGGTCTTGGGGGCTACTTTCTTCTTCGGATCTTCCTTGACTACGCCGGCTTGAGCGGAAAACTCAGTTGTGACGGCCGCGCGATCGCGTGCCGCGCCGGCAAGGGCCGGAAGGGACAGGGTCGCGGCGGCGAGCGCGCCCACGGCGACGAATAAACCCGATCGGCTGGACATGGTTTGTCTCCCTGGCGGCCGGCGCATCCGAAGATTCACTATACCACTTGGCCGGTCAAATGTGGTCTATGGCGTCGACCGACATCGATTTCGATTGGGACGAGCATGCAACTTCATACCGCCGGACATCGCCGCGGCGTCGTCGCCGCGCCGCATGCCGCGACCGTAGAGGATGGCCGCGCCATCCTGGCCGAGGGCGGCAATGCCATCGAGGCCATGATCGCCATGGCCGCGAGCATTGCCGCGGTCTATCCGCACATGAATCATGTCGGCGGCGACGGCTTCTGGCTGATCCGCGAGCCGTCCGGCCGCGTGCGGGCGCTGATGGGGGCGGGGTACGCCGGCGCCAAGGCGACGCCGCGGCTTTATCGCGATGCCGGACATCACGAAATCCCCGCGCGCGGGCCGCTTGCCGCGCTCACCGTGCCCGGCGCAGTGGCGGCCTGGATGCTCGCCAGCGAAGCGGCGAAGGCCAATCGCGGCAAGCTGCCGCTCGATGTCTTGCTCGGGCCCGCCATCCGCCATGCCAAAGAAGGATACGAGGTCCCTCGCAGCCAGGCGCGGCTGACGGCGGAAAAGCTGCCGGAGATGAAGGATGCGGCCGGCTTCGCGCCAGCCTTCCTGATCGACGGCAAGCCGCCGGAGGCCGGCGCGCGGCTCAAGCAAGCCGCCTTCGCCGCCACGCTCGAACAGCTCTCCGCCGCCGGGCTCGACGATTTCTATCGCGGCGACGTCGGCCGCGAGATCGCCGCCGATCTGGAACGCATCGGCAGCCCGGTGACGCGCGCCGACCTGGCGAAGTTCCACGCGACCGTCGCCGAGCCGCTCAGCGTCACGACCCAGGCCGGTACGCTGTACAATTCGCCGCCGCCGACGCAAGGCCTCGCGTCGCTGATGATCCTGGCGCTGTTCGAGCGCTTGCGCGTGAGGCAAGGCGAGAGCTTCGAGCATATCCACGGCCTGGTCGAAGCCACCAAGCGGGCCTTTCACGTGCGCGACCGCGTTGTCACCGACCCCGACAGGATCACGATCGATCTCAATCAATATCTCGCGCCCGCCTTCCTCGATGCCGAGGCGGGCAAGATCGACGCCCGCAAAGCCGCCGAGTGGCCCGCGCCCGACGCGCGAGGCGATACTGTTTGGATGGGCGCGGCGGACGCCTCCGGCCTGGTCGTTTCTTACATCCAGTCGCTCTATTGGGAATTCGGCTCCGGCTGCGTGCTGCCGCGAACCGGCATCCTGATGCAGAACCGCGGCTCGAGCTTTTCGCTCGATCCCAAGGCGTTGAATGTGCTGGCGCCCGGTCGCTGCCCGTTCCACACGCTCAACCCGGCGCTGGCCGCGCTCAAGGACGGCCGCGTCATGGCCTACGGCACCATGGGGGGCGACGGCCAGCCGCAGACGCAGGCGGCGGTGTTCACACGCCACGTGCTCTTTCGCCAACCACTCGACAAGGCGCTCGACGCGCCGCGCTGGCTGCTCGGCCGCACTTGGGGTTCGACCCACACCAATCTGCGGCTCGAATCCCGTTTCGACGGCCAAATGATCGACCGGCTGATGTTGGCCGGCCACGACGTCGCGGTACTTGATGAAGCCTATTCCGATACCATGGGCCACGCCGGCGCCGTCATCTTGCATCCCGACGGCACGCTGGAAGGCGGTCACGACCCGCGCGCCGATGGCGGCGCAGCGGGCGTCTAGCACGCGCTCTTGCCGTCAAGGGATGGCCGGCGATAATGCGCCGGGATCCAGAGGGGAATCGTCATGAATTCGGCTTGCCGTATTGCGATCGTTGCATTGAGTATCAGCCTTGCATCAGCCGCCTTGGCCGAAACTTGGCCGGCCAAGCCGATCAGGGCCTTCATCCCGTTCGGCGCCGGCAGCGCCACCGACGTCATTCCGCGCACTTTGTTCGATGCGCTCGCCGCCGAGCTTGGCCAGGCGATCGTCGTGGAGAATCGCGGCGGTGCCGGCGGCACGCTCGGCATCGGCGAGGTCGCGCGCGCCCAGCCCGACGGCTACACCATCCTCGCCAACTCATCGGCTCACGCCATCGCGCCTTTCATCGTGCCGAATTTCCCTTACGACGTCGCCAAGGATCTGTCCGGTGTCCTGATGATCGGACAGAACGCCAATGTGATGCTCGTCCTGCCATCGAGGGGTTGGAAAACGGTGCAAGATTTCACTGCGGCGGCCAAAGCCAAGCGCGGCTCGATGAATTTCGGCTCGGCCGGCGTCGGCACCGCGACGCATATTTGCGGCGAACGCCTTCGTCTCGCCGCCGGATTCGAAGCGACCCACGTTCCTTACAAGGGCGGGGCTGAGGCGCTGACCGATCTGCTCGGTGGCCGCATTGATTTCTTGTTCACTCCGATCTCCACCGCGCTGCCACACATCCGCGATGGCCGCGTCGTGCCTCTGATGGTGTCGACGCCGACGCGCGCCTCCGACCTGCCGGACGTGCCGACGCCGCGCGACCTCGGCTTTGTTGATGCCGAGACCATTGTCTGGTACGCGGTTTTCATGCCGGCCAAGACGCCGCGTGACATAGTCGACAAATTCCATGCGGCGGCAGTGAAGGTTTTGGCGACGCCGGAGTTGCAGGCCAGGCTAAAGAAACTCGCGGTCGATCCGATGCCGATGACGCCGGCCGAAATCGACAAGTTTGTTGTCAAGGAACTCGCGTCCAATGAAAAACTGATTAAGGCTGCCGGCGTCAAATAGCCGGCGCCACCAGCCCCTCCATTATTATCGGCACATAACCGCAACATTGTTACCCGCCACCTTTACGCCGCACTCCATGATATTGTGCCGCACATGAAAGCTTCGATCCGCCTCCTCCTGCTCGCTTTGTTGACTTTGGCCTTCGCGGCACCTGCCCGCGCGCATCCCCATGTCTGGGTGACCATGAAATCCGAACTTGTCTATGCGCCTGACGGCACTATCACCGGTATCCGTCACGCCTGGTCATTCGACGACATGTTTTCTGCCTTTGCCACGCAAGGCCTTGAGGCCAAGGAGAAGGGCAGGTTCACCCGCGAGGAACTGGCGCCGCTCGCTAAGGTCAATGTCGAGTCGCTCAAGGAGTTCGACTATTTCACCTTCGCCACTGCCGACGGCAAGAAAGCGCTGCTGACCGATCCGCTGCCGGACTATTGGCTCGACTACACGAACGAAGTTTTGACGCTGCATTTCACCCTGCCGTTCAAAACTCCGGTGAAAGCCAAGGAATTGAAGCTCGACATCTACGATCCGACGATTTTCGTCGACTTCTCCTTCGACAAGAAAACGCCGGTGCATCTGGTCGGCGCGCCCGCCGGCTGCAAGCTCGACATCGCGCTGCCGCGCGAGATGACCTTCGCCGAAGGCAAGAAGCTGTCCGAGATTCCAGCCGATCAGCCCAACACGTTTATGACCGGCGCGGAGTTTGCGAACAAGATTTTGGTGCATTGTCCTTAGTCACGAGTGCGTTCGCGGGGGCGGCGTAAGTGTACTGGAAATTCTCGACATGACGTCGCCGGCATTGCGGTTCTTCGCGCATCGTGCCCTCGTCGCCATCTGCGTTCTGCTGGTGCTCGGTGCGATCGACGCTGCATTGGCGCAGCCGTTTGGCATGACGCGCCCGCAAGCGCCTGCCGACATCGGCGGCTTCGCCGGCTGGATCCTGGCCAAGCAGGCCGAATTCTACCGCATGATGTCGGGCACCATCCGTGCCGCCAAGGCCGACGGCAGCGCCGCCTGGACGCTAATGGGCATCTCGTTCCTGTACGGTATCTTCCACGCCGCCGGTCCTGGCCATGGCAAGGCGGTGATCTCATCCTATCTGGTCGCCAATGACGAGACCTGGCGCCGCGGCGTGGTGCTGTCGTTTGCCTCCGCCATCCTGCAGGCTTTCACCGCTATTGCCGTTGTCGGGATCGCTGCCATTCTGCTCGGTGCCACCGCTAAGGCAATGGGCAACACGGTGCGCGTCATCGAAATCGTGAGCTACACGCTCATCATCCTGATCGGCTTGCGGCTGCTATGGGTGAAGGGCCGCGCCTTTCTGCTGTTGCTGCGACCGCATGCACATGAGCATCACGATCACGCGCACCATCACCACCACGGCCATGCTCACGCGCGCAGCCATGATCATCATCACGACCACGCGGAGGAGGCGTCGGCCTGGGGCCATGCCCATGCGCCAGAGCCGAGCGAACTCGCGGGCCGCCATTGGCTGAGGCGTGGCTTGGCGGCCATCGTTGCGGTGGGTTTAAGGCCGTGCTCGGGCGCGATCATCGTGCTGGTATTCGCGCTGGCGCAAGGCCTGTTCTGGATCGGCGTGGCCTCGACCTTCGTGATGGGTATCGGCACCGCGATCACGGTCGCGGCAATCGCTACGCTGGCGGTCGGTGCGCGCGGACTGGCCGGGCGGCTGGCGAAGGCCAAGCCCGGCGTCGGAATGATCTTCATCCGTGGATTGGAAACCGCGGCGGCGCTGGTGATCGTCGCGTTCGGCACACTGCTGCTCACCGGCTACATTGTGAGCGAGCGGCTGATGGGCGTCTGACCGCCATCGTCCCGATTTAAGCCTGCTATCGCGACATGCGTATTGCGGATTGCGCCGCCATCGTTAGCTTGCGCACATGCCGGGAAACTTCTTGCGTGAGCTGGGCGTCGCGCACCCGATTATCCTCGCGCCGATGGCGGGTTCGGGCGGGACGCCGGAACTCGTCGCCGCCGTATCGAACGCGGGCGGCCTCGGTTCCTGGGGCGGCGCCTATTCGACGCCGCAGCAAATTCTCGACGCCACCAAGCAGATCCGCGCGCTTACGGACAAGCCTTTTGCGCTCAATCTTTTTGCTGGCGGCTATGAGACACCAGGCCAAGTCGACCCGGCGCCGATGTTGGCGTTGATGTCGCGCGTGCATGAGAGCCTCGGTCTTGCGCCGCCGGTGCTGCCGCCGATTCCCCAAAACCCGTTCGACGACCAACTTTCGGCGGTGATCGAGGCGCGGCCGGCGGCATTCAGCTTCACGTTCGGTGTTCCAAGTGCGGACGCGCTGGTGAGCCTGCGCCGGGCCGGCATCCGCACCGCCGGTACCGCCACCACGGTCGAGGAAGGAAAAAAGCTCGAAGCCGCCGGCGTCGAATCTGTCGTCGCCCAGGGCGAAGAGGCGGGCGCGCATCGCGGCAGCTTTCTTAGCTCCTTCGAGCAGTCGATGGTGCCGATGCGCGAGCTCACCCGCGGCCTGGTCAAGGAAACTTCGATCCCGGTGATCGCCTCGGGCGGCATTATGGACGGGCGCGAAATTGCCGGGGTGCTTAGCCTCGGCGCGGTGGCGGCGCAGCTCGGCACCGCCTTTCTGCTCTGCCCGGAGTGCGGCGCGCCCGTGCCTTACAAGCAGGCGCTGATGGCAGCGCAAGCCGACGCAACCGTCATCACCCGCGTCTTCTCCGGCCGTCCGGCGCGGGGCTTGCGCAACGCATTCATCGAGATGGCGGGCGACCTGCCGATTTTGCCGTTCCGCCAGCAGAACGACCTCACGCGCCCGATGCGCAACGAGGCCGGCAAGCAAGGCGTCGCCGATTATATTTCGCTGTGGGCTGGACGCGGCGTTGCGCGCGCGCGGCAGATGCCGGCGGCGAAATTAGTCGAGACGCTAGTCGCGGAAATCGGCGGCCGTTAGCACAATCGGCTGGCCGTGCGGCGTGCGATCGCAGGCATGGTCCCACGCATCGCGATAGCGATGCAAAGTGTCATGTGTCGCGACACCTTTTTCCGCAACGATCTTTTCCAGCGCGGTGAGCCAGTGCGAATAATAAGTCCCGCCGGTGTCGGGATCGCCTTCGCCTTGCGCGCGCTTGATCTCGGTGGCGAGCGCGGCCGCCCATTCTGGCCAGGTGAAAACGCCACGCCCATGCAGCGCCAGCGTCATGGCGAAGGCCTGCGCTTCCCACGGCTCGCGGAACACCGGCCCGTCGGCGTCGCGCGGAATGCTCGGCACTTCTTGCGTGGCACGGGCTGCGGCGGCTTGGTCGATCATGCCAGCTCCAGATAGGGTTCCCAGGCATCAACCGACACCGACACCGTCAGATCAGTATCGGCGCCCCACAATTCGCGACCGCCGAAACGCACGGTGTAAAGCCATTGCGGATTTTCGCCGGTGCCGAGCGCGTTGCTGTCGGGAAAAACATGGCAGCCGATCACACGCTCGATGTTACCGGTATGCCCGCGCACGTAACGCGGCAGCCGCGTATGCGTCACGGGATTGATGTTTTTTGCGCGCACTTTGTCGCCGGCCTTGAAGCGTGCGGCAGTATTGGTTTCGCGCTCGGTCGGCCCGCCGCGATAAAGCACCTGCGCGACGTCGCCGGGCGACAGTGTGCGCGGGACCGGTTTCGGCGGATGCAACGAGCGGCCGGCATCGATTTCGTCGTCCGATATCAGGCCGCGTTCTTTCAGCATCGCCTCCAATGCTGCGAACCAGATCTGGTAATAGCTCATTGACAGATATTCGGCCGGCGGGCGGTTTTCGCGCGCAAAGCGCGACATGTCGATGTTCCACTGGCCCGGGGCCGAAGCGGCAAGCGTGAGCGCGAAGGCGCGCTTTTCCCATTCGGTGTGAAACACCGGCTCGTTAAGCTCAGCCAAGACCGGGCCGTGACCGTGCGTGCCGCCGAGGTCCTGCCCGCCGTTCATTTCAAATCTTTCGGTTGCTTCGGCAGGCCGGTGCCGATCATCGAATCGCGCGTCACCAGGTCCGCGAGTTTGTCCTCGCTCCAGCCGTCGGTGCCGGCCGGCCGCATCGGGATCACCAAATAGCGAATCTCGGCGGTGGAATCCCACACCCGGATCTCGGTGTCTTTCGGCAACGTGACCTCGAAATCGGCCAGCACACCGCGCGGATCGGCCACCGCGCGCGAGCGATAGGGCGCCGATTTGTACCAGACCGGCGGCAGGCCGAGTACCGGCCACGGATAGCAGGAGCACAGCGTGCACACGACCATGTTGTGCCGCTTGGGCGTATTCTCCAGCGCGACGATGTGCTCACCCTGGCGGCCGGCATAGCCGAGCTCGGCGATCGCGGGCGTTGCGTCCTTGAACAGGCGCGCGCGATAGGCGGGATCCGCCCAGGCGCGGGCGACCACGCGGGCGCCGTTGCGGGGGCCGACTTTCTTCTCATAGGTTTCGATAAGCAGGTCGAGCGCGGCCGGGTCAACATAGCCCTTTTCGGTGAGCACAGTTTCCAGCGCGCGCACGCGCAATTGGGTTTCCGATAGCTCGGAATGATCATGGTCGTGGTGATGGTCGTGCCCGGACATGGCCGTACTATAAGCAATACACCCACCTTTGTGCCATCATCGGCGCCATGAATTTTACGCGCATGATCGCCCTAGCGGACCGTATCGACCGCCTGACCACGGGGATCGGGCGGGCGGTGGCGTGGCTAGCGCTCGCCGTCGTGCTGCTGCAGTTTGTGCTGGTGCTGACGCGCTATCTGTTCGGGCTGGGCTCGATCTGGCTCACCGAAGCGGTGATCTACGGCCATGCCACATTGTTCATGCTGGCGGCAGCCTGGACGCTGAGGGCAGGCGGCCATGTGCGGGTCGACGTGTTCTACGCCGAGGCGAGCCAGCGCACGCGTGCCAGGATCGATCTCGCCGGTGCGCTGTTGTTGCTGCTGCCGTTCGCCTTGGTGCTGATCTGGCTCTCGGTACCCTATGCCGCGCGATCCTGGGCGATCCTCGAGCATTCGCACGAGTCGAGCGGCTTGCCGGTGGTCTATGTGCTCAAGACGCTGATTCCATTGTTCGCGGTGCTGATGGCGCTGCAAGGCATCGCGCAGGCGATCCGGGCATTGGCAATGCTGAGGTCGCGCTGATGGCGCTCGCCGAATTCCCAGCCGTGCTGATGGTGGCTGCGGTCATCGCTGCGCTGATGGCCGGCTATCCGGTGGCGCTGACACTGGCCGGCGTGTCGCTTGCGTTCGCTATTCTAGGTGACGCGCTGGGTGTCATGAGTTTTGCGATCCTCGGCGCATTGCCGCAACGCATCTTCGGCGTCATGACCAATGAAACGCTTCTGGCGATCCCGCTGTTCATCTTCATGGGCGTGATGCTGGAACGCTCGCGCGTCGCCGAGGAATTGCTGGAGACCATGGGCCGGTTGTTCGGCACGCTGCGCGGCGGGCTCGGCATTTCGGTGATCATCGTCGGCACATTGCTGGCGGCAGCGAAAGGCGTCGTCGGCGCAACGACCGTCACTATGGGCCTGATCGTGCTGCCGGCCATGTTGCGCTTCGGTTACGATCCGCGGCTCGCCGCAGGCACGGTCGCTGCCACTGCGACGCTGGCGCAGATTTTTCCGCCCGCCACCGTGTTGGTGTTGCTTGGCGACCAGCTCGGCAATGCCTATCAAGCGGCGCAACTGTCGCAAGGTATTTTCGCGCCGCGCTCGGTCAACGTCAGCGATCTGTTCGCCGGCGCGCTGATCCCCGGCTTCGCGCTGGTCGGGCTTTATCTGATGTATTTAATCGCGGTCGCGATCTTTTGGCCGAAGGCCGCGCCGGCGATGCCGCCCGATCCGAAAGCGCCGCGCGGGTTCGCGCTCGCGCGAAAACTGGCGCAAGTTCTGGTCGCGCCGGTGCTGCTCATTCTGGCGGTGCTGGGATCGATTCTCGGTGGCATGGCAACGCCGACGGAAGCAGCTTCGGTCGGCGCGGTCGGCGCGATTCTGCTCGCCATGCGCAAGGCGGGTCTGCGCGGCCTGATGTTGCCGGTGGTCGAGAAGACGACTCAGATCACCAGCATGATTTTTCTGATCCTGATCGGCGCCACGCTGTTCAGCCTGGTGTTCCGTGCGCTCGGCGGCGACGGCATGGTGCATCGCGCGCTCACCAATTTGCCGGGCGGCGTCAACGGCGCAATTCTGGCGGTGATG
>Ga0184628_10000909_pt1 | contig 15166 bp, 11 predicted proteins | sample PLM4_5_b1_FD_133149 | JGI IMG/M metagenome (GOLD analysis project Ga0184628, IMG submission 133149) | Groundwater sediment microbial communities from an aquifer in East River, Colorado, USA - PLM4_5_b1 | ecosystem: Environmental > Terrestrial > Soil > Riparian zone | place: USA: East River... | reverse complement strand
TTGACGATCTGCGGCACGACGGTGTCGTCGTAGCCGACGATGCCGGGGAAAACCGGTGCGCCTGAGCGCAGGCGCGCGATCAGGTTCTCGCGGATTTCGTCTTTGACTGATCTGACTTTGACGGCGCCGGACTCCGCAGCGGTGCGAAGGTGACCCAGGGTAGCGGGACGGGAGAGCATGAAGGCATCTTACCTGAGATTCGAAAGCAGCTAAGATGACGCGCAATGGCTCTGGTGTATGCGCATCGCGGGGGCGCAGCGCTCCGTCCGGAAAACTCGATCGCGGCGTTCGATCACGGCATGGCGCTCGGGGCCGACGGCCTCGAGTTCGACGTACACCTGTCATCGGATGGCGTGGTGGTCGTCCACCACGACGCGACGCTGGAGAGGACGACCCGAGGCAAAGGCCGCGTCGCGAACCACACAGCGACTGAGCTCGCCGCTCTTGGTGTTCCGCTCTTTGCCGAAGTGCTTGAGCGATATCGCGACGCCTCCTTCATCGTCGAGTTGAAGGTCGACAGTATTCACCTCGTGCGACAGGTCGTCTACGAACTGCGCGCTGCGGGCGCGATCGAACGCACGTCGCTCGGGTGTTTCGATTCGCGTCCCCTGGAGGCGGCGCGAAAACTGGAGCCCGCGCTGCGCACCGGGTCGTCCAAGCAGGAGACTCGCTGGGCTGTCTACCGCTCGTGGATCGGGCTGCCGATGCGAGCCGCCGTCGGCTACCGCGAATTCCAGGTGCCGGAGCGTTCCGGCATCACGCCCATCGTCACACGGCGGTTCCTCTCCCAGGCGCGTCGAGCGGGGCTGGCGGTGAAGGTCTGGACCGTCAACGAGCCGGCCGACATGCGCCGGCTGGTCGAGTGGGGCGTCGACGCGCTGATCACCGATCGCCCCGATCTCGCGGTGCCGATCGTCCGCAGCCTCAATCCTGTCGATCCACGACGGTGAGAGAACGGAGATTCTTCACACGGAGACGCGGAGCAACGGAGACGCACGGAGAAGACGTGAGCGGGTCGGGCGCCGGCTGCGCCGGCGCTATTTTGAGTCGGGGCACCGTGCACGCAAACAGGTGTATTCGAATCTGACCTGCTTGCGTGCACGGTGTCCCGGCTCAACACCGCGCGAAGCGCGGCCCGACCCGCCTCCGTTCGTCCTCCGTTACTTCGTGGCTCCGTGTGAATTCTGAGCGTTAGTCACCTCGTTGCGCTGATGAAACGCGGTTCGATGTCGACCGGCACATCTTTCATCCGGTCGAGCAGCTTCTGCACCGGCGGTCGAACCACGCCGAGCGTCTCGATCATCTGCTTGGCCCTGGCGTAGTTGCCTTCCACCTGCAGGGTCATGATCTCACGCGTCAGCGCGGTAATCCCTTCGACGATCTTCGCGCGATTGACTTCGAACGTGCCGTCGGGTCGCGCGACGAATCCACCTTGATCCAGCAGGTAATTGAGCTGGATGGCGATGCCTCGGCCGTGCGCTTCGTTCACCCCGAACCGAATCGATCGAAACGCCGATGCCAGGAAGGTCGTGTACATCGTCTCTGCGATGGCGGCTGAGACGTGCTTCTGATCGGCGAGCTGCTGCAGCGCCCAGAGGCCTGACACATCGGCCTTGGCCTCTTCGATGGCGCTGTATGTCTCTTTCAACTCCTGGCGGACCGTGGTCGCGCGCCCGCCGACGGTGATGTTGTGCGGGCCAAGACCGTGCATCAGTTCGTGCATGAGAATGTGGGTGAAGAAGGCGTCGAACGACACGTCCTTCTGCGTCGCCGCAGGCAGCGCCGCCCTGGCGATCGGCTGCAGGACCATTCGGAACTTGGCGTCCTGCACGTTCTTCAGCATCACGCGCTTGGTCCCCTTCTCCTTCACCACGCGTTCGTCATTCGGGAGGTTGAACGCGGCAGTCTGCACGCCGCAATTGGCGTCGCCGGCGGTGAAGACCACGTTGACGACGCGGATGGGAGCGAGGGCGCCGAGTTGCGGATTGCGATACTTGGGATCGATCGGCAGCGCGTTTTCCAACCCTTGCAGGTGCGCGGCGAACGAGTCGAGCTTCTTCGTTTCGGCGGCGTCGCGCACGGTGATGAACGCTTCGAACGCGGCCTTGAAATTGAACCACTCGTCTTCGTAGACCTCGTAGGGCCCGATCGTCGGCTCGACCTCGGCGTCGAGCTCCATCCAGGCGACATCGCTCGCGTAGTAATCGTTCGACAAGAAGGCGTCCGCACGCGTGGTGAGAAACTTCTTCAGCGTCGGATTTGCCGTCAGCGCTGCGGCTTCGCGCAGGTTGGTTGCCGCAGCCGCGAGCTCCTGCTGGTACTCGAGGTTGTAGGGAACCGCGGTGAGATCGCCCTCACGGCCGCGACGGATGGTGGTGAAGAAACTGGTGGCCTGTGCCTTGGCCTCACCGGAAAGGGAATCGATCCACTTCTGCACTTGTTCCTTCGTCGTGCCGATGGGATAGAAATTTCCACCCTCCGGCTTCGCCGGCGTACCGGGCACGAACGGCTCGTTGTGGTCCAAACGGGACCAGGGTCCCTTGTTGATCAGGAAGTAGTGGAGGCGCGCCCGGTCCTCGGGGCTGGTGCCCCGCGCCAGTTCCTGCAGCATGGCGTCGTTCCCGACCCACACTTGCCGGAGGAACAGGCTGTCCATGATCCGAGCGGCGTCGACCAGCTTTGCCAGCGCCTTGCGCTCGTTCTCGGGCAGGCCGGATAGGTCCGCACCGATATCGACAGGCGCGAATCTGGCGATCTGAGTCTCCATCGTTGAGGCCGCTGATGTTGCTTTCTTTTCCTGCGCCACTGGCGAAGCTCCGGTCACGGCAATCGCCGCGGTGAGTGCGATAAATGGAAAAAGGGCGACGTGCTTCATACCCCCAGTAGAGCACAGCCCGTCCATGGAATTTGGAATTGGGAATTGGCAGTTGGGCTTTGGGCGTTGGCTTGGGAGTTGGGAATTGGGAGTTGGGAATTGGTAATTGGGAATTGAAGATCCGCCCTCTGTCCGCTCCCTCCGCAGCGGGGATACAATAAGAGGGTTTAAGCACCAGGAAAATTTCTGAGGGTCATACGCGATGAGGAATACCGTGCCGAAGGACGCTTCCGACGTTGAAGCGGTTGAACAACGCGAGTGGCGTGAATCGCTCGACTACGTCATCCAGCAGGGAGACCGCGGCCGGGTTCACCGGCTGCTCGACGCACTCCGCCACCATGCCCGCATGGCGGGCGCCAGCCTGCCATTCAGCGCCGTAACCTCCTACGTCAATTCCATCCGCCCGGAAGACGAGACGCCGCTTCCCGGTTCCCAGGAGATCGAGCGCCGCATCAAGAGCCTGGTTCGCTGGAACGCGATGGCCATGGTTGTGCGCGCCAACCGCCAGTCCGACGGCATCGGCGGGCACATCTCCACCTTCGCCTCGGCCGCGACGCTCTACGAAGTCGGCTTCAACCACTTCTTCAAGGGCAAGAAAGATAACGAAGGCGACATCATTTATTTCCAGGGGCATGCGTCTCCTGGCATCTACGCGCGGGCATTCCTCGAAGGACGGATCTCGGCGCAGCAGCTGCACAATTTCCGTCGTGAGCTGAGTGAGACCGGTGGCCTCTCGTCGTACCCGCATCCCTGGCTGATGCCGGAGTTCTGGGAGTTCCCGACGGTCTCGATGGGGCTCGGCCCGATCATGTCGATCTACCAGGCGCGCTTCCAGCGTTACCTCGAGGACCGCGGGCTGAAGAAGCCCACCAAGCAAAAGGTGTGGGCCTTCCTCGGCGACGGCGAGACGGACGAACCTGAAGCGCTCGGCGCGATCAGTCTGGCGGCGCGCGAGAAGCTCGAGAACCTGATCTTCGTCATCAACTGCAACCTCCAGCGGCTCGACGGCCCGGTGCGTGGCAACGGTCAGATCATCCAGGAGCTCGAAGCGGTGTTCCGCGGCGCCGGCTGGAATGTGATCAAGGTGATCTGGGGCAGCGACTGGGATCCGCTGCTCGCCAAGGACACCGACGGTCTCCTGGCCAAGCGCATGGGCGAGGTGGTTGACGGCCAGTATCAGAAGTACGCGGTCGAGAGCGGCGCCTACCTGCGCGAACATTTCTTCGGTACGGATCCGCGCCTGCTCGACATGGTCAAGCACCTCTCGGACGATCAGCTGAAGCGGCTGCGTCTCGGCGGTCACGATCCGGTCAAGGTCTATAACGCCTACAAGGCCGCCACGGAACACACCGGTCAACCGACGGTCATTCTCGCGCGGACGATCAAGGGCTACGGTCTCGGCGAAGCTGGCGAAGGAAAGAACATCACCCACCAGCAGAAGAAGATGAACGAGTCGGACCTTCGCTCGTTCCGCACACGTTTCGGCATTCCGATCTCCGACGAAGCGATTGCCGACGCGCCGTTCTACCGTCCCGCCGACGACAGCCCCGAGCTCGAGTACCTGCGCGAACGCCGCAAGGCACTTGGTGGATTCGTGCCGTCACGCAGCGTCAGGGTCGAGCCGATCAACGCACCGCTCGACGCGGTGTTCGAGGAGTTCTACAAGGGCACCGACGGACGCAAGGCCTCGACGACGATGGTCTTCGTCAGGATCCTGTCCCAGCTGCTCCGCAACAAGGAAATTGGCGAGCTGATCGTCCCGATCGTCCCTGACGAAGCGCGCACCTTCGGCATGGAGTCGCTGTTCCGGGCGGTGGGCATCTACTCGCACGTCGGCCAGCGATATGAGCCTGTCGACATGGACACCCTGCTCTATTACAAGGAGGCGCAGGACGGCCAGATCCTCGAGGAAGGGATCACCGAAGCGGGATCGCTGTCGTCGTTCATTGCCGCAGGGACGGCATATGCCACCTACGGCGTCAACACCATTCCATTCTTCATCTTCTACTCGATGTTCGGCTTCCAGCGCGTGGCGGACCTGATCTGGGCAGGGGCCGATTCGCGCATGCGCGGGTTCCTGCTCGGCGCGACGGCCGGCCGGACGACGCTGGCGGGCGAAGGCCTGCAGCACCAGGACGGCCAGAGCCACGTGTATTCGCTCGCCACGCCGAACTGCATCTCCTACGATCCGGCTTACGCCTACGAACTGGCGGTGATCATCCAGGACGGCATCCGCCGGATGTATCGCGATCAGGAGAGCGTCTTCTATTACCTGACCGTGATGAACGAGCAGTACGCGATGCCGGCGATGCCGGATGGGGCGCGCGAGGGCATCCTCAAGGGGATGTATCGCCTGAGCAAGGCCGCCAATGGCAAAGCCAAAGCGAAGGCACAGTTGCTCGGCAGCGGCACCATCCTCAACGAAGTCGCCGCGGCCGCAAAACTGCTCGAAAAATATGGCGTGGCGGCGGACGTGTGGAGTGTCACCAGCTACAACGAGCTGTATCGTGACGCGAATGCCTGCGATCGCTGGAACATGCTGCATCCCGGCGAGAAGCCGCGCGTTCCGTACGTCACGCAGTGTCTGCAGGACACCGCGGGCGTGATTGTCGCCGCGTCCGACTACCTCAAGGTGCTGCCGGCGTCGATCGATCGCTGGATGCCGAGGCGCCTGCGATCGCTGGGGACCGACGGCTTCGGACGCAGCGAAGCGCGCAAGGAGCTGCGCGAGTTCTTCGAGGTTGAATCACGCTATGTCGCGCTCGCGACGCTCGCCGAGCTGGCACAGAGCGGTGAGATCGACGGCAAGGTGGTCGCTCAGGCGATCAAGGATTTCGGCATCAATCCGGACAAGAAGAATCCGGCGAAGGACTGATCGATTTCACATGGCCAACGAATTCAAGATTCCTGAACTCGGCGAGAACGTCAGCGCCGGTGATGTCGTTCGCATCCTGGTGAAAGCGGGTGACACGCTCGCGAAGGATCAGGCCGTCCTCGAGCTCGAGACCGACAAGGCAACGATCGAGGTGCCGTCGAATGTCGCCGGCACGATCAAGGAAATCAAGGTCAAGGCCGGCGACAAGGTCAAGGTCGGTCAGCTGGTGCTGACGCTCGACGAAGCAGCGGCGGGAGCCGAGTCGAAAGGCGAGGCCAAGGTCGACCCGAAAGCTGGGGCCAAGGCCGATCCGAATGCGGATGCGGCGTCGAAGCCGAAAGAGCAGCCGGTTGGCGCGGCGGAAGAAGGAGGCCTCAGTCAGAAGGGGGCCGCCAAGCCGCAGAGTAGTGACGAGGGTGCCGAGCGCGGCGCGCAGGAGCGCAACGAGGGCGTCGCGGAGCCACCCGAAGCTCAGAGCGCGGAGGTACCGCGCCAGAAGCGCGGCGAAGTCGTCGATATCAATCGCGGTGCGCGTCCACAACAGGCACCCGTGCCGGAGGGTGCGGCCGGCCCGGCTGCTCCCGCGGCGCCATCGGTGCGTCGACTGGCACGCGAGCTCGGGGTCGATATCGCGCGTGTCGCCGGCAGTGGCGACGGCGGTCGCATCAGCGTCGAGGACGTCCAGGCCTACGTCAAGGATGCCCTCTCGAACACCGGTGCGTCCGGCGGCGGAGTTGCCGTCAGCGGGCAGCCGCTTCCCGACTTCACCAAGTGGGGAGACGTCGAACGCAAGCCGATGAGCAACATCCGCCGGAAAACGGCCGAGCATCTCGGCCACGCCTGGCAGGTCATTCCGCACGTCACGCAGCACGATCACGCTGATATCACCGCACTCGAGGCGCTACGCAAGCAGTACGGTGCGCAGGCCGAGAAGGCGGGCGGCAAGCTGACCATGACGGCGATTGCGTTGAAGATCGTTGCCGGCGCCTTGCGGAAGTTCCCGCAGTTCAATTCATCGCTCGATGCGGCGAAAACCGAGATCGTCTACAAGAAGGGGATTCACGTCGGCGTTGCAGCTGATACCGAACGTGGCTTGCTCGTCCCGGTCGTGCGTGATGTCGATCGCAAGGGCGTGATCGAGCTCGCCGTCGAGCTCGCCAAGGCCTCGGAGAAAGCGCGCGCCGGCAAGCTGTCCCTCGACGAGATGCAGGGGGGTGGCTTCACCATCACCAATCTCGGCGGCATCGGCGGCACGTCGTTCACCCCGATCGTCAACTGGCCTGAGGTTGCCATCCTTGGCATCTCGCGCGGTGCGATCGAGCCGAAGTGGGACGGCCAGACGTTCCAGCCCCGGCTCATGCTGCCGCTCTCGTTGTCGTACGATCACCGCGTGATCGACGGTGCCGATGCCGCCCGCTTCGTGCGCTGGATCGCGGAGGCCTTCGAGCAGCCCTTCATTACCTGGCTCTGACGGAGTGCCAGCGTGCACCCAGGCACCTCGGCACCTAACTGAGAACTATGTCTAAGACTCAAGTAGCAGTGATTGGCGCAGGGCCGGGAGGATATGCGGCCGCGTTCTATGCCGCAGACCTCGGGCTGCAGGTCACGCTGATCGATCCTGCCGAGAATCCGGGCGGCGTGTGCCTGTATCGCGGCTGCATTCCGTCCAAGGCCCTGCTCCACGTCGCTGATGTGCTGAACGAGGCGAAGCATGCCGAAGCGTGGGGTATCAGTTTCGGCGCACCGAAAATCGATCTCGACCGGTTGCGCGGCTTCAAGACGAAGGTTGTCACTCAACTCACCGGCGGCCTCGGCCAGCTGTCGAAGCAGCGCAAGATCACCTATCTTCGCGGCACCGCGGCGTTCACCGATGCCACGACGCTGGAGGTCAGGCGCGAACCTGCCGGCGGATCCAGTAAGGGTGCGCTCGAGAGCCTCACCTTCGAGTACGCGATCATCGCGACCGGATCGCATCCGGCGAAGGTGCCGGGCCTGTCGATCGACAGTCCGCGCCTGATGGATTCGACGACGGCACTCGATCTGCCGGATATTCCGAAGTCATTGCTGGTCGTCGGCGGCGGCTACATCGGCCTCGAGCTCGGCTCGGTTTACGCTGCGCTCGGCACGAAAGTGACCGTCGTCGAAATGACCGGCGGACTGCTGCCGGGAGCCGATCGCGATCTGGTCAACATTCTTGCGAAGCGGATCGAAACCATCTGCGAAGCGGTGCTCCTCAACACCAAGGTCGTGGCGATGAAGGAGCAGAAGAACGGCATTGCCGTCACCTTCGAGGGAGACCTCGAAAAGAAGGAGCAGACCTTCGATCGAGTGCTCGTGTCGATCGGCCGAAAGCCGAACCCGGTGGCGGGCATCGACAAGACCAAGGTGGTAGTCAACGCCCGCGGATTCATCGAGGTGGACGGCGCCCGCCGGACGGCCGAGCCGAACATCTACGCCATCGGCGACATCGTCGGTGAGCCGATGCTCGCGCACAAGGCATCGCATGAAGGGCGGGTGGCCGTCGAAGCGATCGCCGGCGAGAAGGTCGCATTCGAGCCGCTGGCTATTCCTGCCGTTGTCTTCACGGATCCGGAACTCGCGTGGTGCGGCCTGACCGAAAGCGACGCGCAGAAACAGAAGCGCGAAGTGACGGTCGCCCGGTTCCCGTGGGCGGCATCGGGACGCTCGCTGACGCTGGACCGTTCGGACGGCCTGACGAAACTGATTCTGGATCCCAAGACCGAACGCATCCTCGGCGTCGGCATCGTCGGCCCCGGCGCCGGTGAGTTGATCGCCGAGGGGGTGCTCGCGGTCGAGATGGGAGCGAATGCGACGGACCTCAAGATGAGCATTCATCCCCATCCGACGTTGTCGGAAACCCTCATGGAATCTGCCGAAGTGTTCTTCGGCCAGGCCACGCACGTCTATCGCCCCCGCAAGAAGAACGCGTGAAGAAGATTCGCACGCAGCGTCTGCTGGCTGCGCCCGGAGAACGCGTGCGCCTCGCGGCGCACGATCCCGCCAGCACTGTTCCGTTCGTGTCTGAAGAGGATGCGCGGGGGCTGCTGAAGAAAGCCCAGAAGCGGCTGTTCGAACTGACCGAGGTGCTCTACGCGCAGGACCGCTGGTCGCTGCTGCTGATCTTCCAGGCAATGGATGCGGCGGGGAAAGACAGCGCGATCAAGCACGTGATGCGCGGCCTCGATGCGAAAGCGACACAGGTCTTCACCTTCAAGACTCCGTCACCGGAGGAGCTCGATCACGATTTCATGTGGCGGGCCCTGAAGGTGCTGCCCGAACGCGGACGGATCGGCGTCTTCAACCGTTCGTACTACGAAGAGGTCCTGGTCGTCCGTGTTCATCCCGAACTGCTCGAGCGCCAGCACCTGCCGCCGGGCCGCGTCACTCCGCGAATCTGGCGCGAACGCTACGAAGACATCTGCAACATCGAGCGTTATCTGAGCCGCAACGGCACCGTCATCCGTAAGTTCTTCTTCCATGTCTCGCGGGCGGAGCAGCGGCGGCGCTTTCTCGCACGGCTCGACGATCCGGCGAAAAACTGGAAGTTCTCGCTCAACGATGTCAACGAGCGTGCGCGCTTCGACGACTACATGCGTGCCTACGAAGAGGCGCTGACGGCGACCAGCACCCGCGAGGCTCCGTGGTACGTGGTACCGGCAGACAACAAGTGGTTCACTCGGCTCGCGGTTGCCCAAGTGATCATCGAAACGCTCGAAAGCCTCGCCCTGCACTTTCCGCCGCTGGACCGGCGCAAGCAGCGGGAGCTGTCAGAAGCCCGCCGGCGATTGCGCGTCAGCGCTTCTCGACGAGCGTAGCGCAGGCGCTCAGCCGCGAGTTTCGTAGGCGGCGGTCTGCTCGTGCGCGTGGTAGGAGGAGCGGACGAGGGGCCCCGACTCGATGTGCCCAATCCCCATCTCGAGTCCGATGCGCTTCAGCTCGGCGAATTCGGACGGCGCATAGTAGCGCGCCATCGGCAAGTTCGCGAGTGACGGTCTGAGGTACTGACCAATCGTGACGATCTGGCAGCCGACGGTACTGAGGTCGCGCAGGGTCTCCACGACTTCGTCGAACTCCTCACCGAGCCCAACCATCAATCCAGACTTGGTCGGAATGGCGGGTGCGTATGCGCGAGAACGCTCGAGCACCTGCAGCGCCCTGTCGTATCGCCCACCCGGCCGCGCGGTGCGGTAAAGGCGCGGGACGGTTTCAATGTTGTGGTTCAGCACGTCCGGCCGCGCATCGAGAACCGTGCGCAAGGACGATTCGTCGCCCTTGAAATCCGGGATCAGTACTTCCACACGGCACGATGGGATGCGCGCGCGGGTCTCGGCGATGGTTTGGGCGAAGTGGGATGCGCCGCCATCAGCGAGGTCGTCACGGTCGACCGAGGTGACGACAACGTAGGCGAGATCCATGGCGTGGATGGCGCTGGCGACCTTGACGGGCTCGGCCGTATCCGGCGGCTTCGGAGCTCCGTGGGTCACGTTGCAGTATCCGCACGATCGCGTGCACGTATCGCCGAGGATCATGAACGTGGCGGTACCGTGATGCCAGCACTCGCCGATGTTCGGGCAGTTCGCTTCCTCGCACACGGTGTGCAGGCCAAGCGTCCGCATCAGGCCTTTCAGCCTCAGATAATTCTCGGAGCCTGGCGCGCGCACCTTCAGCCACTCGGGCTTGCCGCCGCGCGGCATCTCGTCCGCGCGCTTTTTCCGGCCGCGAATGAAGTTCAAGGGGGCTGTCTGCACGTGTCTTCTTATTATACTGGGCGCATGTCGAAGCTCGCGATTACCTGGCTCGGACACGCCACGTTCATCATCACAACGCCCGGCGGAAAGCGCATTGTCACCGACCCGTGGCTCGAGTCGAACCCGGTCTGTCCTCCGGAAATGAAGAAGATCGACCAGGCGGATGTGATCCTGTTGTCGCACGGGCACTTCGATCACACCGGCGACATCGTCACCGTCGCGCGCGCGACCAACGCGCCCACGCTTGCCGTGTTCGAGCTGGCGCAGTGGCTCGAACGCAAGGGTGTTCAGAACGTGACCGGCATGGGTATCGGCGGGACGGTGAAGCTCGCTGGCCTGGAGATCACCATGGTCCCGGCGGTTCACACCAGTTCGGTCGTCGAGAACGACATCACGATCTATCTAGGGCTCGCCGCCGGCTTCGTGGTGAAGATGGAAAACGAGCAGTCGATCTATTTCGCCGGGGACACGGCGCTCTTCGGCGACATGAGATTGATCGCGGAGTTGCATCAACCCGACATCGCGTTTCTTCCGATCGGCGATCACTACACCATGGGCCCGGCCGCGGCAGCGCTCGCGGCGCGGATGCTGGGAGTCCGTCAGGTGGTGCCGATGCACTACGGCACGTTCCCGGTCCTCACTGGTACCCCGGACCAACTGAAGAAGCTGGTGGATCCGCACGGGATCGACGTGCTGGTGCTGAAACCTGGGGAGACGGCTTCCTGAGACTTGCTGACTATCAACGCCCAACTCCCAATTCCCAACTCCCAAGCTCCAACTCCCAACGGCTATCGACACAACGCCCAATGGGTTCGGAGTTTTAGTATTCGGAGAAGATCCGCCGGAGCTCTGCCGCGTCGTGCGTCTTGGTCAGCGCGACCATCAGCAGGATCCGCGCCTTGATCGGGGCAAGATCCTCACCGGCGATGGTCGTGCTCCTTCCGCCACTACCGGCGATGCGGCCGCCACCAGTCCTGGTCGTGATCACCACCGGTAGTCCTTTGGATGTGGCATATCGGATCCCGTCCGATTGCGTTCCGCTCGTCGCGCCGGCGCCTGCTGTAGCGATGACGAGTCCTTTTGCTCCGGCGTCCACTGCCGCGTTGATCAGATCCCCGCTGGCTCCCTGGTAAGTCACGATCACGTCAACCCTGGGCATTTCGCTCACGGATGCGATGTCGAACTCGCTGGTTTCGGTATGCCGGCGTTCGGGCCGGCGGTAATACACCACGCGATCCGGATCGACGACGCCGAGGATGCCGTAGCCGCGACTCTGGAACGTCTGCAGTCGCAGCGCGTCGGTCTTGGTCACCTCGCGAGCGGCGTTGATCTCGTCGTTGAGAACGACCATGACACCGCGCTCGCGTGACTCGGGCGCCGCAGCGACTCTGAACCCTTCGAGCAGATTGGCCGCGCCCTCATACCCGAGCGTGCTCGGGTTGCGCATCGAACCCACAACCACGACCGGACGCGGGTCGCGGACCGTCAGATTCAGGAAGTATGCGAGCTCCTCGAGCGTGTCGGTCCCGCTCGTGACGACAACGCCCGCGAGTGTCGAGTCAGTGCGGAACAGATCGTTGATCCGACGAGCCAGAGCGAGCCACTGCGCAAGCGTCAGCTCAGAGCTCGCCACGTTGGCGAACTGTTCGAACTCCGGCGTCGCGTAACGGGGGAGGGTGGGAATCGACTTGACAAGCTCCTCCGCGGTCAGCCTGCCGCCGGCGCGATTGGAGATGGTTCCGCCTGTGGCGACGAGACGTACTCTCGGCGCCGGCGCGGCGGAGGGATCCCGCTGGGGAGTGGAGGCCGCTGATGGTACTGATGTTCCCGGCGAACCAGGCTGCTGCACGCCCGGCGTCCGCGACGCCGCGCACGAGAAGGCGGTTGAGCACAGGAGCAGTGAGACGATGCGCAGGAGCCGTGATCGCATTGCTGCGCAGTGTACTTCGAAGAACTTCGAACCTCGGAACCTTAGAACCTTAGAACCCTTTCGATTTCCTTCACAACCTCGTCGACACTGGCGGCGGAGGTGTCGACCGTATGATCCGCGAGTGCGTACAGCGGTTCGCGCCGCGAGAGCAGCGCGCGCAGGTCCGCCATTGCCTGCGGATGATCGGCCATCGGACGGCGGTCACCCTGACGGACGACGCGGTTCCAGTGGTCTTCCGGCGTGGCCCGCAGCCAGATCGTCATCGCGGAGCGGCGCAGCAGCGCGAACGTGTCAGCAGACGCCACCAGCCCGCCCCCGGTTGCCAGCACCATGGGTCGTCCTTCGCCAAGCACGTCCTGCAACACCTCTCGCTCGAGACGGCGATAGTAGTCCTCACCATGGAGCGTGAAGAGCTCGCCGAGTGAGAGATCCGCCGCCTCCTCGACACGCCGGTCGAGTTCGACAAACGGTACTCGCCGGCGCCTGGCCAATCGCCGGCCGATCGTGGTCTTGCCGGCGCCGCGGATGCCGAGCAGCGCGATGACCGGGGACGGCGCGGCGTCTGACGAGGTCAGGAGCGCAGCTGGGGTGGTGTCGAGTGCCCTGGCAACTTCGGCCAGCCGCCGAACGGAAATGTTGCCGCGTCCTGCTTCCAGCTGCACGATGAACCGCGCCGACATGCCCGAGCGTTCCGCAACCTCGCGCAGCGTCCATCCGCGTGCCAGCCGCAATGCGCGCGCACGTCGTCCCAGCGAGACAAGCAGCACGTCGAGGTCGTCAGGCACAATGCGCAATATATTACACAAGCACAGGTCAGATGAGCACTATAGTGCCTTGACACCACTGCGCCGCGGCAAGTACGCTTGCGCGAATGGCGACTGCAACTACCACCACTCCTGCCAGCGTCACGTTCGAGCGATCTCCCGACAGCTACCGTCACTGGAAGCTGGCGTTCGACGGTCCGGTGGCGACCTTATCCATGGACGTGCAGGAGGACGCCGGGCTCTCGCCTGACTACAAGTTGAAGCTCAATTCGTACGATCTCGGCGTCGACATCGAGCTCGCCGACGCGATCCAGCGGATCCGCTTCGAGCATCCGGAAGTGCACACGGTGCTGGTCACCAGCCTGAAGGAACGGATCTTCTGCGCCGGCGCGAATATCTTCATGCTGCGGGGCTCCACGCACGCGTGGAAGGTGAACTTCTGCAAGTTCACGAACGAGACGCGGCTGGCGATGGAGGATGCGAGCGAGAATTCCGGGATCAAGTTCCTCGCCGCGCTGAACGGGATCTGTGCCGGCGGTGGTTACGAGCTCGCACTGGCCTGCGACGAGATCCTGCTGGTTGACGATGGCAATTCGGCGGTGAGCCTGCCGGAGACTCCACTGCTCGGGGTCCTGCCTGGAACCGGAGGACTGACTCGCGTCGTCGACAAACGCAAGGTCCGGCGCGACCTCGCCGATTTTTTCGGGACGATTGCCGAAGGCGTTCGCGGGAAACGCGCCGTCGAGTGGCGGCTGGTCGACGCGGTGTATCCGACCAGCCAGTTCAAGGAACGCGTCGCAAAGCGGGCGCAGGAGCTTGCGGCCACGTCCGATCGACCGTCGAGTGGACCCGGCATGACATTGCGTCCTCTCGACGTGACGGTGACAGCTGACGCCGTGACGTATTCATCGGTCTCGCTGGAAATCGATCGGGAGAAGCGGGCGGCGACGTTGACGATCAAGGCGCCGGAAGGGGACCAGCCGACCACCCCCGAGGCGATACTCGAGCGTGGCGATCAGTTCTGGGCGCTGCGTGCGTTTCGCGAGCTTGACGACGCCCTGTTGCGACTGCGACTGAACGAGCCCCTGATCGGCACCGTTGTCGTGAAGACGTCAGGAGATGCCGCCGCCGTTCTTGCGGTCGACGACACGCTCCTCCGTCACCAGGATCACTGGCTGGTGCGCGAGATCATGCACTTCATGAAGCGCACGCTCAAGCGGATGGACCTCACGTCCCGCAGCTTCTTCGCGTTCATCGAGCCTGGGAGCTGCTTCGCGGGGTCATTGTTCGAGCTGGCCCTCGCCGCGGATCGCTCCTACATGCTTGACGATCCCGACCAGCCCAACACGATTGCGCTGTCCGGAATGAACGCCGGACCGTTGCCCATGAGCAATGGACTGACGCGGTTGCACACCCGGTTCCTCGGCGAGCCGGCTCGCGTCGACGAGGTTCTTGCGGAAAAGGAGCCGTTCGACGCGATGGCCGCGATCGATGCCGGGCTCGTGACCTTTGCGCCGGACGAGCTCGACTGGGATGACGAAGTGCGGCTCGCGGTCGAAGGGCGCGCGGCGTTCTCCCCAGATGCGCTCACCGGTATGGAGGCGAACCTGCGGTTTGCCGGTCCCGAGACCATGGAAACCAAGATCTTCGGCCGTCTGACGGCCTGGCAGAACTGGATTTTCATCCGCCCGAACTCGGTCGGCGAACAGGGCGCGCTGACAGCGTATGGAACGCAGAAGCGGCCTGAGTTTGATTTCAATAGAACGTAAGCACGACGAACGATGTAAACACGACGGCCACCAAGCGCACTAAGAGCACAAAGGGCGGCCATTGTTCTTGGTGTCCTTTCTGAGCTTTGTGCCTTTGTGATGAGCCCGTCGGGCCGGAGTCATCGATGATCTCTTCCGAAAAAATTCCCAATAACGTCGGCCTCTCGAGCAACAAGCGGCTGCA
>Ga0184628_10000908_pt1 | contig 15168 bp, 9 predicted proteins | sample PLM4_5_b1_FD_133149 | JGI IMG/M metagenome (GOLD analysis project Ga0184628, IMG submission 133149) | Groundwater sediment microbial communities from an aquifer in East River, Colorado, USA - PLM4_5_b1 | ecosystem: Environmental > Terrestrial > Soil > Riparian zone | place: USA: East River... | reverse complement strand
GAAGGCGAAGTTCGCCACCACGCGCTCCTTCACGAAGAGTATCACCGTCACGTCGGCGTCCCTGGCGAGCTTATAGGCTGGAGGTCCGTCGGCGTCCTCGAAGGCGCCGACGGGCACGCCCTTGAGACCCTTCTGCTGAGCCCACTTGGCGAGTCCGTCGAGATCGGCCGTCGCAGTGGTATGCGTGAGCCACGTCTTGTATCCGGCGTCGTTCTTCGCCGGGCGGGCCGCTTCCAGTTTCGCCATCAGTTTCGCGATCGGGTCCGAGAGCGACTTCGCGAAGACGACCGCGGCGGGCTTGCCCCCTTCGTGCTGTTCGCAGATGTAGCAGGTCTGCTGGCCGCGCTGCGCCCCAGTGGCGATGAGGAAGCTGTACGGCCCCGGCCGCTTGCCGACGGGCACGCCGGACACGCAGGGGTCCGCGGCCACCAGGGAAAGCGCGAGAGGAATTAACAAGAGTCGTGTCATGCTTGTTCGAGCCGCTTTGCGGTTTTGCAATTGGAAGATGGCGAAACCGCAAAGCGGTTCCGCGACTGAGTTCATTTCCCGTTCGCCGAGGCGGCAGCAGTGGTCGCGATCTTGAGCGCCTTCGCGGCGAAGCTCTCCTTCAGGCGCTCGAAGTCCTTCGCGTCCGCCTTCGCCCAGCAGCGATGGGCCACCTTCAGGTAGCGTTCGGCTTCCTCGGTGCGGCCGAGGCGGTCGCACAGCGCCCAGAGGCCGAGCGCCCCGCGAACGCTGCCGGCGTCATGGGCCAACGCCTCCTGAAACGCCTCCTCGGCTTCGACTGCGTTACCGCATTCCAGCGCGCCGGTTCCCCACAGTTCCATGAGACCGGCGCCGTTGCCCCACGCGTGGTGGTTGTAATCGTTCTTGGTCGCGTCCACGCACTTCTTGAGCATCTTGAGGCCGGCTTCGCCGTTGCCCGTCTGGCACAGGTGCCGGCCCTGAACTTCCCACATGCGGCGTTCGCCGGAGCGGTCGTTCTTCTTCGACTGCTGCGCCTGGCGGAGCACGTCGATCTCGGCCCCGGCCCGCTCCGTGTCGCCTCTTTCGAGGTAGAGCATCGCGGCGTAGTAGGCGCCGTTCGCCTTGTCGCTCTTGCGGAAAAACTCGGCGATCTTTTGTGCCTCGGTCCAGTCCGCCGTGGCCAGGCTCATCCGGAACCAATCCGCGCGATAGTTGTACCTCTCGCCGTACTCGCCCTTGAGAGCCGCAATCTCGGCAAAGCGTCCATCGTGAACGAGGCTCTTCATGAGCGTGTCGAGGTGGTGGCTGAACTGGTAGTCTTCGGTGGCGCTGACCCCCTGGTAGGCCTGATACGCCTTGTGAAGTTCGATGGCCTTCGCGGACCAGTCCGTCGTCGGGCCCCATTTGCCGATCCGGGTGGCGAGGTGGGCCTGCATATGATTTGCGTGCGGGATGCCCGGCGAGGAGGCGACATACGCTTCGGCGAACGGCCAACCGAGTGCAGGCCGTTTGATGTTCTCGTAGAAGTGAACGAGTTCGTGGTTTGCCCCGGGGTGCCGCGGGTTCACGCGGAGCAGCGCCTTATAGAACGGGATCTTGCCGTTGACGCCCTCGGCGAGTTGGGCCCGCCAGTACCACCCTTCCTGATCGTCGTCGTAGAGCGTGAGGAGTTCGTCGAGGCTGGCGGCGGCGGACTTCACGCGCTGCTCCGGCGGCGTGTTCGGCCACAGTCCCTTCTCCTGAAGCCGCGACTGGATGTGCAATTGTTCGCGGTGGCTCGCCTTGGGCATCAGCTTGCGTGCTACGTCCAGGGCATAATCCGCGGGCGGCTTCGTCTTACTGTCCGGGAACGAAGCGATGGCCAGCCCGCCGAGAACGCTCTGGTCCGCGGTCAGTCTCGGGGCCGCCGTGCGACCGAAGCGTTCCAGCGACCGCGACAGCATCAACCAGGCGTAGGCGCACTCGGGGTCGATCGCGGTCGCGGTTTCAAAACTGCGGGCCGCCTGAATGTACACGTACGAATAGTACATGCCGAGGCCTTGGTTCACGAAGGCCTGGCATTGGGGGTTCGCAGTGCCGACGCCGTAGCGGTAGTTGCACGTATCGAACATCGGCTTGGCCGGCGCGAGGTTCGAGAGCGGCATCTTCGGCTCCGCCGGAAGAGCCTTGGCCCGGGGAGGAGGAGCTTCTTCGGTGTTCGCGGTCAGGGAGAGTAAACCGGCGACCAACGACAAGGCAAGCAGGCGGGTCATGGTGGAACGACTCGCGGCGTGAGAACGAACGATAATGAAACTTTACCCCGCCGGTGAACATCGCGGTAGTGGGAGAGCAGAGAAATTGGCCGAAGAGGGGCGTCCATCGCGGCGTAACGGCATCGCAACAGCTCCCGCTTTCCCCAGTCACGCCAACTTGTCGCATCCCCTGCTCGTTATATCATGATGAACCGGCGCACCACGACATCCACCACGCGGTTCCACTCATGGCGACGCCTGCAATTCAGGTCCAGAACCTCACCAAGAATTACGGCGCCGTTCTGGCCGTGGACGACATCTCCTTCGAGGTGAAAGTCGGCGAGCTTGTCGGGTTCCTCGGGCCCAACGGCGCCGGCAAGTCCACCACGATGCGGATCCTCACCACGTACCTCCCCGCCTCCAGGGGGTACGCCTGGGTCGCCGGGTTCGACGTCATGTACCAGTCCATGGAGGTTCGCCAGCGGATCGGGTACCTCCCGGAAAGCGTGCCGCTCTACCCCGAAATGCGCGTCAGCGAGTACCTCTCGTACCGCGCCCGCCTCAAGGGCGTGGAGCGTTCCGGCCGCACCGCCCGCCTCGATTACTGCATGGACCGCTGCCGCATCCGGGAAGTGAAGGGCCGGCTCCTCGGCACGCTTTCCAAGGGCTACCGCCAGCGCGTCGGCCTCGCCGATGCTCTCCTCTCCGACCCGCCCGTGCTGATTCTCGACGAACCGACCAGCGGCCTCGACCCCATCCAGATCGAACAGACCCTCGGAACCATCCGCGATCTGGCCGGAAAGCATACCGTGCTTCTCTCCACGCACATTCTCGATGAAGTGGAGCACTCCTGCGAACGCGTCGTGATCATCAACAAGGGTCAGCTCAAGTTCGACAACACACTGAAGTCCATCTCGGATCGCGAACCGGTCCTGCAGGTGGAGGTGCGCGGGCCGAGCGCGGACGTGGCGAAGTTCCTGCAGGAGCAGCCGGAACTGACGTCGGTCGAATCGCGACACCTGGAGTCGGACCTGACCTCGTTCGAGATCAAGACGAAGGACCGGAAGGACCAGCGCGAGATGCTGGCGAGCCGCCTGCTGAGCAAGGGGTGGTCGCTGCGGAAGCTGGATCTGAAGAAGGTGCGGCTGTTCGACGTGTATACGTCGGTGGTGATGCCGAAGGCGGAGCCGGCGGCTCCGTCCGTGCCCGCGCCGCCGCCACCCGAATCCGTGCCAGCGGTCTAGGCCCAATAAGTCCCATAGGACGCGTCGGTCCTATGCCACCTGAACCGATTAGCCTGAATTCATGAGCACCACGACCGACCCGACACCGCCGTCTCCCGCGTTGGCCCCCATCGACCTGCGGCCGGTCGAAACCGCGCCGTCGCAGACGCTCGCCCAGGGGCCGGCGTTCTCGCGTATGGTCGGGTTCGCCGGGCTCTTCGCGCTCGTCCTCGGCACCGTTGTCATCGTCACGAACATGGCCCTGTCGCCGCGGTGGATCACCACCGGCTGGGGCTACCTGTTCGCCGCCGTCGGCATCGTGCTGCTCATGTATCACGCGGTGAGCGACACGGAGCCGGAAGTCCGCCGCATGTACGGACTCTTCTCGGCCCTCTGGCTTGTGCTCGCCGTCATTGCCTCGGTCGCCCCCGGCCCCGTCTTCACCTCCGGCGCCACCAAGACGTACTTCTTCAACCTGCTGCCGTGGGGCGTCGGCTTTGGCTTCCTGTCGTTGCTCTTCGCGATCCCCTTCGCCCGCCAGGAAACGGATAAGACTTACCGCAGCTACGTCGAACTCGGGCTTCTGGGCGTCGGAACGCTGCTCGCCGCGGGAAGCCTGCTGGCGGGGCTGATCAACAAGGAATTCCTCGTCGGTCCCGGCATCGCGCTGGCCCTGCTCGGCCTCGGCTTCCTCGCTGCCTACATGGGCCAGGTCGATACCTCGGAAGGCATCGGCTACCAGGTGGCGTTCATTCTGGGCGCGGTGGGCGCCGCCGTCGCCGTGTATGCGTTGGCGCAATGCACGGTGCCGACGCTGCTCTACGAAGGGCCGAATGTCCTGCGGAAGCCGAATGGCTCGCTCGACTGGTGGAAGGTGGCGGCCCGGTTCGTCGCGGTTCTGGCGTTCGGCGGCATCGCCGCGGCCGGATGGTCCCGGAAGGCCGCACCCCTCTGGCTCCGGAGCACGCTCATTGCGCTCGGGCTCGCCGGCGTCGCCGTTCTGCTCGTCGCCTCCCTCAGAGCGAACACGATCACAACTCCCCCGGCGCCGTTCCTCGTGCCCAACGGCATCATCCTGATGGGCCTCGGCATCGTTTACCTCGCCGTCGCCCTCGGAATCTGCTCGGACAATCAGTTCATCACGCTCACCCGCCGCGAACTCTCGGCCTACTTCCTGTCGCCCCTCGGCTACCTCGTTCTCGGCGGCACCACGCTCATGCAATGGGTGTCGTACCTCCAGTTCATCTCGCAGGTGATCCTGAGCGGCGGCCCGACGCCCTCGCCGATCACGGAACCGATCGTGGCCAACTACTTCTTCGCGATCTTCCCCGTGTTCGCGCTCCTGCTCCAGGTTCCCGTCATCACCATGCGGCTGATTGCCGAGGAGAAGCGGACCGGTTCGATGGAAGTGCTGCTCACGGCCCCGGTGAACGAACTGCCGGTCCTGATGAGCAAGTTCGTGGCGACGTGGATCTTCTTCCTGATCTCCTGGTTGCCGGCGGGACTGTTCCTCATTGCTCTGCGCGTGGAACTGGCTCAACCGTTCGATTACCGGCCGCTCCTGAGCTTCTACATCGCCTTCGCGGCGCAGGGCATCGCGTTCGTCGCCATCGGGTTGTTCTTCTCGTGCATCACGAAGAATCAGATCGTCGCCGCGGTGCTCACGCTCGTGCCGATGATCCTGTTCCTGTTGGCGTACTTCGTTCGGAATTCGTCCTCGGGATTCGGCTTGCCGCAGTACATGCAGATCTTCGTGGGCCGCTTCTCGTTCATCCATATGTGGAGCGAATCGCTGGAAGGCCGATTGCCGCTCCGCGATACGATCTTGTTCGCCTCCATCGGTGTGTTCTTCCTGTTCCTGTCCGTGAAGGTGCTCGAAACCCGCAAGTGGAACTAGCGCCCTCTTTCGGCCTGAAAGGCCGGCTCCGTCAGCCCAGGCCGAAGGCCTGGGGGACGTGATCGAGAAGAATGGTCTGGGGATTCGGCCTGTAAGGCCGGCTCGGGTCGCGAGTGAGCCGGCCTTACAGGCCGGATGCGGTGGGACGACAACCCAGTACCCAGGCCTGCGGCCTGGGCTGGTAGAGACGGCCATACAGGCCGAAGAACAGAGGCTGATTCGACCGCGATCGACGCAACGAACACGCTGGATGTCGAATATGAACCCAACCACACCCGTTCCCCCGACCGCCGCTCCCGCCGGCCAATCGATGGTCGACTTCGTCCGGAGCCAGCGGCAGACCGCCGCATACGTCTTTCTCGGCCTGTCGGCGCTGTTCCTGATCGGCACGATCTTCCTCGCGGTGCGGGCGTTCCGTGTGCCGGCTGCCGTGGAAAAACCCGCCGAGACCAAGGCCGAGGACGAGGAGAAGCCGCCGCTCGAATTGCCCAAGGCGGAAGTCGCAAACCTCAAGCGGCCCAGCTACATGGTCGGGTGGATCGGCTGTCTCGCCGGATTCCTCATCACGGTCACGATCGGCGTCTTCCTGCAGATCATGCCGCCGAAGCCGACGGTCGAGAAACAGCAGCGCGAGGCCCGCGTCGTGCTCCTCTCGGCGGGCGGATTGCTCGGCGCCGCCCTCATCCTCTTCGGCGGGTTCTTCTTCTACCTCTGGAGCGACAGCCTCACCGGATGGCTCGATAAGGGCGAGACGAAGGAAATGATGTGGGTGGTGGTGCCGCTGCTGATGGTGGCGGGCGGGGCGGGGCTCGTGTTCGCGTCCGTGCAACCGGCCCGCGCCGAGGAACGCAACGACCTCACGATCCGCCGACTCGTTTACGGTTCGAACTTCGCCGTCACCGTGCTCCTGCTCTTCGTCGTGCTCGTCGTGGTGAATGTCGTGGCCAAGAGATTCCCTGCGAAACTCGACACGACCGAAACCGGGTTCTACACGCTCTCGGACACGACGAAGAAGTTCCTCAGCAAGCTCAACGAGCCGGCCACGTTGTACGTCATCATGCCGGAGTCCGGCGAGCGCGAAGTCAACGACGTTCGCCAGTTCGCCTACACGGCTCAGGACGCGGCCGAAGGGAAGCTGAACCTCAAGTTCGTGAGCCCGGTGACGAACAAGGCGGAACTCGCCCGGCTTCAGGAGAAGTATCCGCGGCTAAGCCGCGACTCGCTCGGCGTGCTCATCACCTCCGGAGAAGACGAGAAGCGGAACGCCTTCATCGGCTTCCAGGACCTGTTCGACATCAACCCGCGCACAGGAGCGCCGCAGGGATTCGCCGGCGAAGGCAAGATCATGAAGGAACTGCGCTTCCTCGCGGACAACGAGCAGAAGCCGGTGATCTACTTCACGCAGTCCAACGGCGAACTGAACATCTCCTCCACGCCGGGCGTCGAGAGCATCGGCGGCTCCGCGATGCAGTTGAAGTCATTCCTCGAGAAGGCGTATCTCGATGTGCGCCCGCTGGCGTTCCCGATCAAGAATCCATCGGTGCCGGACGACGCCGCGGTGGTGATCGTGGCCGAACCGCAGACGCCGCTCTCGAATGAAGCCGTGGACGCGCTCCGGCGCTACATGAATCACCCGGTCAAGAAAGGCAAACTGATCGTGCTCGCCGGCGCCACGCCCGGGCCCAACGAAAAAGGGATGACCAAGACCGGGCTCGAAGGCCTGCTCTCCGAATTCAACGTGAGGTTGGGCAACAAGTTCATCTATTCCATCCCGACTGAGCGGACGCCGGATTTCCGTTCAGTTCTTGTTGCATTCTCCCGTTCGGCCGCGAACAACCCGATCGGTCAAGCTCTGGGCCGCGATCTGCGATTCCGCATGCCCACACCGCGCGAGGTGGTCCCGATTCAAGGAAGTCCCGCTTTCAAGGCAGACCCGTTGCTCATGACGATGCCCGGGCCCATCACATGGCTCGAGGACGATCCAGTAACGAATATCGAAACGATCATCCGAGACTTTAACAACGAGCAGGTGCAGATCCGCAAGCAACTGACAGATGGCCCGCGTTCCATCGCCGTAGTGGTCTCGGAGAGCGGGGGCGGCAACCCACACGGCGGCCCCACCTCCGGTGCGGCCCGGTTGCTCGTCGTGGGCAACTCGATGATCTTCTCCGATCGCGTCGCTCAATCCGGCCGCACCCCGTTCACCTTCGACATGATCGGCGTCGCCATCGACTGGCTCCGCGACCGCCCGGCGCTGGCCACCGAGGCCGAGACCAAGAAGTACAAGGAATATCAGCCGCCGGAGCCTTCCGCCGTGGACACCACGCGGCTCGTTTATCTGCCGCTGGGCTTGGCCATGCTGCTCGTCACCGGGCTCGGCACCGGCGTCTGGGTCATGCGGCGAAAATGAGTGGAACGACCGGTTCGATGCCCGCCCATTCCGAAATTGCAAGCGAGTGAATCATGCAGGCGGACGAGAAGAAGGATGCACCCAGCCCCGGCGTTCCCCCGCGGAGCAGCTCCGCTATGGGTTTTCGCACCACCGCCGTCCTCTTCGGCGTCGTCTTCCTCCTCGGCATCGGCCTGCTCATCTACTCCTTCTCCGAAGAGGACAACACGCCGACAAAGGAATTGCTCCTGGCGAACCTCGCCGGAGTGAAGGCCGAAGAAGTCGATACCGTCGAACTCGAGAAGGGCAGCACCCGGCTCGTTCTGAAGCGCAAGGACAAGGACTGGACCATCACCGAGCCCGTCACCGCGAAGGCCGAGACCGGCAGCATCGACCGGCTCGTGGAGTCGATCCTCAAAGTGCGGGCGACGAGCTACCCGGAACTGAGTTCGAACGCCGCGGTGCACGGGCTCGATACGCCGAGCCTCCGCGTCACACTCCGATCCGGAGACAAGTCCGACACGCTGAACATCGGCGACGTGACCATCGGCGGGTCGAAGGCCGTCGGGTTCGTGACCACGAGCACGCGGAAGCGGCCGATGGCCGTCGCGCGGGCCGATCTGGATTCGCTCTTCAAGGAGAGCAAGTCCGGCAGCGCGGGCGACCTCGCCAAGTGGGCCAACGACTACCGCGTGAAGCAGGTCTTCGCGGTGGACAGCCGCACCGGGGCGGACGACGTCGCGTTCATCAAACTGACGCAGAAGGGAAAGGAACTCGCACTGGCGAAGTCCGCGGGCGGGGCGTGGCAGTTCGCCAGCCCGGCCGGATGGGGCGACGCGGCGCTCACCGGCGAAGTGAGCAGCACGAACCCCTCAGCGATCACCGGCGTTCGCGGCTTGCTCAACACCATCGTAAACCTGCAGGCCGCCGCCGCGGACGACTTCATCGACCGGCCCGGCGATCTGAAGGAGTACGGCCTGAACGCGGACAACCCGGACTTGATCCGCGTGGAACTGAAGGACAAGAACGGCGTGACGGAAGTCGCGCTGATGGCGAAGAAGCAGGACGCACCGGCGCCGCCGGCCGTGCCTGGCGGGCCGCTCGCCCCGCCCCCGCCCGCCAGGCTCTACGTCAAACTCGAAGGCAGCAACACGGTGGTGCGCGTGAACCCGCCGCCCACGCTGGACGGGCTCATCGCCGCGATCGCCAATCCGGACCCGCTCCGCGACCGCGACCTCGTGAAGGACACCGACAAGAACCGTATCGACGCCATCGACATCACGGTGGGCGGCCAGGTGACGAAGCTCCGCAAGTCCGGCGGCCCGTTCGGCGAGTGGAAGCTCTACGGCGGCTCCAACGATCCCCAGACCGCGAACCCGCAGGTCGTCGCCAAGCTTCTCGACCTGGTCGCGAAGCCGGGAATCGTGAAGGACTTCCCGTCGTCGAGCGATGCCAACTTCACCCCGGCCGAGACGCGGGTCGAGATCAAGCTTTGGACGGACGGCATCAAGCCGAACGCCGATCCGAAGGCGGACCCGAAAGCCGAGCCGAAGGTGGAGGGCCCGCCGATCGTGCTGCAGTTCGGCAAGAAGGACGCGGAAGGCATCTTCGTCCGCCGCACGCAGACGAGCGGCGCGAAGAACGATTGCCGGGTGCCCGAGAAGGTGAAGGTCAGTGCGGCGGCCCCGCCGCCGTCGCCGTTCGGCGCGCCGCCTCCGCCGCCGGCCGGCGAAGAGGTCGATGTCGTCGCGGGCGTCGCCAGGACGCGGCTGGATTTCCTCGACCCGTCCCTCAAGGGCTTCTCGCAATTCCAGGCCAACAAGGTCACGATCCAAAACGGACCGAACCTCACGGAGATCGTGAAGGAGAAGCCGAGCGACATGGCGCCGTTCGCCGAAGTGAAGTGGAAGTTCGCCAAGCCGGACGCGCAGAAGGACCGCACCGCGGACAGCGGCACCGTCAGCGACCTGCTCACGATGCTCTCCACGGAGAGCGTCGTGAAGTTCGTGTCGGAGTCGCCGAGCGACGCGGACCTGGCGAAGTGGGGCCTCGACCCGAAGGCGCCCAAGCTGAAGGTGATCGTGGGGCTGGACACCGGCCCGCCGCCGATCGGCGAGAAAAAGGACAAGCCGGAGAGCGAACGAGTTTGGCTCTTCGGCAACGAGACCGACGATAAGCAGCACGTCTACGCGCGGCAGGAAGGCAAGACCGCGGTGTTCACCGTGCGGAAGCTGACGGCCGAGAGGTTCGCCACGGCGGACCTCCGCGACAAGACGATCGTCCGCTTCGACAAGTCGAAGGTGAAGAAGCTGAGCTTCAAGGGCTGGAAAGAGAAGACCGGCTTCGTGCTGGAACTGGTGTTCGAGAAGAAGGACGGCGCCTGGGTGGCGACCAAGTCGCCGGGTGCGTACATGGTGGACTCGGCGAAGGTGGAAAAGTTCCTGGACGCGTCGAACAACCTGCGGGCCAAGGGGTTCCTCGCCGGTCCGGCGAAGCCGGAACAAAAGCTCTCGCCGGAGGACGGCGCGCTTCAGGTCTTCATCGAGTTCGAGGGGGCGCCGCTGCTCACGTTCACAGTGGGCAGCGCGACCGATGCCGACGCCAGCTACTTCCTGCAGACGAGCACGCTGCCGGCCAACGAGAACATCGTCACCGTGCTGATTGACACCTTCAAGGCATACAAGGACAACTCCGGCGCGTTCGCGAAGTGAGGAACGCCGCCGGCTGGCCTACGGCCCGGCGGGCGGCTTGGGCTTCTCCACGCCGGGTTGCGAACCCTCCAGCCGGGCGATCTTCTCCCGGCAGGCCTGCACGTTCTTCTGCAGTTCCTTGATCGTCTCGTCCAGCTGTTTCGCCTGGGAATCGCGGAACGCCTTGCGCTCCAGGTCCGCCGCCTTGTTCTTCTCGACTTCCTGCTGGGCCTTCTGAACCTCGTCGCGCGCCGACTTCAGGTCCGCGGCGATCGCCGTGAGTTTCTCCTTCACCGCGTCCAGACCGGCGACCTCCTTCTTCAAGGCTTCGAGCAGCGCCACGCGCTCCTTGATCACCTCCAGCCCGGCGGTCTCCTTCTTCACCGCATCCAGAGACGCCGAGAGTTCCTTGCGAACGGCATCGGCGGACTGGGCATTCGTCGCGGATCGCTCCTTCATCGTCTCGAGGTCGGCCTTGTATCCCTCGACGGCCCGGATGCGCTCGAACTGCGTCTTGAGTCGCGCGTCGACGTCGTCCTTCTTGACGAGAGCGGCGCGGGCCTCGCGCTCGTGGCTCAGTTCCGCCCGCAGTTCATTAATCGAAGACTGCAGGTTGTTGTAAAGCGTGATGAGGACGAGCGCGACGATGCTCAGGATCGTGCCGCCGAAGACGCGCCAGAAGAGGGACATCCGCTCCTCCTCCCGCTTCTCGTCTTTCGGATTCGAGACCGGCGTGCTCGTGATCGAACGCGCCGTTTCCAGGGCGGCCATCGTCGCGTTGTTCCTCGAACCGTCCTCGACCTCGTTCTCGTACTCTTCGCCGAAACGCTTCTGCACCATGGGTGGGGTCCGTCCCTTGCATTGAATAAGCGGAGGAGGGGATATACCGCTTCAGCGGGGGTTGTGCAAGCGGCAACGCTGAAGGGGGCTCGCCATGACCACTGCCCCGCGCAACTCTCGATCCTGATCTTGTTTGCGCGTTAGGCTTTCACACCGGCCCAGAGCTCGCCGCGAGAGGAAGAGTCACATCGACCCTTGGCGCGTCGGGCTCCTCACAGTCGCCAGCTGAGGAGGAACTACGGTCGCGGGGTCTGCGGATCGGGGTAGACGTCGGGATGGGTATTGCGTCGGAGGGGTAGCTTCGCGGCGGCGGGCCTCTCCGGCGGCGCGGGCGGAGGCGGAGCCAACTCCTCCTCCAGGTCGGCGCCGAACTTCACCAGATACGACATGTTCGCGATGCCCAGCTGATCGTTCGGCAAAAGCGCCGCGCGGCGGATGCGCTGCCCGTTCACCCGCGTGCCGTTCGTGCTTCCCAGGTCGCGGATCAGAAGCAATCCGTCTGTCACGACCACGACGCAGTGCAATTTGGAAACGCCCTTGCTGTCCAGGCGCACGTCGCAGTCCTCATCGCGCCCGAAGAGCGTGAGGTCTTTCGTGAGGTCGATGGGAGCCCCGCCGTCGGCGGGCACCAGTCGGGCACGCATGGAAGGCACTCAGATGATCTTCGCGATGGGCTCGGCGCCTTCGACGCCGACCAGTTTCTGTTCCAGCCCGCTGAAGAAGTACGTCAGCTTGTTCGGGTCGAGCCCCATCTGTTGCAGGATGGTGGCGTGCAGATGCTTGACGTGGAAGCGGTCTTCGACGGCGTTATTGCCGAGCTCGTCGGTGGCGCCGACGGAGCGGCCGCCCTGGATGCCGCCGCCGGCGAGCCACATGGTGAAACCGAAGGAGTTGTGGTCGCGGCCGGTGCCGACGGCGTACTCGGCGGTGGGTTGCCGGCCGAACTCGCCGCCCCAGATCACGATTGTGCTGTCCAGCAGGCCCTTTCGCTTGAGGTCTTTCAGCAGCCCCGCGACGGGCTTGTCCGTGTTGCCGGCGTGAAGGGAGTGATTCTTCACCATGTCCGAGTGGGCGTCCCAGTTGTAGTCGTTGTGGTTGCCGCCGGAGTAGACCTGGATGAAGCGGACGCCACGCTCGACGAGCCGCCGGGCGAGCAGCATTTTCTTGCCGAAGTCGTCCGTGCGGCCTTCGCCGATCCCGTACAGCTTCTTCGTTTCCTCGGTCTCCTTCGTGAAGTCCACGGCTTCGGGGGCGTGCTGCTGCATGTTGAAGGCCAGTTCGTAACTGGCGATGCGGGCCGCGAGTTCGGAGTTGTCCTTCCGCGAAGCGAGATGCTCGTCGTTCTTTTCTTTCAGGCGGTCGAGCAGGTCGCGCTGTTGTTCGCGGGTGGTGCCCGGCGGCAGGGCGAGATCGTGGATCGGCGTCTTGTCCGCCTTGAGCGTCACGCCCTGATACGCGGCGGGCATGTATCCGCTGGACCAGTTCTTTGGGCCGCTGATCGGGCCGCCCGAGTTATCGAGCATCACGACGTAGCCAGGCAGGTTCTGGTTCTCGCTGCCGAGCCCGTACGTGACCCACGAACCGAGCGACGGCGAACCGGAGATGAGCCGGCCGCTGTTCATCATGAGCAGCGCCGAGCCGTGGATCGGGCTCTCGGCGTACATGCCGTGGAGGAACGCGATGTCGTCCACGCAGGAACCGACGTGCGGGAAGAGCTTCGAGACGCGCTTGCCGCACTTCCCGTAGTTGTCGAAGGTCCACTTGGGGCCGACGACGCGACCGGTGGCCTTATGTCCGCCGCGGCCGAACGTCTTCACCGGGATCGTCTTGCCGTCCAGCTTGTAGAGCTCGGGTTTCTCTTCGAAGGTCTCGACCTGGCTCGGGCCGCCGTAGCAGAAGATGAAGATGACCGACTTGGCCTTGGCCGGGAACATGGGCTTCTTGGGCGTCATCGGACTGAGGAAGTGAGAGACGGCCTTGCCGGTGGAGTCCGCGGCGTGAGCGCGGTTGAAGAAGCCGTCCGTGGAGAGCATGCCGGTGAGGGCAAGCCCGGTGAACCCGGCGCCGGTTTCCCACAGGAACTCGCGCCGCATGCGGCCACAGAATTGGTTGGCGTGCGTCATGTCGAGTCTCAGCCTTCCTCGGGTGTTCGCTTCTTCTCAATCTCAATGGAGTCGCTTCACGGCAACAGGTCGGACACCTTCACCCGAGCGGTCGGCGCGGCAAGCGGTGACACGTAGTCATTCGCACCGAACGATTGCCGGTTGCGATAAGCGTTTGCACCGAGACCTGCGGGCCGAGGGTCCGGGTCGCGGTAGACGAGCACTTGCCGACCCTCCACGTCGAGTACCCAGTACTCGGGCACTCCGGCCTGCGCGTAAAGCTCGACTTTGATCGTCGTATCCGTTGTGAGCGAACTCACAGCGATCTCCACAATCCAGACTGCGGTCGTCGGCGTACTCTGGCTGTAATCTCGAATCGCGCCCGCCACTACGGCGAGGTCGGGACCAGGATCATTGCGAGTGCCGACATCGAAGCCCTGCTGGTTGCGCAAATGATGCCCGGGTGGGATTACACTTCGTAAAAACTCCTCGGTCAGGCTCAATGAAGCGTTGTGCGGCGGGGACGGCATGGGCATGACGTAGATCTCACCGTCGAGCAGCATTGTCCTCTTGTCGTGGAACAAGCCGGACTTGTCCAATTTCCGGTACTCCGCGATCGTCCAGCGGTGCGGCTTCAGCGGCTGAACCGGCGCGGACCGGGGCGGTGTCAGGACGGCGGTTGACATTTCGCGGCTCCTCACTCACAACTTACCAGATACCCACTCCTCGTTCCAGAACGCTCATGAACCGCACCCTTCTCGCCGCCCTCGGTGTCGTGCTCGGTAGCCACTTCGCCTGGGCGGATGACCCGGCCAAGGTGTTCGAAGAACGGATCGTGCCGATCTTCAAGTCGCCGAACCCCTCCAGTTGCGCCCAGTGCCACCTCGCGGCCGTGGACCTCAAGGACTACATCCTCCCCTCCGCCAGGGACACGTTCCTCGCGCTCCGCGATCAGGGGCTCGTCGACCTCGACAAGCCGGAGAACTCGAAGATCCTCACCTTCATCAGCCGCGGGGCAAACGACAAGCGGGCGAACCTCATTCCCGCGAAGCAGCGGCAGGCGGAGTACGACGCCTTCGCCGCCTGGATCAAGGCTTGCGCCGCCGACGCTGCACTGAGGAATGCGCCGAAGACGGAGAAGGCCCTCAATACGAAGCCGACGGAAGTGGTTCGCCACGCCCGCCGCGATCAGATGCTCGAATCGTTCGAAGCGAACGTCTGGGCGCTGCGATTTCGATGCATGAACTGCCACACGGAGGGCACGCCGCAGAACGACAAGCTCCGCAAGGAAAACGGCGACCGCGTCGCGTGGTTCAAGAAGGACGGCCCGGCCGCCACCATGGACTACCTGCTCGGCAGCAAGCTCATCAACCTGGACGACGCCGAGAAAAGCCTGCTGCTGACGAAGCCGCTCGGCATGGTGAAGCACGGCGGCGGCATCAAGTTCGTCCCCGGCGATCAGGGCTACAAGGCCATGCGCGCCTGGATCGACGACGTGATCGCGATCAGGAAGGGGAAGTACGCCAAGGCCGCGGACCTGCCGGCGAATGAGAAGTTCAAATCGTTCGGCACGGAGATCTGGTTCAAGATCGAGCAGACGCCGGACGTGTGGGGCGACAAACTGCTTCAGGCGGATGTGTACGCCTGGGACGCGAAGGCGAACGCATGGGAGAAGGACCCGATCGCCACGACCGACCGCATGGTCTTCGGCAAAGGAAAAGTCTGGCAGCACACGCTGACGCTGCTGGCCGCGCCGGGATCGGATCGCGCGAAGGCGTGGGAACGCAAGGCGTCGCTACCCGCTGGCAAGTACCTCGTGAAGGTCTACG
>Ga0184628_10000907_pt1 | contig 15183 bp, 21 predicted proteins | sample PLM4_5_b1_FD_133149 | JGI IMG/M metagenome (GOLD analysis project Ga0184628, IMG submission 133149) | Groundwater sediment microbial communities from an aquifer in East River, Colorado, USA - PLM4_5_b1 | ecosystem: Environmental > Terrestrial > Soil > Riparian zone | place: USA: East River... | reverse complement strand
CGCGTGGCACGTGGTTAAGAACACGCCGAAGGTGACCGGCTTCGTGGGTGCGGGCGCCAAGCCGACGCCGCTCAGCCGTGAGGAGGTCGATCAGATCCTCCATCAGGTGACCGTCGCGGCCGAGAAGCCGAAACGCGTCCGGGAGCGCAAAGCGAAGCTGGAGCATCCCGAATTCATTGCCCCGCGCGAAGCGTTCCTATTGGTGAAGCTGGCGACAACTCACGGTTGGACGGAGTCCGAATTCGTCTCCGCCCTGGTCGAGCGCAAAGGGATTGCGGGACCCGACTTCATCCCGGTCGAGAAGTACGACGAGATCCTGCAGTTCATCGAAGCCGGAACCGACGCCGCGCCCTCGGACGAGAAGACGGTCATCCTGGAAGGTCTCCAATGCCACTAGCGACGACCTTCCGTCCCGGCGATCTCCTCGTGATCCGTCCGCACGACGACAAAGACCCGGACGCGCAGAACCACGCGGGCGAGCGGTGCATCTTCGTGCGGCGCATCGACCTGACCGGGCATGCGCAAGTCCGGTTTGCCCCTGGAGGAAAACTCTACTATTTCCGGATGCCGGATTTGATTCCGGCTCCGGAGCGTCAGGGGGTGTTGCTGTGAGTGTCCACGACGCTTTGCAAACCACATGCGATCCCTACGCCTTCACGATCGGCGTCCTGTCGGCAGTCATCCGCCATAACTACGGAAAGCCGGCCGAGGCGATTCTCCGGGAAGCGAAGCAGGCGCTCGATGAACTCGACGCGGAACTAGAACGCCGCATAGGGGAGAGAGCGGTATGAGCCCAAAAGCACAGCCAGTCGAACGAAAACCGAAGACATTGGAGCAGGAACTCGATGACCTTCGCGATGAGTGGCGCGGCTGCGATCACGAGCGCGAGATTGCGGATGAAGTTGTTTCGCAGATCGAGAAGGTGCTGGAGCGCTTCGGATTGCTGCATGTGTCGACGTCCGACGATACCGCATTGATCGGTTGCTGGTACTGCGGATCGAAAGAGTACCAGCTCACGCACCGGCACTTCTGCGTGGAGGAACAATCGTGAAGAACCCGAAAGATTTCCTCCATCGTGGACTTTCCGCCCAGCAGGCCGTGGACGAGATCGTCCAACTCTCGGCGTTGGCGTTTCCGAAGCCGTTCCGTCTGGAGCTGCCCCACTACCTGGCGTTCGTGCGCGGCCACCCGTGCGTCGTTAAAAAGTGCTGGAAGAAAGCGCAAGCCTCGCACGTCGTCTTCGACGGACAAGGCAAGGCCGCCTCGAAAGTGAGTGACACTCAAACGGTGCCGAAGTGCGACGGCCACCATAAAGAATACGGGCGGATCGGGAGAGATCCGTTCGCGGAAAAATACGGCCTCGATTTCGCGCAGATCATCATTTCGTTGCTCACGGAATACGTCGTGTTGCAGAACGAACGATTGAAAGCGAGGAGGGGACAATGACGTCCTTTGAGCTGATCGGTTTCTTTTTCGTGATCCTCACGTGCGCCATCGGTTCCGCCGTCCTTCTGATGTGTGCCTGCTTTGGCGCATGGATCTTTAAAGAGCAATGGAAGAAGGGCTTCCAGTGGGATATGGCGGAAGAGGATGTACGGAAGGCGGTCGAGTCGTGAAACGACATTCCCTCGTGACTCCGCCAACCGGCCTCGCCGGCTCTGAACACTCACGGACAGACGGGGAGCGAACGCCATCAAGCGCCGGGATGCGATGGACCAGCCAGCGCGAAGGCTGTAGCGAAAAACGAAGGCATACCCCGGCAGGAAGCGGAACGGCGAGGGAATTGAAATGAAGCAGATTGCCGCTGCGCGAGCTGAGAGTGAGTCGACTCGTACTGTTCAGGCACGGAAGGGCGGAAGTATCGACCCAACTGGACCGGACGGCAGGAGAAACGAAATGATAACTCGCTCAACTGCGATGACCGCAGCGGCTACCCCCCCCCTCCTGTTCGGCGATCCGAACGCGATCGCACAGCGTGGGCCGATTCCCGATCGCAAGATCCGGATCAAGCCGAAGCGCGACAAGAAGTGGAAACGCTACGCCCCCATCTGGCAGCGGATCGAAGGGGAATGGACACGGCTGCGATGCAAGAAGTGCCGGGCGGTGTCGTTCCGTGTGCTGGATACCGAGGGGATCATCGTTCACGTCCGCTGCGTGAAGGAACACAAAGGAACCGTATTGAAGGGCTTCGTGATGGAGAAGCCAGAGGAAGAGGAATAGATTTTTCAAGTTTGCCCGCCGATCGAGCTGCGTCCGTTGCGGTGGTGGTAGCAGTACCGGCCATCGAAACAGTGGATCATGGGACATAGGCGACGACATCGGCGGGCAATCCAGTTTCGCGGGCAGTGCGGAGCGACGGCTCCGACGGTTCGACATGGCGTGGACCTCTTCGCCATCGCTGCCCGCGAATGAATTTGAGTTTGCGGTCCAGAGTTTCGATCCGATCGGCCTGACACCCGGCCGGGTCTTCCTTTCGCCGGACCGCAAAGGGATGTCGGCAATCCCGTAACGTTGACCAAACCGATATTCACTACAGGGGGCTGCCTAGCAGTCCTTACCAAACAAGGGAGCGGCGGTGAACCCGGATTTCGGATGTCCAATTAGCCGCCGCTGTCTTGTTCCGGATTCGAGATTCTTCTTATGAATGACAGCGACATCGAAGCGTTGGCAACAGCGATCGCGCGGGAAATGTTGACCTCCGCGACAGGCCAGCGTGCCGATTATCTGACGCAGTTCAAGGCAGGCTCCGGCATTCTCGGAACGATGTCGGAATCGGCACTGCAACAGCGGATTGCGAAAGTGATCCGGCATCACGAGGAACAATCGTGTTCACCACCGACGCGACATTGAAATTCGTCCTCCTGCATTCCCAGACGGGCAAAGCCTCCTGCCGGTTCCGGATCGCATCCCGTCATCAATCGATGCTCGATGCGGTGCAGTCGCAAGACTGCCGGATGCGTCTGGACAGGGCGGTGAGTTCACCGTGGATTCCGAATGTCCGGGTGCCGAGTTTCGCGTTGAGTGAGCAACACCTGGACTTCACGGCGGAGTTTCAGATTCGCGACTGGCCCGATGTGCGGTTCATCCGCAAAGGGTTCTTGCATGAATCCGTCGTGCTCCACCTGGAGCCGATGCAAACCGAATTGTTTCGAGAAGACGTGGAGCCGATCGGGACATTCTTCAATCACCGGATGCGCTGGCAGAGGAAAGGTGTAACGGTATGAACGGGAAGGAGTGGACGTCTGCCGAGCGAGAGCAGCTGCGCGAACTCTATCCCGGCCAGCCCACGGCTGAGGTAGCGGCCGCCATCGGCCGGTCTCGGCTCAGTGTTTACGGCGAAGCCGGCAAACTCGGGCTGAAGAAAAGCCAGGCCTACCTCGCCAGTCCCGCCGCGTCCCGGCTTCGGCGCGGAGACAACATCGGTGCGGCAAATCGATTCCTGCCCGGTCACGTGCCGGCGAATAAGGGGCTGCGCCGGCCGGGCTATGCCCCGGGCCGCATGCGCGAGACGCAATTCAAGCGGGGTGAGCGCCGTGGTGTTGCGGCGAAGCTATGGAAGCCGATCGGTACGGAGCGGATCAGCAAGGACGGCTACCTGGAACGAAAGGTCAACAATAACCTGCCGCTCCAACGCCGTTGGCGCGCGGTGCATCTGATCCTATGGGAGCAGGCGAACGGTCCGCTGCCGCCAGGACACGCCGTCGCGTTCAAGAATGGCGACAAGTTAGACAGGCGTCTCGAGAATCTCGAACTCATCACTCGAGCGGAGTTGATGCGACGCAACACGATTCACAATTTACCGCCCGAACTGAAAGACACGATCCAGCTCGCCGGGCGTCTCAAGAGAGCAATTCGAAAGAGAGCAAAAGCCAATGGCGAAGAATCGGCTGGACGACCTGCGGAATCATCTGTTCGAGACGCTTGAACGTCTGAAGGACGTATTGATCCGCAGCCAGTCCGTCGATGCTATCAGCCGCGCTGTGAGGGCCCCTGGTTCCTTCGCCCGCTGGATGGATTGACTGCCGATGGGCGCCAGCGGTGTATCTGCATTCACTTGATCGAACTCGACGAATCCGCGCTAGACGGGGAAATCGAAGCGATCGCCCAGCAGCTCCCGGTGGGTGCGCGTTGAAAGGCGCGATCTTCTACATGCTGATTGTGATCGGCGCGTTATTCCTATTGGCGCAAGCGCTACTGTTCATTTCCCAGCGGATGGCCGAGGTGATTCATCCATGAGCACAAAAATCGAGTGGACGGACCGAACCTGGAACCCAACCCGCGGCTGCTCGCTCGTCTCGGAGGGCTGTCGTCACTGCTATGCGATGAAGTTTGCGCATCGGTTCTCCGCGGAAGGCAAGCCTTATGCCGGCCTGACTGAACTCGGCCCGGATGGGCCGCGTTGGACCGGCAAGATTCGACTCGTACCGGATGCGCTCGAGGAGCCACTGCACTGGAGAAAGCCGCAGAAGGTTTTCGTCAATTCGATGAGCGATTTGTTCCACGAAGACGTCCCGTTCGAATTCATCGACAGGGTGTTCGGGATCATGGCGTGCGCGCCTCGTCACACATTTCAGATTTTGACAAAACGCCCGAAGCGGATGCGTGAATACTTTGCCGAACTGGGTAAGACCTCGCCGGATCGGCACATCGAGCAGCGCGGGTTCGATACTGCAGATTTCGTTAATAATTGTGTTGACGTTGTCGACTACGACACGCTCTGCAAAATCCCGGACGGTCTGTCGAACGTCTGGCTGGGCGTCAGCGTCGAAGATCAGAAGACCGCCGACGAACGTATTCCCCTCCTGCTCCAGACGCCCGCGGCCATCCGATTTATTTCCTACGAGCCGGCATTGGGCCCGATCGATTTCGTAAGGTTTCCGTTGCGGACGTTAGACGGGGGTGAGAATCCAGGAATCGACTGGCTCATTGTCGGCGGCGAGTCCGGACCCGGCGCGCGACCGATGCACCCGGACTGGGCGCGATCGGCTCAACAGCAATGTGAAGACGCCGGCGTGGCCTACTTTTTCAAACAGTGGGGCGAGTGGTTCCCACGAGACCAATGGGAATGGACTCCGGAAATGATCCTGCCGGACGATGGCGACGCCAGGTGCGAGGACGCGCGCACACGAATCCTGGACGATCTGCCCTTTCATCGCGTCGGCAAAAAAGCCGCAGGCCGATTGCTCGATGGTCAAGAGTGGAATGAATATCCATGACCTGCGTTCGCGTCCCTAGCGGAATGCTCTGCGGTGGAAGGAGACGGCCGACGATGGCAGAAAAGAAGCTGATGGCCGAGCAGCAGGAACAGCTGCAGGCCGCCCGAACGTTCATCCAGCGCCTTGAAGCGCGAGCCTCGCAATGCAATCAGCTCGCCGGCCTGCCGATCCTCACGCGAGGATTCAGTGCCGCCGCGAAGGTTCTCGAGGAGGACCTCGCCAACCAATTGAGGGCCCATCGCGACGGAGCGCTCACGGAGAACAATGAAACTCAGAATCGCTGACGGCCTTTCTCTCCCGATCGAAACGGTCACGGAGAAGCTCGCCTTCCTCGGCCGAACGGGATCCGGTAAGACGTACGCCGCGATGAAGCTCGCGGAATTGATGCTCGACGCCGGCGCCCAGATCGTTTGCCTGGATCCGGTCGGCGCCTGGCACGGACTCCGTATCGGTGGACCGTGGAACGTGTATATCTTCGGCGGCATGCGTGGTGACTTTCCCCTCGAGCCCACCGGGGGGAAGCTGATGGCCGATGTGATTGCCGATCGCGGGATCTCCGCTGTGCTCGATATCTCGCAATTCATCCGCGCCGAGCAGGTCCGGTTCGCGGCGGAGTTCATCGAGCGATTTTTCCAACGGAAGAAAGCAGCACCCTCGGCCGTGCATGTCTTCCTCGAGGAGTGCCAGGAATTCGTGCCGCAGAATCCCGGCGATCGTGAAGCGCACATGCTCCACCACTTCGAACGGGCCTGGAAGCTCGGCCGGAACTTCGGCATCGGCGGGAGTCTGATTTCGCAGAGGCCCCAAGAAATTAATAAAAAGGCCCTCAACCAGGCGGGCACCTTGTTTGTGTTCAACATGACCGGACCGCAGGAACGCAAAGCCATTGCGGATTGGACGCGACAGGCGGGGATCGGCGAAGACATCGAAAGCGTGTTGCCGATGCTGAAGACCGGCCAGCCCCATGTCTGGAGTCCGACGTTCCTTGAGGTGTCAAAGACGGTCGAGATCCTGCCAAAGCAAACCGCGGATGTATCGATGACGCCGAAGGTGGGAGCCCGCACGAAGGAGCAACCGCTCACGCCGATCGATGTTCAGAAGTTGACCGCCGCTATGGCGGCGACGATCGAGAAGGCGAAGCAGGAGGATCCGAAGGAACTGCGGAAAGAGATCGTTGCGTTAAAGCAACAAATTGCGAAGGCGGAAAAACAGAAGTCGGAAGCGGCGAAGGTGGAGCAGGTCGAGGTATCGGTGCTGACGGACGAGGATCGCCAATTGCTACTGGCGACAAAGGCGGTCTTCGACCAGGCGCTCGGCGTGGTCAGTTTCGTCGAATCGCATTCCACGAAGCTGCAGGCTCTATATCAATCGCTACAGTCACGAACGGCACAGCGCGCCCCCATGCCCCTGCAGCTCCGCCGGCCGACGTCACCATTGAAACCCGGTAATAACCCGGTTCTTACCGATAAACATCCGCCAAAACCCCCACGAGAGACGGCCGAAACCAACGGTGATCTCTCCGGGCCCGAGCATCGCATCCTGGACGCAATCGCGTGGCTCGAAACTGTCGGGGTGGACGATCCGGAACAACCGGCCGTCGCCTTCCTGGCCGGCTACACTTACGGCGGGGGCGCATTCAACAACCCGAAGGGGCGGCTGCGCAGCAAAGGCTTGGTGGAATATCTGGGGGACCGGATCCGGCTCACCGACGAAGGTCGCAAATCTGCGACGGTATCGGAAACGCCACTCAGCACGGCGGAACTGCAGAACGCCGTCATGCAACGATTACCCGGACCCCATCAAAAGATTCTCGGCGTGATCCTGGAGCACTATCCGGAAAGCATCACGAAGGAAGACTGCGCGGAAGAATCCGGCTATGCGCAAGGTGGGGCGTTCAACAATCCGCTCGGTCGGTTGCGATCGCTGGGTTTGATTGAATATCCGGAACGCGGGAAAGTTCGGGCGAGAGATATTTTGTTCGTGGGGTGAACCGGTTGACGTATCGCTTACACTGAAACCGGTTCGTTAATTCCGTAAAGAGAGAGGTGATTCGAAAATGGCCACAAAAAAGAAAGCTCCAGCAAAGAAATCTCCGACAAAGTCGAAGAAGAAGTAACGCACGTGCCCGCTGCGCGACGGGTGCGGCGGGCCCACTTCAGCCGCAGCGCGCCAAACCCAGACTGAAGATCTTCTTTAGGACGCATCCCACGCCGCGTCCCTTGCCCAATGCCTTCGCTTTCGCTTCCGCAAAATCCGCCCGCTGGGTTTCGAGGTCCCTTTCCCGTTCCACGATCGTGGTCCTCTGGCGTTGCAGTTCCAGTTCCCGCTCGCTCATGGCGCGTTCCTTCTGGGCGAGATCTTCCTGGGCCTTGCGGGCCAGCCGTTCCGCATCGAGTTCCGCCCAGGCGGTGCTTAGGTCGTAAAGGCGGATGACGATTCGACGGAGAGCGTCGTCAGTTAGCTGCGGGATGACCGGCGGCACGTCCTGCGCGTTCGCGGTCGAGCCGATCGAGATCATCCAGAGCGCGGAGAATGTAAGGGACCAGAGCCGTCGACGGTAATCGTTGCGCATTTTGTCGTTGTTCCATATTGGAGGCGGTGATTTCGGAAAGCCGGCGGGCGAGGTCGCTCGACAGGGCGGTGCGCGTCCGTTGCAATTCCGCGCGTTGGGCCGTGATCTGTTTACCGATCTGGTCGAGTTCATCCGCGGCCGCTTTGATCTTTGCCCATTCGCGATCCATCGTCGCGCGCATTTGTTTTTGCGCATCGTCCCAGCCGGACTGCTTGCCGGAGGCGACGCCGCGCTCGTAGGCAACGGTCGTGGCGTGACGGACGTACCAGAAAGTCATGGCGACGAGCCCGATGGCCAGGCCGAGCTTGAGTTTCCAGGTGAACAGGCCGGCGATTGTCACTGCTGCGCACCCTTCTTGCCCGCCTCGGCCTGTCCCTCGGCATTGCCCTTCTCTTGAATCAGCACTTCGATCCGGTCATTCAGCGACTTGATCTGCGCTTTCTGTTCGGTCAAATTCGAATTCGTCTGCTCGTGGATGGTGTCGAGTTTCTCGCCGACCACGATGGCTTTCTCCTCCGCCCGCACCCTGCCGCGCATCGACAGAATCATCGCCACGATCTGCGTGACGATGAGGGGTACAGCCGTGGCAACACCACCAACGATGGCAATGATGACCGCGTCACTCACTTCGTCACCGTCGACGTCGTTGCGGTGGTGGTCGTTGAGCTATTCTCCGACGGTGCGCTCCACTTCGAACGCGTCAACGCATCGACGAGCGCTTGGCCTCCGATCGTGAAGAGTCCACCAGCCCCAATGATGTAGAGCCCGGTATCCGCTATCGCTTCCGGGGTCTTCATGAAGGTCGCCAGAGCGATGGTGGCGAGGACGGAAAACACCAAAATCACAAAGCCAGCAAGCTTGCGCGACTTGAAGGACTCGCCGCCATCTCCGGTGCCGGCCATCATGATGTCCATACCTGGGTCCAGGTCTGGCGATGGATGCAGCGGGCCGCTCAAAACTTTGCCAGTTCTTCCGACAGTTTTAGTCGTGCGCCCCATCAGAGTAACCTCCGGATGCCCAGCAGCTGTGCGGGCGAAAACGCCGTCACGTTCACGGCATTGCCTTGATTTCCGCCCAGGACCAGAATCGATCCGTTGGCGCTGGTGCCCGCGTAGAATCCCACGTGCCCTGGAGCCGCCAGAACTTCGGGGCCGGGCTGTTTGGTCCCGCCGCGCTTCAGCACCACAACATCGAAGCCGACCTCGGGATTCTGGTCCACAGCCTGCCCGACCGCGAGCCATGATCGCGCCGACAGACTCTTGGAGCGCGGCAGCCGCAATAACCAAGCGACGTAATTGACGAAGGCCGAACACCAGGCCACGTCATCCCCGGCTGGCCAGTCGTTATCCAACCGCAGCATCGCGAGGATCTGGGCGTTGGAGACGGTCCCGGAGATCTCCTTGATCCCGACAAACCGCTGGGCCATATCAAAGGCGCTGACTTCAAGTTTGTTCATGGTGTTCGCGTCCCCTTACACCGTTACGAACGCGACCGGATACGAGACTTCGAGGACCTTGCTCGAATTTTTTTCGAACTCCAGCGTCCACTTGCCGCCCGTCGTGTACGCCGTGTGTCCGGTGCCGTCTTCACCTTCGAGTTCGAAGTCATCATCCGTTTTGTTGGCCACTGTGAAGTGGCCGCTGTTGATTTCCGTCATACCCCCGACGCCTTCGATGAAGATCTGATCTCCGTTGACGAGCCCATGCGCGACGCTGTCAATAACGACAGGATCTGTTTGCGATGCGCCGGTGATCGTGCCTTGTTTGAACAGCGCGCGGGTCACAGGTCCATCGTTGTCGAATCGCAGGCCAAGCTCGCGGATGTAGGTGGTGCCGGCGCCGTTGGCTTCCGAAGAATTGAAAATCACGCTGAGGATGCGCGAGGCGGGAATGCTCGATTCCCCAGTCTGGTCGACCGTCAGTCCGCTTTTCGCGAGGACAAAGGTTTGCAGATTGGTATCCTCTGCGGTGGGTGCCGTGGTGCCCTGGCCAATCGCAATCTTCGAGATCTTGCGGACGCTGCCGGCATCGGCAAACGGCATCTGCAGAAGCGTGGCTTGCGCCAAGTCCAGGACGAGGTTGTTGGTGATGGTGGTGCGTAACAGTTTGCCGGTCCGGGCATCGAATAGGCGGACGACGATGCCTTTGCCGAACTGCAGTTTTAACGCGTCTCTGCGCATGGGTGTTCTCCTTGGGTTACGAAAAATCGGTGATGAAATCCGAAAGGGTGTAGTCCGCGGCGACCGGAAGTTCATCCACGCGCCGGACGTCGAAGAGGAATCCAGCACCGCCCCCGTTCTGCAGGCTCAATAAGAGGACGCGGCCGCCGAGCGTGATCGCGGCCATGCCCAGCATCTGCAGTCCGTCCGAGCCCCACGTGGGTCCAGCCTGAAGTCCTTCGGAATCGTTGGGGCTGACCTCCATTAACGGAGGCTCGATGGTTTTGTAATTGGCGAATCCGGAATTTTTGGCGACGAGCATGTGGAGCAGGCCGCGGAGATATTTGACGCCGATTGCCGGCTGGGCGGAATTCAACGCGTCCTGCGTCACGAATCCCATGATGGGGTAGATCGAGAAATCCGCGACGCCGAGATTGTCTCCAGATTTCCAGATGAAGATTTGCGGCTCGCCTCCCCAGAGGATCGGCGCGAAGATCCAGTAGTCCCCGTTCTCATCCTCGAAGCCGTCGTAGTCGCCGCAGATCGACGCGGGGCTGTAGCCCTGCAATCCCGTCCCCTGAAACTCCACGGTCGTGCTCAGGGTCTTGTTGGCGCGCAGCACCTGAATCTCGAAATCTTCCGTGGACGCGATGTCGAGCGGCTCCCCCCGGCTGTGGATCAAAATCGCCCGGTCCGCATTATCGGGAATCGCCCGGGACAGGTTGACGCTGACTTTGCCCTCGTAGGGTGTCGCTCCCGCCGCGGCGATGTCCGGATCCCCGGTATCGATCTCGGTCGACCAGATTCCTTCTGCGATTCGCCATTTGAGTTTCGCGCGCTTGTAATAACCCGGCCCGGTAAAGTAGATCCATCCGGTTCCCAAGCCGCGATCGCCCTGGTACCAGATCAACGGCTGGCCGGACGGCTGAAGCACGCACATCGATACGGCGATATCGCCGTGGCTGTTGCTGGCCAGGACTTCTTCGTTGAGCAATGTCCACCGCTGCAGCGCCATATCGAATTGGTGATAGGCGACCCGTCCGGTGGTGAGCTCCTGCGTCGCAACGTGAATGATGTTGCCGGCACGATGCGCGTCAAAGGAGGCGATCGGGTTCTCGAGATCCGGAAACACGTCGTTATCGGTGGGTTCGAACACGTGCCCGTCTCCGTGCATCAACACGAAGAGTTTGTTGTCCGAGGTCCGCGTGTCCCGCATGCAGGCGAAAATTTTGCAAGCGAACCAGAACGGACCGACGCGGGAATTCCGGGCCCAGGAACCGATCGACACCACGGCTTGTTCGGGCGTGGCGCAAATGTGCTTGGTGAGCGCGCTGACCTGCATGCGCAGGCCGTACAGTTCCAGATTTCGCCGGTAGGTGAAGAAGGGCTGATTCACCCACGGCCCGCCCAGGCCGCCGTAATAGTTCAGGCCGAACCAGCGCGCCAGGCGGATCCGATCGACGTTCCGCGGCAGATCCAGGTAGAGCTCCACCCGATACGCCCGGAGTCCTTTGAATTCCAGAATCTTCGCCGCCGCCCACAGGGCCGTTTCTTCGATGCGGGCCCACGGAAGATCGACATCGATCGGGATGATTCCCGCCTCCGGATCGTTACCCGCCTGCGCGAGTTCGATCTGGTCCTCTTCGTTGTCGTAAACCGCGGTGTCCGCGTACTGCCCCGTCGCGTTATTGATCCCGTAGCGGGCGTTGCAGCGGGTCGCAATCGTCTCCGGCTGCATCGGCGTGATGTCGACGCGCGAGCGCGAACCCTTGATCGATTGCATGCCCAGGATGTCGTAGGTCTCATCCAGGAGGATGCGATCGGAGGGCGGTTCATCGAAGACCTGGATCTCCAGTTTCCCGTGGTCATTCGGGAACACCCAGAATTGCGCCGTGCTCATGATCCAGGTGAGGACGTTGCCGAACGTCAGACCGCGCTTGGTGACCGAACCGGCGAACGGCAGAGCGAGCGTCTCGAAGAATTCATATGCCGCAACCACCGATGGTCCGTCCCACTGCAGCTCCGGCTCCAGCAGAGACAGGTAGTACATCAGGTTGTACGCATGCAGAACCGGATTGGTGATGGAAGTCGGGTACGGAATCGCGGGAATCGAGAAGATCGGACCGGACGACCCCATGCCATCGATGTCCGCGAAGATCTCGGTCCCTTCGGCCTGCGTCGCGAGCATGCGGACAAACGTGAACGCATACGTGACGGGGCCGATTGTTCGAAGCGACGTCAGGTGCAGATATTCGGAGGGATCGACCAGTGTGGCAAGGCTCTCGCCGGCGAGCCTCCGATAGACGGCCGTGATCGCGTTCGAGATCGTCTGGTTCGCCGCGTAGTCGTTGGTCTCGGTATCGCAGAGCTGCAGGCGAAAGACGCCTTGCGGATTGTCGACAGGCGAAACGTGCGGGCCGAAGACGATCGGAAAGTCGAACTCGTCGACGCCTTCCGGCAAATTCGGAAAGTTGCGGCGGGTGCCAATGATCGGAATGGGCCTATTGAGTAAACGATTCCAGAAGGCTCGCGCTTTCAGCCGGACACGATCGGGCGGAAAGATGGCCGGCGGGATGTGCTCCCCGATAAACGGGATTGGAAACAGGTGTTCCTTTCCGCCATCAAAGCCAATCTTGAATTCGATCTTTCGCCGAATCTGCGTGCGCTCATCGAGAATCTGACGGGCGTGCTGCACGCCGTCTTCGTCCGGGGCATCCGCAAATTCAATCTCCGCTTGGTCGACGATGGGGGGACCGGGTGGAATGGGAATCTCGGTTTTGATCGTGCCCCACTTCAAGATCTCGGGCCTGTAATCCCAGGAGGGGTGTTGCACGGGCATGTCGGATAAGCGCTCTGGGCCGGTATCGAGATAGCTGGTCACGAGCAGCAACGGGCGATCCCCGAAGAGGGATTGGGTGTCGGCAGACGGAGGATCTCCGGTTTCACTTTCCGCGTCCGTCAGTCCAATGGATTCTTCCGGGCCCGCGGCCAACTGGTATCCCAGCGATTGAATGTTGTCCGGTGGACCATCGACAAAGCCGATCGATTCTTCCGGGCCTTGCGCTTCAACCAGGTCGAAGACTCGGGCGGTGGGAGTTGCGTCAACAATGCCGATTGATTCTTCGTCGGCTTCCGCGAAATCCACGTCCACGGCCCGCATGCGGGCGGCGCCGTCGACCAGGCCGATGCTGTCTTCATCAGGCGGACTGCCCACGAAGTCCACGGGGCCGATCGACAGGATGCTCTCGGTAAACTGCGCGAGAATGGCGTCCGGCACTTCATCGGGAACGAAGATCGCGAAGTAACAATCGAAGCTATCTTGATCTTTGATGTCAACATTGCCGGTGTCGACCCCGCGCGTGATGGCGGTGCCCTGGCTGGCGACCTGCGTGCCGTTTAACCAAATCGAGGATCCAGAGGCTCCCGCCCGGAATGCCCAAATCTCCAGGTTCGTCGTTTTGGTGTGAGCGTGGGTGAGCCGGTTGGGTGCCGTCGCTCCGCCAAAATCAAAGTACACATTGCCATCGCCCCACGGACAATGCGCATGGCACCGCGTGGTCGTACCGCCAACAACGGCGCCAGCAATAATGGAATCCCGTGGCGTCGTATCCGCGCTGCGCCGGGCGATAATCATCGTTTGCGCAGTCGTGTTCAGCAACCCGATCGCGCCGAGGATGCGCCAGCCATCGCCGCCCGCAGAGGCGCGTCCCGCGTTGCCGTAGGTTCCGTCAACAGTCCAACCCGGCGAGCCCTTCAGCGTGACGGGCGTCGTCGTGAAGTGCTCCGCAGGCGTGCCTGTTCCTTCCTCGAACAGCACCGCAATGTTGGCCGCATAGCCGTTGGCGTCGAGCCAATCGAGGATGTTGGTACGGATGCTCAATGCGTTTTAAAGGGACTGGGTGGTCAAATGAGGATTTGCGCGGCCGCGACTTGCTGCCGGAGCTGCAGGAGGTAATCGTAGCAATCGGTCAACGGTCCGTTCGAACCGAACCCGCCGAGCTTCTTCGGTTTGAATCCGGGTTCTTTCTTCACGAACAGCTTCACAGAAGGGATGTCGCTGTCGGGAACAAACCAGAACGTCCGCAGATTCCCGCCGACCGCGTCATGCAACGTTCGAAAGTCGTTGAGCTGCGCTAGCGACACCATATGGAACAAAAAGCTGGGCGTCTCCTGGCTGTAGAGCTTGTTGGTATACTCGACGCCCCGCAGCGTGATGTTCGTGATGTCGGTTTCGTCGACCTGATAATCCTCCGACTCCCACTCGTAGGTTTTCGGAAGCACAATCATGTCGTCCGGATCGGATCTGTACCAGCCGGGATTTGCCATTAGCGGGGCACCGTGGTGATGGAGGGGAAGATTTCCAAGAGCGCTTCGGCGAGCTGCGTCATGCTCTTCTCGCGATTCGTTTCGCCGAGATCTTTCAAGATCGGGAGCAGCTTCTCCTCGAGCTGCGCTTGGCTTATTTCAGCTCCGGCTTCGATGTTGAATTCATTCTTGGTTTGCTGAGTAAGGGTGACCTGGACCGTGGGGCCGCTGTCGCCACTCGCGCCCGCCTGCGAGGATTCGAGAACCCGCGCGCGTTCTTCGGAGGGAAGGCGTAAAGCTTCATTCGCTGAGAACCGCTCTACTGTTGCCGCAAATTCCTGTACCCCACGATCAAACAGCGTGAACATCTGCGCGGTCTCAACGAATCGGCTCACTCCCGAATCGAAACGTGCAATCACGGCATCGAACGGTGAGGCTTGCGAGATCGCTGCAGCGGTGGAGGCCGTGGTGGCTTCGGAGGCCGGTACTGGCGGACTGATCGTTACCGGAAATCTTGGGTTGACGACGGAGGCTCCCGGCAACGGTCCAAGAGTTCCAGCGACATCATCGACGATCTTCTGGAAAGCCGACAGCTTGTTAGTCAGGAACTCGTTCACGATCGTGCCTTGTCCTGCGTTTTCCCGAAGCTTCAGATTGGCGAGTTCGTTCACCAGCGATTGCTGTTTTTTCTGAAGTTGCTCCACCTCCTGCAGCGTCTTGGGGTTCTTGGTCTGGATGAACTTCTCGTAAGCAATGGCGGACCTCTCCAGTTGCGCCGTAAAACCCGTCACCGCGTAGCCGTGCTGCCGCTGGGCTTCGGCGGCCTGGAGGATCTGCTTGGAATAGACCGTCACGATATCTTTCACGCTGAACGTTTTCGAGAGCTGCGCCAGCTCCACATTGAGATCGTCTGCGGGTTTTAAGGATTTCTT
>Ga0184628_10000906_pt1 | contig 15183 bp, 16 predicted proteins | sample PLM4_5_b1_FD_133149 | JGI IMG/M metagenome (GOLD analysis project Ga0184628, IMG submission 133149) | Groundwater sediment microbial communities from an aquifer in East River, Colorado, USA - PLM4_5_b1 | ecosystem: Environmental > Terrestrial > Soil > Riparian zone | place: USA: East River... | reverse complement strand
GCATTCCGTCCTGTACTCACCAGGATTGGCGAGAGAAAACCGCCAATCAAGGCCATCACCGCAACGCGCTGCGAACTCATACGCTCGGCGAACCACAGGATTGCGGCCGTCACGCCGATCATGCCGGCGAATGCCAGCTCTGATGAAAACAACTTGTAGAAATCCCAACCGGCGTAAAGCGAGAGATACAACACTCCCCCACCAAGAGCTGTAATCCCTTCCGAAAAATAAATATGGCCTCGTCCCCGCAGCCATTGGCTGAAAACCAACAGCCCCACGCCGGAAGCCAGCCCTATGACAACTCTTCCCGCGGGTCCGACCCATTCGTTATCAAAGGCATATTTCAATGCAAATGCTGTTGCGATAAGAATCAGCAGAAGACCGATATAGTTCAGCCAGCGCCCCGCAATGATCGATTCCAGGCTCAACTCCGCTTTGGGCTTATTCGACGGGACCGCCGCTGCTTTCACCGGTGATTCCCGTGGCCGAGAAGTAACAGGCGGTAGCGGCTTCAAATTTAAATCCGCAAGCTGACTTTCCACTTTCATAAGCTTCAGCTCGAGAGCATTGATGCGCTCAATCAACCTGGGAATTTCCGGATCTTCATCCATATCGGTAACCTTTCTCCGATGCTACCAGTCGGCACTGCCGGCGCACTGTAGGCAAAGTTTGCGCCTAAAACTATTTTGGATGTGACAGTTCTCCGAGTGTCCTCGCACTCGTTCGAACGGCTATAATCAGGGATTGAGACAGACCCATGGCGAAAATCGTTAAGGAGCGGCCGTTCACGACAATCTCCGGCGTACCCGTGGAGCCGCTCTATACAGGGCCTGTTCCGGATCCTGGAATGCCGGGCGAGCCTCCCTATACGCGAGGCATCTATCCGACCATGTATCGCGGCCGCCCCTGGACCATGCGGCAATTCAGCGGGTTCGGCTCGGCAGAAGATACGAACAAGCGATACCACTACCTGCTGGAACAGGGCCAGACCGGCCTTTCCGTTGCGTTTCACCTGCCGACGCTCATGGGCTACGACTCCGATCATCCGATGTCGGAAGGTGAGGTTGGAAAATGCGGCGTTGCGATCGACTCGCTGGCCGACATGGAAACGCTCTTTGATGGACTTCCGCTCGACAAAATCAGCACCTCGATGACGACGAATGCGCCGGCAGTCATTCTTTGGTCTATGTATCTGGCTGTTGCGGACAAGCAGAAGGTTCCATGGACTTCGCTGCGTGGAACCATTCAGAACGATATTCTGAAGGAATATATCGCGGAAAAGACCTACATCTTCCCTCCGCGGCCTTCGATGAAGCTCGTCGTGGATACGTTCGAGTTCGGATCAAAGCATGTGCCTCAATGGAATACGATCTCCGTCAGCGGTTATCACATTCGTGAAGCTGGTTCGACCGCCCTTCAGGAACTTGCCTTCACGCTTTACGACGGCATCGAGTACGTCGAATGGGCACGCCGTGCAGGGTTGAACGTCGACGATTTTGCGCCGCGCCTGTCGTTTTTCTTCAACGCCCACAGCGATTTCTTTGAAGAACTCGCAAAATACCGTGCAGCCCGCAGGGTCTGGTACAAGGTCATGACCGAACGGTTTCATGCGACGAACCCTCGCTCATCCATGCTGAGATTTCATACTCAGACCGCCGGTTGCGCTCTTACAGCTCAGCAACCCAACAACAACATTGTCCGTGTCGCTCTTCAGGCCATGTCGGCGGTGCTTGGAGGAACGCAATCCCTGCACACAAACTCCCTGGATGAAACGCTGGCGCTCCCGACGGAACACGCCGCGCGGATTGCACTGCGCACTCAGCAGATCATTGCGAATGAAACCGGAGTTACTCGCACCGTTGATCCTTTCGGGGGGTCGTACTTTTTGGAAACGCTGACGAACGACATGGAAAAGGGCTGTTGGGAATACTTCGAGAAGCTCGATGCCATGGGCGGAATGGTTTCGGCCATTGAGCAGGGATACCCTCAGCGCGAAATCCAGAATGCATCGTACGAATACCAGATGGCCGTGGAACGAAAAGAGAAGATCATTGTCGGTGTGAACGAATTCATCAGTGAGGAACCTCCGATCCAGGTACTGCTCATTGACGAATCGGTTGGCGAGCGTCAGATCGCAAAATTGAAGGCGTTGCGTTCGTCGCGCGACAACAGCCACGTGCGGCAAACGCTCGACGCTCTTGGTGTTGCCGCAAGGTCCGGCAACGTCAATATGATGCCGTCCGTCCTGGATTGTGTCCGCTCTTACGCGACGCTTGGCGAAATCTGTGAGACATTACGTGGTGTCTATGGCGCATATGAGGAGCCGGCGATCTGATGGCTGAAAGAATCCGAGTGCTTGTTGCCAAACCCGGCCTTGACGGTCACGATCGCGGCGCCAAGATCATCGCACGTGCGTTTCGCGATGCCGGGTTTGAAGTGATCTATACGGGACTTCGGCAGACGCCGGAACAGGTGGTGAACGCTTCGCTGCAGGAGGATGTCGATGTCATCGGCCTCTCCGTCCTCTCCGGTGCGCATATGACACTGGTTCCCCGAATTCTTGACCTGATGAAAAAGGAAAAGCTCGATGACGTCCTTGTCGTGATCGGAGGAATCATTCCCGACCAGGACATACCAAAGCTGAAGGAACTCGGAGTCAGCGAAGTGTTTCAACCAGGGGCGTCCACCGAAGACATCATTGCCTACATTCGCGGACACGTGCGTTCGAATGCTTAAGACGGATATTCAAGGTTCAGTCGCCCGCGTCACTCTCGACCGTCCGGAAATTCACAACGCGCTCAACGAGGAGCTGATTGGACGCCTGACTCAAACATTCCTTGAACTGGGTTCGAATGCCGATGTCCGCGCCATTATTCTCCAGGGAAATGGGAAATCCTTTAGCGCGGGTGCCGACCTGAACTGGACGAAACGCGTCGCCAGCTTCACGCCGGAAGAAAACCGGCGAGATGCTCAGGTTGCGATTGAGATGTTTCTCACCATCGTCCGATGTCCAAAACCCATTATTACTCGCGTGCATGGAGCGGCACTGGGGGGAGGCGCAGGCCTGGTGGCTGCATCCGACATCAGCATCGCAACAGAAAATGTGCAATTCGGCTTCACCGAAGTGAAACTGGGAATTGTTCCCGCCTTGATCAGCCCCTTCGTGGTTGCGCGCATCGGCGCAGCGAATGCCCGGGATTATTTCCTTACCGGCGAGAAGTTCTCCGCGGCAACGGCGCAATCGATCGGCCTGTTAAACCACGTCGTTCAAAACGAAGCGGCAATGGATGCTCTTATTGAAACAAAGATTGCCGATATTCTTAAGTCATCGCCGGCCGCGATTGCCGCCACCAAGCAATTGATTCTGACTGTGGCTGGCCAACCCGTGGAATCCATGTCAGCCATTACCGCAGAAGCCAGCGTCCGCTCGCGTGCGAGCGCCGATGCGCAGGCCGGTGTTTCCGCGTTTCTTTCGCGTGGCACACCGCCATGGGTGAAATCGTGACCGCGGCGAAATCTCCAGTTCACACCAGCCAAACACGGTTCCGGGCTCGGTATTCCGAAACAGACAAGATGGGCGTGATTTATTACGCAAACTATCTGGTATGGATGGAAATGGGACGGACCGATTACTGCAAGAGCGTCGGGTTCGACTATCGCGACATGGAACGGGATGGGGCCAATATGGCAGTCGCCGAAGCAAGCTGCCGATACATTATCCCAGCACGATATGACGACGAGATACGGGTTGCGACGCAGGTTGAGCGACTGAATCGGCGTTTGATCACCTTCACTTACGTTATTTCAAACGAGCAAACAGGAATCGTGTTGGCCGAAGGGCGAACCGTTCACATTGCCATGGGAAACGATGGAAAGTCGCGATCCATCCCACAGCGTTATATGGAATTGATGAAGGCCGCGACTCCATAAAATCAATCTCAAAAAACGTCCATCAGCTTCCATGGTGTTCCAAACCCGACTTGCCGATATAATTCACGGGTAATGACAGACCAGAAGTCGAATCCTCAGGTCCAGAAGCCTTCAAAATTCAAAGTGCTTCCAGTGTTGAAGCGCATTGCTCGCACGACGGTATTCAAGATCTTTGTTCTTGCGGTTGTCGCCGCTTTCATCGGGTTCACCGGATTTGTCATCTACCATTACGAAAAGGATTCCCGAACCATCGATCGCTTCCTCGCCGGAGAACAGTTTGAGCATACGGCGCGAGTTTTCGCACGGCCATACCATATTTATCCCGGGCAGAAACTGCGGCCCGAATCCGTTGTTGCGCGACTTCAACGAGCGGGCTACGAGCCATCCGGTGCAAAAACGGCTGAAAATGGTTTTTATCAGCTCTCGACCAACAAGATATCGGTAGAGCCGTCCGTCGGCGAACCGGTGCGGCTGGAGTTCGACAAGACGTCCCTGACGCGAATCGTAAAATCGAAGGCCGGCGAAGTGGGCGAAGCCTGGCTGCCTCCGGAACTGGTGACGAATCTCTTCAATCAAAGCCGGGAGAAGCGACGCATCGTAGAGTTCAACGAACTCCCTCCCATGCTGGTGAATGCTTTGATTGCCCAGGAGGACCGCCGATTTTACAGTCACCATGGCATAGATCCGATCCGACTCGTGGGTGCCGTGGTTGCAAGTATTCGGGACTCGCATCGCATCAGCGGAACCAGCACGCTCACCCAGCAACTGGCGCGCAATCTTTTCCTGACGCGGGATCGCAGCACGACACGCAAGATACACGAAATGTTTATGTCGGTACTGCTGGAAAGGCGGGCAAGCAAGGAACAGATCATGACGATGTATGCCAACGACATTGATCTGGGGCAGCGTGGCTCGTTCAATATCCGTGGATTCAGCGAAGGCGCCGCAACGTTTTTCGGAAAAGACCTGACGGCTCTGACCCTGCCGGAAGCGGCAACTCTGGTCGGCATCATCCCTGCTCCGAATGGAGCGTATTCTCCAACGAAGCATCCGGAAAAGGTAAAGGAGCGACGCAATCTCGTCATCACGGCCATGGCGGATATGGGGAAGATTTCAAAAGATGAAGCCGCCAAAGCCAAGGCCACTCCATTAAGCCTCATTCCAGCAAAGATCGACTCGAGTGATGCTCCATATCTGGTGGACTATATCCGTGAGGGCCTGCTTCGTGATTTTTCAGACGATGCCCTGCTCAATGACAGCCTTAGCATTTATACGACGATCGATCCGGAACTTCAGAGTGCCGCAGTTGAAGCTGTCAACAAGGGTTTGAAGGCTGTAGAGGACATTATGGCGCCGCGATACAAAGGAAAGAAGGATGCCGACAAGCGGCCGCATCCGCAGGCGGCGATGATTGCCATGGAGCGCAGTACCGGCGGGATCGTCGCCATGGTTGGAGGAAGCGATTACGGTGCCAGCCAATACAATCGAGTCACCCAGGCGCTCCGTCAGCCTGGATCCATTTTCAAACCCCTGGTGTACGCGGCGGCAATCGAAGCTTCGCAGACCGATCCCGATTCATTGAAACCGCCGAGATCGGCCGAGACCCCAGTCGAACATGTCGAACCGGAACCTGGAACCGACGGGTTTGGAGCTCCGCCGGCGCCGCCGAGCAAAGAAATGCAAGCATTCAGCCCCGTCACGATGCTGGTGAACCATCCGATAACGTTCACCTATGACGGAACGCAGACTTACGAACCTGGCAATTTCCACGATGAATACGAAAAGTACGGAGATCCGGTTTCCGTTAGAGTGGCTCTGGAACACTCGTTGAATGTACCCACGGTTGAAGTCGCAGAGATGGTCGGATACGACAAGGTTGCTGCTCTCGCAAAGCGGGCCGGTATGAATGGAAAGATCCGGCCATTTCCGTCGATTGCGCTTGGCGCTTTCGAAGTCACACCCATCGAAATCGCGCGCGCATGGACAATCTTCGCGAACGAAGGAAAGCGGCTGGAGCCACACGCCCTGCTGCGCGTCGTCGGAGCAGACGGAAAAGAAAACAAGGCCTATAAGTACACCGAGACTCCCGTCCTCTCGCCGCAAGTGGCATACATGATGACCCACCTGCTCGAAGGAGTCATCGCACAGGGCACTGCGGCCAGCGTTCGATCGCGCGGATTTGACCTGCCTGCCGCCGGCAAGACCGGAACTTCCCGAGATGGCTGGTTTGCCGGATACACCAAGGACTTCCTGGTCATCACGTGGGTGGGATTCGACAACAACGACGACCTGAATATCGAAGGGGCCAAGTCCGCATTGCCAATCTGGACGGACTTCATGATCAAGGCCACGCAACTTTATCCGCCGCTCAATATCGATGAGATGGAATTCACGGCTCCGGAAGGAATTGAGTTCGTGAAGATCGATTCGATGAGTCATCTGCCTGCGAACTCGGCCTGCCCTGAAACCTTTTCCGAAGCATTTATCACAGGAACCGTTCCGACTCAGATGTGCCCTTTGCATGGAAACCCGCTTACACGAACGGTAAAAGGAATAGGAAAAGCCTTTGAAAGCTTCTTTGGGAGAATATTCAGTTCAAAACCAGATACTCCCGCATCGCCTTCCACTTCTTCTCGCTGACTCCCGGCACGGCAAGCAACTCTTCGATTCGCTTGAAGCCACCTTTTTTGTCGCGAAACTCCACGATGCGCGTTGCCAGCACAGGCCCGACACCTGGCAACCGCTGCAGTTGTTCCACTGTTGCTGTATTCAAATGAAGGATCAGAACAAGAACCGCGATGGCTTTCATGATTTGCGTCCGTACCTGTTCGTTACGAATTCGATGGCAGAGGTCCGGTCGGTCAGCCGCGCTTCCAACTGCTCGTCTTCAACGTCCGCCAGGATTTCCTTAAACATCGGGCCTGGTGTGAATCCCATCGCAATCAGATCTTCTCCGGTAATCAGAGGAGAAGGTGAGATGTCTTCCGGAGTCCATTTGCGAAACAAGTGCATCGAGAAATCGTAATCCTCAAGATCCGCCTGGGATGCCGTTCTGCAAATTCGCTCAAGTTCCAGATGGTCTTCAAAACGCGGCGACCTGAAAAACTTCTTCAACTCACCGATTTTCATGCTCCGCGCTGCGCGAAATTGCGGCTGGCGTGCAACGAGACACACCGTGTGGTTGATTTCCCATCTGGAAAACTTTTGCCGCTCCATGATTTTCTCGACGTCCGCAACCGGAACTTCGTGGAGCAATACGGCCATCGACAGATCCGGGGCGGATTCCCGACCTAACATTTCCAGGCACAGCCACAGATGGTCGTTCCAATGGACCTCCGGAAGTATTTCCCCCAGCAGTCCGGAATCATGAAGCATTCGAAACCCAGTGCCCGCCTGCCCTTCGGTAAGGATCCGAACTATCTCGCCCTGAATCCGCTCGACACTCACCTGATGGATTAGCGGCACCATGGCACACACGGCCTTCCATGTTTCAGGCTCAATGGTGTATCCAAGCCGGGCGCCGAATCGAATGGCGCGGAGTATTCGAAGTTTATCCTCTTCGAATCGCCGGGCCGGGTCGCCTATGGCGCGGACGATCTTTGATTGGATGTCGTCCTGCCCGGAAACATAATCCAGGATGGTTTTTGAAATGGGATCGAAAAGAAGTCCGTTAATGGTGAAGTCGCGGCGCAGGACGTCGGTTTTCGCGTCGGTGAAGACAACGCCCGTGGGACGGCGGCCGTCGACGTACGCTTCATCCGAACGAAATGTCGCGACTTCGTAGGGATGGCCATGGTGGATCACAAGCACCACGCCAAATTTCGCGCCAATGGCCTCGGTTCGAGGAAATATTTTCATAATCTCCTCCGGCCTCGCGCTCGTGGCGATGTCGTAGTCCGCCGGTTCGAGTCCCATCACCATATCGCGCACGCACCCGCCCACCAGATACGCTTCATAATGCCGGTCGCGAAGTTTTTGGATGATCTCGATGGCCGAGTCCGGCTTCATGTTGCTTATGATACCTTTTCCCCGGAGGTTTTATGTCGTTCAAGGGAGTGGACTTTTACAGGATGGACGATCTGCTCGGCGAAGAGGAGATTCTCATTCGAGACACGGTTCGCCGATTTGTCGATGAACAGGTTGTTCCAGTCATCGACAAGCATTTCGAAGAATCCACTTTTCCCTCACACCTGGTGCCGCAGATGGCGGAACTGGGACTTCTCGGTGGAAACCTCCCTGAAGAATATGGATGCGCCAATATGAACAGCGTGGCGTATGGCCTGGTGATGCAGGAACTGGAACGCGGCGATAGCGGCATCCGAAGCTTTGTGAGCGTTCAGGGCGCGCTGGTGATGTATCCCATCCACGCATTCGGGTCCGATGCGCAGAAAAAGAAATGGCTGCCGCTTCTCGCCCGCGGTGAAAAGATCGGCTGCTTTGGATTGACCGAACCGGACCACGGTTCCGATCCCGGCGCGATGGAGACACGCGCACAGCGAAAAGGAAGCGGCTTTGTGCTCAATGGAACGAAGCGCTGGATCACCAATGGAACCATTGCCGACATTGCAATCGTATGGGCGAAGCTGGATGGAGAAATTCGCGGCTTCATTGTGGAAGCCGGAACACCCGGATTTCAGGCTCCCGAAATCAAGAACAAGCTGTCGCTGCGGGCTTCGGTAACGTCGGACTTAAATCTGGATGATGTGGAAATTCCCGAAGACAACCTGCTGCCGCAGACAGGAGGAATACGATCGCCGCTGATGTGTCTGAACCAGGCGCGGTACGGTATCTCATGGGGAGCCCTGGGGTCCGCGATGGCGTGCTATCAATGGGCGGTCGATTACACGAAGCAGCGCACGCAGTTCGGAAAACCTGTCGCGTCGTTTCAGCTCGTCCAGGAAAAGCTCGCCGACATGCTCACCGAAATTACAAAAGGTCAGCTGCTGGCGTGGCGTCTCGGAAGACTCAAAGATGCCGGACGGCTTCATTACACGCAGACATCACTGGCCAAGAGGAATAATGTCCGGATCGCGCTGCAAACCGCACGTCTGGCGCGCGACTTGATGGGAGCCAGTGGGATTACGCTGGAGTATCCGGTATTCCGCCACATGTGCAATCTGGAATCCGTCTATACCTACGAGGGCACAGACCACATCCATACGCTGATACTCGGTGAACACATCACCGGAATTCCAGCCTACTCGTGAAATGAGGGAATGAGGGGCCATCAGGAGATGGCCCCTCATTCCCCAATTTAACGAAAGTTGCGATAGGCGGTTTCGTGTTGAAAGACTTTCCTGTATATGCTCTGGCCAAGTAAGGGCATGTTGATATCGACCATGTAGCTCACATTGATCTTCAACGACTGGCCAGAGCCGGCAACGGCCACCTGATCGCCGCGAAGATTGATCTTCAATTCCCCAGCCCGGGTGAGAACGAGTTCGCGCACTTCCTTGTTTGGGCGATGGTCATCACCGCAAACAAGCACGATGTACTGAAGGTACTCGTTCAGCTCCTTGTCCTTGTTGCTGGCAATGATGTAGTCGTAGGCGAGGCTGAAATAGAACGCCGCCAGCAGAAGCCACAACAACAGAACAATGAGTCGAACTCGAGTCTTACTGACTTTTTCTGTCATTCCACCTTCTGCGACGAACGTTACGAACTATGTCTTGAGCCGATAATCGTCCTTCGAGCAGACCCAATACATGCCGCCGGGCATTCCCGCGGACTTGATGACGCGTGTTGCCACCATAGGGGTCGAGCACTGAGGGCACGGCTTCCCATGCTGAATCGAGTCCTTGTCTTTACCAAGACTGGCGCGCGCCGTCTTGCTGAGCTTTCCTCCGGATGCCATTAGCTGATACCTCCACTGAAATTAAAGACAGCCATTATGACACAGTCCGTCGTCATTGATTCTCACCAAGCAGCCGCGCAAACTGCTCAGGAGTATCGATATCACGAAGGACACCGGGGTTTTCCACAAAAACTTCCACCACCCGCTCCGGTATCCGCTTAACGACGGTATTGAGACCCTGGTCGGGAGACAGGTCGAGGATCTCGCCAAACAGGTTGGATGCAAAGATCACAGGATGGCCTCTGCGGCCGTTATGGACCGGTACAACGATGTGGCCGGGCGCAAGCCGGGCCAGCAGCGCATCAATGGTTTGCCGGTCAATCAGCGGATGATCGACGAGAAATACCGCGGCGCCATCCAGTCCGTCGGGCAAGGCTCGAATGCCAGCCTGTACGGAAGTACTCATTCCCTTTTCGTAATCGGGATTGAAAACGATTTGAAGAATCGGGAAGACCTGCGAAATAAGATCGTAATGATGGCCGGCAACGACGATTACCGGTTCAATTCGCGCCGAAGCAATGGCGGCAAGTATGGTCGACAGAAAGGACATCCCGCGATATCGAAGCAGTGCCTTGGGGCTGCCCATGCGTTCGGACTTTCCGGCCGAAAGTATGATGGCTCCAACCATCAGTGACTCAGTGCGTACAGAATAATGTTGAGAGCGTGACGGTAGGCATATCCGGTGAACCTCATGGGATATTCCGGATCGTCGGCCCATTCGTAGGCATCTCCGAGATCGGTATTGTGATTGATCACGACCATGAGTCTTCCCTTCTCGTCGAAGATTCCCTTGCACTCACCTGTAAATCCGTCCTGCTCGTAGGTGACGCCATAATAAACATAGGCCAGACTCGGAACCTGCATCACTTTATCGATATCGAAAAACGAATGGAAAACCGGATGGTTTAACGGAATGTCCTTAATTTCATTCGTGGGAAATACCTTCTTCATTTGGGCTTCCAGGCTGGCCCACTCGGTGCTGCCCCAGAAGTCATCCATAAACCAGAACCCGCCGCGCTGAAGGTATTCCCGCATAATTGCCGCATCTTCCGTGGTCAGCGTCATCTGTCCCACTTCGCTGGAATACACCAGAGGATATCGGAACAAATTGGGATCGTTGATTGCGACAACACGACCCTGTTCGGCGATGTCGAGCGTCGTGAGACGCTTCAGTCCCTGAATCAGCAGGCGATCGGCTTTGGGATAGTCCGTGTACCAGTTCTTGTAGTGGCCTGGAATTCGCCCGTTGTAAATCAAACGCGCGAGAATAATCTGATTGGATGGCAGCGGGCCCTGCGGAATCCGCTTCGCGTCCTCATAGACGCCAAGGTATCCAAAATCATTCTGAGAAAGAAGCACACCGGCAAGCGTCAGGATGACAGCAAATGCCGCGGCAAACCGCCTCACGACATTTCCTGCGTTGCGGAATTGTAGGTTTGAAGGCCATGGGCCATTTGTTGCTATCATAACGACTCGAACATAACCTCTACAATGGCCAAAACGATCATCCGGCACGCCACCAGCGAAGATTTCCCTGTTCTGCTGGAAATAGACACCGCCAGTTTTCCAAAAGAAACTGCCTACGATTCCAATGAGCTTTCGTATTTCATGAATCAGACCGGCGCTGAAACGATCGTTCTGGAACAGGCTGGCAGGGTCGCCGCGTTTCTCATCGTCGAGATTGACCATAGGAAAAGAACGGGCACCGTTGTGACGCTGGATGTGCGTGAAGATTCACGCCGGCTGGGCTATGGCTCCCAGTTACTTCAAAAGGCCGAGGAGATTGTTTCCGAACAGGACGCCTGGCAATTCCGACTTCAGGTGGACGTGAACAATACCGGAGCGATCACGTTTTACGAGAAGCACGGATTTCAGATCACCCGCAGATTGAACAATTACTATGCGGACGGTCACGACGCCTGGCTGATGATCAAAACACTTCCGCAAGACGACGGTAAGTAACGCTCAATTCCTCCGACAACACTCGCGTCTCGCCGATAATTGTCGTGAAATTTGCGTCGCCTATCCATCGCGGCACAACGTGCAGATGAAAGTGCTCGCGCACTCCTGCGCCGGCACAATGCCCCAGATTCATGCCGATGTTGAATCCTTCTGGACGATAGAGCCTGCGCAGTGCAGCCATACCGCGTTGGGCCAGCACCATCATTTCCGCCGTCTGTTCCGGCGGAGAGTTTTCGAATTCCCGGGTATGCGGGTATGGAACGATCATGAAATGACCGATAGTGTATGGGAAGAGATTCAGGATGATGAAATTATGCCGCCCCCGATGAAGAATCAGGCGGGCCTTGTCCTGGCTGGTATCGTCATCCACGCAGAACGGACATGCTGCCGGCGCAGCACCCACAGACGCTATGTAATCATAGCGCCATGGGCTCCACAGAATTTCCATTCTACGCGATGCCTGACGTTGCTGGTGGGATGACGCCTGAAGAAGTCCCGTCACCGTTGATGAGGTCCTTGAGCTCCTTGCTGGGCTTGAAATATGGGACGCGCTTGGCAGGCACTTCCACTTTTTCGCCAGTCTTGGGATTCCGGCCGACACGCGCGTTTCGTTGACGGACTCGAAAACTGCCGAACCCTCGCACTTCGAGTTTGTCGCCGGTCTTCAGCGCCTTGATTACACTTTCGAACATGGTGTCGACGATGACTTCCGAATCCTTTCTCGTCAACTCCGTAATCTTGGCCACTTCTTCAACCAGATCTGCCTTGGTCATGATCTACAGCTCCTTTACTTCCACAAATATTGAAATCGAACTTGAGACTTGAGGGTCTTTCCGCTGAAAGGCATCAGCGGGGAAATATCGCCGGTCAACACATCCAACAATGTCGTACGCTGCCGCGTATTGCGAATCAATGTTGGTTTTCCTGAAATGCCGGCGAGCTTCGCGGTCATATCCACCGCATCCTGAAAATCGCCCGTTGCATCGATCAATTTTCGCTCCCTGGCATCTCTTCCGCTGAAAACCCGGCCATCGGCCATGCTTTTTACCAGCTGCAAATCCATCTTCCTGCCATCCGCGACGGCCTGCATGAACTGACCATACATATCATCGATGAGGGTTTGAAAGTAGGCTCTCTCCCGTTCGGTCAACGAACGTGTTGCAGAGCCGGCATCCTTGAATTCGCCTGTCTTGAGCACGACTTCCTTTAATTTAGCCCATTCCAGCAGGTCGCCGTAGTTCACCCATTCGGCAATAACACCGATACTGCCAACCACGCTGCCCGGATTCGCAATGATTTTATCCGCACCACAGGCTGCGTAGTATGCGCCGGATGCACCCACGCTGGACATGTAGGCGACCACAACCTTGTGATTGCGTTCGCGAAGCCGCTTGATCTGCGAATAAATCTCCTGAGATACCGCAACGCCTCCACCTGGCGAATCTATATTCAGCAAAATTGCGGGAACGGAATTGGAATTCTCGTACCGTTGCAGCTGCTCCACCACCGGCCGGGAATCGACGAGCTCACCCTGAATATCAACAACCTGGACCCGGTCGCCGAATGTGAGATCCCCACCTTCGCTGTCGCCCAGGGTAAGAATGACAGCGAACACGGCAATGACCAGAAGCACAAAGGCTCCTCCGCAGAGGAGGAGCCACATGAGCATGCGATTTCGCATAGTACTTTTTGAAACCGGCTAGTTGTTGTCTTTGCCGTGAAAAAGATCGGCCAGGGTTGCGCTGCCATCCGCTGAATCGCGATAACTGCCGTAATCGCCGTGGTCGCCTTCCTCAGACACCGCGCGTTGACTCAACCCGATCTTCCGCTCAGTTGGAGTCATCTTGATGATTCGGAAGTCCACCATTTCACCGACGGGAAAGCGATCCTCGGGTTTGACCTTCCCCTCTGGATCCTCGAACTCCGATACATGGCAGAGCCCTTCAATGCCCTCTTCGATTTCGACGAACACCCCAAACGGAGCGTGACGCACAATCTTGCCTTTAACAATCGATCCAACCGTATGAGCCGCAAAAAACTGTTCCCAGATGTCGGGCTGGAGCTGCTTGATGCCCAGTGACAATCGGTGATTGTCCGTATCGATGTTGAGAATCACGGCTTCGACGTGTTCTCCCTTCTTCAATACCTCGGAAGGGTGCTTGATTCGGCGTGGGGAAATATCGGAGACATGGACGAGACCGTCGATGCCCTCTTCCACTTCGATAAATGCCCCGAAGTCGGTCAGGTTCCGAACTCGTCCTGAAATTACCGATCCAATGACATAGCGTTCCGCGAGCGTTGTCCATGGATCTGCTTCTGTCTGCTTCAGCCCAAGCGAAATCCGGCGATTCTCCATATCCATTTCCAGAACGACAGCTTCGATATCCTGGCCAACCTGAAGAACTTTGGAAGGATGCTTGACGCGCTTGCTCCACGACATTTCGGAAACGTGAATCAGCCCTTCAACTCCCGGCTCCAATTCGACGAAAGCGCCGTAGTCGGTGAGATTGACCACCTTGCCCTTGACGCGAGCTCCCGGTGGATACTGATGCCGCACCAGCGACCATGGATCCGCCTGAAGCTGTTTGTAGCCCAGCGATACGCGTTCTTTATCCCGATCGTATTTGAGAATCTTGACAGTAATTTCGTCGCCGACGTTGAACAACTCCGACGGATGATTGACGCGTCCCCAGGACAAATCGGTGACGTGAAGCAATCCATCGATGCCACCCAGGTCCACGAACACGCCGTAATCGGTAATGTTCTTGACGGTCCCACGTACCTCGGCATCTTCTCGGAGAACTTCCAGCGTAAACGCCTTCTTGCGAGCCTGCTCGGTTTCGAGCACGACCTTGCGCGAAAGCACGATGTTCCCCCGTTTTCGATTCAGCTTGATCACGCGGCATTCGATCTCTTTGCCACGGAGATAATCCAGATTCTTGACGGGGCGGACATCAATCTGAGACCCGGGAAGGAACGCGCGGACTCCGATATCGACGGAGAGTCCACCCTTGATGCGTTCGATCACGCGTCCGCGAATGATGAGGTTCTCGTTGAACGCCTTCTCCACGTCTTCCCAGATTCGAACCTTTTCGGCTTTTTCTTTCGAGAGAATGATGTGTCCATCGTAGTCTTCGGTGTCTTCAAGTAGCACATCGATGACATCTCCGACGGCAACGGCGACGACGCCATTGGGTTCAATAAACTGGTTGAGGGGGATGATTCCTTCTGATTTGTAGCCGATGTCGACGATAACATCCGTGTCGGTGATTTTCAGGACGGTTCCCTTCATCACATCGCCCTGAGCGAATTTGCGGGCACCGTATTGATCTAGAAGTTGCTCGTAAGTCTCTTCGTCCTCGCCTCCTTTTTGGATAGGAAATTGGCTGGGAACGGGCTCATCCTTACGGACGCGCTCCTGTCCCGCCAATTTTTGG
>Ga0184628_10000905_pt1 | contig 15199 bp, 13 predicted proteins | sample PLM4_5_b1_FD_133149 | JGI IMG/M metagenome (GOLD analysis project Ga0184628, IMG submission 133149) | Groundwater sediment microbial communities from an aquifer in East River, Colorado, USA - PLM4_5_b1 | ecosystem: Environmental > Terrestrial > Soil > Riparian zone | place: USA: East River... | reverse complement strand
GCCTTGTCCGATCGACGTTCCGATGAACAGGGAGTACGTTTCCGGACTGTAGTACCCGTAGGCATCCGAATTGAAATCACCCGAGAGGATTACAGGAAGTCTCGTGTTCGCAGGATCCGCCAGCAGTTCGTATGCCTGGGCCAACTGGATGTTCGGTAGCCCCGGCGGTAGAACGTCCTCGAGGTGCGCGTTGATCAAACGGAAGGAGCGGCCACGTGTCTGAACATCAATCGAGCACCATCCCCGGAAAGCGTAGACACCGATCGGAAGGGGAAGTGCCGCAGCGAAGTTCCTGCCTTGTGGATTTGAAATTCGGAGCTGTCCAGGCGGCAGGTCCGTTCGGACCAGGATCACGTCACGGTCGGTCAACCGAACATCATCGAAAGAGACTCCCGTCCACAGCGGCACTTCCACATCGGTGTCCTGCACCTGTGACGCAACAGCATAGTGGCCGCCATGCCTTTCGAGGGCGTCCAGCAGGATCGTCAGATAATCCAGTTCGACTTCACTGGCAAGGACTGAGCCACCGACGATCAGGTCCCCGGGCGATTGACGCCGAATCAGCGACACTTCCTGGAGCGACACCAGGTCCGGATCGCGCCTGACGATTTGTTTTGCCAGCGCGTCCGCTCGCACAGGAAAGTTCGATTGCAGAATCTGGCCATGAATGGCAACCACCCCGCCAATGAGTTTATTGAAATACTCGGGGTCCGAAGGATCCAAAGTAAGGACCGGAGTAAATTCCGCACCGACGTACAAGTTAAAAGTCGCCACATCGATATCGCGTTTGCCGCCGATATCCCGTCCCTGCGCCCATGCCGCAGTCTCGAGGCCGGGAACCATCGCAATTAAGGCGATGGCAGCTATGGAGACGGAAAATCGTCTCGAGAATGAAATTCTTCTGCTCTTCAGGTTATCCATCAGTCACACCTCTCCTGTATTCGCTTCGATCTGTGAAAGGAACTCCGACTTCAGCGGGGCGTCGGTTCGCGACACTATTTCATATGCCCAGGCGCTCCTCAATGAGCAACAGATGAGTTGTGGATGAGTTGTAATGAATATCAGGAAGCCGTCACTGCCATCACAGGAAGCTTCGTCGGTCATGTTCGCGACGGAATCGTCTCGACGAATCATTCGGCCGGAGTCCGGCAGGGCTGCCCTCCCGAGTTATGCTCAACTTTGTTTGGACGGTTTTCGCTTTTGCAGCCGGGCGGTTGGAGGAATCAGTAGAACCGGACAAACGGCTGCACGAACTACGCGCTCCGCCGTGCTGCCCAGCAAAGCGCGATCGATCAGGCCTTTGCCATGGACATTCATGATCAGCAAATCCGCTTTCTCGGACTTTTGAATCGCGAGAATCGTGTTATACGGCACCCCGACCTCGACCACCGTCTTCACCTTACGCCGCGATTGCGCTTCCGCCGGCACTAGTTTCTCAAGCTGGCGGCGTATGGCATCAATTGTCGGCAAGGACGATTTCACCGAAGACTCGACGGTCACCTGATCCACCACGTGCAGTAACGTCAGGCGCGCCTGACATTCCTGTGCAAAGGAGACTGCGTATTTCAACGCCTCGGCACTGCCCGCTGAAAAATCGGTCGTCATCAGAATGCTGCGTATCGTCGACGGCGTCGGGACCGCCCCCTTCGCCACGCTCATCGTCAACAATGGTACCGGGCAACTTCGGAGCATCCGGTCCGCTTCCGATCCCAGAATCCAGCGCTCGAATCCCCTTCGGCCGTGCGTACCCATCACGACAAAGTCCGCCTTCGACCGCTTCAATGCCTTATGGATTTCGACGTCAATGGACCCTATCACCACTTCGGAACGAAATGGAACGTGGAGCTTCTCCGCCTTCTTCCCAAGCCTGGCCAGTTGCAGCTTTGAATTCTTTTGCAACTCCCCTGTAAATTCGGACAGATTCAGAGGGAAATCGTAGGCGGTTGGAACAAGCGGAGAAACGACATGGAGCGCATAGACGCCTGCATCGTAGTTCGCTGCAAGTTTCAGAGCATATTCATATGCCTTGAGCGACGCCGGGAAAAAATCGATAGGACAGAGGATATTTCTAATCTGAAGCATGAAGACCTCCGTGTGATTCCTTACATCTGAGCTGACGTTCGACTCGTTTAACGACGAGTTGTCCGCTGCAGGCTACCGATACGCGATAATGCTACCCCCTTGCGGAGGTTGAATCCTTCAAACATTCCAGGCTGGTCGTTGAACGCCTTCATCCTGGCATCGTATTCCTTCTGAAGTTTTACGGGCGCCTTTGCGCCGGACCACTCCGCAAAAGCCGTCATGTAGGTCTGCAGGTCATGAATTTCCCCCATGAGCTTCTGTAGCTTCCGCATCCGATCAATCTGCCTCTCGGTAACAATTCCGATGACTGGCTTTGCCACTTCTGCGGCGTATCGAAAGCGCTTGAGCTTGATGCGCAACCGGTGAAACTCTTCCGCGCTGGAACTGCGGCGGACAGATGCATAAGCGGTCAACACGGCATCACATCTCTTTCGGACAGACGCCTCAATTGCAGCACGAAAAACAGGGCGCGAGATTGCCGCCAGAGTGTCCTTCAGTCTTTGGTTGGTTCTCCAGACACGTCGCCGCAGGTTCTTTTTCGTTTTCTTCTTCATCCATTTCCGAAGACGCCGGATTTCTTCCTTCTCCCGTTGTTTCAGGAGTCTGGAAAACGAGGTTGCTAAATCCGAGTTTCCGGTTCCGGTCCTCAGCAGATGAACCTGAATGTCCCTCAAATCGCCGAGCCGTTTCAGGATCTTTTTGAACTCTCGAATAGAGCCACGAGCTTTCGTGTCCTGGGTAACAGCAGAGACAATTTCCAGTTCCGCTATCAGGCGCCGCGTCGCGACCCGGAGATCGTGGACGGTGAGTTCCGACAGGTCACGACGCACTTTTTTCCATTTGGCCGAAAATTCATTCCAACTTTGGATGAGATTCATTGGCGTCAGATCCAGCATACCGGCATTAGTATAGCCGGACGCATTGTCAACTGGAGCGCGATCCGCAGGCCGGAAACCGGCCCAACAGAGCGACCGGAATCAAACCAGTCCGTGCAGATTTGCCGTCCGATGGGAATCACTGACTACTATACCCGGGTCAGTCGGTTCTATATTGCTTTGGCTGTCTCGCCCGCTTCGGCGTTCCTCTCGCAATTCATTTCCGGGTAACGCCGTCTTCACGGAGTGTTCATAACTCCAACCTAGATTGTTCCCTGCTGCTGTTTGCTCTGCTTTTCCGGCAACGCTTTGGAAGTACGAGCCGACACCAGTTGCCAGCAAAACAAACAATCAAGGAGCAAGCACAGTATGAGTTCAAAAGGGACTTTTTCACGCCGAAGTCTGTTAAAGGGCGCCGCCCTTGGAAGTGGTGCACTTCTACTAGGTAAGACCGGAATGGCCTATGCCCCGAACGGCACAAGCACTGCGGTGCGTCCGTATGCGCTTCCGTCAATTCCAGGAAAAGTGCACATCAAGCCCCTGCTGACGACTGGGGACGCAGTCGGTGACTACCATATGGCCGGAATACCGGACGGACTCGGCGCTCTGGATCGAGGTCGGACGTTCGAAGTATTCATGAATCATGAGATCGCTGCGGGCGGTATTGTGCGCGCTCACGGGAGCAACGCTGGATTCGTGTCGAAATGGACAATCGACAGCCGTACGTTTCGGGTCTTGAAAGGCGAAGATCTGACACAGTCCGCAAACGACGTCCACACCTGGAATGGAACCGGCTACGTGACCGGCACAACGGTCTGGCCGCGCCTCTGCTCCGCCGATTTGCCCGACGAGAAGGCATTGCGCTACGGCCGTCTGGGCACTTCCGAACGCCTGTTTCTTAACGGAGAGGAAGTCAATTTTGGCCGCGCGTGGGCCAGAATAGCTACAGGTCCACACGCTGGACATGCCTGGGAACTGCCGCGGCTGGGGAAAATGTCGTTTGAAAATGTTGTGGCTTGTCCCAATGGGAAGAGTAAGACCATTGTTGCACTCACCGATGACGGGTCGATCACCACTTCAGCGCCTGCCTCCAGCAATCCCTGCGAAGTATATTTCTACATCGGTACGAAGCAGGCCACGGGTACCGAGATTGAAAGAGCTGGTCTGACAAACGGAAAGTTCTACGGGGTCCGCGTTTCCAGAGGCAGCACGCTCGTCACGGAGGAAAGTAACGATTTTGGTCTGGGAACCTCGACCACGGGATTTGTCGATCACGGCCGGTTCGAACTCGTAGAGATCGGGCCCGGAGGAGACGTTTCCGGCTGGTCCGGACTTCAAATTGAGGAGGACTCCATTTCGAAAAACGTTTTCCGCATGCTCCGACCCGAAGATAGCGCGTGGGATCCGAGGGTAACAGGAGCCGAAGACTTGTACTTCGTCACGACCGGCAATATTGCTGCGGACACGAGTGTAGCGGTGAACAGCCGCTTATGGCGCCTGAGATTCGATGACCTGGACGATCCGCTCAGTGGCGGAACAATCAAGATTCTGCTGTCCGGAAAGGAACTGCCGGCTCCCGGATGGAGAATGTTGGACAACATCTGCATCGATCGGCACGGCCGGCTCCTTCTGCAGGAAGACACCGGTAACAATCCCTGGGTCGCGAGAATCTGGCTGTACGGTCTCGACACAGGTACTCTGACTGAAATTGCTCATCACGATCCCGCCCTGTTCCAACCGACAAGCGCAATCGGTGTGACTCCGGTAACCGGAGGTCCGGACTTCCTGACTCAGGACGAGGAGTCCTCGGGCATCATCGACGTGGAGCATATTCTCGGGAAAGGCTGGTTCCTCTTCGCCGTGCAGAATCACAAAGCCGTCGCACCCGCGGCAGACCCGTTTGGGCTTGTCGAAGGTGGCCAGTTGCTGGCGTTGTACGTTGATCCGAAGATTGGAACCCAAAAATTTCATCCCCACGTGGAGCATCATGATCGGGATCGCCACGATGATGACCACCATGATTCACATCATTCCAACGAGCATGATCACTAAACTGTTCGGAGGTGGCGGCTTCGGCCGCCACCATACTCTGAATTTGACGATACTGTTGGGCTTCGCGATTCTACTCGTGACTCCGAGAACCGGCACGCTCGCGCAGGGAACTGCTACATCATCGACGACCGACTATGCCGCGGAACTGATGACCAAAGCGGATTCGGCATGGGACAACGAACGCTATGACGAAGCTGCAGATGCCTACCGGCAGGCGCTCCTCGTTGATCCCTCGAACAAGCGCGCCGCGTATCGATTGGGCTGGTGCTATAACGAACAGGAAAAGTATGGCGACGCCATTTGGGTACTGAAGGATGCGGTGAAGCTGGAGCCCGCCGACGAAAAGGGGCGCGTCGAACTCGGATTTGCCTACCGAAGCGCCGAGCGGTACCAGGAAGCCATTGAAACATATAACGAACTTCTGACCATCAATCCGAAATCCGTCGATGCTCGTTATTACATCGGCTGGATTCATAACGAACGCGGCGAATACCGGGACGCCATCGACTCGCTCCTGGAGGCTGTGCGGCTCGACCCGGAACGCAGCGAAGCTTTTGAAGATCTGGGATACGCCTACAAGGAAGTCGGAAAGTATAACGAGGCGGTGGAGGCCTATTCCCAGGCCGTGTCGCTGGAACCGGATGAAGCAGGCCCTTTGAAAGCGTTGGGGGATGTCTATTTTTCGAATCTCAAACAGTATGACAAGGCCGTTTCGACCTACCGCGATTTGCTCAAGCTCAATCCGGGCGAACCTTCATCGCAGTATAACCTCGGCTGGGCGCTCAACGAACTTGGGAAGTTCGACGAAGCCGTCGAACCGCTCACGATTGTTACTCAACTCGAACCCGGACACGTGGGGGCCTGGAATGAGATGGGATTCGCATTTCGAAAAACGAATCAGAATGATTTCTCCCTCGATGCATACTCGCGATCGCTGAAACTGGAGCCGGACAACGCCGCTGCTCATTTTGGCCTCGCCGATTTGCACTTCTACAATCTCAAGGATTACCAGGTTGCGATTGATCAGTACTCCGCCGGCCTCCGAATTAACAGCGACGACGGCAAAGCGTTCCGAAACATCGGCGCTTCGTACAACGCGTTGACGCAATATTCCGAAGCAATCGCTTCTCTTGAGAAAGCAGCCAGGCTGCTTCCCGACGACAGCACGATCTACCTCGAGTTCGGCTTCGCGTACGACGGACTGGGCAGGCTTCAAGATGCCGTCTCCTCCTACCGGACAGCAATTCGCTTCGAACCTCAATCCGCCGAAGCGCACCTGCGCATGGGGCTCGCATCGATGAAGCTCGGCGATTTGGACACAGCCACTGGGGAATACAAGATTCTCGTCAGTCTGGATATGGATAGAGCGCAAAAGCTCCACAAACAATTGCCATAAAAGACGGAATCAGGGAATCAGGTTTTGCTGAGAATCGAATGAAACCTGCTTTTCGGATACGCACCGGACATAGGCGCCATCGCAGCGCAGCCATCGCATTTTGACAGTGTCTGAAAATGGCAGCTCGAGCCCATCCCGCCGGATTCGCGTTTTGATCTCAGGATCTTCGATTGGAAACATGATTTCGACACGCCTGTCCAGGTTGCGGGACATGAGATCGGCACTGCTCAAATAGATTTCGTCCATGCCACCATTCAGGAATCGATAGACGCGGGAATGTTCAAGGAACCGGCCTACAATGCTTCCGACACGGATGGTTTCGCTTTGTCCCTTCACTCCAGGTCTCAAACAACAGACGCCTCGAACCAACAGACCGATCGGAACTCCGGAACGGGATGCGGCATACAGCTCTTCAATCAACACCGTATCGGTGATCGCATTCATCTTTCCAATGATTCCAGCCGGGCGGCCGGACCGATGGTGAATCACGAGCGACATCTTGGCGTGGGTCTTGAGGCCAAGTACTCCATAAACGACATGAGCTCCGGCCTGCTCCAATCGACGCGCCCAAAGTATGTTGTTCTCTTCATCGAAGCGGGCCTTGAGCTCCAGCAGAACGGCAACCTGTTTGCCGCGCTCGGCTGCATCAATGAGCGCCTCGACAATCGGCGAATTCGGGCCGGCACGATATAGGGTCTGTTTGATTGCAAGCACCTTCGGATCGCGCGCCGCAGCGCGTATGAACTCGACGACGGGACCGAAGCAATCATAGGGATGCTGCAGCAGAATGTCCCCGTGACTGATCGCATCGTAGATCGAATCGAACTGACGGAGAACCCGCGGAATGTGAGGTTCAAACGGCTTGTCTTTCAGTTCCGGCAGATCGAGTTTGCACAAGGCAGACAAATCCGGGATGTTCAGTGGCCCGGCGACAGAGTAGATATCCTGCGGAATCAGATCCAGCGAACGGCCGAGCAGTTCCAGCATCGATGGGCTCATCGTCTCGGCAACTTCCAGCCGAACGCCGAACCCGAATCGGCGCTGTCGCAGCTGCTGTTCGACGGAACTGAGCAGGTCGTCGGCTTCGTCCTCTTCAATCTCGATGTCGGCGTCGCGTGTAATTCGAAACGGCTGGCATTCCAGCACCTTCCGAAGCGGAAACAGCGACATGATATGTGCGGAGACGAGGTCCTCCAGCAATACAAACGTGAAACCAGACCCAACCGGTATCAGCCTCGGGACACTGGGAGGGAGTTTCACCCGCGCAAATCGAGGCTTCGCTTCGCCTTCATCGCCATCAGGTACAAGACGCACACCAAGATTGAGACTGATATTCGAAATATACGGAAACGGATGACTCGGATCTACCGACAGGGGAGTCAACACCGGAAAGATCTGCTCTACAAAATAAGTCTTCAATATGGAACGTTCGCCGTCGTTCAGACACGAATGCGGCACGATTCGAACGCCCCGTCGTTCCAGTCCGGGCAGTACTTCTTCGAGCAGACATCGCGTCTGAATCTGGAGCTGTGGGCGCAACCGCTCCGAGATCAATCCCAGCTGCGCTGCCGGACTTAGACCATCGGCGGACAGGGAGTCCGGGTTCGAATCCATCTGTTCCTGCAAACCGGAAACCCGAATCATGAAGAATTCATCCAGGTTGGTCGAAAAAATGGACAGGAACTTGAGTCGCTCCAGCAATGGAAGCTTCGAATCCAGCGCCTCTTCGAGAACCCGCTTGTTGAACTCCAGCCAGCTCAGCTCCCGATTTAGAAAGGCACTGGTTTCTGTTTCCATATGTTCCAGGCTCATATGCTGACGGTTCGACATTTCAAAAGTGTGAACGCCAGTCGATAAATATCGCACGTGGACGGAAAACAAACGCCATTCTTCCAGGCAATCCGGGTGGCGATTGTGACAACTTCGTGACAAAGGAAGGCCGACGCGGGGGACGCGCCGGCCGGAGAGAATGGATTAGCATTCACAGAATCGTTCGGTCACATCACGGACCAATGAGAGTCGCGTGAAATTCTTGTGATGTCTCAGGCTGGAATTGCGGGACTGGGTTCAGGGCATACGAGGAATCGGAGGTCTGTATTCTGCATCCCTCTCCTGAAGGGAGAGGGTGCCGCGAAGCGGCAGGTGAGGGGTACAGAAAAGGCAATTCTTTATCCCTCATCCGGCCCTCCGGGCCACCTTCTCCCTTCAGGAGAAGGATTCGTGCCAAACATCTTTTTTGGACATTTCGGGACCAGAGAATCGGGATTCCCAAACATGGAAATCTCTATTCCGATCAGTGAGGCTCGATCCGTTCCAGCCGGATTTCATTCAAGGTCTGACGCCAGTAGAGAGACACAATCGGCCGGTCATCCAGAGCGATATCTTCCCGGATCTCCAGCCAAAATGGCTCCTGGATCTTGCGGAAATGCTCCACCTCTTTCGGACTCATCCCGGCCTCGTCATATCCGAAGACTCGGTATGAGGTCGCTTCCTTGAAGACTGTTTGCACGGTACGTGTCGTTGTGGGAATCGGCATGACTTTCGGATGGCTGGCAACGCTGCTGATCGTATCGGTCATCACTCCGTTGGTGTCGAAGTGGAATTTTGCGCCTATTGCTGTACCGTAGAATTTATCCACGCACTGGACTGTCAGTTCTCCAGTGTTGTCGTAACAGGAGCTTGCGCCAGTCCCATCATCAATTCGCAATGGTTCCCCGAGAAACTGCCGCGGCATCTGCGCACGAATGTGAACGGATTGTCCAGCTGCCTGCACATGGATATCCCGGGTCGCCCCTGGCCTGAGGAGAATCAGAGCCAATGCAATAAAGCTCGCAATGTTCATGTGGCCCCTCCTTAAAATCGTTTCCGATATTAACAGGGCTACCAAAAAAACATTCTAATTTTAATATTTCTGTAACATTAATGTTACAGGCAATCCCGGCCGTTCGGTTTCTCAATCCTCACCATGAATCCGAATTCGATCTTCGAGTGGACCCAAAACGACCTCTTTCGGACAGAGACTTGCAGCGATGCCTGCAACGATCGCTGCGATTGACGTCGGAAGCAACGCCATACGGCTGGCGATCGCCACTGTCGACGCAACCGGACAATACCAGGTCGTGCATAACGCTCGAGAGGCCGTGCGGCTGGGCCACGACGTGTTTGCCACCGGACGAATTTCGGACGTCACGATAAAGGCGGCTCTGGAAGCCTTTCGACGATTTCGGGAGCAACTCAGCAAGTACTCCGTCACTCGATTCAAGGCGGTCGCCACCAGCGCATTGCGGGAAGCTGAAAACGGCGAAGCCTTCGTGGCACTGGTGTTGAAGCGGCATCGCATCCCAATCTCAGTCATTGGCCCGGAAGAAGAAGCCCGGCTCGTTCATCTGGCTGTCAAAGAGCGCATCCAGCTCAACGGCAGAATTGCACTTCTTGTAGACATCGGCGGGGGCAGTGTGGAAATCAGCCTGGGTAACAAGAGTGGAATCCTTTCGACTCAAAGCTATGCGATGGGCAGCGTTCGTTTGTTGAGAATTCTCAATCAGCGTCGCCTGACTCGAAGCCGATTCAACCAGCTGGTGAGCCGATACGTCGATGTGACAAACAGGCGATTGCAGAAGGAGCTTGGTGGTCAGAAGATCGAGATGTGTATCGGAACGGGCGGAAGCATCGAATCCATCGGAGAAATTCGACGCGACCTTTTCAAAAAGCGAAGTTCTGCCAAAATCACGACGATCGAACTCGCATCCGTTTCCAGAAAGCTGCAGGCCCTTACCGTTGAGGAGCGTATCCAGCGATTCCATCTCCGGCCAGACCGGGCGGATGTGATATCGCCGGCGGCGGTGGTTCTACAGAATATTCTTCGACAGGCGCGTGTCCGGGAAATTCTTATCCCAGGTGTCGGGGTAAAGGACGGCCTCTTATCCGAGATCGTTTGGGAGATCCTGTATCGCGGCAAGCATCTCGACCGGGATCAGGTGATGAATTCTGCCTTTCAATTCGGCAGGAAATACGCATTCGACGAAAAGCATGGGATTGTCGTCTCCCGGCTCGCACTGCAGATTTTTGATCAGACCAGACACATCCATGGCTTGAACGGGGAAAGCCGCATGCTCCTTGAAGTCGCCGCTCTCCTTCACGACGTGGGGCAGTATGTTGGGGTTTCCAACCATCACAAGCATACGTTTTACCTTCTTCAGGCAGGCCCTATTATCGGCCTGTCACCGTCACAGATCGAGCTCATGGCCAACGTGGCCCGATATCACAGGAAGTCACCACCGCGGCTGGTACATGAATCATTCGCATCTTTATCGCCGAAGCAGCGAAAGGTGGTTTCCACTCTGGCTTCCATTCTCCGTGTTGCCGACGCGATAGACCGTCAGCACGCCGATTGCGTGCAATCGGTGAATCTGACGTTCAAGAGACAACGGGTCACTCTTCGCCTGAGGGGTGGAGGTGATTTGCTTCTGGAGAAATGGGCACTCGCAAAACGCAGCGAACTTTTCGAGAAATTCTTCGGCAAGGTTGTTATCGAAGAACCACCCGTCAGGCGCCCCGCGGGTCCACGGCGCCTGGCCTGAGTCTCCGGAACATACCACTTCCAAAGCGAGAAGGTATCGCGACAGCCAGAGGGCTGCCGCGACGGGTAACGGAGTCAATACTACTTCGTCACGATGTCTTTCTTCATTGGTCCAAGAGCTCCAAGAAGATCGCTCTTCTCGGCTGCCCCAACTTTGAATTTGTCGAGCGCTGCCGTGAGATCCTCCACGAGTGCGCCGAAATCGGCGTCGCCGACGCCCATGCCGGCATGGGCAGACTTCATGTCCTTGCCCGTGTACTTGCAGGGGCCGCCGCTCGCTTCGCAAATCTGATCCACAAGGTTGGATTTGAATTTCGCAAGCCGTTTGGGATCCGAAGCCGTCGCCATGAAAAATGAATTGATCCGTTTGTCTGCAGCGACGCGTCCGACGAACTCATCCACCACTGCAGTAATGGCCTGCTTTCCTCCAAGGCGATCGTAAAGAGACTTCGGTTTAGCCGCCGTCTGCCCCGCAAACGAGGCGATTGCGAAAGCGCCAACCATCGTCAGCGCGAGAAGCAGTTTCGTCAGTTTTCTATCCATGGTTCTCTTTTTGGGTGTCTTTATGCGGCGGACAATTCCGCCGAGTCATTTGAGAACTACGACGACGCGGGAATTCCGGATGGGCACTTTTAACGAAATCTTTTCAGGTACTTCAAGCCATCCGATTCCACAAACCAGACGTAGATCCGGGTGAGGGCTATATGAATCCAACACACACCACACAAATGGAGTTCGATCTCGAACGCTATCTCGATAATTCTCGAAACGTAAACATCCTGATCAGCAGTCGTCAGGCTTCCCGCATGGACGCGGCAAGACAGGCGTCCATAACCTGCTGAGCCCCGGTGTCATACTTTCTTGGTACTATGTCGTCCGAACATGACAGTAGATGAACGGGTGGACCGGGAAAATATCGAACTCATCCGGAGGATGGCATTACGGGATGCGCAGGCTCTCGATGAATTCTACGAAAGATACAACCGGCTCGTGTTCGGACTGGTTCTGCGAATCATTCGTGTTCGCGAAGATGCGGAGGACGTGATGGTCGACGTGTTCTGGCAGGTCTGGCAGCAGTCCCCGCGGTATGATGCGACTCGCGGCAAGCCCGTCGCGTGGCTGCTGACCATTGCCCGGACAAGGGCGATCGATGGGCTGCGCTCCAGCAACCGCCAGGCCACGCAGCATTTCGGAGATGAAATTCAGGAGAAGCATATGTCGGCGCCGCAGAAAGCCCAGCCCGATCCCGGCATTCTTGCAGACAGGCGTCAGGCTGTTCGCGAAGCCTTGAAGGGTCTTCCGGATCAGCAGCGCGTTCCTCTGGAAATGGCCTATTTTGACGGAATGACTCACACTGAAATTGCCGAGTCGCTGAATCAGCCGCTCGGCACCATGAAAGATCGAATTCGCACTGGAATGGTGCATCTGAGGAAGCAGCTGAAGGCGTATTTATGAAAAGAGTCCGCACATGAAGCATCTTCAACTCACGGAAGAACTGCAGGAAGCGGCCAGCCTTTACGCGGCGGGCGCCATGTCTGAAGCCGAGCGGAAGGCTTATGCGAATCACATGGAAGCTGATGAATGTGAAATATGCCGGGCGGAGGTACTGGAACTTCAGGCTGTCATGCATTCATTTGCGATGGAATTGCCGGAGCGCACACCTTCGCCCAACGTCAAAATGCGTTTGATGGCACAGGCGGAATTATCCAACTCCATGAGAGGACTTCAAAACCGGCCTCAGCGGCAGGGATACGAATGGGCGGCATGGCTGATATCCGCAACCGCAACCGCGGCGCTGATTGCAGTATTGATGCTGAACTCCGGTCTGCGGAAGAACGTCGCGTCATTGAGCGCTCGAGTCGCGGAACTGGAATCACAGATGATGGGTCAACGCACTACACTTGCAGTGATGACGTCTCCTCAGGTACGTGTGGTGAACCTTTCGGGACAGGGAGCCGCCTCCCAGGCTGGCGGACGCGTATTCTGGAAGGAAAGAGAACGTCTCTGGCTGTTCTATGTGAGCGGACTTCCTCCCGCTCCGAAAGACCGTACGTATCAACTCTGGTTTGTGCCAAAGAACGGCCTTCCGGTCAGCGCAAGTGTGTTCAACACGAATCCGGATGGATCGGCAACCATTGAAATTCCTGTGCCAGCCGATGTCGGAGAACTTAAGGCGACCGCAGTCACCACGGAACCTGCAGGAGGCCTTCCTCAGCCCAGCGGGTCTTACGTGCTGCTCGCCACGTTATAGCGGTGGCGGATGTCTTCTCCCATCACCATGAAGACGACATTCTCCGCAATGTTGGTTGCGTGATCTGCAATGCGTTCCAGATTGCGTGAGATCAAAATGAGATCGAGCGCCTGCTGAATGAATCGCGTCTCCGTAGTCACTTCATCGACAAGTTCCTGGAAAACCACATCGCGATACTCATCCACTTCGTGGTCCTTCTGCAGGATCGAACGTGCCAGCTTTTCATCGCGGTATTCAAACGCACGAATTGAATCGCGGACCATGGCTTCAACGGCTTCAGCCATTTTAGGTATCTGGACCAACGATTTAGGGTTCGGATTTGTAAGGATGGAGATCGCCCGGCGCGCAATATTCACGGCACGATCGCTCATGCGTTCAAGGTCACTGCCAATCCTGGTGGCTGCCGTCACAAACCGCAGGTCCATCGCCATCACTTGTTGCAGAGCGATCAGATCCAGAGCTCGCTGATCGATCTCGCGGTGAAGTTCATTCACGCGCGGCTCGATGCGTTCTATGACTTCATCAGTGGCTTCTGCAGCAGCTCCAATATCCCGACCCTGAAGCGAGTCCACACTGCGGTGGACAGCCCGCTGGACGAGCTCCCCCATCTCCAGAACCCGACCTCGAAGTTCCTCGAGTTCGATTTCAAAATGACGCTGCATGGCCAGCCCTTATCCGAAACGTCCGGTAATGTAGTCTTCTGTTTCCTGTTTCGAAGGATTCTCGAACATCTTTCGTGTTTCGTCGAACTCAATGAGATTTCCCATCAGGAAGTATCCCGTATAGTCCGAAGCCCGTGCCGCCTGTTGCATGTTATGGGTCACGATCACGATCGTGCAGGTGTTCTTCAAGTTGTAGAGGAGCTCTTCAATTCGCGCAGTGGATATGGGATCGAGTGCGGAGCATGGTTCGTCCAGGAGCAACACTTCAGGAGAGACCGCAAGCGCGCGCGCGATGCTGAGCCGTTGCTGCTGTCCGCCGGAGAGTTCGAATGCAGATCGATGCAGCTTGTCCTTTACTTCCTCCCAGAGCGCCGCGCGCTGAAGGCTCTGCTCCACCGCCGACGCCAGCTGGTTGCCTTTCCCACCATGCAGGCGCATTCCATACGCGACATTGTCAAAGATGGATTTTGGAAATGGATTTGCTTTCTGGAAAACCATGCCGACGCGACGCCGCAAATTGGTCAGTTCCATCTGCAACATATCCTGTCCGTCTAACAGCATCTCGCCTTCGACGCGGGCACCTGGAACCACTTCATTCATCCGGTTCAGGGCGCGCAAAAATGTCGATTTGCCACAACCGGAAGGTCCAATCAGTGCAGTGGTTCGAAATTCGCGGATACCGATACTGACATCGCGAACTGCCTTGTTGGTGCCGTAGTAACAGGAAAGTCTATTCACGGCGAGTTTAATTACGGCCGACGGTGCTGCCGGCTTTCCGGGCGGAATCCCCGGCGTCACACGAGAATCAAGTGCAGGTTGAGCGCTCATGATCATATCAATGGTCCCTAGTATGCATGACCATTTGACCGCGAAATTGTGAAGAATGTGTGACATTTCGGGAACGTAGAATTCGCCTGCCCGTCACACGGAAATGCTGGGAAATGTGCAGGCAACAGACTGGAGAGGTGAAAGAATTCTGCAACTGATTATTCATTCCAATATCACCTTGAACCCCTATTCTTGTTTGAAGTTATTTGGATCCAGGCAGTCTCTTTTGAGTCTCGAAGATGGACTTGATAGTGGCTGGAGTGGTTTCGGATGACCGGCGAATTCCCAACTCCCCCAGTTGGATTCCCCCGATACAACGGCCGGCTTCTCTCCCCCGGGATGCCGGTCGTTCTCTTTTTTGGAATTGGAACTATTGACTGGATTGCATTCGTTCGAGACGTCGAGTCGCGAATCTCGCCATGATGGAACAGAACAAGACCAGGCAGATCAAAACCAATGCCCCTGCCCACGCCT
>Ga0184628_10000902_pt1 | contig 15232 bp, 21 predicted proteins | sample PLM4_5_b1_FD_133149 | JGI IMG/M metagenome (GOLD analysis project Ga0184628, IMG submission 133149) | Groundwater sediment microbial communities from an aquifer in East River, Colorado, USA - PLM4_5_b1 | ecosystem: Environmental > Terrestrial > Soil > Riparian zone | place: USA: East River... | reverse complement strand
CTGACGTGCAGCTTATGGCCGAGGCACTAATGCCCAATCCGGCCCACATCGCCACGAAACTGGATCGGCGTGGCGGCTGGAACCGGAATCAACCGACCCGACACGGCGGGCAGCAGCAGGGACCGTTTCCCCCTCGTGACCCGATCGCGTTCATTAACAGCCTGACGCATACCAAAGGCGTCTTTGGCGGCAAGCCGTTTAACCTCCGGCCGTGGCAAGTCGCGATTCTCAAGAAGCTGTTCAAGAAGCGGAAGGACGGGCTCCGGCAGTATCGGACGTGCCTCTTGATGCTGCCCCGGAAGAACGGCAAGTCCGAGCTGGCCGCGGCGATCGCCGTCTACGGCTTGCTGGCCGACGGGGAAGTCGGCGCGGAAGTGTATAGCGCCGGGGCCGATCGGGATCAAGCCGGCCTCGTGTTCGGCGTGGCGGCGCAGATGATCCGGAACGATGCGGCGTTGACCGAGGCGTGCTACATCGTCGATTCGCAGAAGCGCATCGTCCACGAGCAGAGTGCGAGCTTTTACCGCGCGATTTCGGCCGAGGCGTATTCGAAGCACGGGTTCAATGCCTCAATGGTGATTTACGACGAGCTGCACGCGGCGCCCGATCGGCGGCTGTATGACGTGTTGAGCACCTCGATGGGCGCGCGGGCGCAGCCGTTGCTGCTGGTGATCTCGACGGCGGGCTACGATCGGCACTCGATTCTGTGGGAGCTCTACGCGCACGCGAAAAAGGTGCAGGAAAACCCCGCGTTAGACCCGACGTTCCTGCCGCTCTTGTATGAAGCCCCGATTGACGCCGACTGGACGAGTCAGCGGGTGTGGAAGAAAGCGAACCCCGCGCTCGGCGACTTCCGCAGCCTCGAAGAGATGCAGATTCTCGCCGCCCGCGCGAAGGAGATCCCCGCGCAAGAGAATAACTTCCGCCGGCTCTATCTCAACCAGTGGACGGAACAGGCGTCACGCTGGATCTCGATGCACGCCTGGGATGCGTGCAAAGCGCCGCTCGAGCGCGCGTCGCTCGCGAAGCGGCGCTGTTACATCGGCATGGACCTGAGCTCGACGAAAGACTTAACGGCGCTCGTGGCCGTGTTCCCCCGCGACGACGGGTTCGATGTGCTGGCGCAGTGCTTCATTCCGCATGAGTCGATCGCCGCGCGGAGCCGGCGCGATCACGTCCCGTATGACGACTGGCAGCGGGCGGGGCAGATCACGACGATGCCGGGCGCGACGGTGGACTACGAAGTCGTGCGAGCGACGCTGATCGCCTGGGCGGCCGAGTTTGATGTGCAGATGATCGCCTTCGACCCGTGGAACAGCACGGATCTCGTCTCCCGCCTCGAGCAGCAGGACGGCTTGGTCTGTGTGCCGATGCGCCAGGGCTTTGGGTCGCTCTCGGCGCCGACAAAATCGCTGGAGAAGGCGATTCTCGCGAAGCAGCTGCGGCACAATGGCGATCCGGTGTTGCGCTGGACTGTCAGCAATGTCGCCGTCGAGCAGGATGCCAGCGGGAACCTGAAGCCGTCGAAAGTCGCCAGCACGGAACGGATCGATGCGGTCGTCGCGCTCGTCATGGCCGTCGACCTCATGGACCGGCATAACGCGACGCGCGAGCCGAGCTACACGTTGCAGGTGGTCGGATGAAAGAGAACTGGCAAGGGCGCCCCGGCCGGCCGGTGCTGCATCCGGGCGATCCATCGGTGCGGCTGACCCTGACCTTACGCGCGTCCAGCTATGCGGCCGTGGCGAAGCGGGCAGCCGATGCCCGGATGACCGTGCCGGAGTTTCTCCGGCGGACGATCGACCGCACCTATTTGCACAACCTTAAATCAGAGAAATAGGGCGCCCGCCCCCACACTAGGGCGCCGATGGACCGCGCCTATTCGCTCCTCGAAATCAAATCGGTCACGACGGCGCAGCGCACGTTCAGCGGCATCGCCTCGACGCCCGAACTTGACCGCCAGGGCGACAGTTTCGATCCGGCCGGCGCGACGTTTCGCGAGTCGCTGCCGCTGCTCTTTCATCACGATCCCAAGCAACCGATCGGGCGCGTCACGCTGACCCGGACGCCGCAGGGCATCCTGTTCGAGGCGTCGATTCCTGAAGTCGATGAGCCCGGGCCGCTGAAGACGCGCGTCGATGAGGCGTGGCAGAGCATCAAGGCGGGCGTCATTACGGGCGTGTCGATCGGGCATCGCGTCCTGGCCGGCGGCCTGGAACTCTTGCGCGACGGCACCAAACGGATCACCCGCAGCGAAATCTGTGAACTATCCCTCGTCACCATTCCGGCCAATGCGTCGGCCTCCATCCTGACCGTGAAATCACTTTCGAAAGGATCGATCATGACTATCGCCGAACGCATCCAGGGCCTCACGCAGACACGGGCCGACCTCGGCCTCCAAATGAAGAATCTCATGGAGAGTGCGCCCGCCGGCGGCACGCTCGATGAGTCGACGGCCGCGACCGTGGACGGCTTGAAGCTGCAGATCAAGAACTGCGAGGCCGACGAGACGCGCTGGCGCGACATGGAGGCGGTCCAAATGACGAAAGCCACGGCTATCACGTCGCCGTATGCGCACGTCTCGGTGAAATCGAACCTGCCCCAGGGCACCGCGTTCGTGCGCTATGTCTGTGCGCAGCTCGCGTGCAAACAGTTCAGCACGAGCGCCTACGACTACGCGCAACGCTGGAACGACAGCACGCCGGAAGTCGCGCTGGCGCTCAAGGCGGCCGTGGCCGCCGGCACCGCGACCGATGCGACCTGGGCGAGCCCGCTCGTGCAACCGAACATCTCAAAGGAGTTCGTCGACCTGCTCCGCGCGGCCACCATCGTCGACAAGATCCCCGGGCTCTACAGCGTGCCGTTCAACACGAAGATCCCGCAACAGACGGGCGGCGGCACCTACAACTGGGTCGGAGAAACGAAGCCCAAGCCGGTGAGCGCCCTCGCGTTCGCGTCCCTGACGCTCGACTGGTCGAAGATCGCCGGGATCATCGTGCTGACGCAGGAACTAATCAAGCTCAGCAGCCCGAAAGCCGAAGACGTGGTGCGGCGCGATATGGTGGCCGGCATTGCGCGGTTCATCGATGCGCAGTTCACCGATCCCGCGGTCGCGGCGGTCGCGGGCGTCAATCCCGCGTCGATCACGAATGGCGCCCCCACGGCGGCGGCGACGGCGAATCCACTAGCCGACATCCTCGGCCTGATCTCCCACTTCACGACGAATAACATCCCGGTCGACGGCCTCACGTTCATCATGTCGCCGGCCAACGCGATGGCGCTGTCGTTCAAAACCTACAGCGACGGCTCGCCGCAGTTCCCGGGCATCGGGGTCGCGGGGGGCACGTGGAAAGGCCTCACGTTTATCGTCAGCAACACCGTCACGACGAAAGTGATCGCGCTCCAGCCCTCGCTGGTCTTCTATGCCGACGATGGCGGCGTGACGATCGACGCGTCGAGCGAAGCCTCGTTGCAGATGGACTCGGCGCCGATGTCGCCGGTCGATGCGACCACGGTCTACGTCTCGATGTTCCAGGCGAACTGCGTGGCGCTCCGGGCCGAGCGGTTCATCAACTGGAAGAAGGCGAACGCGAACGCGGTGAAGTATCTGACGGCGGCCGCCTGGCCGGCGCCGACGGGCGTGCTGTTCGGCGAGGATGAAAACGGGGCGGAGACGCCCGCCGCGAAGTCGAAGAAGTAAGCCGTGGGCGTGCTCGCGACGGCGCGATCGCGGCTGGCGTCGATGCTGACGCTGGCCGGCGGCGGGAGTGGATCGTGGTATCCAGTCGTCCGGGAGCCCTACACGGGCGCCTGGCAGAATAACGATCCGCTCACGACCGAATCGGCGCTCGGGAATCCGAGTGTGTTCGGCGCCGTCTCGCGCATCAGCCAGGACATCAGCAAGATCGCGCCGCCACTCCTGCTCGCACGCGATCAGAACGGCTTCTGGTCCGAAACGAGCAATCCCGCGTATTCCCCCGTGTTGCGCCGTCCGAATCACTACCAGACGGCGCAGCAGTTTATTGAACAGTGGGTGCTCGACAAGCTGCTGTGGGGGAACGCCTACCTGTTGAAACATCGCGACGATCGCGGCGTCGTGAACGAGCTGCACCGCCTCGACCCCGCCCGCGTGAAAGTGTTGACGGCGCCCGATGGCAGCGTCTACTACGAACTCCAATCGAACGAACTCGCGGGCATGCCCGAGCAGACGCAGCCGCTCGTGATTCCCGCGCGCGAACTGATTCACGATCGCTGGAACTGTCTGTATCACTCGCTGTGCGGCATCTCGCCGCTGTCGGCGCTCAGTGGCGCGATTGCGCAAGCGAAAGCGATCTCGGATAACAGCACGACGTTTTTTGCGAAGGGCGCGCGGCCCTCGGGCGTGTTGATTGCGCCGACCAAACTGGATCCGTTGTCGGCCGCCCGCCTCAAGACGGACGCGGCGAACTTCAAGAGCGGCGAGATCCTGATCGCCGAACTCGGGATGAAGTATGAGTCCGTGTCGACCTCGGCGGTCGATGCGGCGGTGATTGAGCAGCTCGGCTGGACCGAAGAAAAAGTCTGCGAAGTGTTGGGCATGCCGATCAGCATCCTGAACAGCAGCAAGCAGCCGCCGTATGCGAACGCGGAAGCCTCGCAACTCCAATACAAGTCGCAGTGTCTCGAACCGCATCTCGTCTCGATCGCGACGTGTCTCGGCGAAGGGCTCGACTTGCCCTCGTATCTGACGCTCGAATTCGATGACACGCTGCTGATCTGGATGGACACGCTGACCCGCGTGCAAGCCGCGCAAGCCGCGACGAGCGCGGGCGTGCTGTCGCCGAACGAAGCGCGATCCGAGTGGTTCGGGCTCGGCCCGGTCCCCGGCGGCGAGACGCCGTATCGGCAACAGCAGGATTGGCCGTTGTCGACGCTGGCGCAGCGCGAGCCGCCGTCGGTGCCGGCCGCGCCGCCAGCGTCGAGTGACGCGCCGGTTGAGGACGAGGTGCCCGCGTGACCCTCGAATTTTCGCGCGTCACGCTGCCGGCGCTCTGGACGGTCGACCAGGCGAAGGTGCATCTCCGCATCACCGGCACCGCGCACGATGCCGACATTGCGCAGAAGCTCGCGACGGCGCAGGAAGTGATCTTGTCCTATCTCAACGTCGCGGTCGATCCCACGTGGGACGCGACGACCGCGCCGGCCGCCGTGACGCATGCGATCCACTTGTTGACAGCGGCGCTCTACGAAGACCGGGGCGACGGCGAACAGCCGGATGTCTGGCCGAAAATTTACGCCCTGCTCGCGGCGTATCGCGATCCCACGGTGGCCTGATGGCGCGCGGAGCTCGCCGGCATCTCGTGACGTTTCAGACCCCCGTGGCCGTGGCCGATGGCGATGGCGGCTACAACACCACCTGGACAGATCTAGTCCCGGCCACGTGGCACGTCAGCCTCGAGCCCGCGACAGCGGCGGACCTCGAGCGCGTCGCGCCTGGCACGGTCATCAGCTCGGCGGCGTATGTGGTGCGGGGCGACTGGCACCCGGGCGTCACGACACTCTGCCGGATGCTCTTCAACGGGCGCGAGTTCGCGATCACGGGCGTGATCAATCGGGATCTCCGCGATGTCGAGATGGAATGCGGCGCCGTCGAGGTGGTCGTATGAGCGCGACGCTGGAGATCCGGGGGTTGGATGAATTCAAGGCGCAGCTGATGAATCTGCCGGCGTATCTCGGCAGCCAGGCGGCGCCGATGGTGGTGCAGCACGGGCGCGAGGCGGAGGCGGCGATCGTCGCGGCGTATCCCGAAGTCACCGGCAACCTCAAGCGCGGCGTGAAGCTGACCGTGCTGAATAGCGGATCGCACGGGGCCACGGTGAAGATCCGGAGCGGCGCCCCGCACGCCTGGCTGTATGAGCACGGCCGCTGTCGCTGGGGGCAAATCTCGAACCCGCCGGCCTTCGTGTTCATCCCGACGATGGAACGCACGCGGCGCGCGATGTATCACCAGCTCGCGACGCTCATGCGCAACGCCGGGCTGACGGTCTCGGAAGGGATCTAGCCGTGGCGGACACGTCCGACATCGCGGCGGCGCTGATTGCGAAGCTCGGCAGCGATAGTGCGCTCCTGGCCCTCTGCCCGAATGGCGTCTATTGGGATCAGGCGCCCCCGGGCGCGACGCGCTTCGTGATCGTGTCGTTCATCGTCGCGGCCGACATTGGCGTGTTCGGGCAGCGGGCGATCGAGGACGGGCTCTACTTTGTGGAAGCCCGGATGCTCTCGACGGTGCCGGGCGCGAACATCAAAGCGGCGGCGTTGCGGATTGACGAGCTGCTCGAGGATCAGCCGCTGACGGTCGCCGGCTATAGCTGGATGACGTGTCACCGCGAAGAGCCGACGCGCGTGACGGAAGTCGATGCGGTCGATCCCTCGCTCTATTGGCTGCGGCGTGGCGGGCGGTATCGGATCCAAATGAGTTTGGTCGGCGCGTAAACAGCAAAGGAGTCACCGATGGCAATCATCTCTGGGCGCAATGGGTCGGTCATGTGGGATCCCGCCGGCACGCTGGCAGTGGAAGTGTTGAGTCTCAATGCGTGGGTGGCCGATTTCAAGACCGAGTTTGAAGATGTCTCCTGCTTCGGAGATGCGAATCGGGTGTATCTGCCGGGTCTCAAAGACGCGGGCGGGACGCTGGGCGGATTTTTCAACTCGGCCGAACTCGCGCTGTTCGAGGCGGCGGAGCAAGACACCCCCGGCCTGCTCAAGCTCATCCCCAGCACGACAGAGCCGACGTTCTTCTGGACGGGGCCGGCGTATCTGGACGCCAGCATCGATGCGAGTCTCTCGGCGCCGAAGGTGTCGGGCACCTGGAAGGCGGCCGGGCCGTTCTTGCTCGACGGCGGCGTGTTAGGGGCGGACGCCCAGGCGGCGCGCGAGCGGCGGCTGGCGGGGCGTAAGCCAGACACGACCACCAAGCGGAAGTAACGGCGCGGGCGTGTTCGACTCGCTGACCGTGACCGGGCTTGCGGGGGCCGTGATGTATGGCTCCCGCGAGGCCGTGGTGATCAAGTCGTGGCGGATCACGCGCATCAAAGCCGATGGCGGGCATTGGATGCTGTCGGCGCGGATCGAGCGCGTGGTGAGCGCGTTCTATGCGCGCCAGGCGCCGCTGCTGTTTACGGCGCCGCGTGCGGGCGGCTTTTGGCTCTGGCCGGTCGACGCCATCGAGATCGGGGAGACGAGTCTACGGGCCGAATTGGGACCACCAGAACGATAGACACGGGGGACACATGGGGCGCAACTCGATTGCATCAGCGGACGTGGTGCGGCTGGCGTTGCCAGACGGCGACTTCATCAGCGTCAAGCAGGAACTGAACGCGGGCGAGTCGATCGATCTTGCCCACGAACCCGGCGACAAAATTCTCTCCACGATTCTCGCGTATGTCGTCGGCTGGTCGCTGGTCGGCCCGGACGACACGCCGCTCCCCTACAGCCCGATGCAATCCGTCGACGAACGACTGGCGACGTTGCGGGCGCTCACGCTGTCGCGCATGCAGGAGATCGTCGCGGTGCTCGAGCCGCACGTCGTCGCCACGCAGAAGACCGTCGAGGAAAAAAAAACAACCCAGCCAGTCGGAGTCGCATCCTGATGGATCTCGCGCTCTGTAAAGCGCTCGGCATGAGTTACGACGAGGTGCGGGCGCTGCCGCTCGCCGTGTATGCCGTGGCGCTGGAATCCGTCACCGTGCCGAAGGATGAATTTGAGGTGCCGGTCTAATGGCCCAACTCGTCGGTCACTTATCGGCAGACTTCTCGAAATTCACGAAAGCCGTGGACGAATCCGTCGTGAAGCTGAAGGGCTTCGAAACGGGCGCGGCGAAGGTCGGCGACTCGCTCGAGAAGATGGCGAACAAGTTCTCGGGCCAGAAGGTGATCCAAGAAGCCACGCTCATGGCCGACATCTTCACCAAGATGGGCGGCGCGGCGGCCTTCACCGAAAAGGAACTCGCGCAGATGGGGAAGACGGGCGCCGACGCGCTCACGAAGATGCAGGCGCAGGGCATCGAGATCCCCGCGAATCTGCAAAAGATGGTCGACGGCACGAAGGCCGCCGAGAAGGCGACGATGGATTGGAAGGGCGCCCTACTCGGCGCCGCGAGTGCCTTCGGGATCGCCTTCTCCGTGAACGCGCTGAAGAACTTCGTCGTCGGCGTGATCGACGCGGGCGCGCAGATCGGCGACATGTCCGAGAAGCTCGGCATCAGTGCCGAAGCCGTGCAGCGCTTTGGGTATGCGGCCGATCAAAGCGGCGCCGACATCCAGGTCGTCGATAGCGCGATCAAGAAGATGAACGCGAACCTGGCCGAAGGCAGCAAAAGCACGGTTGCTGCGCTCGCCGATGTCGGGCTGAAGTTTGAAGACATCCGGCGCATGTCGCCGGAGCGGGCATTTGAAGCGATCGGCGATGCCGTGGCCGGCATCGAAGATCCGATGCTGCGGGCGAAGGTGGCCACTGAGCTATTCGGGAAAGCCGGGCAGGAACTCCTGCCGACGTTTCTCGCGGGGATCCGTAAGGTCGGCGACGAAACAACCGTCATGTCTGATGACACGGTCGCCCGGTTGAAGGCGGCGCAGGATCAGTGGGGGCGCTTTTCGACGGCGGTTACGGTCTATAGCGGCGAAGCGATTAGCTGGATCGCGAAGCTCGGCGCTGGCTGGCAACGCACCTCGGAACAGGTGGCGCTCGCGGCGAATCCGTTCAAGGCGATTCCGCAAGCGATCAAGGATCTCGATCTCACGGCGAACGCCGCCGCGCAGTCGGCATCGAATCTGGGCGCCATGATCGCGACCGTGCCCGCGCCGACGCTGGCGACGGCGGCGGCGCTTAAGCCCGTGGCGCTGAATGCCGCTGAAGCCGCCGCCACGATCGACGTGATGAATGCGTCGATCGTCCGCACCACGCAGACGATCAAGCCGCTCGAAGGGGGCATGCTCGCCTGGCAGAAGCAACTCGCGCTGACGAAGTGGCAGGCCGATCAACTCACCGTCTCCGAAACACAACTCACGGAGGCGACCGAGACGCTGGCCGATTTTGTCGCGACGCATCAGGGCCAGAACGAACTGTTCCCCGAACCCACGCAGGGATCGCTGGATCAGTGGAAAGCCGGCGAACTCGCGATCCTCAAGATTCAGCCGGCCGCCAGCTCGCTGCGGGGGGACATCGACAGCCTGTCGCAGAGCTTTGCGCAGCTCGGGCAGATTGGCGGCGACGGGCTCGGCGCCGTCACGCGCGGGATGGGCACGCTGATCGGCGCGACGAATACCGCGTTCAGCGCCGTCGATTCGCTCAAGAACGGCTTCAAGGCGTTCAGCGGGGGCGGCCTCCTGTCGGGGATCGCGAGCCTCACGTCGGGGATCGGCAGCATTGTGGGCGTGGCGAGTGCGGCGATCGGCGCCGTCAAAGCGCTGTGGAGTGCCGCGAAGGGCGGCGAAGAGGGGCAAGTCGTCAACCCGGCGCGGGATGCGTGGTTCGGCGGGCGCAGCGTGCAGGACATTGGCGACCAGCTCGCCCCGTTTATGTCGGGTGAAGAGGCGCGGAAGCTGATCGCGGCGGTCTTCAACGCGAAAAACAAACAGGACTTTGGCGCGGCCTCGGGCTCGATCGATCGCATCCTGGCGGGGAATAGTTTTGCTGGCGGCACGGGCGGCTTTCGGGATTTCGGTAGCGGCACACTCGCGATGCTGCACGGGCGCGAGGCCGTCGTGCCGGAAGGCGGGAGTCTGGGCGGGAACGTGGTCATTCAAATCAACGCCCAGGGCGCCTTCTTCGATACGCCCGGGGATCTGCAGCGGCTCGCGGAGAAAGTCAACGACGCCCTCACAGCCAAATATGGCCTCACCAACCGCGCACGCGCCGCATAGTGGGCCGGTCGATCAGCCGGGCGAAGGCGCCTATCTGTGGGCGCGGTCCGGGATCGCCCGCTCGGCGACGACGCGCTCGAACTACGTCAGCATCCGCACGTCGATCGACTGGATCGTGCGCGACAGCGCCGGGAACATCATCAGCACGACCGACATCAGTGGGATCATCCTGCACGACTCGCTGCGGATCACACAGGCGTTGAACGACGAACCCGACACGTGCAGTTTCACGTTGAAGCCGCAAGCCGCGCCGGCGGCGATCCCGGCCGTGGGCCAAGAGATCCGCATTGCGTGGACGCCCGGCGGGCCGCCGCTGTTCCACGGCTACATCGTCACGGCGCAGTCGGACTGGCGCCTGCAGAACCAGCAGCCGCCGTGGGTGGCGATCCAATGTCAGGATCCGATGTGGCGCTTCGATGCGCGGATCGTCACGTATCGCTTCCCCGCGCAGTCCGTGAGCGCGTCGATTGCGTTTCTGGTGAAGTGGTTTTGTAACGTGTCGCCCGTCACGGCCAGCCCGCTCGACTTCTCGACGGCGTTTGTGCAGCCCGGGATGGCGTCGATCCCGGCCTTCGATGTCGTCAACCAGCGACCGTCCACGGTGATGCGCACGCTGATAGCGAGCGTCGGCGGCGGGTTCTATCTGGAGGGGCTCGAGCTGCATGCGTGGGCGAATAGTCTGAGCGAGCCCAATCAGACGAACCCGCAACCGCTCACCGTGGGGCTGAAAACGTTGCACGCCTTCCGGCGCACCGAGGACGCGACACAAGTGCGGCGGGCCGTGCTTGTGGAAGGCCGCCGCACCAGCACGCTCATCAGCCTCCCGGCGATAGATGCGGTTGTGGCGCTGCCGATTGGGATCCCGCTTGGGGATGCGTCGTTCTTTGATGCCGCGCTCGGCGTGGATCACGATCATCTCGTGCGGATGGGGACGCAATGGGTGCGCCTGCAGTCCCCCGTGAGCGTGACGGCGCACGGCACGAACCCGCCGCAAACCCGCTTGCGCGTGGCGTATACCCCAGGCGCGGGCGAGCTGGTGTGCGATCCGCTGACCCCCGCGCCGCCGTTTCAAGGCTGGATTAGAATCGGCAATCAATATGCGGCGTATGCCGCCACGACGACCACGGGCGGCACGCTGAACCTCCAACTCGCGCTCACGACGCACCCCTATGGACAGCTCACCGTGCCGATGGGCGTCGGCGAAACGGTGGAGTGGGTCGATTGCGTGATGGAAGACTATCCGCACGCCCTCCAATGGCTCGACGCCACATTGCGGGATCCGATGGTGCATGCCCAACTGACGGATACACCCGTCGTGACGCTTGCCGTGGCGCAAACCACATTAGACGGCTGGCCGCCGCTTGAAGGCTTTGTGCAGGATGGCCGCTATAGCTACCTTGGGGCGCAAGCGCGGGCCGATGAGGATCTCGCGACGTTTCGCGATCCCCTGATTTCGGTGGAATGGGAGACGGACGATCTCAACGCGCTCCCGGGCCGGTCGCAAGTGATCGCCCTGTCCAGTGACGCGGTGACCCCGCCGATCAATACGACGGTCACGATCACGCGGGTCGAACTGTCGTTTCCGTTGCGCACGTTGCCGCCGCGCCGACAGTGCACGGGTGGCGTCGTGAAGCCCAGCACGTTTATGGATCTCATCGTCACGGAGAATAGTTAAATGGCGATAACCAGAACTTCGATGCAAGACGATGACGGCAGCGGCACCACGGGCACGATCCTGAATAATGCGTGGAAGCAGGAACTGTATAACCAGATCGACGGGCAGATCGTCTCGGGCGCGTGGACGCCGGTGGATATGAGTGGGGCGGGCCTCGCGCTCACGATCAATCAGGCGCGGTATTGGAAGCTGGACAAGCTGGTCATGGTCGAAGTCTGGATGGCGTATCCCGCGACCTCCCATCCCGGCAATGCCGCGCTGGGCGGGCTCCCGTTTCCGAAGGCGGTGAGCTATGGCGGGCTGTATTCCGTCCAAGCGCCAATCGATCTGGCGTATCTGGTGCTATTGAACGAAACGAACTTCTATCTCCTCAGTGGGGTCACGGCGGCGGCGTATACGAACGCGCAACTGAGCGGCGCGAATCTGGTGTTCGCGGGCGTGTATCTCACGGCATAACTTATGGCTGCACCCTATCCGCCCCAAGGGAATCAAACGCCGCACACGGAACGCCCGCTGAAGATCTACGGCGAGCAATATCTCGCGGCCCCGGCCCCGCTCCCCGTGGGCGTGGTGATCGATCCCGTGGGGCCGGGCGGGCCGCTGTTCAGCGATGGGCAACCCCGCGTGGCGCTGCCGTCCGGCTGGGCGGTGGTCACGGTCACCGACTGGGTGATCTCGAACCGCTACACGGGGCAGCCGATCGAAGTGATCTCCGCCGAGGAATACGCGGAACGCTTCGGGCCGTCGGAATAAGGAGATGCCATGATTGTCCCACCTGTCGGCCATGACGCGCCGATCTTTTCCGGCAAGGTCGATAACGCGAAGGTCGATGTGTTCTTCGCCGTGCAAGAAGCGGTGAAGGAAGCCCTCTCGCGAGCCGATGGCGATTACCATCTGGGGCCGGTGGTGCGAGCGGTGAACGCGCTGATTGACGCCGTGCGAGCGGAAAAACCATGAAACTCCCAGAGCAGCCGCTACCCGAGCAGCGATCATCAACGCGATCGGCACGGACATCAGCAAGACCGAGGCGCTGAACGCCATCGAGAAAGAACTCGCTGAGTTATTGGGGTGTCCGGAGTGTGGCGATCGCCGGGTCGTGCTCGATGCGCATCACCGGTTCCATCCCGCACCAGACCAACTCGACGCGCCCGTAGTCTCGATCCTCTTCGCCGTCGTGATCGTCGGCGTGATTATCTATCTGGTCGAGAGCATGATCCCGCTGCCGGCGCCGATCAAAGTCGTCGTGCGCGTCGTGGGCGTGATCGTGATTGTGATCCTGCTGCTGCGGCTGATCGGCGTGACGTTGCCGTAAGCCAGGTATAGAGGCGCAGCAAATCCGCCTCGCAGGTGACCAGGCCTGCGTCGATCGCGGCGAGCACTAGGTCTAGTAACAGGGCGTCGCGCATACCCCAAGATACGCCCCCTCTTGACGAAAGCAAACCGCCATGCGCATACTACGCCCGTAATGCCCACACCGGAAGAGCGCATCATCGCGGCGGCTGCAGCTATGTTGGGACGGAAGGGCGGCCTCGCGAAATCAGCGAAGAAGACGCACGCGGTGCGCGCGAACGGCAAAAAGGGCGGCCGGCCGAAGAAGACGGCGAAATAACACTACGGCTTGGGGCCGTGCACCGGCACGCCCTCTCCGTGGTGAGTCGTATAATGGATGAGGTGTAAACCTCATCACATCAACAAGATAGGGACGAAAGAGCTATGCGTCAGGATACCAAAAAAGTCGTGCTGGTGTGGACCCGGATCAATGGCGTGACGACGATTCTGCGGGGCTAGATGGGCCGGGCGGCGGGGCTAGTCGTCGTGTGGCTGCTCGTGGCGCTCGGGCTCACGATCCTGCTCGGCCTGATGACGGGCTGGATCTGGAAGTAAATGGGCCGGCGGTTCGTCGACATGCGGGTGATTCAGCAACGCATGCGACGGAAGGACGAACGGGTCAACCAGGACTTAGCGAGACGGCGAAGGGAGGCAGCGATGGCAGACAGCGCATTACCCGCACCGGCTAAAGAACTGCCCTCCCCCGACGTGATCGCCAAGGTGCTGCTCGGCGGCGACCTCGCCCAGCTCACCAGCCAGCAGAAGATCAGCTATTACTGGAGCGTGTGCGAGTCGCTCGGCCTCAATCCGCTGATGCAGCCGTTCGAGTATCTGCGGCTGTCGGGGCGGGAGGTGCTCTATGCGAAGCGGAACTGCACGGACCAGCTGCGGCATGCGCACCACATCAGCGTCACGATCGCGGCGCGCGAGCTCGTCGAAGACTGCTACGTGGTGACGGCGCGCGCGGCCTTTCCGGATGGCCGACACGACGAGAGTATTGGGGCCGTGCCGATCGCCGGCCTCAAGGGTGAAGCTCGCAGTAACGCGATGATGAAGGCCGAGACGAAGGCGAAGCGGCGCGTCACGCTCTCGCTCGTCGGCCTGTCGACGCTCGACGAATCCGAAGTGGAATCCATCCCAGGCGCGCAGCCCGTGCCCGTGGATCGCGGGCGGGAGTGCTCCCCGCCGCCCTTGAATAAAAGTTTGACGCCTTCGCCGGGGCCGGTCGCGCGTGATACCGCGGCGATCGCCGATCCGGAGCCTGTGGGGGCCGCCGTGGCCCCGGCGAACATGAACGTCCCGATCCCGGACGCCTGGCAGCCGTTCGTGCAGAAGACGGCCGTCACCGGGACGATCACCGCGGGCACGCGCTCGAAGACGACCGGCAAAACGACGCTCACGCTGACGACCGACCACGGCGGCCTCGTGCAGTGCTACACCGCGGATCACGAACTGGCGCGGGCGGTGACCCGCTACAAGGAAGTCAAGACGCCCGTCACCGTCACGCTCCTCGACAGCGGGGAGATCGTCACGCTCGCGGAGGCGACCGATGCGGCGTTTTGAAGCCGAGGATCGCCCCGTGAAACCACTCGACTTCGAGGACTTCCTCGACGAGCTGGGCCTCGTCGCCGATTGCGAGGGCGCCTGGGCGCTGGTCGGGATGTTCTGGCACAGCCCCGTCGAGTGCTGCCGCTATCTCGCGTCGCAGCCGGAACTATGGGAGCTGCTGATCGCGCGGGCGCGGTATGCCGATGCGCGGCGCTGGGATGCCGGCGTGCGACTCGGGCGGGGTGTGGGGCTGTGAAAAAGCACCCCGGGGTGTGGATTCCCGAACTCCAGTGTTGCGCCTTGGCGGTGATCTACAACTGGCGGACACGCGCGGGTGTGCTCGTGCTCCCGGAAGAGAACTGCACGGATATGGCGGGCGCGATCGCACTCTTTGAACGGATCGACCCACGGGTGAGCACTATTGTCACCACATCTGGCGATGACGTGGACACACGCTATGAACAATCCGGCGGCGAGTGGCGCGCATATCGCGCAACGGTAAAAGTCGACGCCCGGAAATTTATGATCGTGCCAAGCGCATGAAGCTCTTCCGCGTGGTGATTTGGCTAAAGGCGAACGAGAAACAGGAAATCAAGAACGCGATTGAGATCGCGTTTGGATCATTGACGGCAGAACGCGCGCAAGTCTTTGTAGCGGAGAACGAACCACCCCGCGTGAACGACAGAGAAGCTGTCTGAACGCGCGGGCGAGTCAGCACACATGGGGGCCCCAGGCATCAGGGGCGGAGGGCGGCGATGATCCTCGCCGAGCGCAGTGTGT
>Ga0184628_10000900_pt1 | contig 15243 bp, 15 predicted proteins | sample PLM4_5_b1_FD_133149 | JGI IMG/M metagenome (GOLD analysis project Ga0184628, IMG submission 133149) | Groundwater sediment microbial communities from an aquifer in East River, Colorado, USA - PLM4_5_b1 | ecosystem: Environmental > Terrestrial > Soil > Riparian zone | place: USA: East River... | reverse complement strand
GTCGGCGGATGAGAACCCCCTGTCGGGGGATGAAGTGAAACTCGGGCGGGGAGTGGTCTTGGACACTCTCCCGAGGGTGATGCGGAGGGTCACCTAACCATATACCTCCCCGAACCGCGGACCCCCGGAAGTCGTCGGCCACGGCGGGTAGGTGCCCCTCCCCCACCCCGTGGCGAAGAGATCAGAGACCGATAGGGATCTCGATAAAGTCCGTAGTGGGGATATCCTCCGTACCGGAGGGCTGATACGGAGACGGTTTGGATAGAACGTATATGATTATGTTATATTTTTTCGCAGTTGAAATAAGAATATCGCGGTAGCTATATTCCAACGCACCCTCCACATCCTCTTCCGATGAAAGACGCGGAGGTCTAGGATAGTCCATAAGGGATACGGACGAGATGGCGATCATTTTCGAGACGGGGCTCTGCTCCGCCGACTTCCTTCGGTCGTTCGGGAGGACAGATTTCGATATCATACCAGCGGCTCTGGCCACTGCGGACCTGAACCACTTCAGTCTAGCCGTCCTCGTATCGATCTGCTTCTTCGGTCCGCCGGGACCATACTCGGCGAAGAGAGTGATGACATGTCTATGGGCGACATTGGACGGTAGACCCTCGCCGCTCTCCGGGTCCGCCGGTATGGAGGTCATGATGGTGCGAGGTGAGTATGGTCCCTCCCGATCGGGGTTCACATACACGTTGGCATACCCATACTTCTCATACACATCCAACGTTGCCCTCTCCGATCGGGTGGCGGTCTTCTTTGGTGGTGTGGTCGTGGATGTGATGTTGGCGATAACACATATCCATGGTGCCAACTGAAATGTTCGGAGGTCTCCTTCACAGTCAATGACCACTCCCTCGTTTTCGGAGGTGCCACCTCCGAATCGGGGGTAGGGGGTAGGAAGGAGAACAGAGACGGGAGCCGCTCCGAATATCTGGCATCTGCCAAATAGACTCGTCAATATAACGTCTTTCTGTATATCTTCTATGTAGTAGTATATTTTGCTTATGTATTCATTATTAATAATTTCCGGCGGAGGAGCGACTATATCTTTCGACCTATCATCCGAGGGGTGGTCTTGTAATTTATACTCTCTGAGATCTAATTCGAATCTGGATCGAAACTCTTTAGGAACGAGTGTGAGAAACGCCCATGCTATAATTTCCTGCGAAGGTACCTCCTCGCGTCGGTGGGTCTCTGACCCGGAAGGGGAAAGGAGTGATATCATATTGGCCATAGATAATAGGACTCCTGTGATAAATTTACCATTAACTCCGCCGATAGTCGTACCCCAGCAACTCTGAGGGCTAGCGAGAAATTTATTCAGTTCGGTTCCCGATCTCCAACCGCATATTTCCGACAATCGCGTGTAGACCGTATCATAATCCTCTTTAGATAATATAAGAACTTTGATATCCTTTTTGATCTCTGCTGTGGGTATAATATGATGAGATAATGCCGAGATCATGGTCGCCGGAAGATTTGCACTCGAGAATTCATTGTTAATGTATGCTAATCCACTCCCGGTATGGTCCCCTTCCGCTCCCGTATGGAGGACTCCCGCAGGTCGTTCCGTCGACGTTCGCGTGGTCAGTCCTAATAATTTCAGATAGAGAGTCTCACTCTCCAGATGGGAATGACCGACCCGAAGGGATGCGATAAGATCACATCTCTGTTTGGTGTCTGCCAACAGCATTACCTTATCATGTAGCCAGCATCTGTAGATCATGTCATATCTTTTCTCGATAGGAAGGTGTTTATATATCATATTCTGAACTAGATGTAGTCTGGTATGATGAAACTCGACTGTCGTGGCGGATGTGATCTTACCCCCTATGGCAAGAATATGCGGTCTGTATGCATCCAGCGAATCAACTCGTAACGTGATTGTTTTGCCATCTAGTCTGACAATTAGGCCAAAATCTCCAAACGTTTCATCTAATATTATACGTTTTCGATCATGCCGAGATTGAACTACAGAAGGAATGGCTGTACGATATTTTCTCTGTTTTGGTGGAATAACAATAGTATCTGGTTTAATAATAAATATATTACTTACTACTGTTCTACTTATAGTTATTTCGCTCTGGGGAATATATATTCCCCAACGAAGAGACTCGCTCATGTGTTGCTTATACCATTTGACAAATGTTGCTAATAGAATGGCTGTATTAATATAATCTTTCGAAGTATATCCATTTAATTTCTTTTTTAATAGACGGGTTTCGATTGATTTCACTACGGAATAAAAATTTGGAAAGAGAGATAGAGTTGTCGACCAATCGACAACAAGGGTCATTATCCACCCTATGAAAATATTATATCTGGAGTCGCTTAATCCAATATTGTAAAACGCATCCTCAAACATTTCGATATGCATCATTTCTATACCTTCATTATCTCGAATATCGTTTGCTATTTTAACAATACCATCTATATTACGTATATCTTCATCTGTTAATCTATCACTTTCCATGTCAACATTAAGCAGAATAGGTGCGGATTTCTCGGCGCCAGATCCGGATATATCATCACGTATCTCACAGAGTATAGGACCAACTAGAGGATTTTTTGGATCAATTACATCGGTTCCTCTTGTCTCCATTAACTTCCTGCGAAGGTGCCGATGTTGATCAAACTTTGCCTTTATGGCCCGCAGAATAAAATCTTTCTCCGTCTTCGTCCACGCCCTGTCAACACTAGCAACATCTAGATACGATGCTATAGTTCCATACACCATTTTTTTGGTAATACGACCTGTGGATTCATCATAATTAGATATTCTTTTTGGTTTAGCTAAAACTCTAGCTTTTAAAATATTTGAACACATAACTATATCATTTTCTAATTTCTCTCCAGCGAATTTCTTAGCCAAAAGATAATGTTCAACAGAAATATAGGAGATATCATCTATAGTGATAGGATAAGAACTCGCATTAGATAAATACCATAATCCGTCACTCTTTGACATGGGGATGTTAATTACCAGATTCATCTGTGCAGAACTGGCGGAGACGAGGGTCTCTTGAGAGAGACCCTTCGAGGTCCGTCCCGTGTTCAACTTCACCGGTTCCAGACCGAGACGTGCCGCCATGGGTGAAGTACTACTATTGGTCATATCGCTCTGGAGCGGCAACCAATACTCATCATATCCGAGATCTTTTATGTCTCCACTGCTAACCCGTCTCTCTCCAAGATGGCCCCTGTGGAGGGGAGGGTGAATCCGTTTCGATACTAAGGTATCGAAACGAGGAATAGAAATTAGTTGGGATTCGTTATCAAAAGTCTTGGCCTGGAAATAATATCTATCAGGTTATAGGCAATGGAATTCTTTTTCTGTTTCCTAATATTATACAGTTTTGTCGTACCATTCACGTTCTCTTTAAACTGATTATATGCAAAATTCCGAGGGACTTTAAGTAAAACTCTTGTAGTAAGATTTTTAACGAAGACCATATTTATTATGATTGATATCTCAACATTAGAAAGAAACAATTTGACATCTTTTTCAGTATAATACGTTGGACCGCCCCACGGCGGGTCAAAATAGTAAAAATCACTGCCTGCTCGAGAATAATCTAAGACCGTCTCTAGTTTGGGTTGTAAACGTATCCACTCCAAACAGTTCTGTGTAATGATAGTAAAATTCTTTGCCTTGCCAGATTGAACAACATTCTTAGTTAATATCGAAGTTGCCTCAAAATCGATATCCATCGCTATTATTTTAGCGTTTAGAAATGTATTAGAAAAATGTATCGCATCCCCGCCAACATGAGCGGTACAATCAACTATGCGCGTGACTTCTACGCCTAGACCCTGAGGAAACATCTCCATCAAAACAAGTCTGACTTGTGGCATTTGATACGGAAGTAGCATTGAATATCTGGACGACGGAAGAGTAATTAGCCCTCCCCGCTTACTAGTACCTACGGGAGAAAGTCTACTTCCAGTTCTCGCCGCCAGAGGTAACACGCGAACGGGCGGTGATAACGGTCGCGTGTTACCTATATAGCTCATAGACGCGTCATTAATTTGAGGAGAAACGATTGTAGGATATACCAGATCTTTCAAATCTAAACTTCTCCCGTCATCATTTCTGATTTGAGGGCGAAGCGCGCTCTCTAACTCAAAACTTAGTCGCGGAGGGCTAATCATCGTTTCCACTAGAGGGAGTTCGAATAAGTTTACTCCGATTATGGTCCTGGAGGACGGATCGGCGCGACTGGAAGTCGTTCCGAACGGTTCGGAGAACCGCGGACTTCCTTCGGTCGTTCCGAACGACCTATGGGCGTCGGCGTCCCCGCTGGGGAGCGTTCCGAACGACCTACGGGCGTCGGCGGAGCAGGGCTCCGTTCCGAAGGAATGAGAGAGGTGGCTATTTTCCATATATTATATTGTGTACAACCAATATACTCTTTTCATAATCATATAGTGACATCGATTTTTACTTCATCACCCTGGGTGATGAAATCTATGAGACACCGAATGATCAGGTCTCATAACCCAGAGAGGTGGAGACGATCTACTCGTGATATTTTTATATCGCACTCCAGAACGAGAGTTCAGATCATTAGAAATCAAGGGCATTACTCTTCTTGGACATCTTCATGACTGCGCAGGTACCAAGACCTGCGGTGGCGGCCGCAATGGCCAATAAGAGAGGATCTACCTCGCCAGTAGCCCTACCATTGATCTTCTTCTGAAGAAGAGCAGGATTCCACTTTCCAAGAATAAGAACAGTTAGGGCAGCAACGGCCACGGGAACGCAATTACCGTACATGTCTAAATTATATCGTGGTAACGACTATAACTCGTTAAGAATATATACTCAACTTTTTCTGATACCTCCGCTTCACTCTTCGAGGAGGGCGGGTATCAGGTTAGAGAGTCCTTCGGATGGTACCGGTACCATCCGAAGGACGACCGACCGGCGAGATTAGTTGGGTCGAAACGTTAGACGAAGAGCTCCACTACTCCAGGATCTAGTAGTGGTGATACTAGATACGGACCAGATCGGATATTAGGTCATGTCGTCCGCGTCTTTTGAGAGGAAAGTTGACCAGTTGTCTGCTGCAATCAATGAGGGATCTAGACGAATCTCAATCAAAGACCAATGTTTTCCAACAGCAATCGCAATGGGTACCACTGTCCCGTTCGCGACAATGTTGATATTATTTTTAACGAAGCCTTTTTTTGTCAAACGTTATGAAGGAAATAAATCTACGATAGATATTAAAAAATTATTCTGGACCACATTTTTCGCCACGATAACAATATGGGCAGGTATGTACGTCTTCAACAAGTATAGAGGATTCGACAAATTAACGATGACATGCGTCGTCTAGGACTACCACCCTCCGACCTCTGGCTGCGGGGCGTGGAGGGCGAACTTAGATCTACTCGTGACTCTAGTCTACTCGTGACCTTGAAGTCACGAGTACGGGAGAAAGTAGTATGATAGTAGTACTGCTCTGGTCGGTCCAGCACTTTCTAAAAAGTTGGAGTATAGGACATGGTTCAGCTAATCTTGAACGCTCCAGAGGGAGATGGAGATTCTGTCCGTATATGGAGAATATATGATAGCGATGGAACGCTTAATATACAAGGAGGTGGGCATTCAGGTAAAAAACTGACCGAAACCAGACTAGTTGGTACTGCTTCCGTTTTGTTTGATCTTGATACGGAAGACACCATGGTTGGTATGTCCGTTTACGCTCCCCTCTCCGGTCTAGATACGGAAGTATGGCGTGGAGTTATTCCTGTCGGATTAATGACTCCGATAAGTATTATTACTCCTCGAAATTATGAAGATCTATTTAATGTGGTAGTTAAGTTCGACGAACATACGGCTCCTAATCTATTGAAATCGAATTCGTTCTGGTCTAATAGCGGAGTAGTACAATGTGTACTCGCGTTCATAATATTATATATCGCATACTATGCATATCGAAGAGTAACTCGCTCTTAGCCAGGGACGATCTACGAGAGTCGGCATCCCGAAAGTGGTCCCTAAGAGACGCGACTGGTGAGAATGGTCACGCCCCTGGTGACGTTATCTCGAGCGTGATCGATGAGATGAAACTTGTAGAAATTAAACATGAAGTATATTATCGCCGTGATAACGGCAACACACAACAATAATTCTTGTTCAGTGGGTACTCTCTTATAGAGTAAATAGTATATAAATCCGACACAAGGAATCGATGTTAATAGGCCTATTCTCCATGTTACCCATTTGCTTGCAAAATCAGCTGCTTTTATGGTCTTGTTGGCCACTACCGGAGTGGAATCAGAATTAGAGGAGTAGGTACCCCTTACGGCCTTACCGTTGCCGTTGTCACAGTCGGTCCCATCGGGGACATTGGGGCACCCCAGAGCTTGGCGCTCCTTGTAGAGCGCATAGGCCACCACTCCCGCGACTGCCGCATATATTATCATCTTCGTCCAGACTCAGTCGACAACCACTACTCCGCGACTATTAGACTTCCACACTACACTAGTAGTACTACTAAGGTAGTCCCGAGACTCGAGCACATCACCGTACTCGATGAGCGCGTCGGGGCCCACGCCGAAGATATTGTATCAGACATGGAAGACTAGAATTCTTCCTGACAAATTCAAGAAGAACAACCAGATGTGGAGAGATATGTTGGAGATACCGTCGTTCGACGAGATCGGACCTATAGATCAAAGATCAGATACATCTAACGACAAGTGGCAATACATTCTGTTAGACGATAGTGATCTCAGAGATCTGGTGAGTTCTCACTTTCCGCAGCATTTAAAGGCGTACGATTCGTTCTCAAAACAGATAGAACGCGTGGATTTTGCTAGATGTGTCATGATGCATCTGGGTGGAGTGTACGCCGATCTCGACACATATCCGGTGAAGAGCATAGACGGGTGGGTGGCGCTCAACCGAGTGGTGCTGGGATGTGAACCCCGGGAGCACGCGGAGAAGTTCTATGGCGGGGTCGATCGGGTGGTGTTGTGCAATGCGTTCATGATATCGCCACCGGGTCATCAGATATGGGCGAGGTTGATGGACTACATCGTGAAAAACTACGAGCACAACTACAAGCCCGTGTACAACACCGGGCCGATGGCGATGACGAAGTTCATGGAGACGAACCCCGACCTCTTCTCGAGGGATTCCGGAGCAACCACCACCGATCTTCCAACGATGATCATAGCCGGCGGGTCGGTGGTAGTCTCTGCCGAGGCAGCGGTAGTCACCGGCGGGTCGGTAGTAGTCACCGACCCGTGCGTCTTCTTCCCCATGACCGGCGACGGAGTGGTGTCGAAGTGGTGCCGACCGGGGCCTCCAGGGTCCACTCCCCGGCCGGGGACGGTAGTCCATTCCCCCCAGACCTATGTGGTCCACGAGTGGGAGAACACGTGGGTGGTGCCGTGGTGGAGAGACCCGGAGATGTTCAACTCTCGTCACTGGGTGTGGTGGGGTATGCTGATGTTAGTGGCGCTGGTGATCGTCCGACGATATCGGAGGGAGTAGGGACCACCGGACTCGAAAACTGAAATGACGTATCGAGATCATAGTCGGATATCGTTCTCATCACAGCATTAGAATACCGTCGTCTCATCATGACTCACTTTCAATCGATTCCCAACGAAGATTCTCCTCCCGCACACCATATGGAGCATATCGAGAAGTTCGCCACGTATGTGTATGTTCGGATGATCTCTAAAGGATATCGCATCGGTACTCGAACCTCCAGGGTGGCAGGAGACGCCTACGAGATACTCGGCCCCGCCGAAGACGGTGTGTCGCTCTCCCTCCGAGACGTCCTGCGCATCGGTCCCGCTCTAACCGAGCTACTAAAGTACGGCGCCCACCTCTATGCCGAGGTGCGCGACGAGTACGAGGATGACGCCACCCGTTAGTCACCCCCCCCCCTTATTACTCTACCCTAGGGTAGAGTAAACTTCTTAATCTTCACAAACCGTATCGGCTCTTACTACTCGGCGACATTGGTCGGAGATGTATCTGACCAGCGGCCATGCCGGCCCTAACTGTAGCCATGTTAGCATCGGTAACGGCATTCTGAGCCACGGCATTAGCTCTAGCCACTAGAGCATTGGCCTTGGCCTTAGCGGCCGCCATACCTACGGCATTAACCTTTGCCGCCGCTAAGTTGGCGGCCCACGCCACGGCATTAGCCTGAGCGGCTACGGCGTTGGCTTTAGCCGCTGCCATATTAGCATGGGCGGCTCCCGCTCCTGGAGCCGCCGGTCCGAACCCCTTGGGGTACTTGCCCTTGGGAGGGTGTTTGGCGTTCATCGCGCTGGTGGTGGTACTAGGTGGTGGTACTACCTCCACCCCGCCAGAGACTACTAACATCATCGACTTTCCTAGACCTACTCCACCCCGAGTACGAGTCCCACCGTGTGGGGATCAAAGTGTGGAGTAGTAGTCGCACTGAAGTGTGGAAGGTTTATACTATACTCGATGGTGAAGTTGGTTCACATCATAGTCGGTGCGGCCGTACTGGTCGTGGGATATATCATCGTCCGCCGAATGTGGTCTCGTGACCCTCGACGCCATGATCGCCGTAAACCAAATATCGAGGACTACTTCCCGGTGGGAAAGTACGATTCCACCGGTGCGTCTCCATCGCGATGTGAAACCGCGTGCTTCGAGAGCCCATACTATGATGCGTGCATGAACAGCTGTCTCCAGGGCGGTCACGCCGACTATGCGGAGACCGGTGACGAATACGATGTTCTCGGCGTCGGACAGATCGACGACCTCGATAGGGGAGTCGGTTATGATACCCCTGGAGGATACGGTCCTGAGTATGGACTTCGCGGGGAGACACCTGGACGTTAATACGTATATAGTTTTCATCTTGATATCAAGATGAAAATTGATATATAGAATCTATACGACACGATCATCTTGTTCTGATCTCATTTATTTCACGAATGCCTTCAGATACTGTTGTTAGACCGGCTCGTAACATTAGGAATTACATAGCAGGAAAAGAAGGGATGGTGCGAACCGCGGGAATGCGTTCAAACTCTACTTCGCGTCCAGTTCTTACGGGAACATTTCCCGTAAACGAGGAGGACACCATTGCCACAGCCTTTCGCGCTATTATGACGCGAAATCAGGTACGTAAATAGAAACCCGACGCACTTCCTTGACTAAGAATGAGTTTTCGTGACCTAACGAGTCACGAAATCTAAAATATATGAATAGGATGATACGTCGCTCTCGCTCCTAAGCGAGAGCGGAGATCCCGTGGCTCGAGGAGCCAGCGGTGACACCTCGGTCGGTCATTCATATTAAAACTGAAATATTCAAGTTCCTGGGCGTATCGGTTGCGTCGGATTTAATCAAATGTCCTTCACGATATATAAATGCACATATGTCTTTCTATCCAAGATTCACAGGAAGTGTCAGTATGCAACATTATCCTCTGAAGAGTTTGAAAATCACAAACTAACGCACGGATTAACTCGACAACGTCAATATATTACTTTTATGTGCCCTATTTGTAACTGTGTAGTATCTGGTGCAGCTTCCATAAAAACTCATAAACTATCACACTCAAAATCAATTCGATGTCAGTATTGTGAATATTCTACGGATAATAAAAGTTACCTTAAAAAACATACAGATGTACAACACTTTGGTAAAGTGAGAACGTATAAATGCGATATTCCTGGATGCGTTATCACAACTACGTGTACGTCTAATTTAGAACAACATCGTCGAACTCATCTGGGAGAGGAACAATGGCCATTCGTGTGCCCGGTTGAAGGATGTGATAAGAGATTCAAACGAAAATACGATCTAACAGCACATAGTAGAATCCATACGTCTAAGATGTTTGCGTGCACATTCGAAGGTTGTCATCACAAAACAAATGTGAAATCGTCGTTATATACACACCAGCAAACTTGTAAACATCGGATCGTTGAAGCAGAGATAGTTATAGATACGCTTTAGATTTTATTTCTCCTCCGGAGGAGAAATAAAGGTCGTTAGACTTAGACCAGAGCGTAGTATTTTTTGAAGACCGTGGTCACAGTGGTAACGATCTCGGTCTCCTCGACCACCAGATACTCCCCCTTGGCACCAGCGCAGAGATTCGCATACTGAAGATTGCTTCCGATATTGAGACCGTGGGCTTCAGCGGTGATGTGGATGATGTTGAGTGTGACGTTCTCATGCTTGGCGACCAGATCTATCACCTCATGGTACGAGTGCTTCGACGAGTTGTCCTCTCCGTCGGTGACCACGATGATGAGAGTAGATCGCGACTTATCACGGATCTGGTCGACTGAGATCCAGATCGCATCGTAGAGAGCGGTCTTGCCCTTGGCGAACATCTTTCCCAGAATCGAAGGCATCTCGTCCTGTCGTTTAATCTGACCGGCGGCACGAGGGCGCAGTTTGAAAAAAGCGCCATCATCGAATGCGACGATAGCGATACGGTCGTTCTCCGGCATATCCGCATAGAGAGCGGTGATGGTGTTCTTCGCATTCTGCAGCTTGGTGCCATTCATGCTGCCCGATACATCGATCAGAAAATAGACGTCCCGGGTGCCAGCCACGAGATGGGAGGGAGACTCGGCCGAAGACTGAGCGCATACTTTTTTATGCTCCTTCAGATTCAGGACTTGCTGGTGACAGCCGTAGCACTCCTTCCCCTGAGTCGAGGGAGACCCAGCTAGCTGGGAGGGAGACGTCCCAGTCGAGGGAGACCCCGCGGTGGATCCGGTACATACCTTCTTGTGCTCCTTCAGATCTATAACTTGTTGGTGGCAGCCGTAGCACTCCCTCGACCCACTCGAGGGAGACTCTGCCGGGAGTCTGATCCCTTTCTCGGCCCCAGAGGTAGTAGACCTCTTAGCCAACTTAGAACCAGCATTCTTACCGACGCATACAGCACGATGTTGTGCTAGATCAGAAACTTGCTGGTGGCAGCCATAGCATTCAACAGTACCACGAAATTTGCTCGCCATTACTCGAAGTGAATATTGCGTATCAGAGGAACACTCATATCACTCGATGGAATCTACTCTCTTCAATTTTTTACCCTCCCGACTAGGAGTACTATAATCTTCTGGGCTCCAAACCATACATATGTTCCCATCCAGAGATGGAAGCAATAGATATACCACCTTCTCCGCCGGGTGATGATACCCCGAAGTTCATATAACGTCTATTTATATTTAGCCAGGATAGATCTATCGATAATACTGCGCGCAACATTACTAGAGCACACGACGCCAGAATATTTCTTCTCTGTAGACTACCACCAGCTCCACCTCTGGCGGTCATTATATGTATCGTATCGCCACCAGGAGAAAATAGGGTCATTGTAGTACTCTCCCCGTCTCTTCCGGATTGAGGAGCGGTACCGCCAGCGATTCCCTGTCCGCCTAAACCTGTATATATATTTAAGATCGACCCGGGTGGAGGATATTCGATTAATACTTTTATCTCTTCTCCGTCTTGCCCTCCTTCGCCCCAATAATACTCATCGCATACGGCGCCACCGCCTCCTCCTCCACCGGCAACGATCTCCAAAAGATTTGCCGTATACTGACTCTCTGGAGTATGAAATACGAGGTCTATTATATCCGTTATTGCCGGAGTCACGCCGTTTTCAACTAGTCCGGTGGGCGTCATACGACCGGACTTCACAACATTCAGAGACGGATACATGATTTTCATGTAGGTAGGATATTCAACTTGGGTATCGGGAAGATCCATGTCGAAGTTTTAGGGTCACGCGCCGAGACTAGCGACGCGCTCTTCCCCACTCCGATCGGAGTGGGGAGGTGTCACTTTTTTACTCTTCGCGCCTGGAGACGGCGTGCGCGTCAGAGGCGAAGTCTAGTCGCTCGACCCGTAGTAGAAGTACGCCTCCGCTCGGTCGTCATCAAGTCGTCTTATGACCTGCTGCGAACTGTATGGATTCTGCGGATACTCGTCCGATAGCTCAGCGATCTTGTCCTCCACCGCTTTTGTTTTACCTGTTATCCAGTAGGTTCCTCCGATGGTACCGTCTCGACTAAATCGCCTAATAGTTGCACCTCCTTCGTCGTATACTAAACCGCCGAGAGAGGGACCGTACAGATACGATGCCACCATGAAGAGCGCCTCAGATGGCAGATACTTTTGGTCGTCTCTAAATAGATTGGTGACCTCCTCGAACCGAGACATCAGTGAACGGTCTCGAGGGGCCGGGATCAACTTTTTGTAGTCCGCACCGGTGCGATCACCATAGACGTTGGAGTATGGAAACCGGGCCGTTATCGTATAGAAGTTCCACTTGTCCACCGACCTCTTCGTGTCCCGGCCGCGGATGCATAGTGGTGGCGGTATCTTGACTTTTCTCGGTCGGTGACCGAGGTTGATTCCAGCAGAGCGGGTCTCGTACCTCGAAGAGGTAAAGATGAGACCGACCAGGTACCGTCTCACCTCATCCCCCTTCCACATTGGAAATATGTATCCGGGACCTCCTCTTAATCTCTCATTATATGAGCCACCTAATCTCTTTAGAGCTGTTGATATTTTTATTTCCTCGTCCCCAATGAATCTAACAACGAAAGATTTATCAGAGTACACAGACATTACCACATTCTTAGGAAAACACTGAAGTATCGTCTCCACTACTTCCTGCTCCGATACGTTGGTCTTTGATGCGGTACACTTGATAGCATGCCACAATCTATCCTCCGATATTAGAAAATATCCTGCTAGCCGATCTATCGATCCGGGTGGACCCGAATATACAATCGCCATTCCTACTTCCCAGAAGAACTACTAATACGAAGAAAGTTGAGATACGATACGCTCTCAACTGTCTATGACTTGGGCACGTTGGTCGACGTATCTCATCTTTTTCAAGGTACGAGTCCCGCCCTGCGGGGATCAACTTTCACTACTCGTTCCACTACTCACTTCACTACTCGTATCACCACTCACTTCATTCGTATGGCGGTACCAATTCAGCTGGATTCCATAACTGAGGATGTTAGAGCCACTATATGCGGTGAGTGCTCCGTGAAGCAGCGTAAATCCCAGTACGTGAGCGATCCAAAGTTGATAGAGTGTTTCGAGGTCTCCGAAGATGCTTCGATAGTATATATTCCTCTGGGACAGTGGAGAACATTTTTTGTGGAGTTTCCATACGTCTACGATCAATACGCTAAATCCGAGATGGAGTGCACGAAGACCCTCTACACCATCGAGACCGACCCGAAGGGATACCGAGACCAGGATGTGGTCGCCGAGGAGGCGTACTCGAAGTTGGTGACCGACCACGTCGCCTTCATATCCGCCAACCCCGGGTATGGTAAGACCGGACTGGGTAATTTTTTGGCGTGTCGGATCGGGCTGAAGACTCTGGTGGTCAGCCACATCGACAAGGTCAACGACCAGTGGGTCGAGGAGTTTGGGCTCCACTCCTCGGCCAAGGTCCAGAAGGTCGTGGGTAAGAAACCACTCGACCCCACCGCGGACGTCTATGTTATCGGTATGCTAAAGTTGGCGGGGATGGATCGGTCCGCGTTCGATGGTATCAATATCGGGTTGGTGATATTCGATGAGGCGCATGTCGCGACGGTCACCGCCTTCTCTAAATCTCTCCTCAAACTGAGTCCTCTGTATGTGTTAGGACTGAGCGCTACCCCGGAGAGAGCAGACGGTATGCAGAAATTATTGACCATGTACTTTGGTCCTAAAATAAACTATATACATCGTCAAGAAGTGAAGGATTTCACTGTATACAAGTACGAGACGGATTTCAAACCGACGATAAACTACAATCTGACCTGGGGCGGTACCATACTCGACTGGACCACCGTCATTAATAGTATCGCGTATCAGGTCGATCGCCAGCAATTCATCGCCACCATAGCTTCATGGCACCCCTCGGAGAGAATGATGATCCTCTCCGATCGAACGAAGGAGTGCGATGCCATACACTCCACACTCGTCGAGTGGTACGGGGAGACGGAGGTGTATAAGATGGACAACAAAAATAAGAATGATTCGATAGAGATTATACAGCAGTACAGGATCCTCATAGCTGGTCGAAAGAGGGCGGGAATCGGGTTTAACGATCCCACTCGAAACATGCTGGTGCTGTGTACGGATTGCATCGACGTGAGACAGAACGAGGGCAGAGTACGAACCAGCGGAAATATCATCTACGATCTGGTCGATAACTTCTCAACATTCGAAACTCACTGGACGAAGAGAGAGACGTGGTACCTTCAGAGGGGAGCCGACGTTCAGGTCATACCTCGCGCCGAAGCTATATTCGGCGCGAGTCCGGGGAGGAGAGGTCGTACTCCTGCCTCCCGCTCCGCCCCCGTCTCGAGAGGTGGTGGCGGTGGGAGGCGCCTCCCACCGAACGTCTCGAAGATCTCGACCCCAGGAGAGTAACGGCCACCCAGACCCGGGGAGGGGGAGGGGGTATGGTAGTCGGGTGATACCACTCTTCATCACCCGCGGGTGATGAAGTGGCCTACCCTGGTGACGAAGTAGTAATAGAGGGCGATAGTGGTTCCCTCCGAAGTATCGGAGGAGTAGGTCGACTTTCATCTCTGTCGTCAGAGGCAGTGAAGGCTGTAACAGATGGAGTTCTATGGGCCAGAGGGAAAGAAATTACGAAAGAAGGACATCTCCGCCGGAGAGGTCTATTACTACTCTCGTCTCGAAGACGACGAAGAAGGATATGTAAAGGTGCCAGGAATGTTCGATTTGGAGAAGGACGTTAGAGCATTCGCGGAGAAGTGCGTTCAAACTGCTTACTCGGATGCTACTTCTATGGATATCGATATCGTATGGACCAGATTAATGGATCGTAACAAGACTATAATAAGCGCACTGGAGCAGCTCAAACGTGAAACTGAGACCTCCGGGGACGCTAACTCGATGTTCAAGGTGAGAGCCTACGGAACGGCCATAGCGGTACTGAAGAAGCTGAAGATACCCATAGTGTCCGGGGCGCAAATAATCAAGATCAAGGGCATCGGTAAGAGCATCGCCGGGCACATCGATGATATCATCGCATCCGGCAAGCTAAAGTCCCAGGACGAGAGGAGTGCGGACACCATCACCAGACACTCCGTGCTCGAGAAGTTCATGGGTATATGGGGCGTCGGTCCCAAGCACGCCAACGCATGGTATGCCAAAGGACACAGAGAGATCGAGGATCTCGCCGCAGAGAAATTAACCAAACAGCAGAAAGT
>Ga0184628_10000899_pt1 | contig 15247 bp, 13 predicted proteins | sample PLM4_5_b1_FD_133149 | JGI IMG/M metagenome (GOLD analysis project Ga0184628, IMG submission 133149) | Groundwater sediment microbial communities from an aquifer in East River, Colorado, USA - PLM4_5_b1 | ecosystem: Environmental > Terrestrial > Soil > Riparian zone | place: USA: East River... | reverse complement strand
CCGGCTGACCGTGCATCCCCGAGGGGATACACGGTCAGCCGGCGGGTCGATGCGGACTACTTGAAGAGGTACTTCAGTCCTGCCCAGAACTGGTAGTTGACGTCGGGGTCGCTACCCCGATCGAAGAACGAGCGCCACTCGCCGACTACGGAGAGCTGGTGCTTCTTCACGTCATTCGTCCAGACCGGCGCACCGAACGAGAACAGATACCCCATCGTGAAGATGTCGCTGTGGGTGAGATCCCAGAACGTGATACCCGAGCCGATGGTCGCGCCGTTGGTGGCCACATAGGCGATCTCGGTGTCGCCGAACAGGCTCGAGCGCGCGCCTTCGCCCAGGTTGCCCGCGAAGCCCAGGGCGGGAATGAACGCCATGTGCGGGTTCATCCGGATCTGCGCGCCGCCCTTGAACCCGACCAATTGATCGCCGAACGCCTTGACCGGGTTCGTCAAGACACCGATCTCGGCCGGATCCGTGTCGTCGTACTGGCGCTGCTGCTTGCCGTAGAGCCCAGCAAAGAACGGACGGACCTTCAGTGCGCGCTGCTCGGCAGCCAGACGGTCGGCTTCGGCCTGACGTGCGGCTTCTGCCGCCAGGCGCGCCGCTTCGGCTGCCGCTGCCGCCGCTCGTGCGGCTTCGGCTGCCCTTGCCGCTTCCGCCGCCGCTGCCGCCGCTCGCGCCGCTTCAGCCGCCCGCGCCGCTTCAGCCGCCGCCGCGACCCTTGCCGCCTCGGCGCGCGCCGCCTCGGCCCGACGAGCCGCCTCGAGGCTGGGCACGGCCCTGACGAGCGACAGGTTGCCGCAGATCTCGGGGACGAAGAACGTGTACGTCATGTTGAGGTCGTCGATCAGAAACTCGAAGCCCTCAATCGGAGTCGTGCCGTCGTAGCGTAGGTTCCGTGTGACGGTTGGTCCGCCTCGTCGCAAGGCCATCCACTCGAGCGTGGCGCCCGGCTGCAGCGTGGATTCCATGACCTGGCCGCCGGCCAGAATCCGCTGAACCTGTTCGGTCAGCGACGCGAGGCCCACCTGGTTCATCACCGTCGCTATGTCACGCTGAATCGCAGGCCTCGACATCGAGCGCCCGAGCGCAGGGATGTCGCGCACCGGCGCCGTGAATCGCGTGGCTCCGCCGAGGGTGGTGAACCCGTGGACCGGCGGCGGCGCTTGTGCCCATACCGTGGACCCGGTGATAAAGAGACACAGAACCGCTAGGGCGCCTGCGCCTCGAATGGATGACCGACGATTCATCAGAAATTCCTCCACATTCAGTAGTATTCCACTATCGTCACACCGCCAGCCCGAATTTTCTCAGCACGCTGAATATTTTCGATCCCCAGCGCCCTGTCACACGCGCGCAGTCTCCGCGGTCTGGCGCATCGTCGGCGCGCCCTGGAGGATGCGCAGCATGCGGCGGAGCGGCTCCGCGGCCCCCCACAACAGCTGGTCACCCACGGTAAACGCGGTGAGATACTCACCGCCCATCGTGAGCTTCCTCAGCCGGCCGATACGTACGTTCAACGTTCCGGTGACGGCCGCCGGCGTGAGCAGGCGCAGCGAGGCCTCTTTTTCGTTGGGTACGACCTGCACCCACTCGTGCGCGGCGCCGAGCATCGCTTCGGCGTCCGCCAGCGGCACGTCGCGCCGGAGCTTCACGGTCAGCGCCTGGCTGTGGCTCCGCATAGCTCCAACCCGCACGCACAGGCCGTCGACTGGAATCGGTTCCTTCGTACGGCCCAGAATCTTGTTGGTTTCGGCCGATCCCTTCCACTCTTCGCGGCTTTGCCCATTGCCGAGATCCTTGTCGATCCACGGTAGCAAGTTTCCAGCCAACGGATGGCCGAATTGCGCGGTCGGGAAGTCGCCGCTGCGCATTGTCTCTGTGACCGTTCGGTCGATCTCGAGAATGGCCGAGGCCGGATTCTCGAGTAACGATCGAACCGGTGCGTACGCCCGTCCCATCTGTAGCACCAGCTCGCGCATGTGTTGCGCGCCCGCGCCGGAGGCCGCCTGATAGGTCATCGACGTCATCCACTCGACCAGGCCCGCCCGAAAAAGTCCCGTCATCGCCATCAGCATCAGGCTGACGGTGCAGTTGCCGCCGACGTAGGTCCGGATGCCGCGGTCCATGGCGCGGTCGATCACGTCACGGTTTACCGGATCGAGCACGATCACCGCGTCGTCGGCCATCCGCAGCGTCGAGGCGGCGTCGATCCAGTAGCCGTTCCAGCCCGCCTGACGCAGCGCCGGGTAGATCTCGGTGGTGGCGTCGCCGCCCTGACACAAGAGCAGGACGTCCATGGCCATCAGATCGGCGACGTTTTTCGCGTCCTTCACGAGAGGGACCGGCTTGCCCACCGCCGGTGCGGTCGCACCGGCCTGCGACGTCGAAAAGAACACCGGTTCGATGTGATCGAAGTCTCCTTCCTCGCGCATCCGCTGCACAAGGACCGACCCCACCATGCCGCGCCACCCAATCAGCCCTACGTTCATACGTTCCAAGTTTATCCCGCTGAAATCCCCAGCGCGAGACCGCGCCTCCGGTGCGCTCATTGTAAGCGCCCGTGTCGCATGGCGTTGTACGAGGCGGCGCGCGCTTCAGGCGAAGAGGACGAGCGCCTGCGTCAGCGTCACCCACACGCCCCAGGCGATGGGAATGCTGACGGCGATCCATGCGAGGGAGGTCCCCACATCCACGCGCGGGTCCGCCGAGGCCGTTGAGCCAGGCTTGGGGGTCATAGCGGGCGGTCGGGCTGGTACACCGGCGGCGTCCTCCCGTCGGAACCATCGGTCGGGCAGAGGCGTGATCAGAGCGTTGGCGATCAGGCCGAGCACCAGCAGTCCCGCGAGGATGTACATCGTGACGTCGTACACCTGCTGACGGGGCACGCCCGCGGCGAGCTGCGCTTCACGAATGTAGTTGACGACCACCGGACCGATGATGCCGGCGGTGGACCACGCGGTCAGCAGGCGCCCGTGGATAGCCCCCACGAACTGCGTGCCGAAGAGGTCGGCGAGGTATGCCGGAATGGTCGCGAAGCCGCCGCCGTACATCGAGATGATCACGCAGATGGCCAGAACGAACACCGCCTGGCTGCCCGCGCGCGCGGCATTCGGCGCCAGCGTGTACAGCGCGATGCCGAGGATGAAGAAGGTGTAGTAGGTGGCCTTGCGTCCGATGCGATCCGAAAGAGACGCCCACACGAATCGTCCGCCGATGTTGAAGAGCGAGATCAACCCGGTGAATCCGGCCGCGACCGCCGCGCTCGCGCCGAAGATCTCCTGAAGCATCGGCGATGCCATGCCGATGACGCCGATGCCCGCGCTGACGTTCAGGCAGAGCACTGCCCAGACCAGCCAGAACTGCCGCGTCTTGTGCACGTCCCGCAGGTCCACGCTGCGAAGCGTCGCCGCCGTCCGCTCGTCTGGCGCCGCGGCACCCGCCGGCCGCCAGCCCGCCGGCGGCACGCGATAGGCAAACGCGCCCGTCATCATCGAGACGAAGTACATCCCTGCGAGCACGAGGAAGGTCTGCCACACACCAACCGAGGTCGGCGTCCGGAAAACCGTCATCAGACGATCGGCCAGCGGGGCGCCGATCATCGCGCCGCCGCCAAAGCCCATGATGGCCATCCCCGTTGCCATCCCTCGGCGATCCGGGAACCACCGGATGAGCGTCGAGACGGGGGAAATGTACCCAAGTCCCAGTCCGATGCCTCCAAGGACGCCGGCACCGAGCCACATGATCCACAACTGGTGCACCACCACGCCCACGGCGGCGATGACGATGCCGCCGCACCAGCAGAGTGCCGACACGGCGCCTGCACGTCGCGGGCCCGAGCGTTCGACCCATCCACCCCAGAGTGCCGCCGACGACCCGAGGAACACGAAAAACAGCGTGTAGATCCACCCCAGGTCGCTGACCCGCCAGTCGCAGGTGGTCGTGACGAGCGCCGTCGCCAGCGTCAGGTCGGGACACACGACCGGCGCGGTCACGCCCAGCGCGCGCGATAGTGGCAGCCAGAACACGCTGAAGCCGTACGCCATCCCGATGCACAGGTGGATGGCGAGCGCCGCAGGGGGCACGAGCCAGCGGTTGAAGCGCGCGTTGGCGATGGTACGCTCGCGATCGAGGAGACCAAGGCTCGGCACGGCGCATATCGTAGTGGACCGAGGGACGGCATTACACTACTAAGCTTGTGCGACCTCGTCTCCTAGTTCCCATGTCCCTCTGTCCCCGGGTCTCGTAGTCCTCATGGTGGTCCAGAAGTTTGGCGGAACGTCCGTCGCGGATCCCGACGCGATAGGACGACTGATTCAGATTGTTCGACAGGCGCGTGCCCGCGATGGCCGCGGTCCTGCGGTCGTCGTGTCCGCGATGAGCGGCGTCACCGATACGCTGCTGGCGGTTGCCGCCACGGCCGGTGACGGTCGCATCGACGAGGCCTTGCCGCGGATCGACGAGCTGCGCGCCCGGCACCACGCTGCGGCGCGCGCCCTTGCTCCCGCGGAGGCGGCGGCCGGTCTGGGCACGATCATCGACACCGTCGTCGACGATCTGGTCGCGCTCGCCCGGGCGCTGTCGGTGCTGGGTGAAGTCTCGCCCCGCACTCTCGACGTCGTGGCCGCGGCGGGCGAGCTCCTCAGCTCGCGCATCGTCGCCGCGGCGCTGGCCCACGCTGGCGTTCCCGCCGAATGGGTTGACGCCCGGCGCGCGATCATCACCAACGGCGAGCACACGCGCGCCGTGCCCCTCGGAGACGAGACCGATGCGGCGCTGCGGGCGACGGCGCTCGCCGCCATCGAGGCCGGGCGCGTCCCGGTGCTCGGCGGCTTCGTCGGATCCACGAAGGACGGTCACACGACGACGCTCGGCCGCGGCGGATCGGACTACTCGGGCGCCCTCGTGGGCGCCGGCATCGGCGCGCGCGAAATCCAGATCTGGACCGACGTAGATGGCATGCTGACCGCCGATCCACGCATCGTCGCCGCCCCGCGCCTCGTGCCGCAGCTGTCGTTCGCCGAAGCGGCTGAGCTCGCGTATTTTGGCGCGAAGGTGCTGCATCCCAGCACCATCCTGCCCGCCATCGAGCGCAACATCCCGGTGCGCATCCTCAATTCGCGCAAGCCCGAGGGCACCGGCACGCTCATCACCGCCGAGCCGTCGCCGTCGGCCACGCCGCTCACCGCGCTGGCCTGCAAGCGAGGCCTGACGGTGGTGGACATCACGTCGAGCCGGATGCTGATGGCGTACGGCTTTCTGCGCCGCGTGTTCGAGGTGTTCGAGCGCTATCGCACGTCGGTGGACGTGGTGACGACGTCCGAGGTGACGGTCTCGGTGTCGATCGACGAGCGGCGCCACCTGGACGCGATCGCCGAGGCGCTGTCGGAGATCGCGCAGGTGTCAATCGAGCACGAGATGGCGCTACTGTGCGCGGTCGGCGATCGGCTGCGAACCGAGCCCGCGATTGCCGCCCGCTGCGTGGGCGTCCTCGAGGAAGTGCCGCTGCGGATGATTTCGCAGGCGGCGTCGTGCCGGAACATCACGGTCATCCTGCGTGAAGCCGACCTGCAGCACGCCATGGAGCGCCTGCACGAGGAGTTCTTCGGGGTCGAGGCATGAAGCTGCTCATCGTCGGGTACGGTCGGATGGGACGGCTGGTCGAGGCGCTGGCCGTCGAGCGGGGCCTCGACGTGACCGGGCGGGTTGACGTCGATGGCGGTGACTGGAGCGTTCCCGCCGACGTCGCGATCGACTTCTCGACCGCCGACGCACTGGCGGTGAACTTTCCCCGATACGTGGAGCGACGGCTACCGGCCGTCATCGGCACGACTGGGTGGGCGCACCTCGAAGCGGGATTCCGGGCGGCGGCCGATGGCGCCGGGCTCGGGGTGGTCGCGTCGGCGAACTTCTCGATCGGCGTCAACGTGTTCGAGCTGATCGTGGCCGAGGCGACACGACTGATGCGGCAACACCCGCAGTACGGCGCGTGGATTCACGAGCTGCATCACGCCACCAAACGCGACGCTCCGTCAGGAACGGCCCTGATGTTACGTGACGCCATGACCCGGGCCGGTTACGATCGGCCCGTGGACGTGTCGTCGACGCGGGCGGGATCGATTCCGGGGATTCACGCCATCGGGTTCGACGGACCCTCGGATACGATTGAACTGACGCACACCGCACGCGATCGCCGCGGCTTCGCGTCGGGCGCGCTGTTTGCCGCGGAATGGATCAGGACCCGGCGCGGCTGGTACTCCATGGCCGATGTGCTCCGCCCTGAGCCATGAGACCTGAGCCGTAAGCCCTGAGCCGTAAGCCCTGAGTCGTGTTATGAGAACTCCCTTTACTGGCGTTGGCACCGCCCTCGTCACCCCGTTCGCGAAGGACGGGTCGCTCGACGAGGCCGCCGTCCGCCGGCTCGCGCGCCGGCAGATCGACGCAGGCGTCCACTTTCTCTCGCCGTGCGGCACGACGGGCGAGGCTTCGACGCTGTCCCACGACGAGAAAGTACGTGTCGTCCGGCTCGTGGTCGAGGAGGCGGACGGCAAGGTGCCCGTGCTGGCGGGCGCGGGCGGGTACGACACCCGCAAGGTGATCGCGCTCGTCTCCGATCTGCAGGCGGCCGGCGCCGACGGCATCCTGTCGGTGACGCCGTACTACACCAAGCCCACCCCCGAAGGCCTGTATCAGCACTACCGCGCGATCGCTGAGTCCACGTCGCTGCCGATCGTGCTGTACAACGTTCCCGGTCGCACGGGTGTGAATCTCGACGTGGCAACCGTGGCCCGCCTCTCGGGGATCTCGAACATCGCCGGCGTGAAAGAGGCCTCGGGCAACGTCGTCCAGATGTGCGAGATCTACGCGGCGGTGCCCGACGATTTCCTGCTGCTGAGCGGCGACGATCCGCTCACGGTGGCGGTCATGGGTATCGGCGGCCGGGGGGTGATTTCCGTGGCGTCGAACGCGGCACCCGCCGAGATGGTGCAGATCGTCGAGCTGGCCGAGCGGGGAGACTATGCGGCCGCGCGGCGCCTGCATGCATGGCTGCTCCCGTTCTGTCAGGTGATTTTCGTCGAGTCCAATCCGATCCCCATCAAGGCGGCGATGGCGGCGATGGGGCTGCTCGACGAGCACTACCGTCTGCCGCTCGTGCCCCCCAGCCCCGCCGCGCGCGAGAAGATCCTGCACGTGCTCCAGCGCCTGAAGATGCTGGGCGCCGCCGCGCGGGTGTGAGCCGACGCGGGTGGCTCTCTCTTCGATCGATCCGTCCGATTCGAGCGAGGTGGACGTCGAAGGCCTGACACGCGCGCTCGTTGACATCGATTCCACCACCGGACTCGAGCACGATGTGGCCGCGTGGATCGCGCGCTTCCTCGGCGCCCGCGGTTATCACGTGACCGAGCAGCCCGTCGCCGACGGGCGATTCAACGTCTTCGCCACGATCGACGCGCCCGCGGTGGTCCTGTCCACCCACTTCGACTGCGTGCCGCCGTTCTTCCCGAGCCGGCTCGAGCACGGGCTCATCTTCGGGCGCGGCGCCTGCGACGCCAAAGGCATTCTGGCGGCCCAGGTCGTCGCCGCCGAACGAATGCGCGCGCGGGGCGAGCGGCGCATCGGACTGCTCTTCGTCGCGGGCGAGGAACGTGGCAGCGACGGCGCCCACGTGGCCAACACGCTTGCGCCGCCAGGCGTGCGGCATCTCGTCAACGGCGAGCCCACCGACAATCGGCTCGGCGTCGCCACGCGCGGCGTGCTGCGCGTCCGGCTGAGCGCCACCGGACGCGCGGCCCATTCGTCGTTTCCCGAACTCGGCGAGTCGGCCATCGACAAGCTGCTCGATGCCCTGATGCTGCTGCGCGGGGTGGCGCTACCCGAGGACCCGCTGCTGGGCCGTACGCACTATACGGTCGGCCTGATCGAAGGAGGCGTGGCCTCCAACGTGGTCTCGCCGCACGCCTCGGCCGAGGTGTTCTTCCGCCTCGTGGACGATGGCGCGTCGGTGCGCGACGCGCTGCGGGTGCTCGAGATGCTGGTGACGGTCGAGCCGCTGTTTCAGATTCCGGCAGTCCGGATGGACGCGGTGGACGGCATCGAGACTGCTGTGTTCCCGTTCGCCACCGACATACCCGCGTTGACGCGCTGGGGCCGCCCTCTGCTGCTCGGCCCCGGCTCGATTCAGGTCGCCCACACCGACGATGAGCACGTGGCCGTCGTCGAACTGCAGCAGGCCGTGGACCTCTACGAACGCGTGGCGATGCAGCTGCTCGCCGCGTGCTAGACTGCAAATTTGGCGGTACGCGTTCGGCCGCCGTTCGACGTGATGGGCCGCGCCGCGGCCCGGACCCTGAGCAACTTCAGCCTGCGAACCGCGTCAGGGCCGGAAGGCAGCAGCGCTAAACAGACCCTGTCGTGTGCCACAGGTGCGCCGGGTCGCGGTGGGGCCCATCACGATTGTCGTACCGGGATTCGGGATTCGGATTCGCAGCACCTGATGCCATTCTCACAGCCGTCCCTCTGCGTCCCTGTAGCAACATCGCGGAAGACTCCGTAGTCCATGTCGTACCAGGTACTCGCGCGCAAGTGGCGACCCCAGCGGTTCGATGACGTCATCGGCCAGCAGGCGGTGACGCGCACGCTGCGCAACGCGATCACCAGCGGCCGCATCGCGCAGGCCTTCGTGTTTGCCGGCCAGCGCGGATCGGGCAAAACGACGACCGCGCGCATCCTGGCGCGGGCGCTGTCGTGCGTGAAGGGGCCGACGCCCGATCCGTGCGGCGTCTGCGACGCGTGCGTGGAGATCGCGCAGGGTCGCGACATCGACGTGCTCGAAATCGACGCGGCCAGCCACACCGGCATCGACAACATCCGCGAAGTGATCATCGACGGCCTGTCGATTGCCCCGGTGCGCGATCGGTACAAGGTGTTCATCATCGACGAGGTGCACCAGCTCTCCGGGTCGTCGTTCAACGCGCTGCTGAAGTCCATCGAAGAGCCGCCGGCCCACGTCGTGTTCATGATGGCCACGACCGAGCTGCACAAGATTCCGGACACGATCCTCTCGCGGTCGCAGGTCTTCGAGTTCCGCACGATTCCGGCCGCGCTCATCGCCGCCCAGCTCAGGACGATAGCCGCCGCCGAGGGTGTGACCGTGTCGGACTCGGCGCTGGGGCTCATGGCACGCGCCGCCGAGGGGAGCATGCGCGACGCGCAGAGCGCGTTCGACCAGGTGATCGCGTTTGCCGGCACGACGATCACGTCCGAGGACGTGGCCACCGTGCTCGGGCTCGTGGGACGCGACCTGCTCTTCGGTCTGCTGGACGCCGTGGTCGCCGAGGACGCGCCGGCGGCGTTCGCCTTCGCCGACCGCGCCGTGGAAGCCGGGTCCGATCTGCGGATCGTCTGCCGCGAGCTGGCGCGGGTGGTGCGCGACCTGATGATCGTCTCGGTGGATCCGTCGCGCGCCTCCGAGGTCGAGATGGGTGAGGGTGAGCACGAGCGCCTCGGACAGCTGGCGGCGCGCTTTTCGCGAGAGGATCTGATGCGCGCCTTCGACCTGTTGTCGAAGCTCGACTTCGAGCTGAGGCAGGCGTCGTATCCGCGATACCAGTTCGAGATGGCGCTGCTCAAGTGGATGCACCTGCGCAAGCTGGTGCCGTTGGCCGAACTGCTCGAGCAGGCAGGGCCGAGCGCGTCGGTGGCACCGAGAATGCCCGTCCTGCCAAGGCCGGCGCAGACGCTCCAGGCCCCCAGGGCGCCGCTCCCGACGGCGAGGGTTCAACCGTTCGCTCTCAAGGCGACGACGAATCCCAACCCCCCGGATCCCGAATCCCGAACCCCGAATCCCGGCACGCCGAGCGCCGGCTTGAAGGATGCGCTGCTGGCCGAGATTCGCGCCAAGAAGGGGCTCTTCTACAACACGGTCGTGGCGCAGGCGCAGAAGATCGAGGTGGCGTCCGACCGCGTGACGTTCGCGTTTCTCCCGACTCACCGCGCGCTGCGCGAGCAGCTCGAGGTCACGCGGCCGTGGCTCGAAGCGGCGGCGGCGCGAATTGCCGGCCGCCCCGTCGCGGTCGTCGCCGTGCAGCTCGACGGGCCCAGCGCGCCGCCCGTGGCAGTCGAGCCCGACGAGCCACGCGCTGAACCCAACGCGCCGGCCGAGATGCCCAAGGACCGCCGCAACCTGAAAGCCGAAGCGATGTCATCGACCACCGTCCAGGCGATGCTCGACGTCTTTCCCGCAGAGATCAGGGATGTGGAAGAACTATGAATATCCAATCCATGATGCAGCAGGCGCAGCAGATGCAGGAGCGCCTGAAAAAGCAGATGGCCGACATGCGCATCGAAGCCACCGCGGGTGGTGGCATGGTCACGGTCGTGGTCAGCGGCGACAAGCAGCTGCAATCGATCCGCATCGAGCCCGACGTCGTGTCTCGCGAGGACGTGGAGATGCTCCAGGATCTGATTCTCGCAGCCGTCAACGACGCGCACCGCAAGGTGGACGCCCAGCTCGGCCAGCAGATGCAGGGGCTGATGGGCGGTCTCAAGATCCCCGGGCTCTAGTCGAGCTGTGTCGCTTCCCGACCCTCTCACCCGGCTCGTCGAGCAGCTCCAGAAGCTGCCCGGCATCGGCGCGAAGGGCGCCCAGCGCCTGGCGTTCCACATCCTCAAGCACCCGCGCGACGACGCGGAAGGGCTGTGCGACGCGATCCGCGACGTGAAGGACCGCGTGACCTACTGCACCGTGTGCAGCAACATCACCGATCAGGATCCCTGCATGTTCTGCACGAGCCCGTCGCGCAACCAACGGCTCATCTGCGTCGTCGAGGAGCCGCAGAACGTGTCGGTGGTGGAAAAGACGCGGGAGTTCCGTGGCGTGTACCACGTGCTGATGGGTACCTTGTCGCCGCTGCACGGCGTGGGGCCCGACGATCTGAAGATCCATGGGCTGCTGTCGCGCGTCGGCGATGGCGCCGTGGACGAGGTCATTCTCGCGACCAATCCGACGGTGGAAGGCGAGGCGACCGCTCTGTACCTGGCGCGTCTCCTCAAGCCGCTCGGCGTGCGCGTCACGCGGATCGCCATGGGCGTGCCGGTCGGGTCTGATCTCGAGTACGCGGACGAAATCACGATGACCCGCGCCATGGAGGGGCGCCGCGAAGTCTGATGCTGCCCGTCGCCTACCAGTTGCCCGCTGCCGCCATCCTGCTGGCAGGCGGCATCGTCTCGTGCTTCTTTGGCTACCGCCTGTTCCGCACCGTGCTGGCCATCTTCGGCTTCATCATCGGCGCGCTGGCGGCCAGCTCGGTGTTCGGTGTGAGCGACACGTGGCTGATGGTCGCAGCGGCGCTCGGCGGCGGCCTGGTCGGCGCGTTCGTGCTGATCACCGCGTACTTCGTCGGCGTGGCGCTGATGGGCGCGGCGCTCGGGGCGGCCGTCGCGAACATCGCGTTCTCGGCCGGTGAGCGCGACCCCAGCGTCTGGGTCGTGATCCTGCTCTCGGTCACGGGCGCCGTGGCCGCCACCTACCTCCAGCGCTACTTCATCATCGTCGCCACCTCCTTCGGCGGCGCCTGGACGATGATCGTGGGCGCGATGGCGCTGCTGGGCAATCGGGCGGCCCTGACCGCGGCGGCGAGCGGCGACGTGTGGGTGGCCTATCCGCTCAATCCGGCGCCGGGACAACGATGGGTGCCCTACGTGTGGATCGCCTTGAGCCTGACCGGCGCCACCGTCCAGCTGTGGGTCACGGGCGGCGAGAAGGGGCGCGTGGTCAGACGGAAGAAAAAGAAGAAGCCGGCAGCCTGAATCTCACGATCACGGGCCACAGCACAGAGTCACACAGGCACAGTCACGTGCCATAATCGGCCCGCGGTGACCGAGGAATGATGCGTCGGGCCGTCGTCACTGTCGTGATCGGTCTGGCCACGGCGTGGGCGCTGTGGCCGCGCTTCGCGTACTCGCACAACCCCACTACGACCACCGTCCTGTTCAATCGAGAGATCGCGTCGCTGCTGGAGCGGAAGTGCGTGCAGTGCCACGCCGCCGGGAAGCTGGCGATGCCGCTCGTCACGTATGCGGAGACGCGCCCGTGGGCCGAGGCCATCAAGGAAGAGGCGCTCGCGCGACGCATGCCGCCGTGGCCGGCCGAGCGCGGATTCGGCGTCTTCGCGAACGACGTCGGCCTGACCCCGCGCGAATTCGAGTTCCTGCTGTCATGGGTGGATGGCGGCGTGCCGCAGGGCGACGGACCGCTGCCGGCCTCCGTCGATCACAGCGAGCACTGGATGGCGGGCACACCGGATGTCGTGCTGACGCCGGCGTCGGGCATGATCGTTGACGCGCGCAGCGCGCCTGGCTTCAAGCGCCTCGTGATCGACAGTGGGCTGGCGCGCGACACGTGGGTGCGCGGCTTCGACTTCAAGCCTGGCGACGCACGCGTGACGCGCGCTGCGTTCTTCGGCGTCGCGGGCACCGACGACTACCTTGGCGGCTGGACGCCGTGGAGCCAGGCGGCCGAGTTGCCCACAGGCGTGGCGTTCAAGCTACCGGCCCACGCGCGCATCGCGGTCGACGTGCTGTACTCGGGGACCACCGAAGCGGTAACCGATTCCCCCCGACTCGGCCTGTACGTCGCGACGTCAGCGCCAGCCGGCATCGTCTCCACGTCCGTCCTGCAGCCTCGCGCCCCGGCCGGGCCGCCCTCGTCCACTGGGCGCATAGTGGCGGACGTGAAGGTCGCGACCGCTCGCGCGCTGGTGTCGATCAGGCCCGAGATGCAGAAGGGCGCGCGATCGCTCGAGCTCACGCTCGTGCGTCCAGACGACTCGCGTCAGGTGCTGCTGTGGGTGAAGACGTTCCGGCAGGACTGGCAGACGTCGTATGTGTTCCGCGAGCCGGTGCAACTGCCCGCCGGCTCGGTGCTGCAGGCAACGGCCTATTTCGATGCCGCGCCTGCGTCCTCGTCTCCGCCGTTCAGAGTGGCGCTGAATCACTATCCCGCGAGGGCCAGGTAGCGTGCGCGGTCTTCAACGCGTGCTGACCCTCGCGTGCACCGTCCTCGCCATGGGCTCGATGGCGGCGACGCCGCTGCAGGGTCCGTCGCCGCAGGCGGAATTCACCGCGTGGTTCTGTCCGATGCATCCCGACGTGACGGCGGCCGAGGGCGGCAGGTGTCGGAAGTGCGGGATGGCGCTCGTCCCTGGCGACCCGTTCGATACGCGCGAGTACGGGCTCGAGCTGGCGACCACGCCGGGCGCGGTCAAGGCAGGCGTGCCGATCACGATGCTCTTCACCGTGCGCAATCCCAGCACCAGCGACCTCGTTAGAAACTTCGAGGTCGTGCACGAGAAGCGCTATCACCTGTTCGTGGTGAGCCGCGACATGGAGGTGTTCGAGCACATTCATCCTGAGCAGCGGGCCGACGGCCGCTGGGCGATCGAGGTGACGCTGCCCAGGCCCGGCTACTATCAGCTGCTCTCCGACTTTCTTCCGAGCGGCGGCTCGCCGCAGTTCATCGGGCGCACCGTCGTCACGGCGGGCTTTTCGGGAGACCTCGAGTCGCAGGCCGCGCACCTGCAGCCCGATACCGTCTTCAACAAGACCGTCGGTTCGCTGAACGCATTCGTGCAGTTCGAACCGTCGATCCTCGTGGCCGGTCAGTACGGACATTTGTCGTTCACGCTGACCGATGCGGTCACGCGTCAGCCGGTCAACGACCTGCAGCCCTACCTGGGGGCCTTCGGCCACATGCTGATCCTGAGCGAGGACATGCAGGACTACGTGCACTCGCACCCCTTCGAGAGTCCGGAAAACGACATCGCGAAGGGGTCTGGCGGCCCGAACGTGGTGTTCGAGGGCTACATGCCGAGGCCCGGCCGTTACCGCGCCTGGAGCCAGTTTCTTCGAAAAGGTGAGCTGATCACCGTGCCGTTCACCATACGCGTCTCGTCGCTCGAGGACGCCGTACGGGGGAATCAGTAAGGGGTGCCGGCGGCACTCCATCTGGGTTAGACTCTCCGGCACCACATACAGGCAGGGAGGCGCTCATGACTGGTCGTCGATCTCCAGGGCTGCGCATCGTTTACACCTGCGTCGGGATGCTGACGGCGGTCGTGGCCACGTCGGCGCCGAAGTTGGCCGCCGAATCCTCGCCGGCCGTGACCTTCTCCAAGGATGTTGCGCCCATCTTCCAGGAGAAGTGCCAGCAGTGTCATCAGCCCAACTCCATCGCGCCGATGTCGCTCATCTCGTTCGAGGACGCGCGCCCGTGGGCCCGGTCGATCAAGCAGCGCGTGATCACACGCCAGATGCCTCCGTGGCACATCGACCCCAGCGTCGGCGTGCACGAGTTCAAGAACGACATGTCGCTCAGCGACGCACAGATCGACACGATCGCGCGGTGGGTCGATGCCGGCGCTCCCGAGGGCAACCCGAAAGACATGCCGCCTCCCAGGCCGCTCATCACCGACAACGAGTGGCAGGGGGTACGCGACGGCTTCGGCGCCCCTGACATCGTGATCAGGTCGTCTGAGTACACGATGCCGGCGCAGCACCAGGACGTCTGGTACCGGCCGATGAGCGACATCCCGATCACCGAGCCGCGCTGGGCGAAGATGGTCGAGATTCGGCCGACCAACATGAAGGGCCGTCGGATCGTGCACCACTCGATCGCCTATCTGGTGCTCAACAACGATCCCGATGCCGTGAACACCGGGACGGCCAACGGCTTTGCGACCGCGGCCGCGGATCCGCGCCCGGTCGATCTCGTCAACCGGCGTCCGCAGTTGATGGAGTGGGCCATCGGCAAGGGGTACGATCTTTTCCGCGAGGGTACCGGCAAGTTGATCCTTCCCGGGGAGAAGATCTCGTGGGATCAGCACCTGCACGCCGTCGGCGAGGAAATCACCGCCGGGTCCGAGATCGGCATCTGGCTCTACGCGAAAGGCCAGGAGCCGAAGAAGCGCAGCTACCTGATTGCGTTCACCGGGCTGCGCAAGCAGGAGTTCGTCGACATTCCGCCGAACTCCATCTCGAGCACCGACGGCTTCACCGTGCTCAAGGAGAACACGCTCATCACCAACTTCCAGCCGCACTTCCATCTGCGCGGCAAGGCCATGCAGGTCGAGGCGATCCTGCCCGACGGCACCAACCAGATCGTCAGCTACGTCGGGAAGTTCAACTTCAACTGGATGACGAACTACATCTACACAGACGACGCGGCGCCGGTGTTTCCGAAGGGCACGGT
>Ga0184628_10000896_pt1 | contig 15288 bp, 12 predicted proteins | sample PLM4_5_b1_FD_133149 | JGI IMG/M metagenome (GOLD analysis project Ga0184628, IMG submission 133149) | Groundwater sediment microbial communities from an aquifer in East River, Colorado, USA - PLM4_5_b1 | ecosystem: Environmental > Terrestrial > Soil > Riparian zone | place: USA: East River... | reverse complement strand
TGGTACCAACTGCGCACCGCCTGAAATGCGACCGGCGCGGTCAGAAAACCGAGCGCCGAGCCGACGCTCGCCCCAACCGGGATCACGACGCGCGTGACGCCGAGCTTGTCGGCCAGTCGCGCGGCATGCAAAGGCGCGGCGCCGCCAAATGCGATCACCGTGTAGTTTTCGACGGTTTTGCCGAGTTCCATCGCGTGCACGCGCGCGGCGTTCGCCATGTTTTCGGTGACGATTTCCGTGATGGCAAGTGCGCCGAGCGCGGCATCTACTTTGAGCGGCTTGGCGATGTCGCGCGTGACCGCGGCTTCCGCGTGCGCGGTTTCGAGCTCGACTTTGCCGCCGGCGAAACGCTGCGGATCGAGCAGGCCCATCGCGCAATCGGCGTCGGTCACGGTTGCATGCTCGCCGCCCCGCGCATAACACGCGGGACCCGGCTCTGAACCCGCGCTGTCGGGGCCGACCTGAACACGCTCGAGATCGTCGACTCTTGCGATCGAGCCACCGCCCGCGCCGATCTCGACCATTTCGATCACCGGAATGCGGATCGGCAGGCCGCTGCCTTTGAGGAACCGGTACATGCGGCCGAATTCGAAGCTGCGCGAAATTTCCGGCGCGTAATCGTCGATGAAGCAGATTTTCGCCGTTGTGCCGCCCATGTCGAACGACAGCGCACGGTCGGCGCCGCAGCTCTCGGCGACCGTGCGCGCGAGGATCGCGCCGCCGGCCGGGCCCGATTCGACAAGGCGCACCGGTTCCGCCGCGCCCATCGCGAGCGTGCACAGCGCTCCCCCGGAAGTCATCAGGTAGACTGGGCAGCGGATGCCCATCGCCTCCAAGCGCGCCTGCAAGCGGTTCAGATAGCCCGCCATCACCGGCTGCACGTAGGCGTTCGCGCACGTGGTCGAAATGCGCTCGTATTCGCGGATCTCCGGGCACACGTCCGACGACAGTGTGATCCACAAGTCGGGCAGCTCGCGACTCAGTATTTCCTTCGCGCGCCGCTCGTGCGCCGTGTTGGTGAAGCTCTGCAAAAACGCGATCGCGACGCTTTCGATGCCTTGTTGCTGCAGCACGGGCACCAATGCTTTGACCGCCGCTTCATCGAGCGGCAGCAACACGCGGCCCTTGGCGTCGATGCGCTCGGGCACCGGCAGGCGCAGGTTGCGCGGCACCAGCGGCGCCGGCTTGTCGAGAAAAATGTCGTACTGCGCGAAGCGGTGCTCCCAGCCGATTTCGACGAGATCGCGGAACCCTTCGGTGGTTACCAGCGCAGTTTTCGCCCCCTTGCGCTCGATCAGCGCGTTGGTCGCGAGCGTGGTGCCGAGTATGAAGAGTTCGAGCGCATTGGGCGCCAACTCAGCGTCGGCAAGAATTTCTTTGACTGCGGCGATCACAGCGTCTTCGGGCGCGCGCGGCGTGGTAAGCACTTTGCCGGTCCATTGCCGGCCGCGCGCTTCGAGCACGATGTCGGTGAACGTGCCGCCGATATCGACCGCGAGACGCACGCCAGGTTTTGCTGCTGACATCCGGAAGGGTCCTGAAGGAAACGCCAGGCTTGGGTGGCATGGCTTGATGAATGGAACGATTATAATCAAACGGCGCTTCGCGCACATGCGAGGGTGTGGCGCGAGTTGAAGGAGAAACTTTTTTGTTCGTGAAAATGGTCGAGGTCTGGCGCGGCGCGCTCGTCGAGAGCGTGCATCACGGCGTGGCGGCGGTTGGAAATGCGGCCGGTGAAATCGTCGAAGGCTGGGGCGATACGGCGCTGGTTACCTATCCGCGCTCTGCGCTGAAACCTATCCAGGCAATCGCGCTCGTCGAAACCGGCGCGTATGCCGCGCGCGGATTGACGTCGCGGCATCTCGCGCTCGCCTGCGCATCGCACCGCGGTGAGCCGTTTCACACGGAGCTGGTGGGCGCGTGGCTAAACGACCTCGGCTTCGCGCAAAGCGCCCTCGCGTGCGGGCCCGATCATCCGGCTGATCAGGCGAGTGCGGCGGCGGCAATTCGCGCAGGACATCCGGTGCAGCGCATCTATCACAACTGCTCGGGCAAGCATTGCGGTTTTTTGACCGTCGCCCAACATCGCGGCTGGGCGGTCGAGGGCTACGATCGGATAGAACACCCGACGCAGCAGCTTTATCTGGATTCGCTCTCCGATTTATTGGGCCGCGATGCACGCGCGCTGCGTTTTGGCGTCGATGGCTGCGCGCTGCCGGCGGCGGCGCTGCCGGTGAAAGAGATGGCGGTCATGATGGCGCGCTTTGCCGCCGCGGGCGTTGCGTCACCGTCCAGGCGGGCGGCGATACTCGCGATCCACGCCGCGATGCGCACGCACCCCGAATACATTTCCGGCACCGACCAGCCCGGCGTTCAGATCGCGCGGGTGACGCAAGGCCGCGTCATCGTGAAGACCGGTGCAGAAGGGTTCCTGATGGCGTACGTGCCGCAACAAGGGCTCGCCGCGGTGCTGAAGATTGCGGACGGCGAAGCGCGCGCGCGCTTTCCCGCATTGATTGCACTGCTATCGGCGGTCGGGCTGCTCGACGCAGCCGAGCAACGCAAGCTCGCGCGCGTCGCCGAGCCGCCGGTTTTAAACAGCGCGGGCGCTACCGTAGGCCGAATCTGCGCGTGCGGTTTCGGGCGCGTCAAGGCCTGACGCCGCCATGCAGTTCACGACCAGCGATGCACTGCGCATCGCCTACACCATAGACGGTTCCACCGATCCCTGGACTACGCCGCCGACTTTGATCCTGCTGCATTCCGCGATGAGCAGCTCGCGGCGGCTGTATGCGATGGTGCCGCAGCTTGCGCGCCGCTGCCGCGTCGTGCGCATGGATTTGCGCGGCCATGGCGATTCCGCAGTGCCGCGCGCGGATCAGCCGCTGACGCTCGCGCGTCTCACGCAGGACGTGCTCGAGCTGCTCGACCACCTGAAACTCGATGCCGCGCATTTCCTCGGTGTGTCGGGCGGGGGCTATCTCGCGCAGCAGATCGCAATTCACCATCCGGTGCGCGCGCGGAGCCTGTTGCTGTTCGCCTCGCGTCCCGGATTCAAGGACAGCAACGGTGCGGCGTGGATTCCGAAAATGGAGCGCATCGGCCTGCGTGCTTTTATCGCAGAGACGCTCGAAGAACGCCTGCCCGTGAAAGAGCTCGAATCGGCGCAGATCGAGTGGTTTCTTGACGAGATCGCGCGCAACGACGAGGCTTTCGTGAAGCGCTTCGTGCTGTACATGACGACGCAGTACTGGATGGACGACATCGCGCGCATCAAGTGCCCGACGCTGCTCGTCGCGCCGGCCGGCGATGCGATTGGCAATGCGAGTGCGTATGCCGAGATGAAAGGGCGGATCGCGGACAGCGAGCTCATTACTTACGATGTCGCGAACCATAACATCTGCGACTATATGGCCGACCGCTGCGCGAGCGATGCGCTGAAATTTCTCGAGCGACAATTCGTTGACTGAGGCGGCTCAGCGGCGCAAGTCGTCCCTCAATCCATCGTCACATGCGCCGTCCGCGCAACCTTGAACCATTTCTCCGACTCGGCCGCGTAGTAAGCGGCAAACTGCTCCGGCGTATTACCGACGGCGACACCGCCTAATTCCAGCACTCGTTCCCGCAGCGCCGGGGTTTTCAGCGCCTTCGCGAGTTCGTCGCTGACATGGCGCCGCAGCTCCAGCGGCACGCCGGCAGGCATCGAAATGCCCTGCCATGAGCTCGCGTTGTAACCTTTTAATCCCGATTCGCTCGCTGTCGGCACGTTCGGCAACACCGGAAACCGGTCTTTGGTCGAAACTGCGATCGCGCGCAGCCGTCCTTCTTTCACGAACGGCATGACACCGACCGCCGGCGCGAATGCAACCTCGACGCGGCCGGCGAGATGATCGACCATCTGAGCGCCGGCGCCCTTGTAAGTGATCAGCGTGATGTCGACACCCGCCTGCTGCTTCAGTAGTTCCATCGCGAGATGCGGGCTTGCGCCGCCGCCGCTCGATGCGTAGTTGAGCGCGCCGGGCCTGCGTTTGGCGAGCGCGATCAGTTCCGCGAGATTCTTTACCGGCAGCGCGGGATGCACCAGCAGCAGCATCGGCACGGTCGCCACCAGCGTTACGTGCGAGAAATCCTTGAGCGAATCGTAACCCGTGTTCGGCGACAGCCTCGACGCGATTGCCTGCGCAGGCGCGACCATGCACATCGTGTAACCGTCGGGCGGCGCTTTCGCGCACAGCGCGGTGCCGATATTGCCGCTCGCGCCCGGACGATTGTCCGCGATAACGTTGACGCCCCATGCGTCGGACAGTGTTTTCGCGACGATGCGGCCCAATGTGTCGGTCGCGCCGCCGGGCGGGTAGGAAAGGATGAAGCGGATCGGCTTGGCGGGGTAGTTTTGCGCGTGCGCTAACAAGCTAAAGAATACTGCGAAGGCGACGGACAACAGGATCAGTGGTTTTTTCATTGCGGATTTAAGGGGTGATTGCCGTAGGTCCGTCATACCGGCGTAAGCCGGTATCCAGACGCTTTAATTTACTGGATCCCGGCGTACGCCGGTATGACGAGTTCACTTAGGGCAACTCGACAACTTTGCCCCGGCCGCGCCTTTCCGCTTCGCGCAGCGCGTAGGCTGCGAACGCGACGTCGCCAATTGCCATTCCTTGCACGATCGCGATGATGCGGTCGGCGGCCGCAACACGGCCCTTTTTTTTGCCCTCGACGACGTCACACGTCAGCGCGTCGATCTGCGCCGTGAAACTCTCGCGCGACAGATGGCCCTGCGCGATCCACGCGCCCCCATCGCCGACTTCGGAGGCAAAGTCCGGATCGTCGACGACGAGGCGCTCGGATTCGCACAGCACGCCGTAGTCGATCTCGTTGCCGCCACCCATCGAGCACACGACGGCGCCCGCCTTGAGCGTGCCGGGCGCGATGAGCGGCTCCCGCGCGTCGGTCACCGTGATCACCAGGTCGGCCCCATCGACGGCTCGCGAGTGATCGGGCTCGGCGCGCAGCGGAAACGGGACCTTCGGTGCATGCACTGCGACGAACGCCGCCATGCTTTCCGCGCGCCTTGAATTGACGCGCAGCTCGCGTATGGTGAACGTCCGCGCGAGCATAGGCACAAGTTCGTGCGCGATCTTGCCGGTGCCGAACAGCGCGACGACCAATGGTCCCGGATTGACGAGCGATTCCATCGTCACCGTACCGAACGCCGCGGTGCGAATGCGGCTGATCCACAATTCGGGCACCAAACCGGACAGCGCGAGGCCGTCGTGGCGGTATATGGCGGTGTAATTAAATGCCTCGAGATCGGTCGCCGAACGCCGCGATATCAGACGGATGCCCGACGCGCCAAGATGGCCGACCGTCGCAGCTTTGAACTTGAAACGCCCGGCGCCGAAACGCGTCGCATCGAGCGCCATCGACGATGGCGTCGACAGTTCGCTCGCGCCTTGCGCCTGGTCGCGCAGCGTCGCGCGCGCGAGCTCGAGCGCACGGTCGCTGTCGATCGCCGCGCGGACATCGCCTTCGCCGAGTATGCGGATGCTCGCCATGGTGAGAGCGGTTATCACACCACAAAGACGGGGTGAATGAAAGACGGCTTGAATTCAGTGCATGGTTCGCACGCTGCCGGTGTGTCGATCGCGTTGCCGCGCGTGCGACGCTGTGCGATCATGGGACACGCATTGAAATTCGTTTAGCCGCGGATAAACGCGGATAAAACGCAGATGAATTGCTCTCCGCCTAACCGCAAAATTTCCAATATGAACTATCCGCGTTTATCTGCGTTCATCTGCGGCTATGCTTTGCTCTTGTCGGGAGCGCAAGCGCAAAACTATCCGGCCAAGCCGGTGCGCATATTGATGGGCTTTCCCGCCGGCAGCACCGTTGATGTATTGATCCGGCCGCTCGCGCAGCGCCTGACGGAAACGTTCGGCCAGCAGTTCGTCGTGGACAACCGCGCGGGTGCGACCGGCGTGATCGCGTCCGAACTCGTGGCGAAGGCCGCGCCCGACGGCTACACGCTGCTCGGCACGCCGAGCTCCGCGATCACCAGCACGCCGCATTTGAGCCGCGTGCCGTTCGACCCCCTGCGCGATTTCGTGAGCGTCGCGCAGATCAATCACTTCTCCTACGTGCTGATCACCCATCCGTCCGTCCCGGCCAGGAACGTCGGCGAGCTGATCGCGCTTGCCAAGGCGAAGCCCGGCACGCTGACCTACGGCTCGTCCGGTGTCGGCAGCGCTTTCCATCTTGCCGGCGAACTTTTTCGCCTGATGGCAAAGATCGACGTCGTGCATGTGCCGTACAAAGGCGGCCCGCCCGCGGTGACCGACATGATGGGCGGGCGCCTGGACTTCATGTTTTACTCGTTGGCAGTCGTGCGTCAGCAAATCGAGGCCGGCCGGCTGCGTGCGCTGGGGGTCACCGGCGAGCGGCGCGATCCTTTGCTGCCCAATGTGCCCACGGTCGCTGAATCCGGCTTGCGCGGCTACGAGATGAGCGGCGGCCACGTGATACTCGCGCCCGCGGCGACTCCGCACGATGCACTCATGAAACTCAATGTCGCGATACTCAAAGCGCTGGGAACACCTGAAATGAAAGAGCTGTGGGCGCGTCAGGGTATGGATATCGCGCTGACCACGCTCGACCAGGCGGCGGCGCGGCTGCGTGGCGATTACGAGCGCTACGGCAAACTCATCAAGGACGCCGGGATCAAAGCGGAGTAATGCAGGATTGAGGATTGAGGATTGAGGATCGAGGACCGAGGATTGAGGAGTGAGGCGTGACGCAACAGCAATACGAACACTGGTTCCAATATTTCCCCAAGAGTTTCATGTGGTCGCAGGGTTTCATGTCGGCGATCGAAATGATTCCGTATGGCGCTGCCGCGATGGGCGAGATCGACCAGGTCGGCCAGCGCCTGAAAGGCCGCGAAGGCGACAATGAGGCGTGGTGCGACGAGTGGTCGAAGATGGCGGAAAAGATGGAGGCGCGCGCCAGGGGAGCTGCTGCCGCGAATCATCCATTGACCGCCGGCACGTACTATCTGCACGCGTGGACGTACTACGGTTACGGCGAGCGCTTTCTGCACCTCGGTGAGAAAAAGATCGCAGTGTACAAAAAAAGCCTCGAGTGCTTCAGCGAAGGCATCAAGCGTCGCTATCCGAACATCGAGCGCGTCGAAGTGCCGTATGAAGGCAAGGTGCTGCCCGCATGGTTCATGAAAGCCCCCAATGCGAAAGGCCGCGCGCCGACGGTGGTGTTCTTTAACGGTCTCGACGGCACCAAGGAAGTCGGCGTGCTCTATGGCGGCATCGAACTCGCCGCGCGTGGCATCAATCTGTTGGCAGTCGACGGACCTGGTCAGGGTGAGGCACTGCGATTGAACGAAATCCCGAGCCGCTACGACTACGAGGTCGCGGGCACCGCCGCGTACGAATGCGTGACTGCGCGGCGCGACGTCGATCCCAAGCGCGTTGCGATCATGGGCATCAGCATGGGCGGCTACTATGCGCCGCGCGTCGCCGCGTTTGAAACGCGTTACGCCGCGTGTGTCGCGTGGGGCGGCCATTTTGACTATCACGCATCCTGGATACGCCGGCGCAAGGAGATCGAGTCGGGCGGCACCAAGGTGTCGGCGCCGTATTTCCATTTGATGTGGGTGTTAGGCGTGCCGGACATGGACGCCGCGATGGCGAAGCTCAAGCAATACAATCTCGCCGGCGTCGCCGAGAAAATTACCTGCCCGTTCCTGGTCACGCATGGCGAAAACGACACGATCGTGCCGGCGGCTTACGGGCAATTGCTCTACGACGCCGTCGGCTCCAAAAACAAGACCATCAAGATTTTCACCGCCGACGAGGGCGGCAGTGAGCACGTGCAGGGCGACAATCGCGTGCTCGGCTCGAATTACGTGGCGGACTGGCTCGCGGATAATCTTTGAGCGCGCGGGACCGCAAGCTTTTCGCGGCGTTGTTTCGTGCCGCAGCGTGGGCAGAATAAATCCTTGCTACCGAGGGGGAAGTTGCATTCGTGGCAGCGGCGCAGCAGGTTGGCGGTGAGGGGCCCTAAACGCATCGCCCAGCACCTTCGATAGTTGGGTCCGTCATTCCAGCGCAGGCCGGAATGACGAAGTCTGTTTGATGCGGGCTTACGCCCGCACCAGCTTGTCTTCAAACCAGTTCCACATGTCGGCGACGACCAGCGTCAGGTAATCGCGCTGGCAATGCTGCGAGCCGCCTTCTTCGGCGGTGTAAATGCGGAACGTCTTGTCCTTGGAGCCGCATGCGTCGAACTGCTTTTGCGCGTCGGCGAGCGGGATCTGCTCGTCCTCGGCGCCGTGCACCAGCAGGAACGGGCAGCGCATCTTCTGCATCACGCCGTCGAGCTTGAACGGCTCGAGTGCTTTCAGCGCCTGGTCCAGCGTATCGACGCCGAGTATCCAGGTGATGTGATGGCCGGGCACCGATAGCGAAGTCTTGAATTGCGCATCGATGCGCTTCTTCCACGTCGCGTGGTAATCCCATTGCGCGCCCCACGCGATGCATGCGGCATAGCGAGGATCCATCGCCGCGCAGCGCGGCGAGTAATAGCCGCCGAGGCTGATCGCGACGATGCCGACTTTTTTCGCATCGACGTCGGCGCGCTTTTCCAGCCAGTCGAGGCAGGCGCTGCCGGCCACTTCGTAGTCGTAGCGCAGGTAATGGCCGCGAAAGCGGATCGCCTCGCCGGTGCCCGGGCCATCCATCACGAGCACGGAAATGCCGCGCTTGATGAGATCGGGCACTCCGCGCATGTACTGAATTTCTTTGGTCACGTCGAGGCCGTCGAAAAAGACGACGCACGGCTTGCGCTCGGCGACCGTATTCTGCGCGTGCACGAAATAGCCGGGCAGGCTGCCGTCCTTGAAAGGCACTTCGACCACGTCGATTTTGACGTCGGTCAGTTCGGCATGGCGATGAAAGCAATCGACGCCCGTCTTAAACGCGTCGAGCGCCTTCTTGTCCTTGGGCGTGCGGAAGCGCTCCGCCATCTGGTAATAGTTGCAGGCGCGCAGATATGCGTGCGCGGCCGAAAAGCGGTGTTGGCCTTTGTCGAATTTCTCGGCATGCGCGCGCACGCCGTCGGCGACTTTGACGCACGCATCGAACCACGCCTCGTCGTCTTCTGCGGACCTTCCTTTCAACAACGCGCCGATCTTGTGCAACTCGCCAATGTCGGAGCCGCCGTATGGCCCCGAGCCCAGCATGTTGATGAACCCGGCCGACCAGCGGTAGTTGCCGGGGAAGTACATGAAGTAAGGAGGATCTTTCTTCTCAGCCATGGCGTCGCTCTTTCTTAGTGGATGTGCTTCGAATGCTGCTGACTATTCTTTGATGTTCGCCGCTTTCGCGACCTTCGACCATTTCTCGGTTTCGGCGCGGATGAACGCCGCATACTCTTCCGGCGTGTCGCCGCCGGGCTCGTGCCCCTGGCCGATGAACAACTGCTGGTTTTCCGGTGTCGCGAGCTGCTTCGCCAGGATTTCATGAATGCGCGCGACAATCGCTTTCGGCGTCGCCGCCGGCGCGAGCATGCCGTTCCAGTTGTAGCTCGAGAAGCCGGCGAGACCCTGCTCGGCAATCGTCGGCAGATCGGGCAGCAGCGGCGTGCGTTTTTGCGACGTCGCGCCGAGCGCGCGCAATTTACCCTGCTGCAGCAGCGGCGCGCAGCCGGCGAACTGGATGATCGCGAGCTCGATATGCCCGGCGAGCAAGTCGATCGTGTAAAGGGCGGCGCCTTTGTACGGAACGTGATTGAGCTTGACGCCGGCCTGCGTCGCGAACAATTCGGTCGCCAGATGCCCGACGGTGCCGACACCCGGTGAGCCGTAATTGATTTTGCCCGGACGCGCTTTAGCGAACGCAGTGAAATCCTTGACGCCTTTCACCGGCAGACTCGGGTGCACGCAGATGCAGCTCGCGCTGCGCGCGATCAACATGATAGGCGCGAGATCACGCAGCGTGTCGTACGGCATTTGCGCGCGCACCGATGGCGCGATGGTGAGCGGCCCCGGATTGCCGGCGAGCAGCGTGTAACCGTCGGGCGCCGCCTTTACCACCATCTCAGTGCCGGGAACACCGCCTGCGCCGCCGCGGTTGTCGATGATGAACGCCTGCCCGAGCGCCGCATTCAGTTGCTGCCCCGCCCAGCGCGCCTGAATGTCGGTCGGGCCGCCCGGCGCAAATGGCACGATGATGCGCACAGCCTTCGCGGGATAGTTCTGAGCGAGAGCGGGATACGCGCACGCGCTGGCGGCGACGAGCAGTAACCAGCAGGGGATTTTATCGAGCATGACTTCCTCCAGTGCGCGCCGGCCGGTTGATTCGATGGCGTCGCGCACCCCGTGAAGATAGTTGAGTCGCGCGAGTGCTGTCAATCATTGCCGACGCGCACTCTGGTAAAATTGCGACTGAATTTCATCCGCTTGTAAAAATCACCGAATCCGGAGAAGAACGTCATGGCAGTAAGCCGCAGCAAGGCCGCGAAAGCCGGCAAAAACTCACGCAAGAATCCAGCCAAATACACGGACATCCTGTACGAAGTGAAGGACCAGGTTGCGTGGGTGACGATCAACCGGCCGCGCGTGCTCAATTCTTTTCGCGAGCAGACCCTCGACGAAATGATCGACGCGCTGAAGTCGACGCGCGAAGATCCGTCGATCGTGTGCGCCGTCGTGACCGGCGCCGGCGACAAGTCCTTCTCGGCGGGCGGCGACTTCTTCGCGATGAAGCGCCTCAATTTCACCAATGCCTATATGTGGAACGATCGCATGCTCGGCCTCGCGATGACGATCCGCGGACTGCCGATCCCGGTGATCGCCATGGTCAACGGCTGGTGCATGGGCGGCGGCCACGAGCTCGCATTGTGGTGCGACGTAGTGATCGCGTCCGAAAACGCGGTGCTCGGCCAGACCGGCGCCAAAGTTGGCGCCTGCCCGACCGTCGGCGCAACTCAATATTTGCCATTGATACTCGGCGAGCGGCTCGCGCGTGAAATGATTTTCTGCGCGCGCCGCTTTACGGCAAAAGAAGCAGTCGAGGTCGGCCTTATCAACAAGTGCGTGCCGCAGAAAGATCTCGTCAAGGAGACGCTGAAGTGGTGCACCACGATGAAAGGCCACAGCGCGCTGACGATCCGGATGACCAAGCGCTCGCTCAACTCCGCTTCCGACGCGTTGTATGCGTCGTGGCAGCAGGGTATGGAGCTCCTCGCGCACGTGTGGGGCTCGCCGGAAGCGAACGAAGGCATGGATGCATTCCTGGAAGGTCGCAAGCCGAACTTCGACCAGTTCCGCCAGCGCGATAAGAAAGAGCTCGCGAAATACATGGACGGTTACGCGAAGAACCTCAATGAACCGCCGTATATGCGGAAGAAGAAAAAATAGGAAACCCCTTCTCCTCGCAAGCGGGGCGAGGGGACCGGCCAATGCAAACACAATCAACCAATACTCCCGGCGCACTCGATGGGGTGCGCGTGCTCGACCTTACGCGCATTCTCGCCGGTCCCCTGTGCGGCATGATGTTGGGCGACCTCGGGGCGGACGTGATCAAGGTCGAGCCGCCGAACGGCGACGACACGCGCACCTGGGGCCCGCCTTTCATCGAAGGTGAAGCGACTTATTTTCTGGGGTTGAACCGCAACAAACGCTCGCTCGCGCTCAACATGGCCGTGAAATCCGGCCAGGCCGTGCTCGCGGCGCTGATCAAAAAGTGCGATGTGCTGATCGACAACTTCAAGCTCGGCACGCTCGCCAAGTGGGGCTTCACCGATGCGTGGTTCGACGAGCACGCGCCCAAAGTCATTCGCTGTTCGATCACCGGTTACGGCGCCACCGGGCCCAAAGCCGCACAGCCCGGCTACGATTTCATTCTGCAGGCCGAATCGGGCCTGATGAGCATTACCGGCCCGGTTGACGGCACGCCGACCAAGCACGGCGTGGCACTCGTCGACGTGTGCACCGGCATGCTGGCGTCGAACGCGATACTCGCCGCATTGAACGCACGGCATAGCACCGGCCGCGGGCAGAAAGTCGAGGTGTCCTTATACGAGTCGTCGCTTGCGATGCTCGTCAACGTCGCGTCCAACTACCTGATGATAGGCAAAGACGCCGGCCGTTTCGGCAACGGACACCCCAGCATCGTGCCGTATACGACTTTCCCGGCGGTGGACGGCATGCTCGCACTCGCGGTCGGCAACGACGCGCAGTTCGCCAAATGCGCGGCAGTGCTCGGCCATCCCGAATGGGCGCAGGACGAGCGCTTCACCCAGAACCGCAGTCGCGTCGCCCATCGCGATCTCGTCGAAGGCATGATCGCCGAAGTTCTGAAGACCAACGTTCTCGATGCGTGGATAGCGAAGCTCCAGGCTGCCGGCGTGCCCTGCGGCAAGATCAATTCGGTCAAGCAGGCGCTCGACGATCCGCAGACCGCCGCGCGCGACATGATCGCGACTGCCGAGCATCCGAAAATCGGCGCGCTCAAAATGCTCGGCACGCCGTTCAAGCTGAGCGGGACGCCGACGTCGGTGCGCCGCGCGCCGCCGACACTCAGCCAGCACGCCGACGAGATCCTGAAGCAGGAGCTCGGCATGGACGACGCGCAAATCGCCGCGCTCAGGCGCGACAAGGTAATTTAGGTTCGGATAGGCGAGAGGCGAAAAATGATTACCGGACTAAGCCACGTGTCCATCGTCGTGCCTAACCTTCAAACCGCTGCGCGCGAGCTCGAAAAAAAGTACGGCCTGAAAATCGGCGAAATCCGCGTGAACGAGCAGCAGGGCGTGCGCATGGCGTACGTCGATCTCGGCAATGCGAAAATCGAGCTCATGGAGCCGTCGCGCCCCGATTCGCCCGTCGTGAAATTCCTCGAGCGCAATCCGCGCGGCGGCATTCATCATTTCAGTCTCGGGGTGGACAGCGTCGGCGCGGCGACGGCCGCCATGAAGAATCAAGGCGTGCGCATACTAGGCGATGGCAAGCCGCAGGTGAACGTGCATGGCGAGCACATCGCGTTCGTGCATCCGGCGGATTTTCTCGGCGCGCTGGTCGAACTCGAAGAACACAAAAACTGACCGCGCTTCAACGGAGGCACGCGATGGTTGGGACGTTGCGCTCGGCAATACTCTCGGCGTTGCCGTTGGCGAATATAGCGACGATCGCCACGGCAGCGGAAAGTTATCCAGCGCGGCCTATTCGCGTCATAGTGCCTTCCTCGGCCGGTGGCGGCGCGGACATCGTCGCGCGACTGGTTGGGCAGAAGCTGACCGAGCGCTGGGTCCAGCAGGTGATTGTCGACAATCGCATCGGGGTAGTGGGCGCCGAAACCGCGGCGCTCGCGGCCCCCGACGGCTACACCGTATTGTTCACGACGTCGGCGCTGTCGGTGCGCGAAAGCGTGTATCGCAAACTGACCTATAGCACGCTGCGCGATTTTGCCGCGGTGACTCAGGTGCTCTCGCAATCGAACTTGCTCGTCGTGCATCCGGCAGTGCCCGCGCGGACCGTGCAGGAACTGGTCGCGCTCGCGAAAGCGAAGCCCGGTGAGCTCAACTTTGGCACCGGCGGCAACGGCACTTCAAATCACCTCGCCGGGGAGTTGCTGCGGATCATGGCCGGCATCAACGTCGTGCACGTGCCATACAAAGGCGTGCCGCAGGCGCTCAACGACACGCTCGCCGGCCGCATGCATTTTGCGTTCAGCAGCCCGATGTCCGTACTGCCTTTCGTCAAACAGGGCAAGTTGCGCCTGCTCGCCGTGACGACGCCGCAGCGCTCGCGCGCGCTGCCTGAAGTGCCGACAGTCGCCGAGTCCGGCGTTCCCGGTTACGAATTCACGGGATGGATGGGCGTGCTCGCGCCCAAAGCGACCCCGCCCGACATCGTGCGCAAGTTCCAGCAGGCAGTAGCGAAGGCAGTAGCCGAGCCGGATCTCGAACAACGCTTGGCAGCGGACGCCGCGGAACCCGTCGCAAGCACGCCCGCAGATTTCGCCGCGTTTCTCAAAATCGACATCGCGCGCTGGACGCGCGTCGTCAGGGAAGCAAACATCCAGGTCGATTGATGCGTGCTATGGGTGGCGTATTATTGCTGTCCATAGCGGTGCGCCGACACCATGATTTTTTAAAAATTTACCGGATACAACGTTTTGAGTGCAATTCGGCAACCTATTTCACGTTAGAACGCAAAATGAAATCCGGAGAAAACCAATTTCGCGGTCATCATTACGCCGGGCGCGAGAACGGACTCATGATCATCGCGCCCGCGAGCGCACTGCGCGAGTTGGCGTCACAAACTGCTCGTGAGTTGGCCGAGGGACCTGATATTGAAACTCGGGAGTGGCCACGCAAAGTTGGTGAGCTCATTCTTAAAGGACGGGGAGGCGGAATGCCATACACTGTGTCGTTCCATGTCGAGACAACCTCAGGCAAGCCCTCGACAAATATGCCGAAGAGTGGGAGCCTTTTCTGGACTCTTGCGGCTCTATCAATCCTGGCCTGCGTCGGAGTTTTGGCTATTGTTAGGTGGGTGGTGACGATTGCGTTCTAACCTCCAGCTACAATCTTTGTAGACCGTCGTAAACCCAATGAAGCTCTACATCACTCCCGGCTCCCCCTACGCGCGCATGGCGCGGATCGTAGTCCTCGAAAAAGAGCTCGCGAGCCGCGTGAAAGTCATCGTCGCGAAGACGCGCGTCGCGAATAGCCCTTATTACCAAATCAATCCGTCCGGCCGCGTGCCGTACCTCGTGCGTGACGACGGCAAGGGATTGGAAGACTCGCCGCTCATCTGCTTTTATCTCGATCATCTCGACGGCAACCCAAAGTTCGATTTCCCGGCGGGAGTCGAAGGAACGGAGGCGCGGCGCCTGGAAGCATTGGCCAGAAGCCTGGTGGACGGACTGTCGGTCTGGAGCCGCGAGCTCGCGCGGCCGGAAAACGAGCGGTCGCCGGGCGTGATTCAGCACGAGGCGGAGCGCGCGCGGCGCATGACCGAGCTCTGGGAAGCGGAGATCGCGAACCCGCTCATGCGCGGCAAGTTGAATATCGTGCAGATCACGCTCGCGTGCGGGCTGGGGCTGGAAGCGCGCAATCCCGATTTTCGCTGGCGGCCAGGGCACCCGAAGCTCTGCGAGTGGTTCGACGAAATCGCCGCGCGCCCGTCGTTTACGGCAACCGCGCCGCCGAATGCGCCGCCGACACCGGCGCACGCCGCTGAACGAACCGTGCAGGCGTTGCGGCCGGATC
>Ga0184628_10000895_pt1 | contig 15299 bp, 21 predicted proteins | sample PLM4_5_b1_FD_133149 | JGI IMG/M metagenome (GOLD analysis project Ga0184628, IMG submission 133149) | Groundwater sediment microbial communities from an aquifer in East River, Colorado, USA - PLM4_5_b1 | ecosystem: Environmental > Terrestrial > Soil > Riparian zone | place: USA: East River... | reverse complement strand
TTGCTCGTGGCCTGAATCGTGCGGGCCGCCTCGACTGAGCCGCGCTCGAAAGCGCCAGGATGTTCCATGTGGCCGCCGATGCCGCCGCCGCCAAAGATTGCCGGCGAGAACTTGCCTAGCCGTGGCCCAGAAGCAGCACCACTTGCCTCCTGCATTCCCTTAAGCGAATCCTTGATTGTTTCAAAGTAAACAGCCAAGAGCGACTTGCCCGAGTGGTTTGTCGTGCCGGTTGTAACCTGCTGGAATATGTCCTCTACAACTGCTTGAAAGCCGGCCAGCTCCGCAATTGCCTCTGACAGTACGCCTCTGAGCGTGTCGCCCCAGCCCGAGAACACGCTGCCTGAGCGGCCAATCAGTTCCATTCCTTCCAGCCAGAGGTTTACGAAGTTCGTGATATTGGGGGCCAGTTCCACGGCAATACGGTCAGACACGCCGCGCAAGACCGTGCCCATCACGGTCAGAGCATCGTTGGCGGCCTCGACCTCGGCGGCGTCAATGCGTGAAATCCCCAGCCCGAAGCGTTCGATGGCGTCGGCTGATTGCCGGATTCCTTTGCCGCCCTGAGACAGCAGGTTAATAAGTTCAAATCCACCCTTGCCAAATACTCGCATTGCCTCCTTGGCACGCCTTGCTGGATCTTCCATTTTTGCAATTGAGTCAGCGACAGCGAAAAAACGCTTATCTAGCGACATGCCGCCTGAGCCGATGTTCTTGCCCATATTCAGCATATGGTGGGCAAGCGTTTCAACATCGGTTCCGGCCAAGTCGGCAGCCAAACTCAGCTTTTGCACGGCCTCATTCGTGAGCCCCAGGCGGTCGGCCAGCTTGGCTTGCCGGTCGATGTTGGAGAACGACTTACTCAGCGCGTGAACCGACGCCACAGAACCGACGATAGCCGTCGCCATCGCGCCGGCCTGCCGCGCCACGCCCGTAACCGTCTGGCTGGCGAACGTCTGGGCTACCTTCCCGGCTTTTCCGAATCCGGCAACCCATTGGCCCGTATCAAGGACCAGCTTTGCCGCTAGCGTGCTGATCGTGGTGGCCATTGAACTTTGCGTTATGACGTTCTGAGAAGGCGAGCAGCCCGCTATACACCTCGTCTAGCGTTTGCTCTCTCTCGCTGGGTTGGATCGGCAACAGGTCTTTCAAGTCCACTCGCTTGGCCCCCAAGGCGTACATGATTCCGGCGGCTGCGAGTGCCCGGCTTAAGTCCGCCCGGTCTGCGCCAAGCGGTTCTAGCTGAGCAAGTCTCTTGAGTTCTTCGTATTCTCGGCTGGACAGAGTTCGCTTCCAGGCGCTTCGGCTTCCGAACCCTGCGCCGAGGGCGACGTGCCACTCCCATCGCCGCAGGGGGGTAAGTTTTTTTCAATTTCGCTCAGCTCCTCTTCGCCAATGCCGTTGAGCTTCTGCGCCTTGAGGAATAGCCGCGACACCGCCCCGCCGTCACGCTTGCCGAGGATGGCCGCCAGCTCGGAAATCTCGTCGGTGGTCTTGGCCATGAAGTCGCGGGCCTGAGAATTGGCCAGGCAGGCAGCCACCAGGAAGGCGCGAAAGCCGACGTTGTTCTCTTGCTTGGTGGCTTCCTTGTGCTCCAGCCAAGGAATGTCAACCCGCTCGTCCCGCTCGTCGGAGCCGAGGGCTGCGACGTAGGCGACGACCGAGGGGCCGAACTCATAGACGGGAACCGGCTCGCAAGCCAGCGGGCACTTGTCGGCCGCGAGCTGCTTCAGTTTGTCGAATGTCAGAACGGGCATGATTAGGTCCAGGTGATAATGGTCGTGAGCCGGAAGCGAACGCGGCGGACAACGGCCCCATTGGAAACGAACGGCTCCGGGCTGGTAGCTTTGACCCAGGCAGAGAATGTTGCCGTGCGAGTAATAGGCGACGGCAGAACAACCTTCCACGAGCCAATCGTGCGGGCGTTGAAATCGGTGTCGATCAATTCGTCGTTCGTGTCGCCGCTCGTCCAGAACATTTCAATCTCGACCTCACCGGGATCTTCCGGGTCAGACGGGACGTTGTATTGCACCGTGTCGTCCAGGTCGGTGCAGTTCACATCTTCCCGCGAGAATTCGGGAAATTGAATGCGGCGAATGAACGTGATTTTCGTCGGGCCGGCAGTCACGCGGTGAAACGTGATCCCGTGGCCGATGTTCTTGGATTGTGCCATTTGCTGCTAGGCTCCGATGGTGAGTACAGGACTAACGCCGGATTGCTTCGCGGCAATGGCTAGGGCCTCTTCCCCAATGCCTTGGCCCATCTTCTGTTTGAACTTCTCAAAGCCAACGGTGTTGCCAGTCTGCTGGGCTGGTCCGATGAACGGGTAGCCCCGCGCTGACGACCGCCCTTTGCCCTTCTTGTGGCCATGCTCCACAAGGTGCGCGTAGCGGCTAGGGTTGCGATAGATCGCATCCTTGAAGCTCGCTAGCACGAAACGCACGGCCGCCTTCTCTCGCTCTAGCGGCTTCAGCGTGCCATCCTTCTTGAGTTCTAGACGGCGCGCCTTCAGTTCCCTCTGGGCAGCCCCATAACCTCGTAGCGATTCCTTCCGCAGCATCTTGCCGGACTTCCGCTTAGGGCCGACAAGTACATAAGCCGGCTTGCCGTGATGGGCCGAGTTGTAGGAGGCGTCTGGGATCGTGACTTTGACACCTGGCGACTTCGCCAGGAGGCCGGATTGACGGCGAGCGAGTTGGGCGGCCTTATCGCGAACGATACCTCCCCAGTCGTTGAGGGCCACGCGCACGACGCGAATACCGACGCGCCGCGGCAGTTCCCGCATCGCCATTCCGATATGGGCCAGGCTACGAGGGTCAAATTCCAGGGCGGCGAGCCTCACGGAAACACCTCCATGCGCAGCGCCTTGACGAATCGGCCGCTATCACTTCCCGCACCAACTGGCACGTAGTCGTCGCTCTGGTCGTCAACGAATAGCCGTTTGATCGTTGTGTCGCCAAGCGTGCCGGTGAATCCGTCCAGCGTCCGCACGGCATCGGAGAGGGCCTCCGCCTGGCTGTCGCGGTCGGCGACACATTCCACGTCAAACGAATGGCTGAATGGGGCCTCGCCTTGGGCGTCGTCTAAGGCCCGCTCGTGGCGAACGCTGGACCGCTGAAAGAAAATGAACGGCCGCGGCGGGCCTTGCAGCGGATGGTCCTGGTACATGCGCGGGCCGATGAGCGCTTGGATAGCGCCCGTGTTAATGAACTTGTTGCGCAGGTTTTCGGCCAACGTCGTCACCGCGTTTCCTCTCCGCAAATGAGTGTTAGCCTCTGGCCGTTCTGCTGCTCGTCGATGATCTGCGCGATGTTCAGCCGCCGCGGGCCGATGGTCAGGTAATCGGTGTGCTGCAAGGGCTTCTCAGGGTTGCCCCAGATTTCCATTGAATGAACCGCGACGGCTCCCTGCTGGCCGGCCGTCTCAGGCTCGCTCACCGAAAGCGTCTTGAAGTTCTTCAGCGGCACGTCTCGCATCCATACCACGTCCTGGCCTTGGGGCTGGCCGTCGGCGCCTTGGGCTTGCGTGGGGCGGTGGATGGTGGCGATGGGGTTGGGCATCATCCGAACGTCCCCGCTAACGAGCCGCTGAACTCGCAACCCAGCAGCGACTGACAGGCCATAGCAACCGGCCCGCCGACGCTGCCGACTGCCGAGCGATTCTCAAACCAGTGGTTCACCAGCATGAGGATTGCCAGCTTGATAGTTTGCGGAACTGCTGTCGCCGCTCCGTAGCCGGCGACATAGACCACACGAACCGCACCAAGTTCCTCAATTGTGTCCGGCCAAATCTGACCCCAGGCCAATCCGATCCTAGCCGGCTCGCTGGAGACATCGACGACGTAGGTTGCCGCCGATAGCGTCTGCTCCGTCCCTGCGTAGTCGTCGTATTTCACGCTCGTTACGCTCAAGCCTGGCGGCCTTGGTAGCCGGATGGCGTATTCTTCCTTCCAACCTGGAAAGCAATCTCGCGTCAGCTTCAGCGTCTGGGTAATAAACGCCTTGCCGGTGACGCGCTCGCAGTAAATCCGGGCGGCCTTAATGAACCCCTGCAAGTCGTTGTCGTAATAGCCGGCGTCGTCCGAAATGCCGCACTGCCGCCGAGCCTCTGGCAAAGAGACCGGCTCCGTCGTGGGCTCGACAGTGACTTGCAGGCCGAACATTAGCGCTTCGTCGTGGGAACCATGTGCTCCGGTGCCGCGGGCGCTTCCTTGTTCAGCTCGTCGAGGCGATCCTGAGCCACCTTCTTGACGGTCGGGCGCTTATCGTTGGCGATGATGTGGGCCAGGCGGTCTTTGCTCCTCATCCGGCCGATCATTTCCAGCGCGTCGGCCTGGTTCTCGTCCGACAGGGGTGAGTCGTCGGCGTGCGCGTCAGCCTTGGCCTTCGGCTCGTCCTCTGCCTTCACGGCCGCGTTGCGCCGCAGCCAGCGGTTGGCGTGGTCGTCGGGCAGGTCGTAGGTCTCGCCCGCCTTGTACGACTTGGACCGCTCCGGGTCCGGCTCGCCGTTGGGCTTGATCTGCGGATAGTCGGCGTTCTTCAGGAACTTGATGCGCATAAATGCTCCTCTTTCTTGGCGTTTCGTTGACGGTAAGCTTCGTCGGTTTTCTGACCCCACGCGCGATCATTTGGGTAATCGCTTTCGCCCAAGTGCTCGACGCGCACCTTGCGGGTAGCGAACAAGCGGCAACCAAGCTCATTCATCCGGTGGCTGTTGAGCCAATCCTCGGGAACGCACTCGGCAACTCGCTCGCCTGTGGACGTGCGGCGGATGCGATTCATAAAGTCGAAACAGATTTCATCCGCCCAAGGCTTCGTGATGTTCGCTACCCAGAGTCCGGTGTTGAGAAGTAGCGGACCCTCGACATGCGCTTCTCCGAACGTCTCGGGCAGGGCCAGCACTTCGGTCATCGTCAGCCGTCTCGGAAGCCAAATATCTCCCGTATAGACCGCCGTGCTCGAAATCCCCTCCATAGACTTGATCGGGACCACCGCCGAAACCGCGTCGGCATTGTTCGCGACTAGTTCGTCGAGCAATGTATCGACCCACCACGGCGCTGGCGTGATGTCGTCGTGGATCATGGCGAAGTGCGTGAGCGGCACTCCGCTGTCCCGCAGGTTCAGGGCTTCCGACCATGCTCGATTGAACGAGTAAGGCAGGATCGTTGACTGTGATTTGAGCAGCGCACCGATAACGGCCTTGCGGGCAGGGAAGCGGTAGAAGCCCTCAGCCGCCCCATCGTCAGCGATTTGCCTGCCCCGGCGGCACATGGCCAAGGCAACCAACGGTCTCTCTACCGTCTCGCTCACTCTCTGCGGGTCGAGAACGGCAATCGAACCGTGCCGCGAGAGGAGCTTCATCCCGCCGTTAATGAGTGCCGTCACGGCGTTCGTTACGCCCTCGTCCCACCGCCCGTCGTACTCACCGGGCACCGTTCGGTAGTCATGGAAAGCCAATCGACCGCCATGGCGCAGGGCCTTGACGGCAACCTTCACATCGGACATCACGGAACGGAAGTCATGTGCCCCGTCGATGAATGCCAGATCAACGCTCTCCGGTTCAAGCATCGCTTCCTGTGATGTGCCGACGTGAACCGTTACCTTCTCGCGGACGCCGTAGCTGTGTAGGTTCTCGTTGAACTGACTGAGCGTATCGCCTGGGATCGGAGTCCCGCGGCCGTCGAACGGATCGACCGCATGGATATGCTCTGCGGTCTGCGCCATGCAAATTGTCGATCGTCCGCAGTAGCTGCCGATCTCCAATACCGACTTGCCGCGCGCCAGCTCCGCCAGCGCGCGGCCCTCTTCTTCAGTGAGCCAGCCCAACACCTCGTCGGGGAATTTCACGTCAAGCCTCTTAGTCAATGATCGCGGAAGCCGGGTTCGCCTTCGCATAGCGCGCCGGGTAGAGAACGATTTCGATTGAAACTGTGGCGTTGACTGCCGTTGCGGCCTTCACCGAGAAGCAATCGAACCCGCCGGCCACATCGAGGTCGGTAGGCTTGATGTCGATGACGTACATCAACTGCTTGGAGTTGGTGGTGCTTGTCGTGAACGTGTTGGACGTAACGGCCGTTTCAACGAGCGTATCGGTCGCGGCGCAATCCGTATTCGCGTACACCGTTGAGAAGGCTAGCGCCTTGCCGCTAGTATTGGCAACGTCCGTCGCCTGATTCAGCGTGATCGCCGATCCGGTAACGGTCGTCGTATTGAGGACAATGATCGTGACCTGTGCGCGCTCGTAGTTTTTCAGCGAGACGAAGTCCGAAGTCGAGGTAGACGGCACTTGCGGACCAAGTCCGTAGACCTTTTTGGTCTGCTCGTGAAGCATCGCGTTGGCATTGATGGTCATATATGGTTTCCTTTCATGGATTGGTTGTGGTTTAGCGGGCTTCCAGCGCGACGTATGGCGAATACGTCGTGCTGCCGTCGCGGGCCGACATGGCGGTTGACCACCACGGCACACCGCCGACGCGAAGAACGAACTTGAACGCCATTAGGTCTTGGTCAAACCATAGGTGCATCGAGGTCTCAACTCGCGGGTTCGGGCCGGACTTGAGCACCGCGAGATATTGGGTGAAGTCAATAAAGGCGATGTCGCCCTTGTCGCCCAGCGTCTCGCAAACCTGATTGGGAATCACGGGACGACCGAGCAGCGTGCCGAACGGCGAAGCGCTCAGGCCGCCCGGCGGGATATAGAGCAAACCGCCCCAGCCCGTGACGGCATTTCCGACCGCATCGCGGCCAGGCAACGAGAGGTTCGTCAGTTCGGCCTCGATGTCCTGATTGATGAGCCATACCGCGTTCTTGCGGCACGGGGCGTACATCCGCATGTGCATCTTGATGACGTTCAGGCCAATCAGCGTGTCCGCCGTCTGAGAAGTTTCCTTACTGACGGTGACGAGCGCCGGACTGTTGAGGACTCCCAAGGGCTGGCCAACGCCCGTGCCCTGGAAGATTGCCAGATCGACCTTGTGGGCGATTTTGACCGGGGCCTTCTTGCGGAGCCAGGAATCGAGCGCCGAAGCATCGGCCATCGACTCCTCGGTCATCGGGACCAAGGCGCGAATCTTATTCGCCTTCACCGTCCGTTCGCCAAGCTGTGGCTTACTCTGCGTGGCAGCAGCCGCTTCACCGTCCCAATAGGCTTGGATGCCACCCGTCGTCTGCCAGGGCGACGTCTCGTCCATCGGGCAGGTGAACTGATTGCCGTCAACAGTGACCTGATCACACTTGGCGAGTAGCGATTCCTCAGCGAGCACCGTCTCCATGATGCTGTTGCGGAAATCGGGTGGGACCGCGAAGCCGCCGTCAGCACCAGAGCTTTCGTTGCCGTAGGTCGTCGCTGCGGCAAGGCGTTCAAGTCGCTGGTCGATTGACCCACCGCGGCTGCATGCCTTGGCGACGGCCCAGGCCATGTCTCCCAAGCTGCGAAATCCGCCGTTCTTGATTCTGCTAAAATCTTCAGCGGCACGAATGGAGGTCTTTGGCTTGAGACGATTGCCGTTTGGAGTGTAGCCCTCGCCCTCACCCTCGCCATCATCTGGCTTCGCCGGCTCGGCCGCCTTGGTGACGCGCCCCGCTGGCTTCAGCACGAACTGCTGCTGAGCTTCGAGTTTTTTCAGCCGCTCGATTTGCTGAATTGCATCATCGAAGGCGGCTAGATTTCGGTCAACTTCGGCAGCCTCCTCGATTGTCCAATCTCGTTTTTCGGCTTCCGCCTTGGCCTTGAGCGTTTCGTTTTCGGTGAGGAGCGAAGACGCTCGCTCCTGAAGTTCGTCGATTGTCATTGCGTGACCCTTGGGCCGCGCAACAAAAAAGCGCGGCGGTTGAACTGGTTGGTTCAACGGGTCGCGCTATGCACGCAAAGCGGTATGCCGTTCTGTGGGCAGCCTCTATCCGGGTCACGCCGCGGATGCGGGCTGCCTGATTGATTTAGACAAACCTATTTCCTCTTTCCTTGCAACGGCTTTGTACCAAACTGTTGCGCTGTGGTTTTGCTGACTCCGAGCGCCGCCGCAATGCTGCGCAGTGGCTCACCGGCAGCGTGGCGCTGCTTGATTTCCATGCGCTTCGGCAGCGGCAACGGCTTGCCACGCTCAGCCATCGAATTCCTTCCCAGTGGCTTTGAAGCAGACGTGATCCGGCTCGTCAATGAACCGATAGACCAGTCCGCGACGTTCCATCTCGCACAAAATTCCGTGAGTTCGTTCTGCATCGTCCCCACGTCCCGGCCACGTATGCAGTCCTCCACCAAAGAATGACCAGCGTCCTCTGCCGGCAACAAACGCCAGAAGTTCCCGGTAGTTGTCAGGCGTCATTCCAAATTCGTCTGCCATCACCCTGCTTCCCTAATCTTCCCCACGAGCAACCGCATCTCATCCATCCGCAGCCGCCTCGCGTCGAGCGCCGGCCTTGGTTCGGCTGGCGGCGCTTCGCCGAACTTGCGATCCAGGTAGCGGGCCACGTAGGCCGCCAGGCGGGCCTCGATGACTTCGCGTGACTGGTCGAGGAACACGGCGTCAAGTAGCTGCGCCCCTTTCCAGAGCACCGACAGCGGCAGGCGGTCGATGTCGATTGGAGCCGACAGTAACCCGTCAACCGCATCTCCGGTATCAACAATGTCGGAAGCGTGTAGCACCCGCGGACGCCAGAGCGGGGTCACGCCGGCCGGCCCTTCGTCCCCTTCGTCCAGTTGCACCAGCCCGCCCTTGCCGTCGTCGATGAACCGATCCGGCTCGACAACGATGGATGACGACAGCGCCGCCGGGTCAGACTCCGCGAGGTTCATCACATAGATCCCCAGCGGCTTGCCACCTTCGGGCGGAGTGTCGAGCGCCGTGGGGTCAAAGTGCAGATCGCCGCGCACGGCATCGACCGTCTTGCCAGTGCGTTCGTCTGTCGCTGAGTCCATCCGCAGATCGCGGACGCGGCCCAGAAACTTCCCTAGGCCGTCGCTCGACATATCTGGGTGCGTGAATCGAGACTTCAGCCCGCCGCTTTTGGCGTTGCCTAGCCGCTCGATGCCGACAAGGGATTCCCTGTCGAACTGCCCGCGGCCTTGCGACTTGAACGGCCCGAGCTGGGCAACGACCATGCCGCGGAGCACGTTCGCCGCGCGGTCCACTCGCGAGCCGAGCGACTTGAATGAGGCACGGAGCCATTGGGGTTTGGGTTGCATGGCGGGCATTATGTGAACTCCCGAAAATTGACTTTGCGTTCAGTCTCAAGGTCTGCCGGGCGAACTATTTCTAATTTCATCCCATCGTGCAGCACTCCCACTCTTACCCCCGGTGGCATCAGCACTTTCATGTGCATTCCGAGATTGTGAATCTGTTCAGGAGCGAGACGCGACTCCACGGTTAATACCACCACATCGCCAGAATTCGGGCGCAGTAGTTCCACGGAACGAATTGCGATTCCAGACAAGTAATCGTCGGCGGACAGTATGCCTTTCATTACGCTGCTCCCTTCGCGGACGCTGCCGCTAAAAGATACTCGCGCAGCTCAACCGCCTTGGCTTCCGGCGTCGGGTCCGCGCTGGGTGATTCAAAATGCTTGGTCAGAAACAACACCACGGCGATGTCGATCGCTTCGGGTGGTGCGCTGAGGCATGCCCCCAGGACGCCAGCGGCCGGTAGCAGAATTTCGCGGCAGTAGTCGCGGTGTTTGGCAAGCCACTGCGTACGCGCGTCGCCGTTCAGGTTTCTCACGTCGCCTTCGCGCTTCAGCATCCGCCGGCAAGCGTCAACCAATACCGCCATCGTCCGCTCTTGCACGCGGGCCAGCGGTTCGTCATCCGTCGGCGCGTCTGCCGCCGGTTCGTCGGTCGAATCCTCCGGCGGGCTGGGCTTCGGTTGCGTCATCAGCTTGCCGGCATCTTCCAGTGGGATCATAGCGCCCTGAATAAACCGCCGGTCGCCGTCTGGCCCAATGCCCTTCATGTTCAGGTATCGACGGCCTTCGTTGATCGAGAACACGCCGATGTTGACCATCTCGCGGACGTGCTGCGTTTGGGCTGCGGTATCGCCCCGCGCTCGCTCGCTCAGGTCGATGACCGTGACCAGCGTAGCCTGATTGTTCCGGCCGAATAGCTTAACGTCGGCTTCGCCCTCACCGCGTTCGGCCCACGGGCGCAGGCAGTCGAGCACAAACTCCAGCCCCTGGTGCTCGATGTTGTTATTGGTGGAGCGTGTCAGGTCCGCCACCATATGCGGCGGCACTCGGAAGATGCGGCAAATCATCGCCGGCGTGAGCTGCATTTGCTCGACAAGCTGCAACTCTTCCGGTGGCAAACTGGTCTGCTCCCACTTCAAGCCCTCTTCCAAGATTGCCAGAGTGCGGCGGTTCGTCGGGCCGCGGTGGCGACGCGCCCACGATTCCTCCAGGTTCTTCCTGGCTGGGTCGGACAATCGCGACGGATGAGTCAGCAGTCCGCCAGGCGTCGAATCGTTGGCGTTGAACGAGCCAGCGTTTTCCTCTTGTGCCATCGCCAGCCCGATCGTGCGGGCGTGCATCCGAATCACGGACCAACCCACGAGCCCGTCAGGAGACGGCCCCATTAGGTGGAACATGTCGCGCTGCTGAAGATACGTCGGCTTCTCGCCATCGTTTTGTACCTCGTACAACAGCGTTCCGGCGTCGTTTCGCACGATTCTGACGCGGCTTGGATACAGTTGCCACAAAGCCACCGGCCTCCCGAGCGTATCCCGCTCGATTTCTGCGTAGCCGTTTCCCCAGACTAGCGCCCAGGCCCAGAGCGTTTCGCGGAAAGAGAACGACGTGGTTTCATAGTTCGGCTGAAAGTTCAGCAGCCAGTTGAGCGGGTGCGATTCCAGCGGGTCAGTAGTTCCGTCCCCGGTCAGCTTGGCGACGCGCCACGGCATCCCGGCCAGCGATTCGCTGATAACCTTGACGCACGCCCAAACTGTCGTTTGGGTAAGCGCCGAGATTTCATTGACCTGAACGCCGGCCGTGTTGCGAACGTAGCCGATCCCGCGATGAGCGCTGTATTCCGGGTCCGCTGCCTCAGTGCGCGGTGCGAGCGACTGCGGCTTGGGCTTCGCTGGTTTTCGCTTGGCGGTCTTTTGTTTTGCCGTTCGTGGCTTCAACACAGGACCTCCCAGGAAAGCTCCTCGACGGATTCATACACGACGATGTATCCGAAACGGATAAACATATTCCCCAACGCTTCGCTGGCAGTAAGTGACAACAACCTGCCTCCCTTGCGGATCGCCGAAATACAGGACGTTAAGTCACAGTGTCGCACTTCAGCCGTCCAGCACTTCATGGGCGGTGACGGTGACGGCGGCTCTTGCGGAACAACCAAGCCGGACTGTCTTTGTTTGTAGCTAATCATCTTCATCCCCCCAGTTGCCTCCCCACGTCGTCGCGGGCTCGCCTTGCGGCGGGACTGTGGCAAGTTCGGCGGAGCCGCCAATACTCGCGATGCCGCGCTTGTCATACACCGAAGGCCCCGCATCTGCAGCCGCCATCGCCCGCGCCATCACCAGCGCTACAATCCCGTCGATTTTCTTATGATCGTCTGGCTTCACTAACATTCCATTGCGAGCCTTCGTAGCGTTGCCGGCTTGCCAGTCCAGGCAGGGATTGCCAGGGTGCTCGACGCGCCTTGCAATCACGTCCTCCTCGACCAGCCGCATCGGCTCTTCAAAGTCTGACGGCTGCTGACTGTACTCCACAACCTTTAGCCCGTCCTCATCTTGCAGGACTTGGGCGAAGTATTCGGCCAGTTTCTTATCGTAAGCGATTGTCTGCAAATCGAACTTCTTGTTGGCATCGTTGATAACGCGACGGATGTACGGGTAGTCGGTTACGTTGCCGTCCGTCAGCTTTAGATGCTCGTCCGCGTCCCACGTGTGCCACGGTGCCTTGTCGGCGTTGATCTTGGCTGACACCTCTGGCAGGAAGAACCACACCCACAGCCGGAACCGCGGCGGGTCATGCTCACCCAGAGGGAACAACAGGACGAATGCCGCCGTGTCCCATTTATGGGCCAGGTCAAACGCGCCGAAGCACCGCTGCCCCAGGAGATCCTCCTCGGTGTACTCCGCCCGGCACTTCGCCCAATCGCTCGGCCGCAGCCAGGGGTTGCTGCTGTGCTGCCAGACGTTGAGTCGGTATTTCTTAAACGTCGCCAGCTTCTCAATCGTGACCTTGGACCGCTCATAGTCGGTGCGGATTTCTTTGGCTTCAATCAGACGGCCCATCGACGGGTTGCAGGCGTCCGCGATGAGATTGAAGTCCTTTTCTAACTGGTCGTCGGTCACGTCCTGCGGTGCCGCATAGATGGCCGCAAAGTGCTCCTCGTCGGTCACTGTCCCGGCCAGCACTGCCGCCGAGTAGTCAAACGATTCTTTGCCGTAGCCATCTGGGTTGTCGCCCGCGGTCGAGAATTCGCACCACAGCGCCTCGCTGCGGCTGATGCCGGTTCGGCTAATGGTGTCCACGAACACTCGATCAACTACGTGCGTCTCATCGACCAACACCGAACCATTCAAACCTTCCTTGCTCAGAATCGTGCGGCTGTTGCTGCTGGACAGCGGCCGCATGATCGAGCGGCTCGGCTCGTGGGTAATCTGGACGATGCTTTTATTGAGCGCGCACTCCGACCGAAGTTCTTCGGATTGCAGCCACATTTCAACGGCGTGCTTGCCGGCGTTCATGCGTGCCTGCTCGCCGTCCTTGGCGGCAAGGAAAACCTTCTGCCCTGGCTCGCCGTCGCCTGCAAGGAGGTACAGCCCAAGCGCCGCCAGCGTCGGCGACTTGCCCTGTTTCTTGGGAATCCAGATAGACGACTTCTTAAACCGTCGAACCTCCCGGCGCCACCGCTCGCTGTGCCGAACCCAACTGAACAGCCGCATAAAGCATTCGTATTGCCAGTCGATCCGGTGGCCGGCCGCAACGCAGTCTTCAAACGCTTCAGATCTTTCGAGAACTGCTTTAGGAGGCGCGTCGCTTGGATCATCCCAGCCATGAACCGCGTACAGTCCAGAGTGATCGCACTGCTTGCAGCCGTGGAGAATGAGCGGTTGACCGGCATAGCCTTCGCCTTCGTAGAGCTTACAGAACCGCTCGATCCAATAGACCGTCCACGCGCCGCGCAGCACATCGAAGCGGCAGCCATTCGCGGCGGCTCGCTCGTCGCCTTCGTTGCGCGTCCATCGGGTTGTGTCGCAGTCGGTCATTCGTCGTCGTCTTGTTCTCGCTCTGAAAATTGAGGCACGTAATAATTCCACGACTCATCTAGGACGTACCAAATCTGGCGAATTGGGTCGAACAATCCACAATCCGTTCCAATGCGTAAATCCCTCCGTGCTTCCTCTGTGATCACTTTCATGCTCTGGCCCTCGTGGGGACGGTCTTAGCCTTCGGCTCCGCCTTGATCCGCGTGATGCTGCTGGCCGTCAGCCCGAACTCAACCGCGAACTCTTTGACCAGCCGCATCGACTCTTTCGCAATCTGCACCGCTGGGTGAGTCCGCACACAGCCCGTCTTGGGATTGGTCGTCGTCAGCCCCTCGGTCGCGATGATGCCCTCGGCAGCCTGCCAGCGGCTATACGCCTGGCAGTAGGCCGCAATCGCCGCCCGATAGACGTGGGCCATGATGCCCATACGGTCCAACTCGGGCACGATCCGCTTCCACTCTCGGCGAGCCGCTGAATCGAGGTGCTTAGGAAAGTCTGGTGCGCCCAGCGTGGGCTGCGGCTCGTGCTGCGGCAACGGCCGGTGGCCGGGGTTGCCGTGCAGAATCTTCAGGGCGGTCGGTTTCGGTTTCGGTCCTCTCATGTCAAATAACTTTCACTTGAAAACTTGCGGGGAAATGTACGGGGCTCGCGTGCGGTCAGGGATGATGCACCTGCCAAAATGGCACCCCCCCCGGTTTGGGTGGTGACAGGTTGTCGCTGCCATATTGGCAGTATCGTATAGTAGTGTACATAATCGTTCAAACATCCTTGCCCTCGTCAGTTGGTTTGAATGTCGGTTGGGTAGTGACCGTGGTTGCTATCCACTTACTCACCTCGGCTAGTGCGTGCCGTATGACACGCCTCACACAATGGCCTGATGTTCTCGGGATCCAATGCTAGGTCTGGTCGATCAACCCGCTTCTGCATGTGGTGCCCATGCCGTGCTGGCCTTACCAAGCCCTTCTCTTCGCAGTCCTTGCACAACTCACCACTGACGATCCCTGGCCTGTCCTTGGTTCCCCTGAGCTTCTGCCATGGCCAGCCCAGCCCTCGCTCTGTGGTCGTTTGCTTGTGGTGCTTCCTTGGCCCACACCCGCACCGTCCACCTACCTTTGGCTGGCGGCAGCGTGAGCAGATGGTGGGTGGGGCGCTAGGCAATTGGGAACTCCAAGTACACTGGTTGTGCATCATGCTCTTGAACGTTGCCTTTGCCGTCCAACAGCCTAATGCGATCGTGGTGGGAGCAATCGAGAATGATGATCTTCCCTGCCTTTCTGTGCCTGTCGGTGATGACCGGCTGGGGCTTGTATCGGAATCCCCGTCGGTTCACGCTGCACCATACGAATAAAACTCTACAATCATTCCTTCCTTCGCCACCGGGGTCGATGCCGCGGCGCTCCCGCTGTACACGGTAATCCAGGCCGAGAACCTCGCCTCGGTATCCACATCGGCAGCCAGAAACACCTTTTGACCGCTGCCCACGACGTAGAACGTGTGCGTACCAGAACCGGCGCCGGTGATGACGCTCACGCCTCCAGGGACGCTGGCCAGCCCAAAGGCGTTCGGCGTAACATTGACCGCGTAATACCTTACGTTTGCAACCAGTCCGCTCGGCAGCGTGCCAGACGACGCCACAACCACCTGTTGGCCTTCCTTGATGCCGTGACCGTTGCACGTTGCCAGGCCAGTCGCGTCGGCCGTAAACACCTGCGTGGGCTGCTTCGTAACGCCCGTGTCGCTCTCCGCAACTTTGCTCGCGCCTGTCGTCTCGCCTTCCATGCGGAACTTGACCGTGTAGGCCGCGAGGTCCAAAGGATCATCGCCAACCTTAATCAGGAAGTTCAACGGTCGCAGCGTGTTGCCAATCATTCGGCGGTGCAGCATCAGCTAACGACCTCCAATTGACATTCCATCTGGCCCATGTGATCGGCATTGAGTTCCACGACGTCAGCCCAACAATCAACGAGTGTGGCAAGCGCCGGACCAGCCACAAACACCGCCACTGAAGACAACGTCGCAGCAGTCACCACTAAATCGGCACTCGCCGCGAACAACTCGCCGGCCGCCGATAGGGCCGTGCCACTCAGGGTGGCAG
>Ga0184628_10000894_pt1 | contig 15304 bp, 29 predicted proteins | sample PLM4_5_b1_FD_133149 | JGI IMG/M metagenome (GOLD analysis project Ga0184628, IMG submission 133149) | Groundwater sediment microbial communities from an aquifer in East River, Colorado, USA - PLM4_5_b1 | ecosystem: Environmental > Terrestrial > Soil > Riparian zone | place: USA: East River... | reverse complement strand
ATATCGTAATGCTTGATTAAAGAGATTAGTGTAAGGTAAATAATCGCCAGTTAGACCCTCTACCCCTTTCATGATATATTGTGTACCCATGCTAACACATCTGCCACTAGTCCCTGGACCAAGGTAGAGATTAGGCAATCGCCAGTGTAGACCGATAGCCTTAAGTACATCATTCATATCTACATGCCCTTGATAGGCTTCGGCCATTTGGTAAGCTGCCATGATCTGAACGTGATATAGGGCATTTTGGCCCGCTTTAGCCATCTCAGCTACACGGTAATTAGTCTTGTGGATATCCTTACAGATAGGTTCTAATAGCCCTGCTACTACGTTTGTAGCCTTATCAGTTACCCCACCAATAATACGTGGTAGGTTAGTTACATTCTTTTCGGAGTCAGCGAACCAATCAAGTCTTGGACATACAGCTATGCTGAATTGATTTTTTTGGGATTCTGATAGTTTTAGTGAATCAATAGTGCCTGGAACCAAAGTTGATTCCACCACGATTACTCCTTCATTAGGCGGGATAGTAGTTAATAGGGTATGGATAACCCCGGTAACTATGTTCATGTATGGTTCATTGCCACGTTCTGTAGGTACAGCTAGGAAATGAATAGGGTTATGCTTAATAGACTCAAAATCTGAGGTAGCAGATAAAAGACCTTGGTCTACTAGTTCTTTAACATTCTTGTTTATGTACCCAAGATATTCGCCCGCTCTTGGATTCCCAGAATTGATTGAGTCTACAGTAACTGGGTCTGGATCGTAGATCACGACTTGGTATCCAGCTAGACAAGCATGGATAGCCCCTGTGAGGCCCACGTAACCGCCTCCCGATACAATAATTTTTTTATTAAATATCATCCTTTATACCAGAATATTCTTTCTCTCCAACTCTGTAGGTCTATTCCTTCAATTGCTGCTTGATGATGTTTTCTAACGTCCTTCAGAATGTCAATAAACCCTAGAATAAAGAGTACTTCTATTATAATTTTAATCCACAAATCATACTCACCTGTAACGCTAAATAATGTTTGCACTATTTCAACTCTTTTTCCACAAAGCTACTGACCTCTTCCAATATACCTTTAGATGGGATAGCCTTATACATAGCCCCACAATCACAAAAGTAATGTCTTTCCTGATCTATTGGGGTACCAACGTACTCCATTTTAATGTTTAGCGTCTTACCGCAATGTTTACAATTCATATATCCATCCTACATTGTTGTTCACAATGGGGACAACAACTACATACGTACTCGATATTATTATTTATGTCTTCTTGATAGGGACAAGGGTGTTCCTCATGTTCTCTATCACACGTACATTGCGTTTTGTCTTCCCTGCTCATTTCTTTCTCCTCTTTTTCATAGGCACAAATCTAGCAGTTATAATACCATAGCCTGTAGGAATTGTACTTCCGCAAGGTTGTGGATATGGAACATTTTGAAAATCATGCTCTACGGTAAGTTCATCAATATCAAACAGGAGTTGCCTCTTCTTCCTACCTGGACCTGGGAGGCTTATGGTTAATTGGAATATCTTGGGCTTAGGTTTAACCATGAGTTATATTTTTATAGGGCAACGCATAAGTTGTGGGTGATACTCTTTACATGAATTACAGAAGTACTTTTTACCAGCAAGACTCTCCTTTAAATATCCAATCTTCCTATTCATGTAATTTGTACACTCGTTGAAATCACATTTTCCACAGGTATAACAGCAGTAATGATCCGGCCAACCTATATTATTAGTTATACTAAATCCCCTGCATTTTTCTTTAGGAGACATATGATCATGATCCTGGCAACTTTTAATGTCATAAAAATACTTATCACTATCCTCAGTCACACTATTTTCTACTGACCATACTTGCTCATTTGTTTTGTAGTCTGGGTGTTCTGGGAAGGGTTTAGTTACAAAGGCTTGATCGAACCAGCGGAGTCTATTGTATGGTTGTAACGTGAAGCAGCCATTATCCAACTTGATCATAACCGCTCTTTTAAAACCACCTTCCCCTGGATTCTCGGAGAAACTATTCCCCAGCCAACTAAAAGTAAACATATACTCACCGCGATACCAATTCTTGTCTTTAAGAATAACCTCACATTCCGCTCCTCTCAGGGCAGTATATTCATGAGCTTCAAAGGTACTAGAAAAATTAGACCAAAGCTGAAGATGGTCAAGAGGAATATCCGGCGCATCGGTTTTATGGACAAACGCAGACACAGGTAGTCGAGCAAACATAGCGCCATTGTCCAGCATAAGATCAAATCCCAAGGCGCGTCCAAAAACACTGTCGGCACCAAAAACGAAGCAAGGAAGGGTTTCACCATGATGGGCCTCCATGTTATAGAGATATTCTGACTTAACATAACAATAAATAGGAGGTATGTCTATAGCAAAACCGGAATTATTCATGCTTATATCAAGCTAACCAAATCCCAATCTCTTATATGTTGCTTAGTGATTAATTGCCTTTGGGTATCAAACGGCCATCTACCACCCCGGCTTAAGCCCCATAGGTAAATAGCATACTCCGCGAATACATCAGAACCAATCCATTCTGGATCAAGATTATTATAAACTCTATTTTCCTTGGAAATTGAATAATTTCCCTCTGAGTTGCCATTCTCCCAACCTATATAAGTTTCATACACAGCAAACATAGGGCCAGTCGTTAAATGATTATCAAAAATAACATTATAAAAATAGGTAAATGGAGGTTTAGCTTCTAGGATGCCTAAGACAACATCGTACCCTAGTTGACATAGCTTTGCAACCAAGTGTTTTCCTGGTGTGCAATGGGGGTTTATGACTCTTACTTTGGTAGGAGGTTTAAATGGCACAAGGCACTAGTTCCCAAGGAGGGATAGGATTGCTTGGACGTATCCAGTCTAGGCGAGCACTTTTATTTATGTTTTCATTCCACCATAGAGGTTGTAGATTACTGTAATGGAAACACTTCTTTTGTTCGTCGGGATCACTAAGATCAAATGAAGCGCAGGGTTTAATATGGTCTATATGCCAACCAAACCTACCACGATTACTCCACGTCATGCCAGACTGAAATTGTTGTTCTAAATGTTGTTTAAGAAAATCCACAGTACAACCTATTAAGGCAGTAATACTTTGAGTTTTTTTAGTATTTTGTGCTTTTAGGGACTGAACAAAGATTGCTCGTAACTTCTTTTCAAGACTGTAAGCAATATCATTATGGTATCGCTTATTTTCTCGTATATTAATTTTATGTCTAGTTTCAGGCAGTCTACGTTGCAGTTTTATTTTAGCTTGATTTTGTAAAGCATATTCTTTATCTAACTCTCGTTTTTTCAATTTCCATTCTTCAGAATTCTCTATTAACCATGTAATATGTGTTTTACGTTCTTTATTTTGATTTTTTATCCAATATTGTTTCCGGTACTCTTTAATTCTGTCTTTATTACTTGCTTTCCAATCTCTACTCCAGGATAAAATTTGACTCTTATTCGTAAGGTAACGTTTTTTATCTGATAATTTTCTTCGTTCTTTGGCTTTAGTTACATATTCTGGGTCTAATTTTTTTGCTTCGTACCATTGTTTTTTATACTCTTTTTCTTGTTCTTTACTCCACACAGATATCGTCCTCATTTCTCTGTCTGAAGTATGCCCGTAACTCATCTCTAAGTTTCTGCTGCCTAGCCGTAGTATCCTCTAGCTGATATAACCCTTGGGTGTCAAGCTTTAAATCCTCAAATGGCTCGTATTTATTATGAACTAAAATTTTCCATCTATCCCAATACTTACGAGCTTTTTTAGGTCCATGAAAATAATGGAGAATTTTCCCAGGAACGATACCAATATTCTTATTGAGATATCGTAAAGCGTACTCTTGCCATTTCATGACTATAGAACGGTAGCTGCTTTGTATCTCAGGATGGAGACTGTTAGCGGCATTACCTATTAGACCTCTAGCCATACTGTTGTCGTTAGCTCCGGTAATTCCTACCTGGATTAATCCACCAACATGATTTAAAGCTGATCTCCTCCAAGCCCAACAGAATCCAGGATGGGCTTCGATAAATCCACCAGCAGGAGGGGGCTGATAATAGTAACCTGAATTACCATTTGTAGGGACGGTATTGTTCATCCAAGAGTATACAAAGGAATGATGTTTCTGTAGACCTTCAAAATTTGGCCCTAAGTCTTCAGCTTCTGACCACATCTGAACTACATCAAAATGCTGTAATTGATGTAATGTTTCGTCCGACCAATCCGACCTACTGAAATGCACATCCGCGTCGCAAAACGCAATATATTCAGCATCTAAGGGGAGTTTATGCATCAAAAGGTTTAACGCATTCTCTTTATGCCATACTTCACTGGATGTTCTAAGTTGTAGGTGTCTAGGATTGTTTGGTTCAGTAACCGCAAAGTCTCTTTGACCAAAGGCTACCTCCACGGTGTAAAGGATAGACCCAGACTCCTCTACCATCTTCACGAAATCCTGATAGAGCTTCCATCGTGATCGGTAACGAGTAGCGTTAAAAACCGATGTTAGGACATATAAAGGCTTATGTAATTGATCAGGACGTTGAAAAAATGTCCGTTTTTCTCTAATCCCATCTACTATTGTATCTGGTAGAACATGTCCAGTTTGCATTAACTAACTCGTACTTTTACCATATTACTTTTCGGAGCATCAGGGAGCACATCCAAAGGCGTCTTAGGACGGTCTGGGGTAGCAACAGCAACTATGGTATACTCTAGTGAACTAGGTATATCTTCATCCCCTAGTACAACTACTCCAAACCATAGATTCCCAAATCTAAGAACTTTCTTTTGTAGATACCACTTATTATCATTAGCAAGTACATATACTTGCAAAGGTCTGGTGGACTTACCCATCGCGTAGGTAACTTTCCGTACCAAACCGTTATTAACCGGCTTAACTATATTTAAAACCATATTTATTACCTCTTAGGACTGTGATATAGGTATTATAACAGGTTTATAAGTTTTAGTCCACAGACAAATTTTAATTATTAAATCCATCAATAATGTCTTTGAATATTCTGTCAAGGTCATAGGAAATAGACCAATTTGGGTAAGCTTGCTTGAATTTTGAGTTATTGGTGATGTAGACAATATGATCCCCTAACCGTGGTTTATTGGTAATTGTGTACTTAGCTTCCTTCCCGGTCATTTCAGCAGCCTTATTAAGTGCTTCTATGATGGAAATACTGTTATCCCTACCCCCGCCTATGTTAAATACGGTCCCTGGCTTAGGGGGGTTATTATAGATTTCATTACAAGCAGTTACTAGGTCATAAGAATGTATATTATCCCTTACTCTTTTACCGCCTAAGTCATCGAGAACATTATACTCTTTACCCTCAACTACACACTTGATAAGGTAAGAGAGAAACCCATGTAGCTCAACCCCGGCATGGCCCGATCCTGTCATACATCCTGGCCTTAGAATAGTAGTTTTAAGGCCAAAATAGTTACCATACTCCTGGACCATGATATCAGCGGCTAGCTTACTAGCTCCAAAGAGCGAATGAATACAGCCCTGATCAATGTACTCATCCTCATCTACCCCATCATCAGGAGTGTCAACCCCCCAATCATAGTCATATCTAGTAGGTAATTCCACTATTCCATAATCATTAACATGGGTACCATAGACCTTACTGGTAGATGTATAGATAAAAACAGCTTCTGGGCTGAATAAACGGGTAGCCTCAAGTACATGCATCGTACCTAGAGCATTAATATAAAAGTCCTCTAACGGGTGATTCCAGGAATAGTCATGCGCCGGTTGCGCGGCGAAATGGCAAACTAAGTCAACTTTACCGTGTCTATCAAATAGGTCAAGGATACCAGCTTTATTCCTGATATCCATGTTTTGTGGGTAGAAATTCTTACATTCCTTAACTAACCGATCTAGGTTATGGTTAGTAGACCCTTCATCCCCGAAGTAATCCTGTCTACCGTTGTTATCTATTCCTAGAATAGCCCAACCAAGTTTATCGTAGAAGCGTACTGCTTCTGATCCAATAAGTCCACTAGAACCTGTTATTATTGCTTTCATAGTTCACCTCTAACCGTCATGTATACACAATTCCCATTTACAATTTGGACATTTTATTGCTGTAAAATAACTTCCTTTTCCAACCATAAATTTATCTGAGCCACATTTAGTGCAACTTAATGTTGTTGCAGGTTCATCATCATAACATTGACCGATTTGAAAGGAATCATCAGCAGGTAATGGTTTAATTACTTCCCTATAACTAGGTGAACGATAATCTGGGTTAATTGATCTAACCGTCATACTTATCCGGTACTCCCTTAGCTAGAAATGGTGGTTTTGGTTCTGGATATTGCTTAAGTAGTTCCTTAACCTTCAAATTGAGTGCTTGAAAAAACCCAGTAGTACCTGTTGGTCTGTCATCATATACCTTGTCCCTGATTTCTGCATCCCGAAGTACCATAAGGGAAGATATAGCCTTAGTAAGATGGGATACCCCGCTATCTGGGTCTATGGACTCACCTTCCCAATAGGCTGTCACATGACGCATAGTAGCGTCTATATATACAGAAGTTCTAACCCCAATTTCCCGGTAATTATGCCTTCCATATTTTAATGCCCCTTCCAGCATAGCTACACCCACCTCAGCGAATACCGGCATACTAATGGTACTAAAGGGAGTCTTTTCTACGCCAATTAAATCCTTGGGATTAGATTGCTTTATGTTATCTAAGATATCAATTTCTTCAAAATCTATCAGACCTACGTTATTTCTTTTCAATCTATCTCCCCCAGGAATTCTTCCACGGTCTTTACCCGTTTAACGTTCTTAGGTAGGTACTCTACTTGATTATACAGCTTATCAATGATATAACTCTTACACGGTTTAGCATCAGCTAGCCAGTGAATAACAGCAGCATTCTCAGGCTTATCCTCCAGGCTATAATCAGCGTTTAATGCCCTCGCAACTTCGCCCTTTTTCTTAGTTATAACAACAGAAGCGTTTTCTACCCCATGCATATCCAACCAATTTGTAGTATCGAATTGAGGGTTAATTCCTTGTCTAGCTGAAACAAATACCACTTGATGATAAAACTGGAGTTTATTGATTTCACTAAAAACACTCCGACTCACAAGAGCATCTAAACTAGCCCACCATCCATGAATATCATATATAACATCCCAAACTTTAGACATTTGTTCAGATGTAAGGCCAAATTGATCCCAACCTACTTGATCGAAACAGGAATTTTCCTTATCTAAAAATCCCATCTCTACAGCTTGTCTAGTATAAGCCAACACGAAGTCAGCCAAAACCCCGTCCACATCCATTATGATTGTTGACATTATATCTTTTTTTCCTTGAATAAGGCTATAGTTCTAGGGAAAACACCCATAAGTAAATTTTCTAATTCAGCAGCGTAAACTCTAATTTCTTCTTGTGCATGGGGATCATTACGTAGACCTAAAAACCGTAACCAATTCAATAGATTAGCCGATGCTCTCATTTTAGAATACCTGGAAACAGGAGTATTAAATCTAGCTACTTCTTTAGGGATACCTAGAGCTAACCCTTGTTCGTAGTGATCATATATTAATTGTTGTAGTTCTATCCCTCTAGCAATCCATTTATTAATAACTATACCGCTATCTACCAGTGGGTTTATCCCTTGTGCCTGTTTATTGCTATCCGCTGATCGTTTAATCCTATCTAGAGTAGGATACCAATGAATATTAGGCATGACTGAATAACGGGCTGAGAATTCATTATAACTCTGTGTCCTATGCCTGTGCCATTCTCTAAAGACGAATATAGGGGCTTGGACCTCAAAGGTAGCCCCAGCTTGTTCAAAAGGACTTGTATGACGATTCTTCCAGAGGTAGCCTAGTAGTTTCTCATCCCCAGGTTGATCCTCAGTACCCCATCCTAAGAACCCTTTATCGGTAGACATGCGGGCAGCTTCAACAATACTCTGATCACTACCCCAAGATTCAAGTAAGTTGATATACCCTTCATTAAGGACTTTCATCTCTGTATTAATACTTGGTGATAAGTAAATGAATTATCATCTTTAGGGGTTACTATAAGATTACCGTGGACGCTAAAGGTAGCCCATGTCTTATCCGCGATAAAACTATCTACCTCCCTCTCTAAGTCCTGGATACGATCAGCTTTAACTACGATATATTTTTCCATTACTCCCCTCTCTCAATCCAAACTACATCGTCGATACCATTCGATCTACCCATATCCCCCTCCAACGAGAACCTTACACATGCTGCTAGTGGGTGGTCAGAGGTCATATAGTTCTCTTCAGTTACTGCTTGATATTTACCATAACTTCCTGAGCCATGCCAGTTTAATGCCAAGGCATATCCACTCTTAGGGCCATCTGAACCAAAGTTCTCTTCCGTAGTCACCAGGGGTAACATCAATATCTTTTCTTCTGGGCTACGACTTATATTCATTGTGCATCCGGTAGTATCAAGTATCTTGCTAGGATCACCACTTAGAATAGACTTCTGGGCATTGAGTACACGAGTATAAAAATCTAGTCCAGGAGCACCAAATAGGATATGGTGATAGGGTGGAGATAGGATAAAGCCGTTCTTATCCGCGTTCCCTGGCTTATTCCAGGGCATATCTTCAACCGCTCTAAAGAAGATATTGTCCAAATCCACATAGCATCCACCATGCTCATGTAGAGCAATATAGCGCATTGTATCGGCATATATGGTACAATACCTTAGGGGGAATTGAACACCAAGACGATCTTCCACGTCCATCTCTATGACTTCTATGTCTAACTCGTCTAGCCTATCCCAATAGCTTTTACCGGTGTAATCATTACCATAGTTTTGCAGAACCTTAGTTCTATATAGAATCATTCGCCAATCAGGATGGTGTTCCCTGAAGGTCTTTAAAGTTAGCCAACGAATGAAAGGAAACTCTTCCGTCATCCAGTAGCCGAAGAATATTTTCGGTATGTTACCACAATTCCACATGTTCATTTCTTTTTTGGTCTGCCCCTTTTCTTTAATGGTTTATCTTTATCTTCCTTAGCCTTTTTTTCCTTCAATGCTTGAAATTTCTTAACTCGTTCAGCCTTCTCTTCTTCAGTAAGTATCTTCTCTACCGGCATATGCCGTTTAACGTCATTTAGACTAACCCCGGCAGCTTGGACAGCTTCCTCTATGCAAGCCCCTTCCGCATAGAGGAGTCTACCGTCATGGCACTTGAGGTAGTAGTTAAATTTTCGTATTGCCACGTTCTAGCTCTGATTCAACCAGAAGCATAGCCGCTTTGACAGCACAAAACACAGCAATTGGTATTAGTAGGTAAATCATAGATCAACTCCGATAGTAAGTATCACCATTGACACCGTTGATATAACCATTCCCTTTATCATTTTCTTGGTATAAGTACCCAACTTCACCGATACTTTCTCTAATTTCAATTGCGCTACCTGGGGGTAGTAACCGTGAATTTGTTTTATGATTAAAAATAGCATATAAGGCTTTTGCCTCCTCCCGGCTTTCTATGGTGATTGAAATAGTGAAGGGTTTAAACAGGGGAACACATCCATCTTCAGTTTTTCTTACTATCATTTATAATCCTTTCTGCTTTATCTATTCTTACATCGTTGATGTATAATGCTTTATACAGGTAGGCTTGTTCTATGTCTGTCAGATTCTTAACGAATATATCAGCTTTCTCAAGATTGTCAAGTGCAGGTATCTCCAGAGTAGGAGTTAAATGATCATGAGATTTTATTGTAACATTACCCATGTCTGGGATATTATAAGTCCATACTAAACTAGCCATTTTTACCTCTTCTCCGATATAGGACCGACATACCAACAAGCACTATGCCGGAATCCACCAGTATTAGCACTTCCCCAATTACATTGTTCTTCTGAACCAAATGGTCCTATAGTACTAACTTCACCATGCCAACTAGTAGTTGTAAAATACCAAGCGAACACTAAGGCAATAAATTTAATCTTCATTTGGTCCCCTTTACAGTCAGAAAAAAATCATTAAGCCAGTAATTGAAATCCACCACGGTAAACCCTACCTTCTCCATGAAGTCAGTAGCTTCAACCGCCGTATACCACCTTGAATATGGGGTACCTTCCCCATCTGTACACCAACAGAAAGCCTCATACAAGTCAATACCACGAGTAGCCATTAGTTTTTCTACCATAGGGCGATGGTGTTCAAACAATAAGTCGGTATACACCATTATGTATATATTGCCTCCCGGCTTACATACACGGTATAACTCCTTCATAACCTCGTCAGCTTGTCTAATATGATGCAACACCCCATGTGAGCTAATCACATCAAAGCTATTATCTTCAAAAGGCAAAGGATAGCTGGTATCCAGGAGCACAAGATTAACATCATTTACCTTCTCCGGTAGCATCGTCTTTACCCTGTTTAGGGTAGTATCTAGGTTAGTTTGGATTATGTCCGTGGCTGTAACGTGGTTGCCTCTTCGGAGGTATGACATGACATCTGATCCACCGCCACAGCCGTACTCGTAGACTCGTTTACCCCGAACCTTGTCAAACTCCTGGACCATACCGTGTTCTGGGTAGGTAGTTTCCTTATCAGCGGGGAAAGTTGAGGCACATACCCATGCTTTCTTCGATGTTTCTAGATAATTATCCATTTAGTATCTCAATAGCCTTTATCGCATTTTCAAGAGTTAATCCGGTCATTAAGTCTACGTGGATAAAATTAGGAGTATTGGTATACTCCCCCATATCCTTATCATCATCTAAAATAACAAATTTACCTTTATAGTGATTTTCATGAATCCAATTTTTAATCTCATCCCCACGACAATCTGTATATAACAATCGTGTCATATCAATAACTTCACCATAAAATCCCCAAGATTCTAGATACTCTCTACACTTTAATATACCCTCATATCGCCAAGTACTTGATACAACCACTTTTGCATCTGTCTTGGCTACCAATAGGACTAGTGCCCCAATACAATCTGAAGTACCAGACTTGTAACGGGTTTCACGAGTAACAATTACCCCGTCAAAGTCTAGGAAAATTATCTTATCCATGAATTTGATATGACTCCAACTCAAATATTAGACCGTCGTTAGTAGCTGCAAACCCACCACATCTGATATAAGCATATCCTTTTTCCCTCACATCTTCTAGTAATTCTCTAGCCTGTTTCCTTAACTCATCAATCGTTGGGACACCATTCTCGGCCCATTGCCAGTCTACAATTTCCATAACTTTATGGACTTTATGAAAATCAAAGTTTTGTATAATATATTCTATCTCTATATCTGTTAGTTTATGTGAGGGCATACTTCTGGCATCTTCATCTTATGGCTATTGTTGATATGAAATCGTTCATAGATATGCATAACCTTTTTCTCATGTTCATTCAATAGATCATATCCATTTTGTTTAAACTCATCAGAGTCATATACTCTCATAGCTGCTTCAAGATCGACATAGCTAGCACCTAATTGATCTTCATCACTACGATTATTTTCCCAAAGTCCATCCGTGGGAGTAGCATCTATGATCTCTTGATTAATACCCAATTCCCTACCTAACTGCCAAACCTCAGTTTTAGTTAGTTCTCCAATGGGGCTAACATCTACCCCACCATCCCCATACTTAGTAAAAAATCCTAATCCAAAATCTTCCACCTTATTACCTGTACCAGCTACTAATGTATTAGTCGCCTGAGCGATAGCGTACAGTGTGGTCATACGAAGCCTAGCTTTGCTATTAGCCAGGGCTAGACTACAGTTAATAACTTCAGTACTAGGCATCTTCCAACAAAATTCATCAAAAACCGAACCTAGATCAACATTATATTGTTTAACCTTGACGAAGTTATCTTTAAGCCAACAACAATGGTTATACCCCCTAACATGCTGGTCTATAGCTTGCTTAATAGGCATAGTGACCACAATGGTCTTAAGGCCCGTTAAGGCACACAGGGTAGACACCGTAGCAGAATCTATCCCACCACTTACACCTATTGTATAACCTTCTAATCCAGCGTTTACGGCATACTCTTTTAACCAATTACTAACATGCTCTTGTATAGTCATATTTTTCTCGCAACAACCCCAGACCTACTGGACTTGTTTTCATTCCTTTCTATAGTAAATCCATACATTTTTATCAACTCAATTAAATCAGCCGAATGTATCCTACGCTCATACCCCCATTGCCCAAAGGCTTCTGGGGAATCGAAGTAGTCTAGATTAGCGTAGGTGGTCACAAAATACCCACCATGCCGTATTATATTTGATACATTCTTAAGCATAATAACATAATCATCATAGATTAGATGATCACCACTAGAGAAATCTAGAACAGTCTCAAATGCTCTTGGGTAAGGAGACATAGTACGAATATCAATATTCAGGAAATCTACATAAGGTTCAATAGCTTTCATCAACTTACACTTGATAATCACTTCCGTGCTAAAATCTATAGCTAGCCAGCTATTAGCTAAATGAGCATAATTTAGCTCCGTGTTAGGATAAAAACATCCTATATTTAGGATATGTTTAGCCTCAATCATTTTAGCAATGTCTAACAAACTGTTATCAAAGTCTCCCGCCCCAGGCTCATGGGGTTGCCAATTAGCAGGATCGGAGTACCAGTCTAGGACTGCTTTGTCTATGTTCATCTCTCCATCCTACAGCCCCAAGCGTTAAGCAACTTATATAACTTATTTTGTTCTTTGAAATCTAACTTAGCAAGCTGTTCCTGGAGACTGATAGAAGTCTTTTGTTCGGGGGGATTAAAAAATGGGGAATCGCCAAATATCTTCTGAACTTTTATTTCACTCTCAGCAACTGAAGTTATTCTTACCGCTATAGTTGCTTCTTCCCCATTCACATACACAGGATAAAATACTTGTATAAAAGCCCCTGGTTTAATGAGGCTAGGATACCCACTTACGTCTGTATGAACAACTAAATCCATTAACTTATCTCCTTTGCTAATCGTTTAAGTTGTTTCCCCCACTCCCAATTGCTTATAGCCCACTTCTTACCCTTCAACCCCAAGTCTACCCGTTGTTCTTCGTGCTTCATGAAATGATTGATTATATTGGTGGTGTGGTCATAGCTTATAGAAAACATCATTATATCTTCCGGCAAATCCTCTTTCCTACCCTCTGTCTCATGCCAGATAACCATTATCCCAGTAGATAATGCCCTAGCAAGACGAACACTAAACCCACCAGTCCCATAGTTCCAGCTAACTCCCAAGTAGATTTTTCCTCCCGCGTAAACGGCTGGGTACTCTTTAGTATTAAAACTACCCATATGGAAAGGTTGAAAATCACTAGTGCTACCCCAGTCACACTTAGTAGTGTCCCCATATCTGCTCCCCCATAATGCTAATTTGTAGTCCTTAGACAAAGCGATTGATGGCTTAATCATAAGGTCTACCGATGCTCTTTTAACCCCGTTATACTCAGCACATTCGTAATGGGGTTGGGCATCGCACAGTAGGTCGGTAGAGTATTGCCCACTTGGGGCCAACTCCTCTGGTGTACGATCCACAACCCCAAAAGGTAAATAAAGTATTTGCTTATCCGGAAAGGACATTTTAGCCCTTTTATAATCTTGAGAATTAGTTACCGCTATACGCTTCCAGGCCAGTAGCGGAGGCATTTGGGCCATAGCGTAGTTGGGTACCCATTCCCATGTGGTGACGATATAAGGCTCATTAACGAGCATATCCGCTAACTCTTTGGCCCTACCCTCACTTGGTATCCAGGTAGGGTGTCTAAGGATAATTAAATCCTTCTCCATGTTAGGAAGGTGCCGAAAAATATCATCTATTTGTGGTCCTTCAATTTCATTGATAATGATATTAGGGGCTTTAGTAAGCTGTGACATGTGATAAGCATGGTTCTTGTCTTGCTTATCTGCTAGGATATATAAGGTTAGCTTAATATCGGGATGCTTGGCGATAGCCGCCGTAAGATCAAACTCATTATCCGAACAAGAAGAGAACCAAAGGATATTCATCTACAAGCTTCACACATTCCCTGTCCATGAACAGTAGGATACCCGCAATTAATACAACAAAATGATGCTACTCCTCTCATATTCCATGATCTAGTAAAAATAGTTTTCTGCATATCAGATAATTGTCTCCATTGTTCCGGTTTGATAGTATTAAAATCTTCATCTACCATTAAAACACCAAAATCTACAATATTCATGGTAATAACTCCTTTTTTATGACTTTGATCTTCTCTAGAGTAACGTCAGGTACAGTCCAGCGTACTCTAGGAGTCCCGTAATACCATTTTGGTCCGCTTGAAATACTATAAGCAAAAAATAATTTTCCCTTAATTATTCTTACATCCCCTTCTTTAACTCCTTCTTCCTGAGATTCTAGAATATTACCAAGATTACCACACCAAATATATTCTCTATTACTTATAGTTATTTTAATCATTAATAGTTTACATCCTTCTCAGCAATGATAATCTGGGTGGTTAACTGCCTGTCAGCAGCATACACCGGTCCATTAGCCGATGATCCATTAGGGTCTTTATTCCAATAGGCGGTAGGGGCGATGTCCTTCTCGTTAGTGGTAATCTCTCTCATCAAATCTAGACTAGTAGGGTTGATGATGAATTCCCCCTTATATACTCCGCGCCATACCCAAGGACTTATCTTGCAGACCCTGGCATTAAATACACAATCCTCCATATTCTTAAGCCTTGGGTCTACGTAGCATCCATGTTTGTCTTTAATTATCTTAAGTATTTTCGTTCTAACCGCAAAGTCAGCCCACCCAGCGATAAACCCACCATTCTCAAAGCATTGCTTTTGTTTATCTAATGGATAGGGAAAGTTACCCTTTTCTTCAAATACCGCAGTACCTTGGTCATAAGCCTGAAATGTACCCATGACGGCATCATGATTCTGTAAAGCTTTGAAATCCAGTTCAAGCTTATCCTTCTCAAACCAATCATCAGAGCCAAGTCTGGTCCAGAATTCACATGTCTGTACCGCAACGTCACACGAAATCTCATTAACAGCTACACCGCCTCTATGCTCAAGCATACGGATGTAGAATATTCTAGGGTCTTTCTCTTGCCATTCTCGCATTTTATCACAGGTATTATCAGTAGACCCATCATCAACTACCACGATAATAAACTCCTGATAGCTTTGATTAAGTACAGAAGTTATAGCTTTATCTATGGTATGTGCTCTATTATAGGTACTAATGGTTACACAGAAGGTATTT
>Ga0184628_10000892_pt1 | contig 15329 bp, 9 predicted proteins | sample PLM4_5_b1_FD_133149 | JGI IMG/M metagenome (GOLD analysis project Ga0184628, IMG submission 133149) | Groundwater sediment microbial communities from an aquifer in East River, Colorado, USA - PLM4_5_b1 | ecosystem: Environmental > Terrestrial > Soil > Riparian zone | place: USA: East River... | reverse complement strand
TCTGCCCGGACTGCTGCGCGCCTACAACCTGGACACCGGTGATCTGATACAGATCGATACGGGAGTCTACCGATTGGTGACCAACATTGCGCTCACCTCTCCGGACAGCGGGGTGACGATCCGAGGACCGGTGGGAGCAGGACATGTGGCGGTGCTGAACCGCGGGAGCACGGTGACGACAGCCATTGTGGTGGAGATGCTGGGAGCCGACGACGTGACGCTGGAACATCTGACGCTGACGGGAGGCTACCGGGGCATCTACGCCAGCAACACGGCCGACAGCGACCGGCTGACGATGCGTGCACTGGAAGTGACGGGCAACAGTCAGGAAGGGATTTCCCTGGCGACCGGCAACGATGATGCACTGCTGGAGCAAAGCAATATTCACCACAACGGAAATAACGCTGCGGGCGTCACGATCGTCGGAAAATCCACGATCCTCAATAACACGGTAACCGCGCAGAACACGGGCATCAGCGCCACCGGTGCAAACAGCCTCGTTGAAGGCAACACCGTCTTTGCAAATGCGACGGGTATCAGCGCCTCAGGCGCAGGCACAATCGTTGGAAACAATATTGCGCACGACAATACCAACACGGGCATCAGCGTCTCAAGTTCGGCGCTCGCCACCGGGAATCGCATATTCAACAACACCGGCAGTTCGACGGTGGGTCTGAACGTCAGCAATGCAACCGCAGCGGACAATGAAATTTTCGGCAACCAGCGCGGGATCACGTCCTTCTCGGGTCTGTTGCAGGGCAACCGCGTGTATCACAACGTCGTTGAAGGCATCGAACTGTCTGGAACGAATACGGTGATCGGCAATACCGTCTATTCGAATGCCGTGGGAATTTCGTTGGACCTTTTCAGCAGCTCTGACAACAGACTCGAGAACAACCTTATTTATTCGAACACCGACGTCGCCCTGCGCCAGCGAGCAGGCTCCGGCACAACCACTATCATCAACAATACGATTTACCAGCCCGTCGGAACGGCGATCGAGCTCAGTCAGAGTGCGCAAAACGTCAATATCCAGAACAACGTCATAGCTGTACCAGTCGGCTTCGGCATCGATGTGGCCTCGAACAGTACCACCGGCTTCAAGAGCAACTTCAACCTGTTTGACCTCGGGGCCGGCACCGTGATCGTACGGTGGGCGGGCGCGCCGCAGGCAAGCCTGGCGGCATGGCGGACCCTGACAAACCAGGACCTCAACAGCCGAACGGGCGCTACGTTGTTCATGGACATCGACGGCGCCGACAACGTGCTGGGCGAGCGCGGATTGCCCGAAGGCAATGGCCAGGATGACAACTTCGGGTTGCGTAAAAACTCGCCGGCGATCGACGCCGCCAACGCCTATGTTGGAACCCTGACAGATATCGAGTCGAATGCGCGCCGGGACGATCCCTCAACGGCGAATGCCGGCATTGGATGGGATCTGTTCGTCCCCACCGATACCGGGAACAATACCGTTCCAACGGGGGGAACAGCGCGAAATCTGAAGAGCACGAACAGTTCTCAGGTGCTTACACTGCCATTCACCTTCTCCTTCTACGGGACGAACTACACCTCCGTGCAGATCGCCGTCAACGGCTTCCTGCACTTTGCCGGACCCGATTCGCCAAGCGGAACCGGTTCTGAGAACAATACTCTGGCCGAACTGAAACGCAACGTGCGCATCGCGCCCCTCTGGGACAACCTGACCACTTCCCCTGCAGGCACGGACGTGTTTGTCGATACCAGTGTTGCCGGTCAGGTCAAGATCCGCTGGGCTGCGCAGCGCCAGGATCCTGGAGGCGGCGACGTCAATTTTGAAGTGGTGCTCTTCTCGAACGGAACCTTCAGGTTCGACTATGGGACGGGCAATCAGAATCTGACGCCAACGGTCGGCATCTCTGCCGGAAACGGGTTCACGTTCGTCGCCGCCAGTTACGACGGGCTGGCCGATTTGCAATCGAAGAACTCCATTTTGTGGACTCCGACGCCTGGCTTGACGTATTTCGACATGGGAGCGTACGAATTCCTGGGCAATTCCAACGACGCAACTCCGCCTCAGGTGACGGGAGTGACGCAACTGCCACCGCCCAACGGAACCACGGATATCGCATTCACCAGCATTCAGGTTTCGTTCAGTGAGCCGCTGAATGGGATCAGCGCACGCAGCCCGGCGAACTATGACCTCCGTGAAGACGGACTCGATGGAACGTTCGATACGACCGACGACGTGAAGATTACGCTGCTGCCGTCCTATTCGTATCCGGAAACGAATCTTTCGCTTTCGTTTGCCAGCGGATTCCTGCCGGATGGACGATACCGGCTGACTCTGTCCGGCACACGCGCCATTCTGGACACTGCCGGTAATCCTCTGGACGGTAATGCCGACGGCGTGGGCGGAGACAACTACGTTCGCGTCTTCACGATTGACCGCAGCGCCAATATCGCGCCCGTTGCCAATCCGCAAAGCCGGACGATCAATGAAGGTCAGCCGATTCTGATCACTCTGACAGGCACGGATGCCAACGGCGACAACCTGACATACACGCTGCTTACCAACCCGTTGCATGGAACACTCTCCGGCTTCAATGCCGCGACTCACCAGGTTACATACACGCCAAACCTGTCTTACAACGGAGCCGATAGCTTCCGCTTCCAGGTGGATGACGGCAAGGCAGGCATCAGCAGCGCCGTGGTTTCGCTGACGGTCCAACCGGTAAATCAGCAACCGCAAGCCAATGCGCAGGCGCCGCAGGTATTCGAGGATACTTTGAAGGTCATCTTCCTGACGGGTTCGGACGTGGAAACTGCGCCGGTCAACCTCACCTTCACCCTGGTTCTGGGGCCGGCTCATGGCGTCGTGACACCCGGACCTCTCGGAGTGTGGACGTATATGCCGGCCGAGAATTACAACGGCCCGGACAGCTTTACTTTCACCGTGACCGACCGTGGCGATCCGGACGGGACTGTGACGAACGTTCTGACTTCCGCCCCGGCTACGGTGAGCATTACGGTGATCGCAGTCAACGATAGGCCGACTGCCAACACGGACTCCTACAGCGCGTTTGAGGATACACCCCGAACTGTTTCGGCGCCTGGAGTACTGGTTAACGACACGGACGTGGACGGCACTCCGATAACGGCAGTTCTGGTGGCGCAGGCATCCCATGGAACCGTTGCGTTGAATGCGAACGGTTCGTTCACCTACACACCTGCGCTGGATTATTTCGGCCCGGACAGCTTTACGTATCGTGCTGCCGATCAAACAAGTAGTTCGGATGTTGTGACGGTCACGTTGATCGTAACGGAGATTAACGATGACCCGAAACTGCCGGTCATCGCGAATCAGACTGTCGATGAAGAAACGTTGCTGACCTTCGTTATCCCGCTCGCTACCGACGTCGATGGCGATCTCCTGACCTACGCCGCCACGGGCCTGCCGTCCAATGCATCGTTCGATTCCGCCACACGGACGTTCTCCTGGACGCCGACAGAAGCGCAGGGACCAGGGGTGTATTCGGGCATTACTTTCAGCGTCACCGATGGCCGTGGTGGCAGCGCAAGCCGAACGATCAGCATTACGGTTAACGAACGAAATCAGGCGCCTCAGCTGAACGTCATCAGCAACAAAACGATCGACGAAGAGAATCTTCTGCAGTTCGTTATTTCGGCTGTGGACTTCGATCTGCCGGCAAACACCCTGACTCTTTCGGTTTCCGGGCTGCCCGCCGGAGCCACGTTTAACCCGGCGTCAGGCCTCTTTTCGTGGACACCGGGCATCGATCAGGGCCGGGTTGCGCCGTATGTTATTTCGGTGAGCGTCAGCGATGGAGTGGCCTCCACATCCCAGGACTTCTCCATCACCGTCAACGGTCCGTTGCCGCGGGTGATTTCGATGCAGACGTCCGAATCGGGGTTCACTGTGCGTTTCAACCGGCCGATTGATACGACGGTCTTGAACCTTTACGCCACAGAGACCGGCGGCCAGGGGCCAGCCGACATTACCTTGTCAGGGAACCTGGCCGGCACGATACAAGGCTCGATTGTGGTTGAGGAAAACGGGTCTGTCGTGCGATTCATCAAGACCGGTGGCGTCCTTGCGCCCGATACATACACGATAACGCTGCGCAGCGCGACCAACGGTTTAATCGATCACAACCAGGAACTCCTCGACGGCAACGGCGACGGTAACGCCGGTGATAATTACCAGCATATCTTTACGATTGCGCCAAACTCGGCAGTCATTCTGAGCATTCCGGATTTTGTTCGCGGAGCCGGCCAACCGGTCGATCTCATTTCCGGCGCAGGAATTCCGGTAACCGTCAGCAATGGAGCCGGTGTGCAGTCGGCTTCATTTACGCTTCGGTACGATCCGGCTCTGTTGACGTTCAGCGGCGTCGTTGCCGGGGCGTCGTTGCCGGTTGGCGCTCAGGCGCAACTTACATCGATCGGTCCTGGTGAGATTCGCATCGATGTGACCTCGCCGACACCGCTCAGCGCTGGACCGGCGGAACTTGTGCGGCTGATCGCATCGGTTCCGGCGTCGGCGCCTTATCGGGACAGCCATATTCTTGATGTATCTGGAGTCGTGCTCAATGGCGGCGCGATTGCATCAATCGGCGACGACGCGCTCCACGTGGCCGCGTACATCGGAGACACGACTGGAACCGGGACCTACAGCTCTCTGGATGCCTCCCTTATCCTCCGCGTGGTTGCGGGACTGGATACGGGTTTCGTATCGTTCATCAAGATCGATCCGATCCTGATCAGCGACATCACTGGAAATGGAGGACTGAGTTCGCTGGATGCGACACGCATGCTTCAGGAAGTCGTGGGCCTCGACCGGCCGGAGATTCCGCCACTCCCCAATATCATTGTGCCGCCTGCCGTTGCCGATCCTCTCGTGTATCTGCCGGCACAGACTGCAGGCGCACCAGGCAGCACAGGGGTTTTCCCTGTGATGATCGACGAAGCGAATCTTCTGCAATCGGCTGAATTCACGATTGCCTACGACACGGACAAACTCGATGTGAGCCCTCGCGGAGTCCGCGCGGGAACTCTGGCTCAAGGCGCGACGTTGATTGCCAATGTCAACGACGCTGCCGGAACAATCCGGGTTGCGCTGCTGTTCCCCAAGCCTCTGACCTCCTCAACCGGCAGCCTCGTTGAGGTCGATTATCTGGTAAAACCGCTCGCTCCGGCCGGTGCCACCGCGCTTGACCTGCAGGGTGTTCAGCTGAACGAAGGAGCGCTGGTGCTGACGGTGGAACCCGTTGTCGGGTCCGATGCAACGGACGGTTCCCTGGCAATCCAAACCGTGAGCCAGGCGCCAGCCCTGCGCGTGGAACCGAAGCCTGTGACCGAAAAAAGAGACTTCTACTTCCCGTTGCCGAACCCCGAAAGATCGGAAACGTCGCTGCTGGACTTCTTCGATTCCGACTCCGACGCCGAAGACCCTTTTCTCAGGCGCGGCACCGGAAATTCCAGGAACAAGCAGAACAGCCGGGACCTGCACGCACTGCGCGCATTCGAGGAAGTTTGGAAAAGTTCGAATCTTGAGCGTCGTCGATCCAGACCAACAGGTTGGACTTCAAAAGGGTAAAACCTCTTCCAGCACAGGGACATTCTTCCGCATAGTAGAAAATTCAAAAACCGGGTATGCTGCCTGAGCCCGGGTCTCTAACAACTAAATACAAAAAGAACGGATTAAGATGGATCTGAAACGTGCTTGGAGAAATGGATTTCTCATCTCGGTAGTGTTTGCCCTGCCGCTTTCCGACCTGTACAACTTTCAACAAAGCAATCTGATCGCAAATGGAAGCTCCAGCAAAAAGCCAGTTCAGCAGGCAAGGAACTGTGCCGGAGTGGATTGCGATGGCTTCGAGTTTGGAACCAACGACAACGGAGCGATCGATACTGAAGATCGCGAGCTCGCGATTCCACGAGATTCACTTTCCAGCCGGATGCTCGAATCCAGCGGGTCTCAATCCGCCAACCTCAGAAATGCGGCACTTCGCTTCAGCCCACAGGACATTCTTCAATCCGATCTGACCGGTGAAGAAAATCCGAACGTTCCCGACGATATCCGGCAAGTCATCGACATGGACATCGGCTCTCTTGCGTCGCTTGCATACGATTTCGGAGGTTCTACATCGTTTGCGCCCGGTCATGGCGGGCCCTTCGCCCCTGCTGGTTTCACTGGTGGGAACTCTGACGCCGCAAGCGGATCGCTCAACGCGCTCAGCGATGCCGGCGAATCTTCAACGATAACCGAACAGGATATTTCCGGGGACAGCGATACGCTTCAAAATGTCCCTGAACTTTCATCGCTGGCGTTAATGACTATAGGAACGATTTCAGTGGCTGCACTTTTTCACAGCCGGAGACCGAAGCCGCGTTAGCATGCAAGGGTGAAGGGCAATAAATATTCTGCTCCGGGACCATATCTCGAGCTCCACAGCTTCCCGGATTCCGCGGCACTTGGACGTCGGCTGGCACGATCTCTCGGCATAAGAGCGAATTCCATAAGCGTCCACCAATTTCCAGACGGTGAAACTCTCGTACGCGTCGCACCAAACGCCGGAAAACTGGCAATCCTGGTGCAGTCTCTCCACAACCCGAATTCGAAATTGATTCCGACACTCCTGGCCTCCGACGCCTTGCGGCGTGCGGGCGCCCAACGAGTGATTCTGGTCGCGCCGTATTTGCCTTACATGCGGCAGGACACCGTGTTCAATCCCGGCGAACCCCTATCCCAGAAAATCATTGCAGATGTTCTGGGCCGTTCGTTTGATGACATCGTAACGATCGAGCCTCACCTGCATCGAACGCATCAACTCAGCGATGTATTTCCGTGCAATACGCGTGCGGTTTCAGCGGCGCCAATTCTTGCGCGCTGGATCCGGCGACTGGGACGTAATTCACTCGTCGTCGGACCGGATGAAGAGTCCGCACCCTGGATCCGCGCCATTGCGGACTTTGCGAAGCTTCCCTGGGTCGTCGGCCGGAAAGTTCGACTTGGCGATCGTCGCGTGCAAATTCAGTTTCCCGCCCTGCCGAAGTGTTCGCGCGCAGTTATTGTGGATGACATTGCGAGCAGCGGCGGCACTCTGGCTGTGGCGGCGGGAGCGCTGCGCCGAGAAGGCATCTCCATTATTGATGCCGCTGTCGTGCATGCGATATTTGCACCTCGCGCCCTCGCACGTATCCGCAGTGCCGGAATACGCACACTCGTCTCCTGCGATACGATACCGCACGAGACGAACGCCGTGCGTTCTCTTCCCCTCTTGAGCTCGGCCGTCGAAGAGTTAATTTCCTGAATTCCCGCAGGAAATCCTACCTGCCACCTTTGACAGTTCATCTCCTGAAGCATCGAATCCATACTTTCACGACGAAGGAAAGGACAGAAACATGGAGATAACAAAGACAAAACTCGCAAGTACCCCCGGAATGCGCAGGACGGCAATGCTGACACTTACGATCGCGGGGATGATCGTCGTCCTGGTCGCCATTGGTACTGGATCACCAATACAGGATCCTGCCGCCAAAGAACAACTCCAGGCAAAGATTGCCGATGTCAAGGCGTCGCTCGCTGCGAACGCGCAGGCGCTGCGATCGTACACCTGGCAGGAAACCACGGAGATCAGCCTGAAGGGCGACGTAAAGTCCAAAACCCAGAATGCCTGCAACTATGGGCCTGATGGAAAGGTGCAGAAGAAGCTCGTCTCTGCTCCACCTGAAAAGAAGGAAGCCCAAAGAGGGTTGAAAGGCAGAATCGTCGAAAACAAGGTGGACGATATTAAAGACTACATGGAAAGCACAGCCACCCTGATCAAGCTCTATGTTCCACCCGATCCAGCGAAGATGCAGGCCGCCATGGCTGCAGGCAAAGGCGCACTCACACAACCTTCAGCGGGAAAAGCAGTGCTGACTTTCAGCGATTACTCCCTGAAGGGAGACAAATTCAGCCTGACGTTCGATACGACGGCGAAGAAAATTCTTGCCGTGAATGTGAACACCTATCTGGATAAACCCGACGACACAGTCTCATTAGCGGTGGCGTTCACGAGCCTACCTGAAGGGCCGAACTATCTCTCGAGTTCCCTTCTGGACGTAACTGCCAAGAAGATCCAGGTCAAAACAACGAACAACGGATACAAGCTGGCCGCGAAGTAAATCCCTCTCCTGCGGGAGAGGGTGCAGCCCATCGCCAGATGGGCTGCAGGTGAGGGGAACCAAATTGTCTGATCTGTTACCGATAATCGACGACACGCTTCCGGCCAACGCGCCGCCGGCCTTCCACCTTCTTGCGAAACCGAGCGGCTCTACATGCAATATCGATTGCACCTACTGCTTCTTCCTTTCTAAGGAGGCCCTGTATCCGAACGAGAAGAACCGGATGTCGGAAACCACTCAGGAGGCCTACATCCGACAGTTGCTCGAATCGCACCGGGCTCCCCACGTCACAGTGGCGTGGCAGGGTGGCGAACCCACTCTGATGAAGCTCGAGTTTTTCAAGCGCTCCATTGAGCTGGTGGAAAAGTACCGCCGTCCGGGCCAGGTGGTGGAACACACGTTTCAGACCAACGGCATACTGATCGACAATGAATGGTGTCTCTTCTTCAAGGAACACGATTTCCTGATTGGACTCAGCGTGGATGGCCCGCGCGAAATCCACGACGCCTATCGCGTCGACAGAAGCAAGCAAGGCACCTTTGACAAAGTAATGCAGGGCTGGGCGCTTCTGAAGCGACACGGAGTCCGGTTCAACGTGATCTGTACCGTGAATGCGGCAAATGAAAAGCACGGCCGTACGGTCTATCGGTTCTTCCGAGATGAAATGGGCGCTCAGTGGATGCAATTTATTCCGATCGTCGAACGCGCCACACCGGAAACCATCGATATCGCCAATCAGGGCTGGAGCGAACAGCCTGGCCGCAAGCGGCTCCTCTACACACAAACCGGCAACCTCGTCACCGAACGTTCCGTTGGCGGCAAACAGTACGGCCAGTTCCTTGTGGATATCTTCGAAGAGTGGGTGCGTCACGATGTGGCCAGGGTCTACGTGCAGCTCTTCGATGTCACGCTCGAGGCATATTTCGGACGTCATCTGCTATGCATTCATGCGCCGACCTGCGGCTACGGCCCGGCATTGGAAGCCAACGGGGATCTCTATACGTGCGATCATTTCGTCGAACCGAAATTCAAGCTGGGAAACATTCATCAGACGCACATGCTGAAACTCGTTGCATCGCAGGAAATGCGCAAGTTCGGAGACGACAAGCGAGACTTGTTGACTCCCCAGTGCCAGCAATGCGAAGTCCGGCCTTTGTGTAACGGCGGCTGCCCGAAAGATCGGTTCGCCCTCTCTAAAGACGGCGATCCTGGCCAGAACTACCTGTGCGCGGGCCTGGAGCTGTTCTTCACGCACACACGCCCGGCAATGCAGACGATGGGACGATTGCTTCAACAGCGCCGCGCGCCGTCCGAGATCATGGCACTTACTGCTCGTGAGGACGAAAAGCGTGGTCCCTACCAGTTCTGCCCATGTGGAAGCGGCCAGAAATTCCGTTTCTGCCATGGAAACGCATCGCCGGTAAGCGCTTTCAGCGGAATTGCCTGAGGGCTACTGGCCTGCCTCCCGCGCGACGCGGAGGCCGTAGTAGTCGGTGTTTGCCGTGGAGCCGATGAAGTGCCGGGTCGATGAGCGCGAAAACTTCGCGTCATTGAGCGAAGAACCTCCACGCAGCACACGATATTGTCCGGACGCCGGACCTTTCGGATCGGTGGAGGGACTATTGGAGTAATACTTCGCGTCGTACCAATCCTGTACCCACTCCCATGCGTTTCCGTGCATGTCGTAAAGCCCCCACGCGTTGGGTTGCTTCTTTCCGACAAGCTCCGGCCGTCCCACAACGTTCTGGCCGAACCACGCCATGGCTTCCGCAGAGCGACCGGCATATGGACCTGTAGTCCCTGCCCGTGCCGCATATTCCCATTCCGCTTCGGACGGCAGGCGGTACCGAAATCCGTCCTTTCGCGCGTTGAGCCCGTCGACAAATTCCTGCGCCATAAGCCAATTCGTAAAACCGTACGCGTGATCGTCTCCATCGCCTGGGCGCAGAACGACGGGAGGTTTGACGGTCACGGCCTGCCACTGCGCGGAGGTTACTTCGTACTTGCCAAGCTCGAATCCGCGAGTGATACGCACGCGATGTGCTGGCTTTTCGTCGTCGGCACACAGAGCGTCTCCTGCCGAACAGCCCATCATGAATTCCCCAGGAGCAACGCGCACAAACTCCAGCGGAATGTCGTTTGCCAGCGTGGCCACAAGCGATCCCCGCTGTTGCGCCGAAGTCAGCACACCGGCTCCGAGAGCCAGTCCGATGCAGATACACACGATGGTTTTCATTTCCGGCATTTTAACACCGGCTGCAACTCCACAATTTCAGGAGGTGCACGCCTTGTCTGGTGATATATGTGCGCGGTAGAATCGGCGCCCCAAAAGGAGAGAGGAAACTAACAATACAAATGCTTCAACGCCTCTGTCTCCTGATCGCCGTGTCCCTCCTCATCGTGCCATGCGCACTCGGCCAGGATCTTCCCGGCACCGTCACCGATGCAGAGTTCTGGCGCCTGGTGACGGAATTTTCCGAATCGGGAGGAACGTTCCCGCAGCAGTACATGTCGAACGAAGATTCGGCGCAATTCGTGATTCCTGCTTTGAAGAATATGCCGCCGCAGGGCGGCGTTTACATCGGCGTCGGCCTCGAACAGAACTTCACTTATATCGCCGCGATTCAACCGAAGGTCGCGTTCGTTATCGATATACGCCGCGACAACATGATCGAACACCTGGTTTACAAAGCGCTGTTCGAGATCTCATCGGATCGCGCCGATTTCATCTCACGGTTGTTTTCCAGGAAAAGACCGGCCGGCCTGACCGTGACCTCCAGCGCCAGGGCAATCTTCGATGCGTACCAGTCCGCGGAATCGGATCCCGGTTTGTACGAAGCCGATCAACGCGCCGTCGTCAACCAACTCGCGAACGTGCACAAGTTTCCGTTGAACGCTGCGGATACCGAGGCGGTGTCTCGAATCCTGAATGCCTTCCGCGTTTCGAGTCCCTCGACACTTCGAGGCCAGGGTGACAATACAAACCCGACCTATTCTCAGCTCATGACTGCAACTGACATGAACGGGCGCAACCAGAGTTATCTCGCGTCCGAGGAAACCTTCAAATTGCTTCAGGACTTCGAGAGACGGAACCTCATCATTCCACTCGTGGGTGATTTCGCGGGCGACAAAGCGATCGCCAGCGTCGGGCGGTACCTCAAACAGCGGAACGCCGTTGTCGACGTCTTCTATTTATCCAATGTGGAGCGGTATCTTTTCGAACAGGGCGACAACGCCAAACGGTTTTACACCAACGTTGGCTCGCTTCCTCTCGGCCCATCGAGCACGTTCATTCGATCGGTCACCAGCGATATCAGCATTCGGCTTGGCATTCCCATTCCCGCTGGAACAACGAAATGGCGCTCGTTTCTATCCCCAATCGGGGACAACCTGAAGGCGTTCGACAGCGGGCGAATACAGAGGTACTCGGATATCTTTAAGTGAGACCGGAAGTCCACCACGCCTCGATATAGATCAGGGAACTTTTACCGGAACGGTAAAGGTTCCCTGCCTCGTACAGCGTCTAACTGCCGTTCTAATGGAGTTACAAGAAAGGTGCTGCGATGGCACATCAGTTGCTGATGTAGTCATACCCTGGCTGATGGTGCGTCAGTTTGAATTTCTTGAATGTCTGGGTTTGCAATCCCCCGCATCAAACCCGCAGAGCCGCTGGAGCGGACCGCATTCTCATTCAAACTGACGCACGTCGTATTTTCGGCGTTATACTTCCACCGTTTCAAAGATCAGGAGGACTGACAACATGAAATCCAAAAGAGTGAGTCTTTTCGCACTAACCATTGGCCTGGCGGTGGTACTGACTTGCAGTCCAGCTGGCCTTCGGGCCGAGGATGGGAAAATCGAGCCTGTAAAAATCGAACCTGTGAAGCTTGAAAGCCCAACGATGCAGGAGCTTCTCGACCAGCTTTTTGGGACACCGACTTCGGATGGCCTTTTGGATGGAACCCGGAAATTTGATTTTCGCGCGGAAGATGTCGTCCTGACCAGGGAAGAGGCGGAATTGTTCTTTGCGCCCAGCGAAACGAACACCTCGGACTTCACGGACCTGGTCGCCGCGGCAAAACTCATCAAAGGCATCGTCGTGAGAATTGAAGGAAAGCTCGACGACGCTCCCTTTGAATTCCAGATGTCCGGAAAGCAGCTCAAAGCCGAAGGTCTGGTTTTAACTCAGACAGAATTCGACGCCCTGGTTGAACAGCTCAAAAGCATGCCTGGTTTGCACGAAGCCAAGATTGAAGCGACAGTCGATGGCGAACTGCTGACTGCCAAGCTGCAAAATGTGCCGGGAAGAGTAAAGATTGAACATCACGGATTCGTGGAAGGGCCCACTCCCACCCCACACGCCGAACTCCGCACGAGCAAGAGCAAATCCGATGCACGACTCGCAGTCTCCGACCGATCCGAACACGCCGGTCGCCCTGAAAAAGTTGCACGACCCGAGAAGTTGGAAAAGATCGAGCGGCCGGAGAAGATCGAACGGATCGAACGTCCGGAAAAGATTGAGCGGGTGGAACGACTGGAAAAACTGGAACGCATTGAACGCCCGGAGGTCGCCCACAGCGGTAAGGGCCGCGGCTGATTTGCCGCGCGTTCCATGGGCAAAATTTTAATCGTGGTAGGCGGCAAGAGGTTGTACCTCTTGCCGCTTTTCTTTTTATTCGTCAGTGCCCGTCTTGCCTGGGGCCAGGATACCACCAGGGAACATTTCCAGATCAAGATCGGTACGGCTTACGATCGCGGCGACTATGGGTCAACCCAAACGACACAGACCCGATACCTTCCTGTTACCTTTCGTTATCTGGGCGAAAAATTCGATTTCAGCGTGGCTCCCTCACTGGCCCAGGTCGATACCGCCAGTGGTGTGGTCCTTATTGACGGCGTACCAACGCCTATAGGACCGGCTGCCTCGGGACAAGGAACGGAATACGGAGCCGGCGACACGCTGGTTCGCGCGCATTACTATCTTCTCGAAGGAACGAACTCCCGCCCATCCATTACTCCATTTGCGAAAGTGAAGGTCCCGACTGCTGCGGACAATCTAAATCTGAGCACCGGGAAGACCGACGTCGGATTCGGTACGGAATTCGATCATCAGATCTCGCGAACTCTTCTGTTCGGGGACGTCAGCTATACGTTCATTGGTCAGATCACGGGCATCACACTGCGCAATCAGGTGGGGGCAAGTTTCGGAGTTGGTCAAAGGGTTTCCAAAGCGGTCATTGTCAGCGGAATGCTGGATTGGCGACGCTCCATTGTCAGCGGAAATCCGAATCCGACCGATCTCATTGGAGTGGTCACGTTCCGACTGGCCCGCACCGTTTCGCTTAGTCCCAACGTTTATGTCGGATTGAATTCCTCCAGTGCCGCTTTTGGCGCAGGTCTTGAGTTTTCCTACAGATTTGGCCGCTACTAGCCGAAAGCTGTTCGTTGTACAGTACACGCCATGAATCGACGTGGTTTGTTGAAGTCTGTGGGATTGGCGACGCTGGGATACCCGCTGCTGCGACTGTCGGCGATCCAATCCTCTCCGCAATTCTCATCGGATCCATTTGCTGCCGGTGTTGCTTCGGGTGACCCAACGCGAAACAGCGTGATCCTCTGGACTCGGTTGATTCCTGACCTGAACGTGGAGAGGGACTGGCAACGTGCGGCAGTTCAAGTGGACTGGGAAATCGCATCGGATGAAGGCATGAAGCGTGTAGTGCGCCGAGGACGCGCAATGGCAACTCCCGACCTCGGACATTCGGTGCACGTGGATGCCACGGGGCTCGACGCCAATCGCTGGTACTGGTATCAGTTCAAGGCCGGGTCGGCATCCAGTCCGATTGGACGCACGAAGACCGCTCCCTCCAGTTCAACCGACCGCATCCGATTCGCATTTGCATCGTGCCAGAACTTTCAAGCCGGCTACTACACTGCGTATCAGCACATGGTTCGCGAAGACATCGATGCCATCGTTTTTCTCGGTGACTACATTTACGAAACCAGCGGGCCTGGCGCACGCACAATTGCGATTCCGGAATCCAAAACGCTGGACACCTATCGTGCCCGTTACGCGTTTTACCGTTCCGATAAGAACCTGAGAGAAGCGCATCGGCTGTTTCCCTGGATCATGACGTGGGACGATCACGAGGTGCAGGATAACTACGCGGGACTTGTACCCCGAGATGCGCAGCCGAAAGAGGAATTTCAGAAGCGAAGAGCCGCCGCATATCAGTCGTATTACGAATGGCTGCCCATGCCAAAAGCCGTACGGTCAAACGGAGCAGACTCGCATCTCTATCGCAGCCTCTCGTTTGGTCCACTGGCGAATTTTATCGTGCTCGACGGAAGACAGTATCGCGACGATCAGGTCTGCGGAGATGGCAACAAACCGCCGTGCGCCGATTTATCGGCGGATCGAAGCATGCTGGGTACGACACAAGAACAATGGCTGGATCGCGAACTGCGCGCATCGCGTTCCCAGTGGAATATTCTGGCCAATCAGGTGCGCATGACCGTGGTCGACCAGGCTGCCGGCCCGAACGAAATCTACAATATGGATTCCTGGGCGGGATATGAAATTGCCCGGCGGAGAATTGTTTCCAACCTTCAGAACTCGCGCGTGCAAAACCCCATTGTCCTCACGGGAGACATCCATTCGAACTGGGTCTGCGATCTGAAAGTCGACTATAAGAAGGAAGGTTCGCCCGTAGTGGCCACGGAACTCATCGGAACGTCCATCACCTCCGGTGGCGACGGGGCGGACCAGGCGGCGAATATCGTCGCTACTCTTCCGGAGAACCCTCAAGTCAAGTTCTACAACAATCAGCGCGGATACGTTCGGTGCGAGCTGACCAGCAAGTCGCTGACAGCGGATTTCCGTGTGGTTGAAAAAGTTTCGGTGGTGGATTCACCCGTATCCACACGAACCAGCTTCATTGTGGAGAATGGGAAGCCGGGGGCGCACAAACTCGGATAAGGCGCATCGGGGAATTGTGAAAACGGACGATCTGGAAATCGCACGAGTCCTGCATCTTAAAGCCGAGTTCCGGTAGGGACGCTTCTCACGAAGCGCCCCCCGGACAGATCCGTACGAGCGGCTGTCCCGCATACGGCTCCCACCTTGGGTGTTTAACGGCGAAACGTTGGACGGGATATGG